>Ga0315906_10003113_pt1 | contig 22235 bp, 27 predicted proteins | sample LakEriMetagenome_4_FD_203526 | JGI IMG/M metagenome (GOLD analysis project Ga0315906, IMG submission 203526) | Freshwater fungal communities from buoy surface, Lake Erie, Ohio, United States - Buoy 2 MA122 | ecosystem: Environmental > Aquatic > Freshwater > Lake > Lake biofilm | place: USA...
CGAGAAGAAGATCGAGATCACGGTCTCTCCCGAAGGCGCGACCAGCATCAAGACCTCTGGGTTCACCGGCGGATCGTGCAGGGACGCCACCCGGGACCTCGAAAGGGCCCTCGGGGTATCCGGCCGAGAGAGCCTGCTGCCCGAGTTCTACGGCCAGACCAGTACTGGCGAGCAGCTTCGGCAGGGCAACTGACCATACGGCGGCCACAGGTCTCCCGGCGGCGAACAAATCTTCGCTGCCGTGGAGGCCGACCGTACCGACAACCCACCCCCAGACAGGATTCAGATATTTATGGCCGATTCCCATACGCCAGATGAAGAAGTCAGCGAGAACGTCCGGCAGATCCTCGCTCACTACCACCAGAGCGAGCAGGCGCGGCTGGAGCGTGCCAAGGACAATCTCCGCGCAGAGATCCTTCCCGCCCTACGAAGTCACCGCGTCGCCAACATCGAGGCGGCCTACAGCGGCTACGGCGACTCCGGGGCCATCGACGGCATCCAGTACCGGGACGAAGCTGGCGTGCGCGTAGACCGGACCACCCTGCCCACAGAGATCATCGAGGGACTGGAAAACGCGATCTACGAGTTCCTGCCCTCTGGCTTCGAGAACAACGAGGGCGGACAAGGCACGCTCACGCTCGATGTCCAGACCGGCAAGATCACGCTCGCGCATCAGGAGAACTACACCGAGACCCGAGATTCCACCCGGGAGTTCGACCTGTAATGGCCCACCCGTATCACCATGCTGTCTCGTCGGCGAAGAAATACGGCGGCGAGCCAGCGGACTACTTGCCAATACACCAGTTTCTCGATGCCAGCAAGGAGCACATGGCTGACTTCCGGCACCGGGCCCTACGGCATCACTCCGAAGGCATATTCCTGCTGGAGACCCTCTTCGGCGCAACTCTCATGAACTCTGCCGATCGCGTGATCCCCGTGCGGTTCATCGGCGAGCAGCATGTTCTCGAAGACTTGGGCAGGATCCCGACGCTCCAAGACTGGCTCGGCAAGATTCAGCCCGAAAGCTGGATGCTCGGCCGCGGCAACGAACTCGCTCAGTAGCCATGCCCCCCACCTTCTTTCATGGAGACGCTATGCGCAGATCGAACGCAACGACGACATCGACATCAACACCACCCAAACCCACCAACCCCACGCTCGCCGCCCGAGTCACCGAACTCGTTCACGCGGCGTTCACTGGGCTGTACGTCGAAACCCGTGAACCCGAGGAGGCAGTCCGGGACATCACGCAACTCGCCCGCAGGGAGTCATGGCGGCTGGGCATCTGGGACTGCGATTCGGGCCTCGCGTTCCCCTCCGAAAACGCCCCGCCCGCAAGCCCGACTGATACGAACGACCCTCTGGCTGTGCTGCGCTCGGCCGGCCAACTCTCGACTGGCGCTGGCACTACGCTCCTCGTGTTGCAGAACTTCCACAGGTTTCTCGGCGCCACGGAGATTCTGCAGGCCGTCCAGAAGCAAGTATCCAGCGGCAAGCACACCCGCACTTTCATCGTGATCTTGGCCCCGGTCGTGAACCTGCCGCCCGAGATCGAGAAGCAGTTCATCGTCGTCGAGCATGAACTGCCGGGGCGTGAGCAACTTCAGGAGATCGCGACTGGAATAGCCCAAGGCGACGAACTACCCGCTGGCGACGATCTGGCCCGGGTGCTCGACAGTGCTGCGGGCCTGACCAGATATGAAGCCGAAGGGGCGTTCTCCCTGTCCATCGTTCGGCACGGCAGGCTCGATCCGGCGTGCATCTGGGACGTGAAGGGCCAGCAGTTGAAGAAGAGCGGGCTAGTGTCGATCCACCGCGGCACCGAATCCTTCCAGCAGCTCGGCGGCCTCGAAAACCTCAAGGCGTTTTGTCTCCGGGCCATGCGACGCCAAGGTGAGGGCCAGCCCAACAACAGTCCCCGCGGTGTTCTCCTGCTGTCTCCTCCCGGCTGCGGCAAGTCCCAGTTCGCGAAGGCTCTGGGCAACGAGACCGGCCGGCCGACTGTGGTCCTCGATGTCGGCGCCCTGCTCGGCTCGCTCGTCGGCCAGAGTGAGTCCAACGTTCGGGCGGCCCTGAAGTTGGCCGACGCGATGGCCCCGTGCGTTGTATTTGCAGATGAACTGGAAAAAGCACTCGCCGGGGCGACGAGTTCGGGGCAAACAGACTCCGGCGTGACGGCCCGGGTGTTCGGCTCCCTGCTCACATGGCTCAATGACCATGAGAGCGACGTGTTCTTCGTCGGCACCTGCAACGACGCCTCGAAGTTGCCGCCCGAGTTCGCTCGTGCTGAACGCTTCGACGGCGTGTTCTTCGTCGATCTTCCGGGCCGTGATCAGAAGGACGCGATCTGGGGCATCTACACGCGCCACTACGGGCTTGACGCGAAGCAGGCCCGGCCGGATGACACCAACTGGACCGGGGCCGAGATCAAGTCGTGCTGTCGGCTGGCGTCGCTTCTGGACGTGCCGCTCGTTCAGGCAGCGCAGAACGTCGTTCCCGTGGCTGTGACCGCAGGCGACAAGATTGAAAGTCTCCGGCAGTGGGCCTCGGGAAGATGTTTGTCGGCGGATCGGGCGGGAGTGTATTGCGTGTAGGCCGCCTTGCTGGCATTCTGCTCGCTGGCTCCGACTCGGAACACCTTCCGGATGGACCGAGGAAATGAGGGCGAGGATCGCAGACCCAATATTGCGCCCCCGAGCAATCACGAGCACCAAGGCTTTGAAGATGGCAGGCAGGGCGCTTGAGCCAGCGGGATTGATCCGCGACTCACGACATTATGATTTTGGCTTGTCCGCATTGATCATAAGCGGCGCTGTCGCCTATGCGTACGAAATACTCGACAGCATTGATGAGCGACTGGTGAACGCCGGTGGAGAACGGCTCGCAAGTCTCGTTGAACTAGCCAACCTTTCCGCCATCGTTGGGAATCTGTTTCGAAACGGAGTATCCCGCGCTTCTGAGGGCCGCTTCACCCCGAATGCCCCGCACAAATACCCGGACTTGTTGGGTGTTGGGCCGGGATGTTCAGACGTAGAAATCAAGGTTGCATTGGAGAACAACAAGCCGAAGGGCCACCTCGTCAAACCCGGGCCACACATCACGGTGCGATATGTTCTTGCCCAAGAATCAGGCACGTACAACAGAGGCCGGGAAAATCGCGGAAACGTAGTTTGGATTTGGGAAGTGCGAGTCGGCACTCTTCAGGAAACGCACTTCAACTTCAGCAACACCGAGGGCGATAGTGGGAAGACCGCAGTGATCAATGCCGCCGGTCTCTCCGCACTGAAGCCTGTCTACTGCGATCAAGATCGTGCGCCGGTCGCCGCTGAGTCAGTCGTCCTCAACGACTTCCGGCGGCTATCCCGGGGAGACGGAGTTGCCTAGGGGCCAGCGCGTCGTCGTTATCGGTCTCGCATGCGGCGCGACGAGCCTCTGAGTCCAGAATTGCCCGTGCGATCACTTCGCCCAGTTTTGGCGGCACGGCGTTTCCAATTTGCTTGACGATCTGGGCCGGTGTCCCAACAAACGTGAAACGATCTGGAAAACTCTGGATGCGCGCACCCTCACGGATCGTAAGCGCCCGGTCTTGGTTGGGATGAATGCATCGATTCGACGCGGGGTGCACAAAATTCACCGTTATCGTGGTGCTGGGGGTATCAGCGTCTAGTCGGCTGTAGCACGAACTGAAACCACTGGACACCATTCCCGGCGGTAGCGCGTTGATGTTCGCGCCCGAGTGTCGGATGATCTCCATCATTTTCGGGCTATGCCGCGTTGCACGGTGAAGTGTGAGCCTGCTGCATCCCCGCCTCATATCCAGTTGATAGTCCGTAAATGCCTGAAGGCGCGGGTCGTAGTCAGATGCAGTTTCGCCAGACCGCACCCGCGGCAGATCGCCAATCGCTTCCGCAACTGTCACGGCGTGTGGCAGCGATGCGACGCGCGAAGGTCTGAGGACTTCCTCTCGTGACCCAGCCATGCTGCGGTAGTCGTGGACGTTAGTGGGGGCCGGCCAACGAAATACAATTCCTTCACGATTGCCAACGATAACAACGCGCTCGCGGCTTTGTGGTATGCCGAACAACGCGGCGTTCATGACTCGCCAATCGACCGTGTAACCAGCATCCTCCAACCCTTCCACGACAGCCCGCAAACGGGTGCCTCCTTGGTGGGTCAAGATTCCAACAACGTTTTCGAACACAAACCATTTTGGCTGCAGTCGGCCAATCCAATAGACGTATTGCTCCACCAACGAATTGCGAGGGTCGCCCTCTGTCAGGGTGCGAAAAGGACGAATCGAGGAGAAGCCCTGACACGGCGGTCCACCCACCACCACATCAATGTCTCCTGCAAGAGCACGAAAGCGATCCACCGGAAACGCCGTGATGTCGCCCGCAATACCGACCGCGTGTTGGTGATTAGCGGTAAACGTTGCGATTCGGTCAGGTAGCAGGTCTATGCCAGCAGCCGTGATGAATTCACCTGCTTGCTCGAACCCGAAAGACAGGCCTCCGGCGCCGCAGAAGAGGTCTACCACTTTGCGACAGCCAGCCGGCAATTCGGTCTGTCGGGCAGTGACATCACCAGAGCCGGCACTGGCTGTCGTGTAACCCTCACCGGGTGTGGCTTCGTTCGCAAACTGCTCGTGCTCTCGGGCGAGTTGATCAGCAGAGATACCAAGTGACACGGCTATTCGCGTCAAAGCTGCCGCAGGAGGAGTCGCAAGACCACGTTCCCAGCGGCTCAAGTCCGTGGAGGACACGTTCGCACGCGCAGCAAGTTGATGTTGCGCGAGTCGTTGGGCGAGCCTGTATTTCCGAATGCTCATTCAGTCGCAGCCTCCTGAAGCGATCAGGATAAGGCATCACGCTCAGTACTCGCAACACAGAGTCAGCCTTTTTGCCGACATCTTCAGCCCTGCCTGACATCATCCTCAACTAGGCCACGTCCGATGTCCTCGATCAGTTCGATGTGCTCGATGTCGAACCATTGCTTGAAGACCTTCAGGCTCCGGTCGTTCGGCCACACGTCTACGTCCGTGTACCAGCCCTCCAGTTCCCGGCAGAAGAATTCTTCTGCAGGCACGCCCCAAAACCTTCTCGGTGTCTGTAGGGTCTTCGTAGTCAGGCACGAGGTACAGCGTCGCATCCATCTGATCGAGAGTCACTTCTGGTGAGTCGTCGTAGTCCACCGCGCGCACCCAGTCGAGAAACGGCTTCTTCGGTCGCACAATCACAGCACAGCGATTGAGCATCGACGCATTCCACGGACTGGCGGATGGGAACTGACTACGCCGCCATCATGTTCCTGCCTACCGCTCTGTTTCGCAATCCAACTTCATGGAGACACCCTATTTCATGTCCACCGCAACAACCACAGAAGCAACGACCGGCCAGAACCAGTCTCGCCGGGCCGCAAGCCAGCAAACCAATACGAATAATCCCACACACCAACTGGAACGCAATGCCGCCAACAGGCTCCGCGCGACGATGGCTGCCGTAAAGCTCTCGTTCACTTGGCTCGGGGTTCGTAAGACCCTCGCCCCAGAGCAGCGGACTACGGCAGCCCGAGCCTTCCACGCCGACCGCGAACTGCTGTCGGCCAGCAAGCTGATTCTGGACACCAAGAATCCTGCCTACCGTGCCGTGGCTGCAGTCAGGTCCGAGGCATCTTCCTACTGGCGAACCGTGACGCTGCCGTTTCCCGAGGCTGGCATTCGGCTCCTTCCGCAGAACTCGCTCGGGCTGTTCGCGAGCAACATGCAGACGTACCGCGAAAGGCTCCAAGAAGCCGCCCGGGAACTCAGCAGTCAGTACGACACGATCAAGAGCGAGGCCCAGCGGCGACTCGGCAGGCTCTACAACGCCAGCGACTACCCGGCCACGCTCAACGGCCTGTTCGATCTGGAGGTCTCGTACCCGACCATCGAGCCGCCGAACTACCTCATGGCCCTGCATCCCGACGTGTATCAGGCGGAGCAGGCCCGGGTCCGTGAGCGGTTCGAGAACGCCGTCGAACTGGCCGAGCAAGCCTTCGCCACGGAACTCCAGCGGCTCACGGCTCATCTGGCAGAACGGCTCACCGGGCTTCACGACGGCCAGCCGAAAGTTTTCCGGGATTCCGCCGTCGACAACCTCCGGGAGTTCTTCGAGCGGTTCCGGCGGCTCAACATCAGGAGTAGCCCGGAACTGGACGCCCTCGTGCAGCAGGCCCAGCAGACGATCAACGGGATAGAGCCGCAGACGCTGAGAGATTCCAACAGGCTCCGGCAGATGGTCGCCCGGGACTTCGAGCAGATTCAGGCCAGCGTTGGAGACCTGCTCATCGACAGGCCGCGCCGGAACATCCTGCGGCGGAGTTCGGGAGGTGCCGCATGACCACCGACATGGAGTTGGTCGTGGATGCTGGGGGTGATATCCGGTGCATCTACGACGAGGCACTGGACCTGCGGGAGATCGGGAAACTCCAGATCACCCGGGCGAGCCACGTCGAGCCAAATGCCGAGGGCTACTGGTGGGCGGATATGGGGCCTTCGGGTGGACCGGTGTTGGGGCCGTTCAGGAGCCGGTCGGAGGCGTTGGGGGCGGAGAGGGGGTGGCTGTTAAACGCGAGACGCGAAGCCCGATAAGGCGGCCTAGCTAGGGGTCACATAACGATGTTTCCGTGTTTTGATCATCCGCGCAGCATGATCGTGATCGCGCGCTTCGAGAATGTCGTTGAGCAGAATGTGCGTTCCATCAGGCGCATGCTGAACATGCAGTCGCCAGCCAGTTTTCTGGTCAACATCGGCGCGAAACACGCTTTCTTTCACACCCGTGACCTTGTGTAACCGCGTCTTCGGGAAGCTTTTGCGGGCAAAGCACTCCTCGTCTTCCAGCTCTGCCAATGCGTCCAGCAATCCGAGCTTGAGCTTCTTGTCTCTCAAGATACGGTTTGCCTGATGTACGACACCGTGTGGGTCGCGTATCTCACGAGTCTTCGCCATGTATCGCACCGTTACGGGTTAGCAGTACCAAGAAGAAGCGGTCCGTAGAGAGACTTCGCAGCCATCAGGAATCGAGCGTGCGACTCGGAGGGTGTGGTTGCGTCGAGCAATGACACCGTCAACCGCCCTTGGATCTCGTCTATGTCGTAGCAAAGGACAACATCTAGATCAGCGGACACGCTCATGATGCAGAGCGTAGGCGTGTAGCCATGCCTCAATAGCAAGTTCGCCGGCTGGTATAGCTGCGGAAAACGTGTATCGATGTCAACCAGCAGAGCACGGCCCAGACTGTTGACCTTGTTCTCAATCGCTATCTGCGTCGGCTGCGGGAGCACACGCACGCAATCCTGAAACTGCTGAGTGATGCCGTAAACGACTTCCATATCGGACTCTCCTCCCCAAAGACTACCGCGGGCATAGTCGCTCAGTCGCCGCTCACTCGTTATCTCCGGTCTTTGCGATTGCTCGTGTCGACCGGGGGCGTTTGCTGGAAATGCCTCGGCGAGGTTCTAGGCGGGCGGTAGGGGCCCATTCGACGTGGATTGAGTCGCTACGCCCCACCTGCCGCACGCCAAGCAACGCGCGACGCATGACGACGGTGGCTGGCTCCATCGTCTGATCCCTTCTTCCGGCTCGCTGCGTTGGCGGCCGGTGTCCCTGTGTGTTTCCCGTTTCCCATTTCCCACTTTCAGGAGATCGAGAACCCATGAGTGACTCTGACCTGTTCGACGCCGTGGCCCAGAAGACCGGCGAGGATTCCCGTGAGATTCGGCGACGAGGCTTCGTGCTGACCGGCCCCGACGACAGTGGCCCCGAGCCGGAGTGCCTGCTGGATGTGATGCTGGTCGATCTCGATGAACTCGGGACAGTCGACTGGGACTCGCTGGGCTACGGCTGCCGGGCGCCGTTCTTCGATGTCAGCACGACCCTCCGGAAGAAGACCAAGAAGCAGGTGACCCGAGCGGCTGCCTGACCTCACCACGGGCCTGCTGACGCGTAGCAGGCCGTGCGACTCATCCAGCGAGGGCGTGGAGCGCGGCGGGAAGCCCAAGGCCCGTCAGCCCACGCCCTCGCTGTTTTCCGAACCCACAACCCAACCCTCTACAGGAACTTCGCTCCCATGTTGAAACTCAATGCAGGCGTCTCCAAGAAGGTCGGCCTACCCGGCTTCTCCAGCGCCTCGGCCTCGTGCACGATCGAGGCGGAACTTGATTCCAGCCTGCTCCAAGACCACGAGGGCTTTCAGGTCGTCGTGCGTCGGGCCTACCAATCGTGCGAGCAGGCCGTGCAGGACCAGATCGCCCGACTGACCGGCGAAGGCACGGAAACCTCTCAGCCGCAGGAGGTCGTCGAGGTCCGCACCAGCCCGGCCATCAGCGGCGCACGGATCACGACCAAGAGTGCCGAGACGCCACTGACCAACCGTGCCGTCTTCCGTGACGCCCCCAGCCCCCGTCTCGCCACGGCTTCGCAGGTGAAAGCCATCCGAGCCATCGCCGCTCGGCGGAAGATCGACTTGGTCGGCCTGTTGCGCGAGCGCTTCGGCCTGACCACCGCGGACGCGTTGGGCATCAGAGAGGCTTCGGCTTTGATCGACGAACTGAAGGGCGACGAGCCGACCAACGGGCATACCCACGGCCACGCGAACGGCAACGGGGCCTACGCCGTGACTGGAGGTGCTCGATGATTGCCGGGGTAGAAGGAGCCCTGCTGCCGGCATTCAAGCCCGAGAAGCCCGCGAGCACGAACCCCGCCAACGAGGTCGCGAAGAAGCTCACGGGCAGAGACTACGTGAGCTGGTCCGCCGTGTCGAGTTTCAGGACGTGCCCGTTGCGATACAAGTTCCGCTACATCGACGGCCTGCCTGAGGAGTCCGTGTCCAGTGCGCTCGTCTTCGGCGCGGGGATTCACTCAGTCGTCGAGCAGCACTTCCAAGCGGCTCTGTCAGGTGATCCTAAGCCCGACCTCGATGCCCTGCTGTTCAGCTACAGAAGTGCATGGCTGCCGCACGACCCGGACGCGATCCAGTTCGGCAGCACGGAGACTCGGGCCTCGCTGGATGCTCTGGCCGCGCGGATGCTCACTGCGTTCCTGAACAGCCCCGCGGCGAGCGTTGTGGGGCGTGTCTTGGGCGTCGAGGAAGAGGTCCGTGGTGAGTTGATGCCGGGTGTGCCAGATTTGTACGGGAGGGTCGACCTGCTCACGGAAGACTCAGAGTCGCTGGTCATCACGGACATCAAGACTTCGCGTGGAAAATGGTCCGCCGAGCAGGTCGAGGACAGCGGCGAGCAACTCCTGCTGTACGCGCACTTGGCCAGCGAGATTTCACCGGGCAAGAAGATCGCGACCCGGTTTCTCGTACTCACGAAGACCAAGGAGCCGGTCGTCGAGGAGCACGTCCGCGAGGTCGAGCCAGCAGCCGTGAAACGCACCTTGGCTGGCGTCGAACGTGTGTGGCGCGCAATCGAGTCGGGCGTGTTCTATCCAGCCCCCAGCACGATGAACTGCGCTTCATGCGGCTATCGGGCGGCGTGTCGGGCGTGGGCTGGCTGACGGGCCGGGAGAGAAGCGGCCGGGGTTGAAACACACCCCGGCTGCTTTTTTTTTGATGTCAGCGGTCTTGGGCGGCTTTTTCAGGGGTGGCCGTAGCCCGGTGCGCGTGGAATTGCCCTCGCGTCGATGTCCTGCTTCGCCTCCCGAATGGCTTCCAACGACCGCTGACATTCGTGGATCAGGTCGTCCAGAACCCGCTCCCCTTCGGTCCAATCGGCGTGCCGGGTGCCATCCACGTGCTGGGGATCAAACTCGTATATCTGCGGCATGCGCTGAGACACCCGCCGGACCTTGTCGAGGTATTCCAAGTACGGCGATGCGTACTCCTTCTTCTTGCGGCCGGAGTGGTATTTGGGGTCTCCGCTCGTGTTGCGCCGAATCTTCGCGATCATGGTCAACAGCTTCTTCGCTTCCGGGCTGCTGTATTTGCTGGGGGTGGCCATAGGTGTTGCCCTCCGTGGCTGATTGTGGTGAATCCCGGCCGGTTCCGGTGGCCGGGTGGGTGTTAACAGATCCGCAAAAAACGCCTTTTGAACGTTCGAAAGTGCTCGGTTTTCTTCAGGTTTTGACGAGTTCGCGAGCGGTGACTGCCCACTATTTTACGGGCTTGAGGTTCGGAATCGGGCACGGTTTCCCACGAAAGGCCGGCAAATCGCGAGAAAGGGCGCCGCGATACATGTCCACCTCGGTACGGCGCAGCGGCATACAGGAGTTTGCTGTACCCAAATTCCGGGAAGGGCCGTGGAGACGAAAAACGCGTGTTCGGACCAGCGAGTACTCCGTTCATCAGGCCGACTGCCTCCCATTCTCCTCCATATTTCTGTTCGTGACCGTGGGCGGCATGTTCACGACCATCATGAATCCCTCCCGGTCAATGAATTTTAGCGCCGCTTCACGCAGACCCTCGGGCAGCCGATCGAACCACCGGAGCCACTCATAGGCGGTTCCGGTAGGGATTTTGAACGCGGCGGCCAAATCGGTGCCGCCATACCCCGACCGGACATGCAGATGCGCCGCCAGCACCCGGGCGCGGTTGTCCCGAATCAACTCGAACGCCTCATCGGGCGGCATGTCCTTGAACCGGGCCACACGCTGCTTGAGCTGCTCTTCGAGTATCTCGACCTGTGCTTTCGCTCGCTTCCGGTCAGGCCCGTGCATTTGAATCAAGGCCCGCAGGTTCTTCGGCCCCGGATCGGCCGCAAACCGGAGGAGTACATCGAGGTAGGTCAGGTTGTTGGCGATCACCTGCAGCCAGAACGACGTGTCGGCAAGGCCCACGGCTTCGGTCACGGCGATGCCCCGACTCTCCGCCTCGCGCAGCAGGTTGACCAACTCCACCAACCGCTCCTCCTGAAACCGGTAGCTGTTGTAGAACGAGTACTTCAGCACTTGGATCGCCTTGACGACTTCCGCCGTCAGGGTTTCATTCGTCGGATTCATGGCCTCGCCTTTCGATTCACGGCCCGACGCCGCTCGTGGCTCCTCACACGTGCGCGAACGCTTTCCGCATTCGGCTTGCGACGCGGTTGAGTCGGCTTGATTCGACGCAACCTGTAGGGCCGCCGCACGAGTCCCGGAACCTCTGGCGATCGCTCCTCCGGGCCCATGTGCAGCGCCGCGTAGCCGCTCTGTCCGCGAGCGACAACCCAGCGACTCTCGCCGAGTTGGCAGTATTCCTCGAAGACCATGACACCCCGCTCGCCCATCCGCGTCTTCGTGACGCCCCCATCAGCGCCGACCTGCTCCCAGTACGGCCCCCCGCTGACCCGCACCCTGTCACCCGGATGAAGGATCACTCGTTCGGACAGGCGTACCCAGCCTTGCCGAAAGACATCGCCGGGGCTTGGCTTCGCCACATCGTCGCCTTGCCGGCTTTCTTTTCTTTCCATGTTCGCACGTCCTACAGCGCCTATGGCCTCGGGGCCGCGAGCCGCACCCGCATGCCACTCATCAGATCGTAGCGCGGGCTCGTCACCGCACGAAACAAAACCACTGCGGAAATTTCCACAGTGAATCGTCGCGCGGATAAGGTGAGTACGTGCCGGAATCCCGCTGCCGAACTTGCGCACCGCGGAGGCAGCGCTACGATAAAGGTTGTGACTCACAGAACCTCTGGCACGCGCGGCTGACGATCGCGCGATCACCGATGCCCGCTCCCGTCATCACAGCGGCACGCCGAGTAGCACTTGGCACGGTCACGTGCCGGATGCAGGCCGCCAGCTTCAAGCCGTTGTCATGGACCGGCACGTGTTCCTCCGGCAGCTTCTTGACCCGCAAAGGGTTCGATGAGTTCCGCAGGGTCGTATCGCGACTGCGAGTCCTCTGCCCGACGGGAAAGCCGGTCGTCATCAGGACGGCATGGCTACCGCCGACGACGCTGGGGGAGTGCATCAGGCGGCCGTCGCGGTTCGTTATTCGGCTCAACAATCGGCTGGATGAGCAGGGAGCGATCGAGACGGTTTTGCACGAGTGGGGGCATGCGTTGGCGTGGAACTACTCCCTCGACAGCCTCGCCAAGCAGCCTGATGTGGACCGTGATGAGTTTGAGCGGGCCAGCCACGACGAAGCATGGGGCTGTGCCTATGCGCGAGTGTGGCGCACCTATTCGGTCGACATCCTCGCGCGACCCTGACTCCCGCTTGGCTGGCTCACTGCCGAGGGGTATTCTCCGCGATTGGTGCGGCTGTTTTTTCACGGCACCGAGGGTCATTCCGATGGCAACAGTGAAAGATGACATGGTGCTCCGGCTGCTTTGCCATCTTGCATGGCTGCGCGACACGGGCGGCAGCGGCTCGAAGCAGAGGACCTTGGCGTGGGCCCGTCGCGTCTACAACTCCGCCGCTCATCTCCAGTTCCGGTTTGTATACCCGCACCAGCCGCAAGATCGTGTTGCAGAGCCTTCCCAACTGCTCCTTGCGAAGGTCATCGAAAACGTCGTCGATGCTGCGTCTGATGCCATCGAGCCGCTGCGAAGCGGCGTCGGTGCCGTTGAAGAGACTTCCGCTCTCGATGCTGCCACCGCACGCGCACTACGTGACGCATTGACTGCGCTGCTCCACACGAGCACTCAGGTTGGATGGGGTGGTGTGCACGCCCCGAAAGAGGATGTAACTCTGGACCGTCCCGTGAACCCGTTGCGGTTGCTGTCGGAATGGCGCAGACGGCATGTAGGGGGTAAACAGTCTGGCATACACTCTGCTTCCGGCTCTTCGGCTACGGACGACGCCATGGGGGAACTCTGCAAAGGCATCGCCACCAAACTCGTTGTCGACTTCTCTCGGGTGATGAGGCGAGTACCAGAACTGGCGTCTCAGGTTCTCCACGAGGCCGCCGATGCCCACCTCTCAGTCGATGTCGACGAGGTTGGCCAAGCAGGTGGTGATCAACTCATTCAAAGGCTTGCCGCCCAGTGGCTTCGCGCTCGCTCCGGAAGGGCGAGGTGACCCGTGGCGAAGCGAAAGAAGAAGCCTGCGGCCGCGAAGAAGCCCGTGAAGAAAAAGGCGAAGGCAATCGCGCCGCCGAGAAAAAGAACGCCCGCGAAGAAGCAGTCCGAAAAGCCGAAGGGCCGTGCAAAGCGTGGAGGTACTACGGAGCCGAAACGAGCCGTGGCCCGAGCAGGTTCCGCAACGCTCCTGCCACCGAATCGCTCCCACACCACGACCCGAAGTCAGAGCATCGGGGCTAGCGCTGGCGACAAGGTCACGACATCTGATGGAGGCATTGCCGCGATCGACGCTGTGCGGGCAGCCAGTAACGCAGACCGTATAGCGGGCGGATCATGTCCCATGCAGACAGGTGAACATGCTCCCCCGACTCACCTCGACCGGATAGCCGAAGGCGTTGCAGAGCAGGAGGACCGGCTTGAGGAAGTCGCCCCTCAACTCGTGGACGCAGACAAAGATGACCTGCTACGAGCGGCATTGTGGTGGGCAGGGAGGAGGCGACAGCCGCGAGCTGCGATCGTTGGACGGGCGCTGCGCGACTTGCAATCTTTTACCGAGGAGCTGGCATACAAGCGAGGTACCGCCGACAGGATATGTCGCAAGATTCGCAACGAAAATCGCCTCCAGCTCAGCCCAAAAATTCACGCACATTTGGATTCAAAGAAAGATCAGGAGTTAATTGATTCCGCGCTGGTTGGCGCCCTCAACCCATCTTGGGCAGTGCTGGAAAAACTCGGCCTGCTCCGGGCGGCGCCACGCGCGGGCGTCTACCTGATAGGCCGCGGCCCCACGGTCTTCCACGGCTTTCCCGAATGGACGGACGTAGACGAGCCGTGGCCAAAGAAGCCAACTCGCCCGCCGAAAAGACCACGGTCCTAGTCGCCTTCACACCGCAGGGTATTTTCCAGTGAAGGTCGCCTCGGACTTGCTGAACGATGGCGATACGAACGCCTCGACCTTCACGAGCATGCCGGGGATGACCTCGTGCATGCCCTCGATCATGAGCCGGGCGATCTCAGCGGCGTGGGCCTCGCGGTCGGAGCCGACAGGAATCTCGACCACGATCTCGTCGTGGATGAAGGCGACGAGCCGGTGGCCGGCCCGGAACAGCTTCCAGAGGGCCAGTAGGCCGCCGTCCGCGGCAACGCTCTGAAAGATGGTGTTGCGGCTGGCCGTCGCCCGCGCCCCCGCCCGGATGCGGCCCGTCGCGGATAAGACGGGCGTGCGGTCGAAGTGGCTCACGACGGCGCTTCGCAGTTCACGCGACGGCTCCCGGCGACGGAGTTGCTCGACCAGCCTCGCCCGCTTCTTGTCGTTGCCGGTGATGATCCCGGCGAGGGACTGCGCGGCCGCCCAGAGGTAGGCGACTTTCTCCGGGGGGTATGGCTCGCCGGCAGCCGTCCGCGGGTTCGGGTCGCCCACGACCTTCAGGAGCATGCTGCCGAGCCACGGGGCCGGTTCGTCGGAGTCGTGCCGGTCGCGGTGGTGTTGTCCGCCCGCCACATCCAACGACCGGGGTGTCAGCCGCAGGTACCGTGCGACTTCGAGCCCGACATCCACGTCGCCTCGCCGCGGATGCCTGTCGAGAAAGACCGTCAGTTCGGGAAATGCGGTGTGATAGGCCGCGAGCGCCGCCTCCACCTCGTCGATCGACAGGTCCTTGCCGTAGTTGTTCTTGGCGAGCTTTTGGAGCGTCAGCGGCCCCATCCTGCCCGGGGCGCCGAACGAGATCGCCTTGGCGGCCTTTCGCTGGTCGTCGGTCACGTCCTCGGGGTCGATGCCCAGTACGGTGCCGGCTATGATCCGGTGCACGTCCTGCCCCGAGTTGATGACGTCGTGGAGCCGGCTGCCGAACCCGAACTGGTACTTCCACGCAAAGGCGAGAACCACCAGCTCAATCTGCGAGAAATCGGCCATGACGAACTCGTGTCCCGGGCTCGCCACGATGCAGTGCCGCACGGTCGTCGCGTCGCCCTGCAGGCCCGCCTCTTTCGGGATCGTCTGGAGCGCGAGGTCGCCCGTGCAGTTCGTCCGGCCGGTGCGCATCAGGATGCCGAACCGGGGATGCAGCCGTCCGCTCATCTTCGACATGTAGGTCGACTTGATCTTCTCGGCCGCCTTGTACTCGACGTACTTGCGCAGCACGCCCCCGTCATCGAACGGTGCCGCGGCCGCGAGGTCCTCTGCCTTGGTGGAGAACTTGCCGCCGGGCGTCAGGGGGAGATCGAGGCCCGGGTTTTCGGAGGCGATCTTTTGGAGCCGCCGCTGGACCGCGTTGCTGACGCCCGCACCGTGGATCGGGATGCCCGCCTCCACCAAGGCCGCGCCATGCTCGCTGAGCACCGTGTCGATCACCCGGATTTTCTCCTCGCGGCGTTCCGTGTCGATGTGGATGCCGTTGGCCCGCATCTCTTCGCACACGACAGCGCCCCGGAGCTGCGTGTCGTGCGTCAGGGGGCCGTATTCCTGCCAGCAGTCGCCCAGATGTACTTCGTCGACATACCCGAAGCACCGCGGGGCGGTCTCCCTCAGGGATTCGAGGCGACGCATGAGAGCCGCGAGGAGTGCGTGTGTGGCGAGTACATCCTTTGCGGCATAGGTCAGCGCGTTGGTGGCGATTTCACTGATCGGAATGCGCAGGTATTTGTCGAAGCCCTTGCGAATGTCGTCGCCGTCTTCGTCGACGCTGTCCTTCGGCAGGTCGAGGCCGAGACAATCCTTCACGGCGCCGGCCAACGTGCTCTGCCCCCTCCCCTGTGCCGTGTGCCCAGCCGTCGCGAGCATGAGCAGCCGGTAGAGGATTTGCGTGTCGATCACCTGTCGATTGTCTACGAGCGTGTAGATGTCATACGGAACCTCCTGCCGCGAGTGTGTCTTGCCGATCACCCGGAGGTCGAAGGCGGCGTTGTGGGCGACGAAGAAGGCGTCCAGATGCGCGGCCATGAAGGCGGGCACGTTTTCCGGGGCGATGAAGACGCCCCGCTCGCCATCGAACGCCTGCATGAGCACGAGCGTGGGCGTCATCCACGGGTTCGCGTCGTCGATCAAGGTCGTCTCGGTGTCGACGGCGATGACTGCGCCGGTGAGCGGGGCATGGCCCGGAAGCCACTCGGTAAACGTGACGGTGGTGGCGCCGAGCGTCACGGGCAGGGGCTGGCAGGCAGGGGGCGAGGTCGCGAGGGCTGTGGGCGTTGTCATCGGCGGACCTGAGTTGAGGTTAAGGTTGTGGTTTGGTCATAACGGCCGCCTTAACTCGCCATAAGTGCCTGAATCGCAAGTCCTTAGGGCGGTAGAGGTGAGGTGGTAAGGCGATTTGCTCATGGTGCCCCCGCGCGGAGCGCCCCGCGTCGGTCAGCGCCTCGGGCCCTCGCAGACTCGATATTCCGCCGAGGGGGTCCGAAGCGAAATCTCCTTACCTCGTTAACTGAGCTGGCATATCTGGCTCTCCTGCAACGACTTACGGCGAGTTAAGGCGTGCGGTATGACCCGACGGGGACGTCAACCTTCACTCGGGTTCCGCTTTCGAGCCGGCAATCGTCGACGCGGCAGCCATCCAGCCGCCGTGAGCTGCCACCGCGGCCGGTTCCGCCACTCGGGGCGGCGTCATGGGCCCTGTAGGACTCGGCGTGGCGGGCGTCTCGGTCGAAGCAGCAGGTTCGACCGCGGCGCTGGTGACGCTCCGCGGCTCGACGTCGATCGCTACCGCCTCGAAGTACCAGAAAGTCTTGTTGCCCGAGCCGGGCCGCTTCTTGATGGTGGCGATGTAGCTATCGCCGCCACACTCGACGCGAAGCGGCCGGTCGAGGAAGCCGCTGAAGATCTTGCCGACCCGTGAGCCTTTGGACTTGGCCGGCTCGTCATGCTGCTGCCTGACGTCGATCAGCCCAAGCTGCTCGAACGGCTTGACCCAGTCCCCAGCAGTCCGGCCCGCCTTGCTCGCGTCCTCACCGCTGCGGACGAGCGATTCGGCGTTGTGCCTGCCCGCGATGACCTCCTCTGCCAGTTCAATCATGCGCTGCTGGTCCTCGTCCATCTCGTCGGCCGCGGTCTCGGCGTTGGAGGCGAAGCCGGGGAAGCCATTCGCGTCGAGGATCCCGCCGACGACCTCCATCACGCGCTCGAAGCGCGTGTTCAAGTCGCCATGGGGACGGCCAGCGTCGAGCCACCTCAGGACCATGGCGGCAAGCTCGCCGAGGATTTCCGCGCGGTGCTGGGCGGCGTACTTCAGCGGCATGCTCGCCTTCCGCTCCATCTGCCGCTTCCGGGGATCGCCCTCTGTGTACAGATCGATCAGAAGGTTCCGGCTCACGAGATCGCGACCGACGACCAGATTGTTGCTGGTGAGCACGAAGAGCACGTCGTTGTCCCATTCGCCAAACTCGTTGACACCAAGAATTCGGATCATAAGCTTCGGGCTCGTGATGGCCTGCTCGATTCGCTCCGAGTCGAGCTTGCTCCGCAGGTTGTCGAGAAACACCATGCGGCGTCGCTTCTTCAGCATCGCGCAGAGCAGCTTGTCGAACTCCTCGTCGCCGCTCTTCTTGATGGCCGGGACCTTTCGCCCGTCGAACACCATGCCGATGACCTTCGCGAGCAGGCTCTTGCCGATCGACGGCTGGTTGCCGCGAATGAAGACCGCCGGGTGGCCGTCCTCGATAAAGTGGTTCATCAGCAGCCCCATCAGGAGCGTGCCGATCGCGTTCGTCAGGTCCACCCCGCCGGCCCAGTCGAAATCTTTGAGCAGGCGGCGGAGGTGCGTCGGCAACCTGTCGATCGCCTCGGCGACGGTGCGAGCCGCATGCGACGCCACCGCAGGTAGCCCGGCCACATTCGGGTGAAGGTTCAGGCCCTGCACCAGAATTCGCTCGTCTGCATGGTATCCCGGCCCGCGCAGGCGGAAGTTGTCGTCGAACACCGAATGCGTCGCGTACACATCGACAATGGGCAGCCGCTCGATGCAGCGGTCCATGGCGAACAACTCGTCGCAGATCGATTCCGGCAGGCGAGACTCCCACTGCTCGACCTCGCCTGTTTTTGGGTCCGTCGTGTATCGCACGATGGCCACGATGTTCGCGAGCCTCGCTCCCGCCTTCTGCTCGGTCCGGCCGTCCACGGCCAACAACTTGAAGGTGGTGTTTCTCGCATCGGTCAACAGGACGTCGTCTTGGTGGGCGTAGACCCGCCCGGACGTGGCGAGATTGTGGAGCAGTTCGTTCAAGACGACACGCCCGTCGCCGCGGGTCGAGCCGTCCTTGGCGATGTTGTCCATCAGCACACGGTCTGGAATGTCGTTACGAAGCTTGGCGACCGCCGTGGCGGCGGAGCCGAATGCCCGCACGGCTTCCCCGGCAGCGGTGTTGATCACGTTCGTTGACTTCTTCTTCGCGCGAGCCATCAGTTTCCTCCTTGGCCTTCGGCCGGAATCGAGAACGGGCAATCGTCATGCTCGGAGTCGTCGCCGACCGCGTCGGCGGCAGCAGGTTCGCTGGAGTGGCTGTCGTCCTCCGTGGGCGACTGATCCTTCTCACGCCCCTTGAGAACCAGCGCGATCAAGTCGACGAGCGGAACCTTGCCGCAGTGGTAGCAGGAGCCACGATTGATGATCATCGGGTTGCTCGTCCTATACCGTGGCGCCGTGCCGGAGAGCGTGCTGTCTTCCTCGCGACAGAACGGGCAGGGCGACACGGTCGTGGAGCCGAACAAGATCTGCGTGACGGTCGCAAAGCCGCGCTGCGTCAGGTCGTCGGCGAAGTTCAGGATCTCCTGCTCGGTCACCGGCTCGCCTGCCCTGAGCAGTTCGACCTCCCTGCCGCTCTTCGAGTTGACGCTGCCGACCGGGCGGCTCATCGCGAGCAGCGACGGTGCCGCGGGGTCCGACGGCAGGGCCCGCTGCACAGCCGTAACAACCATGTCCCACAACTCGCGCCGGCGGTCGCTCTTCATCTCAACCGGCTTGTCGAACCGCAGGATGCAGTGCAGCCACCGCCCCGAGAACCTCACCTCGGCCTTCCGGAGTGTGGGGTGGTTGTCGAGCCAGCCACGGACGTGCCGGTCGTACAGCTCGAAGCCGTCGGCCGGCATCTCCTCGATAACGCCGCCGACGCGGAGGCACTCACCGTCGATCTCGATCAAGATGGCTTGCAGGGCCGTCACCTCATGGTGCCGCACCATCACCTCCTTGAACGTGCCCACGGCGCCGCCGTTGAACAGTGCCTCCCGCCGGTCGGCTACCCCGGGCTTGGACTCGCGGCCACCGCTCTGCGGGCCGTGCACAACCGCGGCGCCGGCCGCCGCCCGCACGGGCTGCTGCTTATAAGGATGCTGCCCCGGCTTCTCCGCCGGCGTGGATTTCGTGGTCCGGCGCACAGGCCGCTTGGCCCCGCCCGGCTTTCTGCGTTCGTCGCGGTCGCGTGGCGATCGCCTTGCCGACTTGCTCTTCATGATCAGGTTCTCCTGTTTGGTGTCGCTGCTGCACGTCGTCAGCACGCAATACAAACCTTAGCGAGCGGCTGCGAGAACACCACGCAGTTTCAGCGCGAAACACTGCGGTCTTTTGCCGAGTGCACTGCGAAAAAAACCTGAGTGTTTGCACGCGTCACGATCGTGACTACGCGGCGCTCTGGCGCTACGATGCGATCACCGCGATGAATCGATGCGAGTGGCAACGACGCGGTGCGAACTCATAAGGACAACGACATGAAGACCAAGCACGGTCGCAGCACGCAGGAAGCCGCGGCCACCATCAAGAAGACGACGACGTTTGAGGAGCAGGTGGCCAAGGATTGGCGACGGTTCAAGGAGAAGTACTTCGCTTGCACCGAGTACCCTGCGGTGCGGCGGGCCTTGAAGAAGATTCTGGCTGCCGAGGAGAAGGAGATAGTGGACGCTAGCGTGCGGGCCGCAGCCTCCCTCCGCGCGGCTACATAAGGAAGGAGGGCTGGCAACCATGAACGAGTCTGCCGACACGGTCGAGGTAGTCGAGCTGCTCGATGAGCGGGCGGCTGCCAGACGGCTTGGCATCAGCCCGCGAGCGATGTGGGGGCTCGCGGACTCAGGGGCTATCCCTTTCATCAGGATTGGGCCCCGTTTGAAACGCTACGACCCCCGAGACTTGGCGGATTTCATCAGGCGGAATCGGCGGCAGAGGCTGGCTCCGAGCCGCCCCGCACGCCGCCAGCAGTAGCAGCACCTTTCACTTCGTATACAGCCTGATCGCCGATGGAGAGCACCGTATGACGAGTCCGTTCAACCGCGACGCCCGCAGCGAGAGACGTGTCGCGCATTTCGTCCTGCCCGATCTGTGCGTGGTGCCCGCCGGCAGGTCTTCACCGCCCTTGGCCGCCATGCCCGCCGACCAGCGTGCCGACCCTCTCGGCTCACGTAGCCGCCAGCCGGACGAGACGCCGACATACTTCGTACCGCGTGCCTTGGCGAAGCGGTGGCATGTCTGCGTCGACAAAGTGCTCCGGTTCATCCAGACGGGTGAACTGCGGGCCTTCAACGTGGCGTCGAAGGAGTCCCGGCGACCCCGCTATCGGATTTCGATGGAGGAGGTGCGCCGGTTCGAGGAGCAGACCCGATCGGCTGCGCCACCCGGGGCCATGAAGAGCGCGGCGCCCCGCCGCCGGAAGTCGGCTTCCGCCGGGCAGTCGCCCCGCTCCTACTTCTGAACCTTTCGCTTCGAGCGGCTGCGGCCGAACAACCACTCGCGCACGTGGCTCGTCACCTGTCGCAACGCAGCCTCCGCGACATGCTGGCGGTAGACAGCTCCCATGTCGGAAGCGTGAGGCACGTGCCCCATGATGTGATCGACCGCCACCTGATTGCCTGTCTCGGCGCCGATCGTCTCGAACGAGCGACGCAGCCCGTAGAAGCCAAGCCCCCGCATCGTGATGCCATGGCGATCCATGATGCGCTTCAGCGTTGTCGCGATCGCGTCATGCTCGACGACGTGCGGCCGCCCATCAGGCGATACCTTGGCGGCGCTCCGCACGAACGGGTGACCCTTCCGCGTGACGAAGAGCAACCCTTGGGCCTCCGGCTTGGGCTTCACCCGCACCGTCTTCCTAGCCTCCTGCACCGCCACGATCGCTTTCACCGTCTCGGGCCACAACGGGCACCGTCGCCGCACGCCGGTCTTGGCACGCGGATAATCGATCCAGCCATGCTCGATGTCGATGCAGTTGGCGGGCAGCGCGGCGACGTCGAGGTTGCCCATGCCGCAGTTTATGCCGAGCAAGATCATGGTCCGCAGTTGGAGCGGCGCGGCATCGAGCAGCATCCGTATCTCGCGCGCCTGAAAATGCTTCCGGCCGGCTTCGGCCCGAGTGCGGCGGAGAAGTCGGCGGTCCGGCCGCTTGAGGTCCTTGCCGAACCGAATCGGCTTCTCGACAAGCTCTTCCTCGTACGCGAACTTGAAGATGCTCCGCGTTACACCAACCCGCCCGTTCAGCGTCTCCGGATTGACGCCTCGCGCAAGATGCTTCCTGAGCAACTTGAGGTCGTCGCGCGTGATCGATTCGACGACACGCTCCCGCCCGAAAAACCTGACGAGTCGCTCGCAGTCACGGTAGTAGTCCACGAACGTACGGGGAGAAAGTTCGCCGGCGTCCCGCCGTGTCTCGGCCGCCTCCAGAAACCGGTTCGCGAGTTCGCGGACCGTGAGGCCCGCGTCCCGCTTCACTTCCGTGATGCGGCCGGCGTGCAACCCAGCGCAGTGCTCGTGGTAGCGGTTGAGCGCGGCATCCGGGTCCTTGACGCTGCCGAAATAGAAGAGCTGGCCGCGGATCTTCTTGCAGAACTGCCCGTTGCGGTGGGCGGTCAGCGGGAACGACTTGTAGGGCTTGCCCGCCGCCACGGGCGCCTTGGTGGCCTTCTCGGCGGACCGCTTCGGCCTTCCCCGCCGCCGCGTGGGTGCCGATACTGCCTGAGCGATTGCGGGCGTGAACATCGCCGACGAAAGCCGTTCACCTTCGACGGCATCGCGTATGGTGTTGGGCGTCCGAGCGATCACGGAAATGGCCTCCAAAAATGCCCCGCGGTTGTCGTACCGGTTGTCGTCTTAATTCCTCGCTGGACAGCCTATCAGCAAAACCCTATAAAACAAGCCTCCGGGCCCGTAGCTCAGCGGTTAGAGCAGGGGACTCATAATCCCTTGGTCGTGTGTTCGAATCACACCGGGCCTAGTTGTTTTTTGCTGGTCGGACGGGTCGTTGTTGCGCGTTTTGTTGCGCGAGGCGTCCGGAATGGCCTCT
>Ga0315906_10003114_pt1 | contig 22232 bp, 16 predicted proteins | sample LakEriMetagenome_4_FD_203526 | JGI IMG/M metagenome (GOLD analysis project Ga0315906, IMG submission 203526) | Freshwater fungal communities from buoy surface, Lake Erie, Ohio, United States - Buoy 2 MA122 | ecosystem: Environmental > Aquatic > Freshwater > Lake > Lake biofilm | place: USA...
GCCACGGCCGTGAGGGCGGCCACGGCCAGCACCACGGCCAGCGCCAGCAGGCGCAACTCTCCGGCCTGGAAGTCACGCCAGGCCTGGCGCGCCGCCAACCGCCACAGGGGCGGTGCACTCGAGGGGGGAGCAGAGGAACGTTCAGTCAAGGTCATGCCCCGAAGGTACCTCAGCAAGGTGTACCCGTCCGGCGCGGGGACAACTTGAGGGTGCACAGCCAGGAATCAGGCGGTTTTTCCCCCGCTTTTTCAGCTTATGCCCGGGCCTCAAGTCTTTGACACTGGCGCCGAGCCCTGGTCTTCAAGGTCAATGGCTCGGAACCTGATCCGAACCAAAAAAAACCCGACGACCGAAGTCGCTCCAGCCTGAAAGGGAAACACCGTGGCACAGTCCATCAACACCAACGTCGCAGCTCTCAGCGCCCAGCGTTACCTCAACCGTAATCAGGCTGACCTGACCACGGCCATCAACCGGCTGTCTTCGGGCCTGCGCATCAACAGCGCCAAGGACGACGCTGCGGGCATGACGCTGGCCGAGCGCATGACTACGCAGATCCGCGGCTTGAACGTGGCTTCGCGCAACGCCAATGACGCCATCGCCCTGGCACAGACCGCCGAGGCGGCGATGGGCAGCGTGGCCTCAGCCTTGCAGCGCATCCGAGAACTGGCGGTGCAATCGGCCAACGCGAGTTACTCCGACAGCGACCGCGCCACCATGAACCGGGAGGCGCGGGAACTCATCGAGGAGATCAAGCGGGTCAGCACGAACACGGCCTTCAACGGCGTGAACCTGCTGGACGGCTCGTTCCAGGATCAGCAGTTCCAGATCGGGGCCAACTCCGGACAAACACTCAATCTGCCATCGCTGGCCGACGCGAGGGTGACATCCCTTGGACGCAGCGCGGTAGCCCTGGATGGCTCGGCAGCAGGTTCGTTGCTGGGTGACGCGGCGGCACCGGCCACTGCTGCTGCGGCTGGCAGCAACGGGGTGGACGCCGTGACGAGCCTTACGTTCACCAACCCGGAAGGCACGAGCTCACCGATCTCGTGGGCCACTGGCGCCTCGGCCAAGGCGATTGCTACTGCCATCAATCTGAAGGCCAACTCGCTGGGGATCACTGCAACCGCCACCAACAGCGCCACCATCGGCGCCTTTTCGACCACTGGATCCATGTCCCTGTCGTTGAACGGCACGACCGTCAGTGCAACCCTGATCAGCACGAGCGATCTCACCCCACTGGCAGACGCCATCAACGGCGCCAACACCGGCGTCACCGCAGTCTTCGCGCTGCCCCCAGCCAAGGACAAACTCCTGCTCACGGCCGCTGACGGAACCGACATTCGCATCGAGAACTTCCTCAACGGGACCTCCACCATGACGGTCGAGGGCTCCAGGTCGGGAGCCAACGTGCGAACACTCACATCAGGTGGCAACGACTCCACCATCGTGCCGGGTACCCTGGAGGTCGTGAGCACGAAGGGAGCACTGTCCTGGGCAGGCGCTGTTGGTGAGACGGCCGCCATCGAAGAAGCGTTTGGCACAGGCCGGGCCAGTGGCATCGCGGGTCTCAACACCATCAGCACGCTGGACCTCGGCTCGATGACAGGTGCCGTGTCCGCCATCAAGGTGGTCGACGCCGCCCTTGATCAGCTCAGTAACGCCCGAGGCACGCTCGGCGCGGTGCAGAGCCGACTGGAGATGTTGATCGCCAACGTGGATGTGGTGAGCGAGAACATCACCACCGCCCGCGGTCGACTGGTAGACGCCGATTTCGCCAAGGAGACTGCTGCGCTGGCGCGTGTGCAGATCCTGCAGCAGGCCGGTACCGCCATGCTGGCACAGGCGAACGCCCTTCCGCAGCAGGTGATGCAGTTGCTCAAGGGCTGATCCTCAGGGGCGACACCAGGCTGCTCGCCGGCGATCGCCTCATACTTGTGACTGCTTGTTCAGGTTCTCAGCACGTACCGAATCCAATACCGCTGACCCTGAGGTAACGCCGATACGCCGCGCTCAGCCGGTCGGCCGCGCCCATGGCCTCGCCGCCCGACAGAGGCAGGGCCTTGGGTTGCTGACTTTCCAGCACGGGTTGGTCCTGGGCAAAGATGGCCACCTGGAAGTCCCGCAGGGTATCCGAGGGCGTCTCGGTGTCGGTGGTGTACTGCGCAAACCACAGCCGGCAGGATTCCGGGGTCACCGGACAAGCCCAGATTACGTAGCTGTCCTGCGGCCCGCCGGCCTCCCCGCGCTTGGTCAGCAGCGCCGCAAAGGGGTTGAGCACTTCGTAGCGGTAGTCCACCCAGGCCCCACCGGCCGCGGTGGCGCTGGCACGTGGCTGCCAGGCGCGGTAGAGCTCGATGACCGGCCGTCCGTCTGCTGTGTGGGTGACATCGTAAGGAGGTACTTCGGGATGCGCCGCGTCCCCCAGCCAGCCCTCATGCACGAAGGCGAAGTGCGAGGTGTCCAGGAAGTTCTCCACCGCACGCGGTGCGCTGGTGGCCACGTCGAAGGGACCGTAGACCAGACGCCGTGGCGGCAGGTCTGAAAGCTCAGGCGCCGAACCGCTGGCCTGTCCCGAGAGGTCGCACCAGAGCAGGCCGTGCGCCTGCCGCACGCCGAAACTCGCCACCGAACTGGAAGCAGGCGGGGTGAAGTCTGGTGTGGCGGGCACCAGGGCGCAGGCCCCGCTCGCGTCGAACTGCCAGCCGTGATACGGGCACTGGAGACGGCCTTGCGTCATGCGGCCCAGGGACAGGCGCGCACCTCGGTGCGGGCACCGGTCTGCCATCAGCACCGGTTCATCCTGTGCGGTGCGCCACAGCACCAGTGGCCGCCCCAGCACCTGCAGCGCCATCGGTACGCCACGGCCCTCGTGCTCCAAGGCGAAGGGCCACCACCAGTCGGTTTCACCTGCTGAACTCATGCGCCCGGCTCCCTGCATGTTGCAAAGGAAAACGCCGCCGGGCCCTGGGGCTCACGGCGGCGTCGATCGCCTCTGATGCGACGGCTTACTTGCCCGCCGGCACCTTGCCTTCCACGCCCTTGACGTAGAAGTCAACCTTGTCCTTCCATTCTTGCGAAGCCTTCTCGCCCTTGGGCAGACGCTCCTTGCCCGCGTTGTCGACGATCGGGCCGGTGAACGGGTCAATCGAACTTGACTTGATGCCGTCCAGAGCCTCCTGGGCCTTCTTGCGGGTGGCCTCGGGGATGACCTCGTTCATCTTGATGACGTCATTGGTGCCCTCGGGCTTGCCCCAGATGGTGCGCTGCTCACCCTTCCACGTGCCGTCCATCACTTCCTTGACGGCCTTCTTGTAGTAAGGGCCCCAGTCGACGATGTTGCTCGCCAGGTGCGCCTTGGGTGCAAAGCTGCTCATGTCGCTGTCCCAGCCGAAGGCGTACTTGCCGTTCTTCTCGGCCGTCTGCAACACGGCGGTGGAGTCGGTGTTCTGCAGCAGCACGTCTGCGCCCTTGTTGATGAGCTCCTGCGCGGCGGCGCCCTCCTTCTCGGGGTCGAACCAGGTGTTGACCCACACGACGCGCGTGCGAATCTTCGGGTTGACACTCTGGGCGCCGAGCGTGAAGGCGTTGATGTTGCGCAGCACCTCAGGGATCGGGAAGCTCGCCACGAAACCCAGGGTGTTGGTCTTGGTCATGCCGCCAGCGATGATGCCGCTGACATAGGCATCGTGATAGAAACGCGAGTCATAGACGCGCATGTTGGCAGCGGTCTTGTAGCCCGTGGCGTGTTCGAACTTGACGTCCGGGAATTCCCCGGCCACTTTCAGCATCGCGTCCATGTAGCCGAAGCTGGTGGCGAAGATCAGCTTGTTGCCCTGGCTGGCCAGGTCGCGGATCACGCGCTCGCCGTCGGCGTAGGAGACCTTTTCCACGAACGTGGTCTTCACCTTGTCGCCAAATTCGGCCTCGACGGCCTTGCGGCCCTGGTCGTGCGCGAATGTCCAGCCCGCATCGCCCACGGGGCCAATGTAGACCCAGGCCGCCTTCAAGGCGGGAGCAGGTGCCGGCGCGGAAGCGGCCTTCGCTGCGGCGGGAGCCTCCTCCTTCTTGCCGCAGCCCACGAACAGGGCAGCGGAGGCCAATCCGGCCACGGCAAAGGCGCGGCGGCTGAGGTTGCGGACATTCCACGGGTTCATCGGTTCGATCTCCTGAGGGGGTGAGTTGAAAAAAAGCGGCGAATTATGAGCCGGGCCTGAAAGGCTTACCCAGCGAAGCGGGCATGTTCAGGCGGATGAAGGCGACATTGCGACTGATGAGAGCCAGCACGATGACGGTGGCCACATACGGCATCATCGTCAGCAGGTGGCTTGAGATCTGCACACCCTGCGCCTGGAGGTTCATCTGCAACACGGTCACCCCGCCAAACAGATAGGCACCAAGCAAGGCGCGTGCCGGGCGCCACGTGGCGAACACCGTCAGGGCAAGTGCAATCCAACCGCGCCCAGCCGTCAGGCCCTCCACCCACAGCGGAGCAGTCACAAGCGACACATAGGCGCCCGCCAGCCCGCACAGCGCCCCGCCCACGCACACGGCAGCCAGGCGGATCAGCCGCACCGGGTAGCCAAGCGCGTGCGCCGGCTCCGGGTTCTCGCCGATGGCCCTCAGCAGCAGGCCCGCCCGCGTGCGGTACAGGAACCAGGCTATCGCCACCGTCAGGCCCATCGCCACATAGACCATCGGGTGGTGGCTGAACAGCGCAGGCCCGACGAACGGGAGGTCTGACAGCACCGGCACCGCATGGGTCTCACGGGCCGAGAGCGTGCGCCCCACCATGGACACCCCCAGGAAGGCCGACACACCATAGCCAAACAAGCTGAGCGCCAGCCCGGTCGCGTACTGGTTGGTGTTGAGGAAGATGACCAGCAGGCCGAAGACGGCAGCAAGCGCCGCGCCCGCCACCGCCGCCGCGGCGAAACCGAGTGTGTCGCTGCCCGTGGTCAGGGCCACGGCGAAACCCGCCACGGCCGCCACCAGCATCATCCCCTCGGCGCCGAGGTTCAGCACACCGGCACGCTCGTTGACCAGCAGTCCGAGGGCCGCGAAAGCGAGCGTGGTGCCGCTGGCCAACGCAGTGTTGATGAGAAGTGCGGTCTCGTTCATGCGGCAGGCCCGGTGGCGCGAGTCCAGCGCAGGCGCTGGTCGATGAAAGTGTCACAGGCCAGCAAGATCAGCAGCAAGAGTCCCTGCAGCACGCTGGCCATGGCATTGGGCAGACCCAGACGGGACTGGGCCAGTTCCCCCCCGATCAGCATCACCGACAGCAACACACCACCCGCCACGATGCCCAGCGGGTGCAGCCGCCCGACGAAGCAGACGATGATGGCGGTGAAACCCAGCCCCGTGGACAGATAGGGCGTGACCTGGCGGATGGGCCCGGCCACCTCCATCGCCCCGGCCATTCCTGCCAAAGCCCCTGAAAGCAGCAGGCAGGTCCACAGGGCGCCGCGCGCCGAAAACCCGGCGTATCGCGCCGCCGCCGGAGCCAGACCTCCCACCTGCAGCTGAAAGCCGCGAAAGGTGCGAAAGAGGAACAGCAAGGCCACAAGGGCCAACACGACGGCGATGAGGAATCCGATATGCGCTCGGGTGCGTTCAAGCAAGGGCGGCAGATGCAGGCTGGCGTGGAACAGCGCGGTTTGCGGCATGTTGAAGCCTTGCGGGTCCTTCCAGGGACCGAAGACCAGTGCATTGATGACCTGCTGGGCCACGTAAACCAGCATCAGGCTGACCAGAATCTCGTTGGCGTTGAAGCGGTCGCGCAACAGCGCGACGATCGCGGCCCAGAAGAGCCCGCCAGCCATTCCTGCCAGCAGCACGATCGACACCCCCAGCGGCTTGGGCATCACGATGCCCTGCGTGGTGAGCCACAGGGCCACGCCACCGCCGCCCACGCAGCCCATCAGGAACTGCCCTTCCGCACCGATGTTCCACACATTGGCGCGGTAGCACACCGCCAGACCGATCCCGATGATGATGAGCGGCGTGGCCTTGAGCAGCACCTCGCTGATCTGGCGTCGGTTGGACAAGGGCTCGAGAAAGATGATCCGCAACCCACTGACCGGATCCTTGCCGATCCCCACCAGGATGAGCGCAGCGACCGCCGCCGTGAGCACCAACGCAATGATGGGCGAGGCCAGGGCCATGGCCTGGGAGGGCACCGGTCGGGCCTCAAGCCGCAGCATGCGCATCTCCTGCCACCTCGGTGGTCCACAGCCCCGACATCCAAGCTCCAATGCGCTCGACCGTCGCCTCGGCCACGGGCAGCGCCGGCGACAGGCGGCCGCGGGCGATGACGACCAGCCGGTCGCTGATCTCGAACAACTCGTCGAGTTCCTCGCTCACCACGAGGATGGCGCAGCCCGCGTCGCGCAGGGCGAGCAGTTCACGGCGGATCAGCGCCGCCGCGCCCACGTCCACGCCCCAGGTGGGCTGAGAGATGACGAGGCAACTCGGACTCGCGTCGATCTCGCGCCCGACGATGAACTTCTGCAGGTTGCCGCCCGAGAGCGACTTCGCCGGCGCCTGCGGCCCGCCGGCCTTCACCTGGAATCGCTGAATGATGCGCTCGGCCAGTCCACGCACCGCAGCGGTGCGCACCCAGCCCTGACGGCTCACCGTCTCGGTGCGCGTGAGCAGCGTGTTGGCAGCCAGGCTGAGCGTGGGTACGGCGCCTCTGCCCAAGCGCTCCTCGGGCACGAAGTGCAACCCGGCGTTGCGCCGGCGCCGCGGGGAGTCTCGGCCAACGGGCTGGCCGGCCAGGGTGATGGCGGAAGGCTGGGCGCGAAGGTCCTCGCCCGACAGCGCCGCCAGCAGTTCCTGCTGACCGTTGCCAGAAATGCCGGCAATCCCCAGGATCTCACCTGCCCGCACCTCCAGCGAAAGACCATGCAGATCCACGCCGAAAGGGTCCTGACGCGGCAAGTCCAGGGCGCTCACCGCCAGAACCACCGACCCGGCCTCGCGCGGCTTGTGATGCAGCTGGGGGGGCTCCTCGCCAATCATCAGCCGGGACAGGCTGGCATTGGTTTCCTGCGTGGGGTCAACCTCGCCCGTGACGCGGCCGCCCCGCATCACGGTGCAGCGGTGGCACAAGGCGCGGATCTCGTCGAGCTTGTGGCTGATGTACAGGATGGAGCAGCCCCGCGCGGCCAGCTGACGCAAGGTAGTGAAGAGCTTGTCCACCGCCTGGGGCGTCAGCACGGAAGTGGGTTCGTCGAGGATCAGCAGCTGCGGGTCGGTCAGCAGCGCGCGGATGATCTCCACGCGCTGACGCTCGCCGACGCTGAGGGTGTGCACCGGTCGCGCTGGCTCGACGTCCAGACCGTAGGCCGCAGAGACTTCACCGACGCGGCGGGCCACGTCGCCAAGGGCACTTCCCCGGTCCAGTCCCAGCCAGACGTTCTCCGCTACCGTGAGGGTGTCGAAGAGACTGAAGTGCTGGTAGACCATGCTGATGCCAAGGGCCCGGGCCGCAGCAGGGTTGGCCACCTGCACGGGCTCGCCGTTCCAGCGCACCGTGCCTTCGTCAGGCCGCACCGCGCCGTAGATGATCTTCATCAGCGTGCTCTTGCCCGCGCCGTTCTCCCCCAGCACCGCATGGATTTCGCCTGGCTTGACGCGCAGGCTCACCCCGTCATTGGCCTTGACGGCCGGGTACTGTTTGCTGATGTGCTCGAGCTCGAGTCGGTACATGGAGTCAGGCTTCAGAGGCCCCGGCAGGACGGCCCCAGGCGGGCCGGCGACGAACCAAAGGCCGCAAGGTTAACCGCTGGCGGACGTCCCCTGGGGCCGGGAGTCTTCAAAGTCCTGAAAGTCCTGAAAGCCTTGCACAACGCCGGCCACCCGCGCTTCCAGGAGGTCGCCCTCGCCGGCCAGCGTCATCCAGGCAAATAGGCGGTCGTGCAATCCTCGTGCGGCCTGCTGGCGGCGCCGTGCCAGGGGCGTGGAAGCCCAGCGCCATACGCACAGGTCGGCCATCGCTCCAGGCTCCAGCGTGCCGATCTCGTGGGACAGCCGCAAGGCCTGCGCCGCCCCCAGGGTGGCGGCATGCAGCAACGCAAAGGCCGTGACACGGCGCCCCGCGCCGGCCTGCACCTGGTAGGCGTCGAGCATGGCGCGGCGCATGTCCAGGCTGGTGCCGCCGCCCACATCGCTGGCCAGTCCCACGCCCACGCCGCAGGCCAACGCCGCCGGCCAGTCAAAGCTGCCACTGCCGAGGAAGAGATTGGAGCTCGGGCAGAAGGCTACCGCGCCGCCTGTGGCGGCCAGGCGGGCACGGTCCTCGCCGTCCAGCCAGATGCCGTGGGCCAGGATGGCGCGCTCGTGTAGCAGACCGTGACGCTCGTACACGTCAAGGTAGCTGCGCGATTCAGGGAAGAGTTCGCGCACCCAGCGCACCTCCTCCAGGTTCTCGGCCACGTGCGTCTGCATGTACAGGCCCGGCGCGCTGCGCAGCAGCTCGCCCGCCATCGCCAGCTGCGCCGGGCTGGAGGTGGGGGCAAAGCGCGGCGTCACGGCGTAGGCCAGACGGCCACGGCCATGCCAGCGCGTGATCTGGTCGGCGCAGATGCGCGCAGCGATCCGTGCATCGGCCGGGTCATCGCACAGGGCCGCCGGCGCATGCCGGTCCATCAGCACCTTGCCTGCCACCAGTCGCATGCCCCGCGCCAGCGCCGCCTCGAACAGCGCGTCCACGGAGACCGGGTGCACGGTCGGAAAGACACAGGCGGTGGTGGTGCCACGGGACAGCAACGACGCCACGAAGAGCTCGCTGAAGCGACGCGCGTGCGCCGGGTCCGCCATGCGCTGCTCGGCCGGGAAGGTGTGGATGTCCAGCCAGTCCAGAAGCTGCGTGCCCCAGGCGCCGATGACATCCAGCTGCGCGCTGTGCACATGGGTGTCGATGAAGCCGGGCATGACCAGGTGGCCGCGGTGGTCTGCCCGGGCCCAGCCGGGCCCGGGGTCCGAGGCCTGCACGCCAGTGATCCTGCCCTCCTCGATCAGCAACCAGTGGTCGGGGCGGAACCGCACCGCGGCGCCGATCGGATCGTCGGACGCCGACTGCAAGGGCACATCGTCCGTGAAGTCCAGCAGGTCGCCGCGCAGCGCCAGGCGCGAGCCTTCTGCAGGTGCCGCGCCTGGGCCGGGCACGGATGCTGGGGTGGTGGCGAAGGTCCTCATGGGGTCGAAGCCTATCTCCTGTTGCCCTTCCTGGCTGCGGTACCGGCGGTGTCAGCGCCAGCACCCGCGGCCGGCGCGGGGTGGCGGGGGCCCTGCACGGCATGGGGGACAGGCCTGGTGTATCTTCCTTCTGCCGCCCGGGCCTCGGGCTCAAGGCAGGCGTGTCTCGACCTCCACGTCCCCGGCTGCGCACGCCGGTGCACGCCCCCACACCACCACACCGTCACACTGCCATGACTTCCGAGATTCGCCCGATCCGATTCATCCACAGGGGCCGGGTGCAAGAGGTGTCCGGGGTGGCGCCGACGCGCACGGTGCTGGAGTGGCTGCGAGAGGATGCGCGCTGCACCGGCACCAAGGAAGGCTGCGCCGAAGGCGACTGCGGCGCCTGCACGGTGATGGTGGGTGAGCTCGACGCCGCCGCCCCGGGAGGCGTTGCCCTGAGGACCGTCAATGCCTGCATCCAGTTCTTGCCGACGCTGGATGGCCGCGCGCTGCTGACGGTGGAAGACCTGGGCAAGCCCCATGCGCCCCACCCTGCCCAGCAGGCCATGGTGGATTGCCACGCCTCACAGTGCGGCTTCTGCACGCCAGGCTTCGTGGTGAGCCTGGCCGCCGTGCACGAAGATCACACCACGCGCGGCACCCGGCCGGACCGGGCGGCCTTGTGCGATGCGCTGGCCGGCAACCTGTGCCGCTGTACCGGCTACCGGCCCATTGTCGAAGCCGGGTTCGCGATGTTCGAGGACACCAGTCCCCGCGTGAACCGCGCAGCACTGCAGCCGCTGCTTCAGTCCCTGGCGGCAGACCCGCCGCTGCACTACGCGGCGCCCAACCCCGCCGCAGGGGGCCGTGTGGACCACTTCCATGCCCCGCGCGACATTGACGAGTTCGCGCGCCTGCGGCTAGAGCATCCTGAAGCCCGGTTGCTGGCAGGCTCCACGGACATCGGTCTGTGGGTGACCAAGCAGTTCCGCGATCTGGGCGACGTGCTGTGGATCGGCGCGGTCCAGGCCCTGAGCGGCATCGCCTGGCGCAGCGGGGACATCGACGCCGCCAGCCCGATGGTGACCGAGGCTTCGGTGGGCACTGCTGACACCGACCGTGTCGTGGCCACCGCAGGAAGCAGCCGCTGGCTGGAGGTGGGTGCCGGGGCATCGCTGCAAGACGCCTGGGCCGCGCTGGCCCGGCACTGGCCCGAGTTGGCCGAGGTGGGCTTGCGCTTTGCCGGCCCTTCGGTGCGCCACGCCGGCACCCTGGGCGGGAACCTCGCCAACGGATCGCCCATCGGCGACGGCGCGCCCGTGCTGATGGCGATGGACGCGCGGCTGGTGCTGCGCCTGGGCGAACACCGAAGGGTCCTGCGCCTGGACGGGTTCTATCTCGACTACATGAAGAACCGGCTCGAGCCCGGTGAGTTCCTGGAAGCCGTGCGCGTCCCGGATCTGGACACTTCCACAACGGGTGACGGCGCAGCCACGCACCACCTGCGCGCGTGGAAGATCAGCAAGCGCTTCGATTGCGACATCTCGGCGCTGTGCGTCGGCATCCGGCTGAGCGTGGCGGACGGCCAGGTCGAGGACGTGCGTCTGGCGTTCGGCGGCATGGCCGCCACGGTTCGCCGCGCGCAAGCGGCCGAGGCCGCGCTGCGCGGCAAGCCCTGGACCGAGCAGGCCGTGCAGGCCGCTTGCGCTGCACTGGACGCCGATTTCACGCCGCTGACCGACCTGCGCGCGAGCGCCGGGTATCGGCGCGACGCTGCGCGCGGCCTTCTGCACCGGCTGTGGCTGCAGACGCGGCCCGACAACCCCCTGCCCATCGAGGCCACCACCGTGTGGGATCAGGAGGTGGCGGCATGAGCGCTCCCACGCCAAGCCCCATCTCAAGCGCGCCGACCCGCGACAGCGCGTCGGCGCTGGCGCCGCCTGCGCCAGGCGTCACTGCACAGCTTTCGCAGGTGGTCGGACGCTCGCTGCCGCACGAATCCGCCCACCTGCACGTGGCCGGCACGGCGGCCTACACCGACGACCTGCCCGAGCCCGCAGGCACGCTGCACGCGGCGCTGGGGCTGTCGCCCGTGGCGCACGGGCGGCTGCTGGGCGTGGACAGCGCGGCCCTGATGGCCGAGCCGGGGGTGGTGGCGGTGTTGACGGCCGCAGACATCCCCGGCACCAACGACTGCGGCGCCATCGTCCACGACGACCCGGTGCTGGCCGACGGCACCCTGCACTACCTGGGGCAGCCCGTGTTCGTGGTGCTGGCCCGCACCCGCGACCTGGCACGCCGTGCGGCGGCAAAGGCCCGACAAGTCATCCAGGTCGAAGCGCTGCCGGCCGTGCTGTCGCCGCGCCAGGCCCATGCCCAGGGTCAGCATGTCGTGCCCTCCATGCAGCTGGCGCGCGAATCGGCCGCGGGTGGCACCCGTCGCGCCATAAGCGCAGCACCGCACCGCCTGAGCGGCACGTTCCGCCTGGGCGGCCAGGAACAGTTCTATCTGGAAGGCCAGATCGCCACCGCCGTGCCCTTGGAGGACGGGGCCATGGCGGTGCACTGCTCCACGCAGCATCCCAGCGAGATGCAGCACGTCGTCGGCCGCGTGCTGGGGGTGGCGGCGCACCGGGTGCAGGTGACCTGCCGCCGCATGGGCGGCGGTTTTGGCGGCAAGGAGTCCCAATCCGCCCTACCGGCGGCCGTGGCGGCGCTGGCGGCGCGCGCCACCGGCCGGCCCGTGAAGCTGCGCTACGACCGCGACGACGACTTCATGATCACGGGCCGGCGACACGGCTTCGAGTTCGACTGGGAGGCGGGCTTCGACGACACCGGCCGCCTGCTGGGGGTGGAACTCACGATGATCGCCAACGCCGGCTTCTCCACCGACCTGTCGCCACCGGTGCTCACGCGGGCGATCTGCCACGCCGACAACGCGTACTGGCTGCCCGAGGTATCGGTTCACGGGCATCTGGCGCGGACGAACACCCAGTCCAACACCGCGTTCCGCGGCTTTGGCGGACCGCAGGGCGCCTTCGCGATCGAGGTGGTGATCGACGACGTGGCGCGCCATCTCGGGCTGGACGCGCTGGCCGTTCGGCGTGCGAATTTCTATGGCGACGCCCACCACAACGTCACGCCCTACGGCCAGACTCTCACCGATAACGTGATCTCGCCCCTGACGGAAGAACTGGTGCGCTCGAGCGCTTATGCGCAGCGCCGCGCCGAGGTGGATCGTTTCAACGCGAACAGCCCGGTGCTCAAGAAGGGCCTGGCCCTCATGCCGGTCAAGTTCGGCATCTCTTTCAACCTGCCGCACCTGAACCAGGCAGGGGCCCTGGTGCACGTCTACACCGACGGATCGGTGCTCGTGAACCACGGCGGCACCGAGATGGGGCAGGGCCTGAACACCAAGGTGGCACAGGTGGTGGCGCACGAACTGGGCCTGCCCCTGGAGCACGTGCGCTGCTCGGCCACGGACACCTCCAAGGTGGCCAATACCTCAGCCACGGCGGCCTCGACGGGCAGCGACCTCAACGGCAAGGCGGCGCAGGATGCGGCGCGCCAGATACGCGAGCGTCTGGCCGGGTTCTGGCTGTCGACGCTGCCCGCCGCGCCAGGTGATGCGGGCAGGTCTGCCACGATGGCGCCGGAAGTGCGTTTCGCGGACGGACTGCTGCATTGGGGCACGCACCGGGCACCCTTCGACGAGGTGGTCTCGGCCGCCTACCTCGCGCGGGTGCAGCTCTGGAGTGACGGCTTCTACGCCACCCCAGGTCTGAGCTGGAACCGCGAGACGCTGACGGGCTCGCCCTTCTTCTACTTTGCCTACGGTGCCGCCGTCAGCGAGGTCGTCATCGACACCTTGACGGGCGAGACGCGCCTGCTGCGCGCCGATCTGCTGCACGACGCTGGGCGCTCACTCAACCCGGCGCTGGACATCGGTCAGGTCGAAGGAGCCTATGTCCAAGGCCTGGGCTGGCTGACGAGCGAGGAACTCGTCTGGCACCCCGAGACCGGCCGGCTGCTGACGCACGCGCCCAGCACCTACAAGATTCCCACCGCCAACGACGTGCCGGCAGCGTTCCACACCGCGCTGTTCGACAATGCCAACGTTCAGGACAGCATCCACCGCAGCAAGGCCGTGGGCGAGCCGCCGATCCTGCTGCCGTTCTCGGCCTTCCTGGCCATTCGCGACGCCATCTCGGCCGCGGGCGGGCACCGGGTACAGCCCCCGCTGGACGCCCCCGCCACACCGGAGGCGGTGCTGCGCGCCGTACAGGCGGTGCAGCAGCCGCAGGCGAAGGCCTGAGCGCGATCAGGCGCGCACGGCACCCAGCAGTTCCTGCGAACCGCTGATCAGCATCCGCGCGTCGGACCCGACGGTCACGAAGCGGAAACCCTTGGCGATGCGCGCGCGGGCCGCGGCCGGCCCGGCGTTGTGGATACCGGCCACGACGCCATGCGCCTGGGCCCGCGCCAGGATGTGTTCGAAGGCCTGCGCCGCCTTGGGCTCCACGTCGTCCATGGTCGGCTTGCAGCCCAGGGACAGCGAGAGGTCTGACGGGCCGATGTAGATGGCATCCAGCCCCTCCACTGACAAGATGGCATCCAGGTTGTCCAGCGCCTGCGCCGTCTCGATCATGGCAAAGCGCACGATGTGGTCGTTGGCCGCCGTGGGGTAGTCCGCGCCCAGCACCAGGCCGGCGCGCACGGGGCCGAAGCTGCGTGTGCCGCGCGGCGCGTAGGACGTCCAGGCGACGAACTTCTGCGCCTCTTCCCGCGTGTTGATCATGGGGCAGATCAGGGCCTGCGCGCCGGCGTCCAGGCTCTTCATGATGATGCCGGGCTCCAGCCAGGGCACGCGCACCATGGGCAGGGTGTCGGTGGTGGAGATGGCTTGCAGCATGGTCACCATCTTCTGATAGTCCACCACGCCATGCTGCAGGTCCACGGTGAGCGAGTCCCAGCCCTGGCGGGCCATCACTTCGGCGGAAAAGCTGTCAGGAATGGCCAGCCAGCCGTTGACCACGGCGCGGTCTTGCTTCCACAGGGTGCGCAGACGGTTGTCCTTCATGGGAATCCTTCAGAGAGTGGGGCTTGGTTGAGACGGTCCGGCACCGGCCTTCAGCGCACCATGCAAGGTCGCTTGGGGTCGAAGCGCCAGCCGGGAATGAGGAACTGCATGGCCACGGCATCGTCGCGCGCGCCCAGGCCGTGCTGCAGGTACAGCGTGTGTGCCTTGTCGACTTCGGCCATGTCCAGCTCGATGCCCAGGCCCGGCCGCTGAGGCACGCGCACCAGGCCGCCCTCGATCTGCAAGGGCTGCTTGGTCAGGCGCTGGCCGTCCTGCCAGATCCAATGCGTGTCGATCGCCGTCACCCGCCCGGGCGCCGCGGCGGCCACGTGGGTGAACATGGCCAGCGACACATCGAAGTGGTTGTTGGAGTGCGAGCCCCAGGTCAGGCCGAAGTCACGGCAGGTCTGCGCCACGCGCACGGAGCCTGAGAGCGTCCAGAAGTGCGGGTCGGCCAGCGGGATGTCCACCGACTGCAGCACCAGCGAGTGCACCATCTGCCGCCAGTCCGTGGCCACCATGTTGGTGGCCGTGGGCAGCCCCGTGGCGCGCTTGAACTCGGCCATCACCTCGCGGCCGGAGAAACCCTCCTCCGCGCCGCAGGGGTCCTCGGCATAGGCCAGCACGCCGTGCAGGTCACGCAGCAGGCGCACGGCATCCTTGAGCAGCCAGCCCCCGTTCGGGTCCAGCGTGATGCGGGCCTGGGGAAAGCGCTCGTGCAAGGCGCGAATGGCCTCCACCTCCTCCTCGCCCCGCAGCACCCCGCCCTTGAGCTTGAAGTCATTGAAGCCGTAGCGCGCATGCGCGGCCTCGGCCTGGCGCACGATGGCCTCGGGCGTGACAGCCTGCTCGTGGCGCACGCGCCGCCAACCGTCGGCCTCATCGGGCTCGTCCGCGGGGCTCAGGTAGGACAGATCGGTTCGGGTGCGGTCGCCCACGAAGAAAAGGTAACCCAGCATCTCCACCGCGTCGCGCTGCTGCCCCTCGCCCAGCAGCGCAGCCACGGGCACCCCCAGGTGCTGGCCCAGCAGGTCCAGCAACGCCGACTCCAGCGCCGCGCAGGCGTGGATGGTGGTGCGCAGATCGAAGGTCTGCTGCCCTCGCCCGCCACTGTCGCGGTCGGCAAAGCGCTCGCGCACGCTGCGCAGCACCGCCTGCCAGCGGCCCAGGGGCTGGCCCACCACCAGTTCCGCGGCGTCTTGCAAGGTCTGGGTGATCTTCTGGCCGCCCGGCACCTCGCCAATGCCCGTGCGCCCGGCGCTGTCGGTCAGGATCAGCAGGTTGCGGGTGAAGAACGGGCCGTGCGCGCCGGACAGGTTCAGCAGCATGCCGTCACGGCCGGCCACGGGGATGGCGCGCAACGAGACGACGACTGGCGTGGGGTCACTGGACATGGCCACTTCGGCAACGTGCGACATGGCCGCATCCTAAGGCGCGGACCGTGGGAGGCTGCCATCTCCCGCACCGCCGCAACCCCCGGGACTTTCCCTCTCACCGCAGGGCCTGCATCGGCAGTACGCTCGGCGCCGCTTCTTCCTCTGCGATCCATGAACGACACCGCTGCCACCACCTCCCTGCGCTTTTCTCGCCTGCTGCTCACGGGGGCCGCCGGCGGGCTGGGGCGCGTGCTGCGGCCACGGTTGAAGGCCTGCTGCGATGTGCTGCGGCTGAGCGACATCGCCGATCTGGGCGCAGCCGCAGCGGGTGAGGAACTGCGCCCCTGCCGCCTGGAAGACAAGGCTGCAGTGCTCTCGATGCTAGAGGGTGTGGACGCCGTGGTGCACCTGGGCGGTGTGTCCGTGGAGCGGGCCTTCGAGGAGATCGTCGGCCCGAACATCTCCGGTCTTTACCACCTCTACGAAGGCGCACGGCTGCACGGCGCGCGGCGCATCGTCTTCGCCAGTTCCAACCATGTCACGGGCTTTCGAAGGCAGGACGAGACCGTCTCGCCGCGCGAGCCGGTGCGCCCGGACGGCTACTACGGCCTGAGCAAAGCCTTCGGCGAGAACCTGGCGCAGTTCTATTTCGACCGCTGGGGCATCGAGACCGTGAGCCTGCGCATCGGCTCATCCTTCCCTGAACCGAAGGACCGCCGCATGCTGGCCACCTGGCTGAGCTACGACGACCTGGAGAGATTGGTCGTCTCAGCACTCACCGCACCGGCCGTGGGCCACACCGTGGTCTACGGCATGAGCGACAACCGCCTGACCTGGTGGGACAACACTGCTGCGCGCCACGTGGGCTTTCGGCCGCTGGACTCGTCAGAGCCCTTTCGCACAGAGGTCGAAGCCCGCCAGCAGCGCATTGACCTCCGCGATCCGGCTGCCGTCTTCCAGGGCGGCGGCTTCGTGAAGATGGGTCCGTTCTGAGGCTGAGCACAGGGGCCTTGCAGGATGGATGCGTCAAGCCGGAAGTCGAATGTGAAGTCTTCAACACTGGCCGAGGCTTCAGGTCAGGACTTGCAAATTCGCCAGGGCCCTATGAGCCTGCGCTACCCCGACCCCGCCATCGAGGTCCTCGACCCCGCCTTCCTGCCGCTGCGCCTGTTCAGCTCCTCCGTCGAGCTGCTGGCCACGGGCATGCACTGGGCCGAGGGGCCGGTGTGGTTCGGCGACGGACGCTACGTTCTGGTGTCGGACATCCCCAACAACCGCATCCTGCGCTGGGACGAGTGCTCGGGCGAGGTGAGCGTATTCCGTCAACCGTCGAACAACGCCAACGGCCACACACGAGACCTGCAAGGTCGGCTGGTGAGCTGCGAGCACCTCACGCGCCGCATCACCCGCACCGAGCAGGATGGCTCGATCACCGTGCTGGCGGACCGCTTCGAAAGCCGGCGGCTCAACTCGCCCAACGACATCGTCTGCGCGCGCGACGGCGCGCTGTGGTTCACCGACCCGCCGTTTGGCATCCACGGCTTCTGGGAAGGCGAACCAGCCGAACCCGAGCTGCCGTTCCAGGGCGTGTTCCGGCTCGACCCGGACACCGGCCGACTGCAGGTCATGATCACCGACCTGGCCGGCCCAAATGGCCTGGCCTTCTCGCCCGACGGCTCGGTGCTCTACGTGGTGGAGAGCCGCGCCAAGCCGCACCGCCTCATCTGGGGCTGGGACGTGGGCGCGGACGGCGCGCTTTCGAACAAGCGGCTGATCGTCGACGCCCAGGGCCCTGGTGCACTGGACGGCTTTGCCGTGGACGTGAAAGGCCACCTCTGGTGCGGCTGGGGCAGCGACGGCTCGCTGGGTGCCGATGCGCAGGCGCTGGACGGCGTGCGCGTCTTCACCCCGCAAGGTCAGGCCATCTCCCACATCCACCTGCCTGAGCGCTGCGCCAACGTGTGCTTTGGCGGGCGGCACCGCAACCGGCTGTTCATGGCGGCCAGTCACTCGCTGTATGCCTTGCATGTGAACGTGCAGGGGGCGTTGTGAGCGGGCCCACGTCCACCCTGCCCCAGCCGGTGCTGGTGCGGATGCACCCGGCCGACAACGTGGCCATCGTCGGCAACGAGGGCGGCCTGCCGGCCGGTACCGTGCTGCCGGAACCGGCCGCCGGGCGGGCACTGCGCGAGCGCGTGCCCCAAGCGCACAAGGTGGCGCTGGTGGACATCCCCGAGGGGGCAGCCGTCACGCGCTACGGCGTGACGATCGGCCACGCGCTGCGCGACCTGCCGGCGGGCAGTTGGGTGCATGAGCGTGTGCTGCGCATGCCGCCCGCGCGCGGGCTCACCGGCTTGCCGATGGCATCGACGAAAGCCCCCGCCTTTGAGGCGCTGCAGGGCTACACCTTCCAGGGCTACCGCAACCCCGACGGCTCGGTAGGCACGCGCAATCTGCTGGCCATCACCACCACCGTGCAATGCGTGGCCGGGGTGCTGGACGTGGCCGTGGAGCGCATCCGCCGCGAGCTGCTGCCGCGCTACCCGAACGTGGACGGCGTGGTGGCCCTCGAACATGCCTACGGCTGCGGCGTCGCCATTGATGCGCCGGAGGCAGTGATCCCCATCCGCACGGTGCGCCACCTGGCGCGCAACCCGAACTTTGGCGGTGAAGTGATGGTGGTCAGCCTGGGCTGCGAGAAGTTGCAGCCCGAGCGCCTGCTGCCGCCCGGCAGCCTGCCCATCCCGGTGCAGCCCGCAGGCAGCAGCACGACGCCAGCGCCCTACTCCCACGTCTGCCTGCAGGACGCGCAGCACGTGGGCTTCGGCTCCATGATCAGCCACATCCTGACCACGGCCGAGCAGCATCTGCAGCGCTTGAACACCAGGCAGCGCGAGACCGTGCCCGCCAGCGAGCTGGTGGTGGGCGTGCAATGCGGCGGCAGCGACGCCTTCAGCGGCGTGACCGCCAACCCTGCGGTGGGCGTGTGCGCCGACCTGCTGGTGCGCGCCGGCGCAACGGTGATGTTCTCCGAGACCACCGAGGTGCGTGACGCCGTGGAAACGCTGACCGCGCGCTGCGCCAGCACCGAGGTGGCCCAGAAGATGGTCGACGAGATGGCCTGGTACGACGCCTACCTGCAGCGCGGTCAGGTGGACCGCAGCGCCAACACCACGCCCGGCAACAAGGCTGGCGGCCTGTCCAACATCGTCGAAAAGGCCATGGGGTCCGTCGTCAAGAGCGGCTCCATGCCGATCTCGGCCGTGCTGTCGCCGGGCGAGCGGGCGCAGACCCGGGGCCTGATCTACGCCGCCACACCGGCCAGCGATTTCATCTGCGGCACGCTGCAACTCGCCGCGGGCATGAACCTGCATGTCTTCACCACCGGCCGCGGCACGCCCTACGGCCTGGCCGAGTGCCCGGTGGTCAAGGTGGCCACCCGCACCGACCTGGCCCAGCGCTGGCACGACCTGATGGACCTCAACGCCGGCGAGGTGGCCGATGGGCTGTGCAGCGTCGAGCAGATGGGCTGGCAGCTCTTCCATTTGCTGCTGGAAGTGGCCAGTGGCCGCCAGACCTGGGCCGAGGTGCATGGGCTGAGCAATCAGCTGGTGCTGTTCAATCCAGCCCCCGTAACCTGAGCCAGCGAGAATACCGGACGCCCGCAGGCCGGGCTGACGCATGCCCAGCGCCGGCAAGGGCCCCGGCTTGGGGATACCATTTCTCTCCTACCCTGTAATTCCATGGCCGACAACAAAGACGCTCTCCTGCTACGGCTCGCCAGCCACGTGAACCTGTTTTCCGGCGTGCCGCGAACCGCGCTGGAAAGATTGATCGCTCGTGCCGACCGTGTCACGCAAAAGACGGACGGTTTGTTCTTCGACGAAGGGGAGATGGGCGCATCCTTCTATGTCGTCGTGATGGGCAGTGTGACAGTGGAGAAGAGGTCTGGTTCGCACCGGATCGAACTCAACCAGCTCAAGCCGGGCGATACCTTCGGCGAGATGTCGCTTCTGGACGAGAAGTACCGCTCGGCCCGCGTACGTGCCCTAGAGCCGACGGTGTGTCTGCGCTTCCCAGGCCGAGGCCTCGAGGACTCACCTGACGTTCAGGCCGTCATCTACAAAAACATGGCTCGCATGCTCACCCAACGTCTGAAAGCGAACAACACGGAAGTGGCCAGTTTCAAGGCCGAGAAGATCGAAGCCGCTGCCGCGGCAGAGTCCACCGCGAAAAAGCCCGAGATGGGAACCGGTGGCTTCATGTCGCGGGGCGAAGAGCGATCCCACCTCCGCAAGACCTAGCCGGCCCGCTCGCTGGCGGACGTACGGGACTGCATCAGCAGCTGCGCCGCCACCGCCACGGCGATGACTTCGGGTTCCTTGCCTGCGATGCCCGGCACCCCGATGGGGCAGGTGACCAGATCGCACGCCTGCTCGCTGAAGCCGCGTTCGCGCAGCCGGTGGCGAAAGGTGGCCCACTTGGTCTTGCTGCCGATCAGGCCGATGAAGGCCAGATCACCGCGCATTTGCTGGCGCTTGAGACAGGCTTGCACGATGTCGAGATCTTCGGCGTGGCTGAAGCTCATGATCAGCACGCGCGTGCCAGGCGCCAGATCGGGCACGGCGGCCTGTACGGGATCGGAGTGTTCGCACTGCACGTGCGAAGGCAACCCGGGCGGGAAAATCTCGTCCCGGCTGTCCAGCCATCGCACCTCGAACGGCAAGGTCTGCAGGATGCGCACCAGGGCCCGCCCGACATGGCCGCCCCCGAACAAGGCTACCGGGGTGCCCCGCGGACGCAGCCGGGCTTTCAAGTCTGCGTGCAGCGGTCCTTGAATCGGCTCGAAACGCAAGACCACCACGCCACCGCAGCACTGTCCCAGGCTCGGCCCCAGGGAGAAGCGGCGGGTGAAGGGGCCGCCTGCAGCCGCCTCGGCATCGGCGTCCAGACCGCCACTCAAGCACTGGCGGGCCAGCGCGATGGCGGAGTGCTCCAGGTGCCCGCCCCCCAGGGTGTTGATGAGCTGATCGGCAAACACCGCCATCCAGGCACCGGCCTCGCGCGGGGCCGACCCCTGGACATGCTCGACCGTCACCAGAACCGCACGCGGCCCCTCAGGCCGAGGGCACAAGGCGGCCACCAGGGCCTCCAGCGCCAGTGGGGTCACGCCCGGGCGGCGCGCAGTTGCTCCACAGCCAGCAGGATGCGCTCGGGCGTGGCGGGCGCATCCATGCCCAGCACCTGACCGGGCCCTGCCGTGGCCGCCACGGCGTCGCGCAACGCAAAGTAGGCCGACAGCGCCAGCATCAGCGGCGGCTCACCCACGGCCTTGCTGCGGTAGGGCGTGGGCTTGACGTTCTGCCCGTCGAACAGGCTCACCTTGAAGTGCTCGGGCACGTCGCCGGCCACGGGAATCTTGTAGGTGCTGGGGCCGTGGGTGAGCAGCTTGCCCTGCTTGTCCCAGATGCACTCTTCCATCGTCAGCCAACCCATGCCCTGGATGTAGGCACCCTCGACCTGGCCGCGGTCGATGGCCGGGTTGATGCTGCGACCCACGTCGTGCACGATGTCCACGGCCTTGAGCCACCACTCGCCCGTCAGCGTGTCGATCTCCATCTCAGAGACGGCCGCGCCATAGCAGAAGTAATAGAAGGCCCGGCCCTTCAAGGTCTGGAAGTCGTAGGCGATGTCGGGCGTCATGTAGAAGCCCGTCATGCCCAGGCCCACGCGGTCCAGCCAGGCCTGCTTCACCAGGGCCTGCCAGGTGACCACCTTGCCACCGCCCAGCGCCTGGCCACCCTGCAGCACCACCTCCTCTGCGACGCAGCCGAGCATGCGGCCGGCCACGGCCGACAGGCGAGCGCGCAGCTGGTCGCAGGCGTTGTTGATGGCCGCGCCATTGATGTCGGCACCGCTGGACGCGGCCGTGGCCGAGGCGTTGGGCACCTTCTGCGTGTCAGTGGCGGTCACGCGCACCAGGCTCACGGGGATACCCAGGCCGTCCGCGGCCACCTGCGCCATCTTGGTGTTCAGGCCCTGGCCCATCTCGGTGCCGCCGTGGTTCACGCTGACCGAGCCGTCCTGGTAGATGTTCACCAGCGCCGCGCCCTGGTTGAGCATGGTGGCGGTGAACGAGATGCCGAACTTCAGCGGCACCAGCGCCAGGCCGCGCTTGCGGTGGGAGTGGGCAGCGTTGAAGGCCGTGACGGCCTCGCGGCGCGCGCGATAACCGGACTCGGCTTCCAACTGCGCCATCAGCTTGTCGCCAATCCAGTCCTCGATGACCTGGCCGTACTGCGTGGTCATCGAGCCTGCATCGCCCGAGACGGCCGGGTCGCGGTACAGATTGGCCAGACGCACGTCCAGCGGATCCTTGCCCAGGCGGTTGGCGATTTGTTCGATCACGGTCTCGATGCCGAACATGCCCTGCGGCCCGCCAAAGCCGCGGAAGGCCGTGGCACTTTGCATGTTCGTCTTGCAACGGTGGCTGACGATCTTCAGGTTCGGCAGGTGGTAGAGGTTATCGATGTGCAGCACTGCGCGGTCGTTCACCGGGCCGGAGAAGTCGGTGCTGTAGCCGCAGCGCGAAG
>Ga0315906_10003116_pt1 | contig 22220 bp, 15 predicted proteins | sample LakEriMetagenome_4_FD_203526 | JGI IMG/M metagenome (GOLD analysis project Ga0315906, IMG submission 203526) | Freshwater fungal communities from buoy surface, Lake Erie, Ohio, United States - Buoy 2 MA122 | ecosystem: Environmental > Aquatic > Freshwater > Lake > Lake biofilm | place: USA...
AGTGTTACCAATAATATTACCAATTAACGCATTTTTAAATGTTTGATAATTTTCACTTTTCAAATCATTCGATAATAACATATACTCTCTTTTGAATGGTAGTTTTGTAAACACATCATCTTTAGAATATTGATTGAATACAACACTTTCTAAGGATTTTGCTGTGGTATTTTCTTTCGTTTCACCATAAACCAAATTACCTTTATAAGAGTTTCCTTGATAATTGAATTCTGTTGATGATGTTGACAGAGTATAAAACTCATTCAAATTTGTTTTTATTTTTTTAATATCATCGGTCATTTCTATTTGGGTATTCGCAGCAGTGCTTCCAGCACTTACTTGAGTTGTCCCACTTACTTTATATAATTTTAAAAATCCATTTTTTTCTTGTAATCCATCAAGTTGAGGTGTTCCCAGTCCAGTATTATATGGTGCGGTATTTGCTCGACTTACAAATTGTAAATAAGTTTGTTGAGCATTTACCATGTCTTGATTTATTTTAGTGAGTGCATTTTGGAATGTTCCTTTTTTATTTTTGACATAATTAACAAAATTTTTTCTCAATTCTCTGATTGCCTTTTCGTTGAATTGTCTTTCTGTTCTTGTCATAAAAAACATAAAAGGGTCTTGTGTGGTTTCGTTATTTGACGTTGATTCAATGTTAACCACAAAATCATTTGTCACTTTATCAATAATTTGTTGTATAGAATCTGGTTTTCCAAACAAATAAACATCTTCACTTGGTTCAACTAAAAAATGTCCTTTAGTATAAATTCTTGCACTGCTCCAATTTTGAAGTATAGCATTATTATATTGATTTAGAGCATCTTTACTCTTATTCACAACAGTTTGGAAATATGTTTGTGTTGTTGTAACAAAATTATCCATAAATTGTTGATAAGATATTGTTCCGGTTTCTCCGCTTGCGGTCACTACCGTTGTTATTCTATCACCAATCGTATTTTCGTTTGATTGCCCATTAAGATTTGGAGCCTGATTTACCGTTGGTGCCGCAGCTTGATTAACCAATTGTAAGAACTCTTTATCTAAAACCTTCAAACTATCATCAGTCACATCCGCTCTATCATCCCACATTTCAGTATTAGCATAATAGTTGAATGTTAACGCGTTTTGTAATTTATCAATTGACTCCTTCAATCCACTTCCCCCAACAAACTTGAATGACATCGTAATGTTTGCAATCATAGGTTGAACACCAATACCTTCAGGATTAATATCCAAACTTTCATAAGAAATCTGAAGTCCATCAGGAATGATTTTGGTGTTATAAAAGTCTCCGATTCTCAACACTAATACTGGTGGTGCACCAAATGCAGTATTGACTGCATCGTTAAATTGTAATTCTTGTTTTCCCCCAACTTCTTTTACCGTTGGTATTGTATCACCAGGTCTCATACATTGTTGTAAGAAGGTAAGTCTTGAGTTCAATCCTTCAGGGGTTGTTGAGTGAAACGCTGGTTGGAAGAACTTTAATTTCTCTTTCAGTGAATCAAAAACCATAGGGGTTTCTTCTTTGATAGTTTCAAAGTAATCACACTCAGATAGTAAAGTCCTTAAAACTCTTTTGGTTATGTTGTCAGGTTTTTTTATTTTAGTTTCAATATTTTGTCCTGATATTGGTCTTACGGGTTCGTTACCGGGTCCTCCCGCGGGTTGTGATGGTTGTGCGGGTTGTTGATTTGGAACACCTGATGTTGCAACTATTGATGAAATACTCACTCTTCTACATCCCATAGCACTCAATGAATATATTTGTGAATTGTTGTTAGCAGTTTCACTGTCATCACTATCGCTACAAGTAAAAGTAGTTTCAACAAATTTGCCTTCTTTTGGCTCCCATCTTTTAGCGTTCGCATTTTCACCCTTTGGGATTTGTTTAAACTTAATTCGTCCTAAATTAATAAACTTACTCAAAGATGGTTCTGATTGAAAGAATTTGATAACAGAGTCAATTCTTCTTTCGGATAATGTCAAATTATAAGGAGTAGTACCAGCACCAGACGCACTTCCTTCAAGTGTGATTGTAACAATTCTATTTGGATTATTCTCCAAAGTACTAGCTAATTGAACAAAAAAATTATTTTGAACTTCATCATAGTTTTTGATAACAACATTTGAAAAGAAGTTTTGTAGGTCAGGTTTATTATAATTCGTGTTTCCCGTTTGACCTAAATAAATTGTATAGTATGATGGGTAACTAGATACCGTCCCTTTTACTGGGTCGTTATTTGGAAAATATAAAGAAAAGTTTTGGAATTGCTTCAAATCGTCGCTCGGTGTGTTTTGACTTGGCTCAGCTACCAATGTCGCTTGATTACCTAAGTTGTCTTTTCCAGTTGCAACACTATCCCTGACAAATCCTAATTGTTCTCTACTTAAATCACCTGAATTGATAATTTGTTGTAGTTCGTTTAACTCGCCTGGTGAAACTGTGTAATATTTCTTAGCTAGTTCATATAAATCATATTTTCTACAACCAGCAAAGAAAGATTCTAAAATACTATTAACTCTATTCTTATTTGTCTCATTACTTAAAACCTTATTTACTATAACGTTCAAAACAGACGGATGGTCAACAACAATCTTCCATGTCAAAGAACCTGTTCTTTGTGTGTTAGTATAGGTATATACAGGTTCGGGTCTTCCTAAAAAATCCGTTGATTTCCAGTTTGCACTCACAGATTCATTGAATGTCAACCCATATGGTGGGAACCACATGATTCTTCCACTATTAGGCCCTCTCTCACAAATTGGTAATTCAGCCACACTGAAACCTGGTGTTGCCGATGTTCTCCATGCCAAATTCTCAAGAGAGAACATATATTTTTTGGCGTAAGATACTCCAGCTGCAGTGTCTAAAACTAAGTTTGTAGAATCTTGACCCCCCTCTCTTTTGTTGGGAGCAATGTTTAAGTTATATGTTGAGTCCATTACAGAGTATGCAAATTTTCTACCCTGAGTTGTCATACCATCAGTTTTTTGTAAATCATTGTATTGAAGATATGGAATATCTTTTGCAAATACTCTACAATATTCTGTTCCAACTTCTTGTCCAATTGCACCAGTATAAGTCAACACCCTCGAACCTTTTGTCATTTCATTGTATCCATCATGGAACACCTTACTAACTTGGTCAATCGCATTACCAACGTGTTGTAATCTTCTACCACCTTGAGGTTGGCTATCAATGAGTCTTTGTGTATCATCAAGGATTGAACCTTGTCTAAATTCAATATTTGTAGACTCAGTGCTATTATATGATGATGGTTTGAAATCTTGGTCTTGGTCAGTTATTTCACCACCAATTCCAACTTTCTTACCTGCGTTGTCTTTATACTTCGGAGATACCCAAGTAAATCCTCCTTCGATACCGCCACCATTAGAGTATGTTGGTCCGTTAGGTCCTAATTTAATTTCTCTACTAACACCTTCATAAAGTTGAGCTAACTCTGTTGGTCCATAAACAGGTGTTTCTTGTTCTTGTCCATAAGCATTTGTTGGAATGTCTCCACCAGGTGAAAAAACTCTCGAGGGGTCTGATGTTGTTGAACCCACATAGAAGTTACTGTTTGACTCAATAGTTCCTACTAAAGCACCCGCTAACCTATCGAACACTGTTCTCTGATAATTCGGCTTATATTTGTTATAATCGATGTTATCAAATAATCTCGATTTTTGCCCACCACCAGTGTTGTTCAGAAATAACTGTGAACCCGACTTGTCAGCACCAACTAATCTTGTGAAAAATTTACCAACAGCAGACCTTCTGAACGCGTTAGTTAATTGTTGTATTGTTGTTGGTTGTCTTTGGTTGATTGAAGGGTCGAAGTATGAGCCGGGTATTGTTGATGTTGGTATTATGCTTCCTGCTAATCTCAGAGCAAAATCCGTCGCAGCTAATATAGGATTCGCTGGCACTGTAATCTGATAGTTTGGTTCAATCAACGGGACTCTTCCTGTAATCAAATTAAGAATATCTGTTCCACCTCTCACATTGAACGCATTGATTCTTCCAGTTGTATTTTGTCTAATTCCTGTTGCAATTCTTCTTTGAAATTCACCTCTCAACGTTTCCGCACCTAACTTTGCAATGAATGAATCTTGAGATAAAAGACCATTTGTTCCTTGTGGGTCAGGTGATAATAGAATTGAAACGGGGCTGTAATCCGAAGGAACGAAAGTTGAGGGGTAGGGTTGGTTGTTATATAAGGAAGTTGCTTGTGGTCTGTTAATTGAATCGAAGAATTCAGCGCTATCCAATGGCAACTCTCCTCCATTGGAAAACACATTTAGTGGTTTCCATTTTTGTGATTCAGGGAGAGATTGTCCTAAAATGTTGGCATCTTGATATCCGTATTCACCTTCATTGGATTTTGTATTTAACAGTCCTCCTGGGTCAGGAACTTGTTCATAACCACCCTCATTACCATATCTATTGAGTGGATATAATTTATTAGCAAAACTCGGCTCGTCAATCAAAGAATCGGGAGTATCAACAACTGATGTATCAGATTGAATATACTCATAATTTGTTGGTGGCACAGTTTTTCTAGGAGACTTAGAATATGGTGCTAAGTTCTTCGTTATAAGTTTTTTTCTGAACCCTTCTGAGCTAACTAAATCTAACGGACTACCCATTAATTGTTTTTATTATAAATAGGTTATTCCTATTTTTTATTTTACCCTACCAGGTGTAACTTTAGATTGTTCTGCAACAATTTCGAATATTCTTTCCTTAAGTGTTACTGAACCTTTGTTCAGGATTTCTTCAATAATTTTAGAATCTGCACCTGTTGCCGTTACATTTATATCAATTTTTCCACTTATCGGTTTGACTTCGATAGTTTCGTTTACAGTAACGCCTCCTCCCGTTCCTCCAGTTTTTCCTGTTGAAACGCTTTCAGCTGCTTTGTTTCTACCAAATATAAAGTCTTCATTTATCTTAGTGCCAGGAGAACCTTTTTTTGGTTTGGTTTCTTCTAACTCAGGGCTTGTTTTTTCTGGTTTCAAATCTTTGAATAATCCTTCTATCGATTTCATACTAATTGGTAAAGCCCCTTTACCTAATTCATCAAAAATTGTTTTCGCTCCTCCTATGAGCTTCGCACCTGTTTGTTTTGCCGTTTCTACTATATTGTTGTAAATTTCCTCTCTTTTTGCTGGGTCATCTTTGGCAGCATACAAGTCTTTCGAAAGTTTTTCAAATCTATTGGTCAGAGTTTTATCTCTATCTGTTTTTTCTGCCGCACCTCTTAGTCCCTCTCTCAATGATTTTGTCGTTTCTGAAAGATTTTTAATTGCTGTTGGGTTGCCAGTCATGGCTCTAAGAATTTTTTCATTGATTTCTCTCAGACTAGCCGCCATACTCTCTTGAGTGCTCAGTTGGTTCCTTTGAACATCTTCTATAGTTTCAGGTTTTGTTTTTTCAGCGTCGAGTGTTGCTTTAAGTTGTTGTTCATTTACGTCTGCCAACCTTTTGTATACATCTTTACCATCTTCTTTCACTTTTATCTCATACCCCTCTTTACCCATTCTGGATAAATTCGTAATCAACTTTTGGTCATCTTCACTGAATCCAGCTATCTTACCTGTTTTTTTAATATCACCTAATCTTTTATCAAAATCTGCAGCTGAAAGAGCAGCTTCTCTCATTGCCTTGGCACTTACACCTGTTTGTGCCTCCATTTCCCTTAAAGTTAGAATCCCTTGTGGGTTTATTTTGAAGGTTTTTGTTTGTTCATCAAAGTATGTGAATTGTTTTGCAACGTTGATTAACGAGTCTTGTAATCCTGATGGGTCATTAATGGATTGATTCATTAACATGAACGGGTCTGTTAAATTTCCTGCGGAAACACCTAATCGTTGGAAGGCGGATGCCACCTCAATCGCTTTATCGGGGTCCAAAACTTTGTCAGCCAATTCGAAAGTTTGTTTCATGTCAAATCTTAACATTGATGCTTGTGCCGCCATTTTCGTCAAACCTTGAACTCCTCCGGCAAAATTGAAACGTGATAATTGGTCTGTGTTAGCCAAAACGTCTGCCATAACATTTTTAGCATTAACACCAATACTATTGGCATAATTTATTGATTCCAACACCTTTTCAGATATGTCGGAATACATGACACCAACTTTGGCAAAAGAATCCACAATGGTTGTAACGTCCTTATTTAATATCTGACTAGTTGAGAATAGTTCTTTAACATCTTCTTTCGATGCTATAACGTTTCGTCTGGATGCTTTAGCAACTGATTCTAATGTTTTACCCGCATCTTCAAATTTACCTCCAAGTCCTTGTATTTCGGGTCCAACGTTGGTAAGCTCCGTCATGAATTCTTGAACCCTGGCTCGGTTGCCTATAAAAGATTTATTTAAACCGTCTGCAGCTGCCGTTATTTTGTTAATTGCGTTAGGAATTTCATAGATGGGGTCTAAAAGTCTTGTAAGTTCTGCTTTTAATTCAGTTACAACGGTTTTAATATCTTTAATATTATTGAGTTCTTTTTCACTTGATGAACTAACACCTTCAGCTTGCATAATAAATTATCTTTTCTTATAAATAGATAAAGGACTAAAATTTAGTCCTTTCTATTAGTTTCTATCCATTTATCCAAGAGATATTTTCTCATAAAAATTGGCATTGAGATAAAATCTTGGTATGTAATCTTTAGTAATGTATTCAAATAAAAGAATTCATCGAGTTGTCCTTTCCTATAATCAGAAGAAAGGGCGAAAAAATTCAACCCCAAAACCAACATTAACCGCTAGTCTTTCTCCTGATGGGGCTGTTACTTCTTTGAACATGTTAAGTCTTGGTTCATTCTCGTTCATGAACGTTCTTATGTATTTTGAGTCTGATATAGGCATTTGTTCAATAAACTTAATAATTTCTACCTTATCTGTAGTTCCATTAATTTCAACAATCTGTCTCTGTAATCTCCAAGTAATTCTTGGCGCAACTCTACCAACAGGGTAGCTGTCAATCATTTTGGAAATTTCATTAATTTCACCATAAGTTAATGGTTTCAACTTAACCGTAGCACCTGACTTTGGTAGTGTTGTTACAAACGTTCCGTCTTCTGATGGTTCTTGTCCTTTAATAATTGGAAGAGAATCAAGGACTATTTTAGCCGAGAATTGTTTTTTTGTTGTAGGGTCTGTCAAAGACATGTCTATTTCAGGACCAAAAGATGTATTTCTTAGAAACACCAAAATAGCTTCGATGTCTCCTTCCAACAAATCATCTATTCTAACATCCGGTTCATAGATTTTAGACCTCAATAAAGTTGCTGTAATGTCATCAGCACCTCCCATGAGAATGTTCTCATCAGATGCTGTCAGATATCCAACTTTGAGTGCTTTCTTTTTATTTTTATAAAATGCTCCTTGTGATGGTAGGGGCACCATGTCGTGTGGTAATGTGAAATTTTCTTGACCGTAGTCTCTTGTTTGATTTTCCATATAAAAAAAATAACCGTAAAGTTTATGTCTTTACGGTTAAATATAATTAGTATTGATTTTTTGTATATAGTATTAGTATACTAACACACAACGGTCAGGACGAAGACTGGCTGAAATGTCTGCCAAAGCGTCTGTGTTGTAAGCTAACGTTCCAAAGTTTACACTTGTTAAGAATGTTCCGTATAAAATCCACTTTTCCACAACAACTCCTGTTGGGTCCAAAAGTTCAAGGTCGATATCTCTCTTATATCCCGCAGCATAACCCATACGACCTGTCACAGATTCAGCGTGTAAACGAACCCACTCCATAAGTGCTTGAGCAGCAGAAGGACCAATTGGGTCTCTGAATTTAACGGGGATTTCGTCCCAAGTGAATCTACCAGCTACATATGTAGAAGTATTTAAGAATTGAATTTCTGTAGATTGAATTTTGATTGATGGTCTTGATGTTGATTCAACAAACCACTCATTTATACCCAAGCTCGAAGGAAATCTTAGAATGAATCGATTCTGGCGTTTCGGTTCGTAGGGTATCGGCATTTTCATTAATAAATCAGCCATGTTATATTAGTTTTGTTTTTTCTTGTTTATATGTTATAAATATAGTCTTGTGGAAAAATATATTACTTTACTTTTTTTTCTAAAAGAATATTCTTTATTTAACTTCCTTTTTAAATCCTCCAGCTGTAGAATAAGTCTTAACTAGATTATCTGGTTTATCTTTAAAGTGTTTACTCATTACTTCTACGTTTTTAGGGTCATCGTCTGAAAATCCTATAACTGGTTTAGCTGGAACGAATTTATTACCTATATCTTTTTTAAGAAACGCTTTCTTATTTAATACAGCAGCCATTCCTTTAATATAACTCACAAAATCGTCCATCGCCATAACCTTTAATTCTTCAGGACTAGCCGCACCCCCTTCGTCTCCAAAAGAAACGGGGTGGTATTTGTTGAGTTCTAAATAAGACTTGATTAAATCATCATCACTCATCTCTTCCTCTTCGACGAACGACCTATATTTTCTGAGGTTCTTCAGGAGACTCTCCTTACTAATACCATTAAAATCATTTATAATGTAATTGTATACAGCTTCTTTTAGTGTGTTGGGGTTGTGACCTCTGGCTGTGATGATAGCAAATATTGAACCATTATTGATTGCTTCTCTAAAGTCATCAAAAGCTGGTCCAAGTTTGGCCTTCATTGAGTCAACCAAAAATTGTTTGTCTCCCTCAGTTCTAAAGTTTCTAAAAGCATTATCGGCAAAACCTACAATAGTCTTACCTTTATATTCAAATGGACCCTTACCTATTTTACTTCTATATTCTGCAAAGTCTTCTGTGCTCATACCTATCTCATCTCCGTCATCTGTTTTAAGTATGATTTTGGTTGGCATGTGAACAATATTATCGTCCCAATCGAACGCATAATATTTCATATCTGGACTATTTGGTTCTTTAAAACCTTCTTTAATAACTTTTAACATATTATATAAATATCCTTTTTTAATAAAGGGCAAATAACTCAAACATTCTTGTTCCGTTTTCGAATTTTCCTTTGATTCTTTTGTCATCAGGGACATTGTTTTTCACCCCAATGTTTACACAAGATTCACAAGTTTTCTCATCACTCAGGTTAACTGCAAATGTCAACCTTTTGACAGGTTCTTTGGTTTCATCTAAACTAAAAGTCAATTCTCGTTTATCCATGTCAATATTCACAGAATCAAAATCAACTTTGAGACCGACTGTTTTACTTCTTATATTATCCAAAAACTCCTGTAAATCTTTACCTGTTATCTTTTCTTTCTTTTTTGATGGGACGTTTGTAGTTGGTTCCGAAACAACTTTATCAGTTGATTTCGTAACAGATTTATCAACCACCTTTGAAGGGATAGTCGTAACTACATTGTTTAGAGATGATTTCCAATCTTGCTTAACCTTATTCCAACTTTCACCATTCATTAACCTTGAAATTGCAATTGGTCTGTATCGCCATATGTTTTTGTAATTATCATTATAATCACCAGATTTATACTGAGAATCAACTACATTCAAATATTGTTCATAGTAATCATTTATGTTTGAACAATTTTTTTTAATTAATTTTATAGCATCTTGAACATTCTTGTTTTCCAATGGTTTATTAACAATGCTAAGTCTATCAATCGAAGGGTCAATTGCGTTCGCCAATCCAGCCACCCATCTAAAAAACATTCCTTTTTGACCGGAATCAGCCTGAAAAGCATAAGACCATAACTGTGCTTTGAAAGCATCACTCATATTATTCCAACAATCAAAACCTATTGTATTTTCAACATAGTTTTTAAATAGATTCAAATTTTCAGAACCATTATATGTTTTCCCCACAATTTTACCCAGCTCCATATACGAAAAAACTGATTCTATTTTTGAAATGAAACCAGCAACTTCTTTAGGTATAGAGAATGAAGAAGATTGTTCTGTCACCAATCCATACATTCTACGGATTTCATCGATTTCTGATTCACTGATAATCAATTTTTTTCTCATAACATATAAATACCTTTATTAAACAAAAATCCCCCATTTGTGGTGGGGGATTTTGAAATACTATTGATAGTATTAAATATTCTCAAACGAAGCTCCTGTTGGAGTGATGAAGAATTCGATGTCGATGAATTCTAGTGCCTTCGTAGGTTTTAAGTAAATCTTACCTGTAAGTGTATTTCTATCTAAGTCTTCAGGTGAAGAAGAAACTGTCACACGGAAATCGTATAAACCTCTGTCTCTTCTGATAGAATCCAAGATTGGGTTAACACTGTCTAAGAATTGTTGTCTAACGATTTGGTCGTTTTGTTCGAACAATAATCTTACAGCCACCGCTGAAATCAACTTACGAGCTTGTAATAACAATCTTCTAACGTTTAATCTGTTAAGAGCGGTATCAGCAACTTGTAAAGTTTTGTTACCCCAAATTACAGTTCCTACATCAGAGAAAGTTGCGATTGGGTTGATTCTACCTTGATATAAAGTATCTCTATCTTCTTGAGTTAGTTTAACTCTTGCTTTAACAGAATTAACAAGACCTCTTGTGTAACCCGCTGATGCAAACCAAGGGAATGCGATGTTATCAGTTAATGCTAAGTTTCTACAAACTTCACCCGTTGCTGGTAAGTAGATTTGAGTATTGTTAACAGTATCTCTTGTTAATATCCAAGGATAGTAAGTCGCTGTGTAGTTTGAATCAATTCCTGTGTTATCGAGAGCGTCAACAGCTTCTTGTGGATAAACAATATTTTGAGGGTCAGTTGCATCTGGTGAGAACATATCGTAGTCAGGAGTTGTTGTGATATACACAGAATCCGCTCTTTGATATTGAATCATGTCGATTGCCGCCTCAACTAAGTTAGAGTTATCCACATAGTTAATTGATGCAGTTGCAAACACGTTGATATTTGTAGATTCAGGGTTAGCGTATGTCAAGATACCAAGTAAGTAAGCGTAGTAGTCAGTATTAGCAAAATCACTTCTGTTATTCTGAACAACAATTCTCTTGAATAAACCATCACCAGTTGCTGTTGGGTATCTTTGGTCAGGAGCGAAACCTGCCATGAAACCTGAAGCACCTAATTGGAATCTGTCTTCATTAGTTCTGAACTCTCTATAGATATCCCACCCGTCAAATCCACCAGCAAAACAACATGTGTATTTTCTAGCGTAAATGAAATAGTAAGGGTTTTCTTGAGACTCAGGGTCATTTCTGAATTCAGCCACACCACACTCAAAAGCGGTTTGACCACTCGTATCGTAGATGTTACCGATAGTAACTACAGTTGCTCCCGAGTCCATATGGAACCCTTTTGAAAGATAATTCCAAGGAATTGACTCAGTTGCTTGAGCCCAATCAGTTGTAGGGTTTTGTTGACCTTTATATTGTAAGAAAGAATCATCAATACCAAACTGAGTTGAGAATCCTAAATAAGTTCTTCTTACAACATCTCCAGCTGATTCAACAGCATTTGAACCACCGGAGTTAGTTCCAAAAGGAGGGTTGTAAATAACCTCACCAGGGAAGTAGTATTTTGTTTTGTATATAATCATAGGAGAAGGATTCGACATTGAATCATATTCTCTCTGTGTGTATCCATTGAAACCACAAGGTAAAGCATCTATAGGAGCTCCGTCAGCCATTTCAACCATAATGTATTTTGACACTAAAGCATATTCGCCGTTTGAGGTTCCGATTCTAACACCAATAAAGTTGTTAGTTGCTGGGTCTAGTGTGCAATTTGTATATTTTTCAATAACCACAGGATTTTGGTCTGTATCAAAGAAATCTCTAACCAAGACATCGAATGTCATATTGTTAAAAGAAATGTTTGCAATTGAAACTTTTACTTCTGTATTAGCAGCATCCCCGTCAGAGATTGAAATAAATCTAAATAAATTATAAACTCTGTTACCTCTCAATTCCGAAACAAAGTAAGGAGTTTTTGGTGACTGATATTGCTGTAATTTCCAAGCAATAGTTGTTGTAGATGTTGTATCTCTAGCTTCAGGTAATGCAACCAATTCACAGTTTAAACCTCTGATATAACTTTGATTGAATGCGTAATTTAAAGAACCTGGATAAATTTCTTCAACAAACAAAGGAACTTCATTTCTTGATTTCCCAAAGTTATCAACACCTAATACCTTAGTAAGATATTTGGATGACGATGCCAATAGAGAAGTCTCGAAAGAGAAAACGTCAGCATCTTTGGTTACACCTGAAAGTAGGAAAGTTCCGAAAGGATTCTTAGTTACACCAGAATATTGTTCGTCACATACTAACTGAACATCAGTAAATCCTGTAACCTCATATACTGGACCATGATTAGGACTTGTCGCACTATTTGTATAAAGAGAAATACCTCTTGAACGTAAAGTCGCAACAACCATATTATTATATTCTTCAAAAGCGGTTCCTGAGAAAGTGTATGAATTACCTGAAACGGTTCCACTATAAACAGTGTTACCTAATGAAACTAAGTTTGTTACAACATAGTCAAAAGAATATCCTGAATAGTTATTACCACTTGGGATGTCAAATGTAGCATAAAACCAAGGGTCGTTACTTCCTGCGGACAAATCGTTGTATAATAGATTAGTCGAATCAGAACCAAAAGCATTTATAATAGTATTACGTGTTAACGTTAGATTATTATAATCATTTTCAGGAATGGAACCATAAATAACCGCTGTTGTTCCCGATGTTGATGGTGTATCAATAATACCACCTAAGTAAGTATTGAAACCTTCAGCATAAGTAGATGTTGACCCGTTTGATAATCTAAACTGAACATCTAAATTTTGTGAAACTGGTGCAGGTAAAGCTCCAGTTACAAAAGTGATTGTATTTGCAGATGATGAACCTGTAAAACCTGCAGTCCAAGTTGATGTTGCAACACCTGAATCAATACCAATTGTAGTAGGGTCAGGGTTTGCAGTTACTCTTATACTCCATGATGGACCAGCATCATATCCAGATAAACCAAGAATTCTTGTGAAGAACATTTGGTTCGACTGTTGAAGATAAGATTTGGCAATATACGCCGCTTCATATTTAGGGATTTGTGTATTCACAAACTTTTCGGGAATTGTTCCACCGAAAAATGCTTGGAATTCATCATAGTTCGTGATAAAAATAGGTTCGAAAGCAGGACCCTTGATGGATTCTCCAACAAGACCTAATGTCGTTACACCGACACTTTGAGCCACGAATGATAAGTCTGTTTCTGAGGTATAAACACCGGGAGAAACGTATACTTTTTGATTTGCTTGTGCTGTTGCCATTATTAAATTATTCTAATGCAGATTTATTTTAATGATAAATATTAGTATTTGAATGAAAAAACTTGACTTTCTGATATCTATTTATAAACGGTGAGAATTAATTCTGCCTTTTTTCTACCATGAAAACAAAGAAAGAAATCAAAAACATAAAAATATCCCCTGAATCACATGATATCCTAAAAAAATACTGTGATAAGAGAGGAATTAAAATTTATAAATTTTTAGAAAATTTAATTATTGAGAAGTGTAAAGAGAAGAAAGATATATACGGAGAGAATTAAACCAACTTGTTTTCAAACAAAATATTACCATCTAAAGTATTGTCATTTTTTACAACTTCTATTCTCAAAACATCATCTAAAGTAACTTGGATAAAGTTCAAATCTGTTCCATAATAATCTCCATTAATGAAGACATCGAAAGTGTCAATATTGTTTGAAGAAATGAATGTCATGTCAACAGTAAAATCAACAATTCCACTCAAAACAGTGTTACCTGAGACAAATAAAAAGTTTTGACCAAACTCATCAGGATTTTCAGGATATACTTTTCTTTTTTTCTTTTTGTTATCCGATTCAACTTCGAACACTTGGGAAACTCTGGCAATAGCGGGTTTAACCTCAAACTCCTCTTCATCAATCAAATACCCTAACATTGTAAAATCATAACTTTGAACATAATATTTTCTAGCATCCAAATTCATTTGTGATTCATCAGAAACATTATTCAAAATAATTGGAACATATTGACCCTTTATGAAAGTATATGCTTGTCGAGAAGAAAACTTCTGCATGACAATCTTGTTGAGTTGATTCAACTCTCTCATTCTGTTACAAATAAATTTCAAACTGTAATTGATATCAACAGGAACAGGTTGAGGTATTGTATATATGTCCATACCTTGTTCGTTACCGTTCCAAGTTGGAACCGACGCATAATAAAATTGTTTTCTATTTGGTATGGTATATTGTAATGCCGGATTTGTTCCATATTTTACCTCGGGACTTCTAACAACGGTAATAAATGGTGGTGATGGATTATAATCCAAATCAACAAACAATGCTGTCTCCACGTATTGAGCCCAGTTCTGAGTTGTAATAATTGTATCTACCATTGGGACAACTTTTCCCGCGGTCACAACTTCCAACTCACCCTTAACAAAATCAAGCATCCCCCTATCCAAGTCGGCATGTAAAACTGACTTAGGTAAAAACGTTCCGTCTTTATTGATAAACTCCAATAACTGTTCTCTCCTAGCAGACAATGTTTTCTTAGGGACTAACGGTAATGTCGGTTTGACTTGTTTTGGTAATGGCATATTAAAAATATTTATTCGATTACAAATATTTTATTTTTTGAGTTTATCATAACAACTTCGTTTGCGTTGTATACAGGCTCTTTTGTTTTTTTGTAAACAAAACTATCATATAAATACGGGTTATATGTTACTATCTCACCTACAGGCTCTTCAGGCATTTCTTCACAAGGATGTTCACAAAAATCTTCTAACATACCAATAACAAAAGCATGAACATTTTTTGATTTTTCTTTTCTAACCTTTTCTTTTCCCCCAACTCTAACTCTGAACTCAACATCTTTTAATTCCAAATAGTCGGCATGAAAAACAACAATCCCATTTTTTTGAACCGAAAAGGTGTGTTTATGTAAGTTATAATAAACCATAACCTTCTCACCAATTAAACTATTCGACAAAGATTTTTTCTGAGCCTCGGTTATTAGAATTATCATATACCTCTGAATTCGTTTTCACTAACATATGTTGCCACGATTGTTCTATAGAACGGCTTATACCCACCATACGTATGTTTATTATCAGACCTAACATACCCATCGTCACTTACCACATAATACCTTACTCTATCTTCGCTTTCATAGTATCCGAAATAATCACCTTGGAATATCTCGACACCCAAATCTTCAAGAGTCTTTTGATAAATTGAAAATTTCATGTTGCCAGGTTCTTGTAATTCAATTTTGGAGTTACCATAGTTTTTACCTGATGGAGCCATAACTTGAACGTATCCTTTCAACTCAACGGGAGCCAAGAACTGTATACCATCTTCCAATACCTCACCATAAACATCATCGGTCTTTGTCTTATATCTATCAATACGATATAATATAACGGTAAAGTTCATATCACCAATCAACCACTCTTCACCCATACCAATATCTAAAGCATAGTCTTCCCGACCAAAGAACTTACCTAATCTTGTAATTGGGACTAAATTTTCCATATTGATAAATACTCATTATATGACTATATTTAAACCGAATATGAAAATTACACCACCGACCAAAATATATTTAAAAAATAGTCCTCTACATAATTTGGGGGTTTTCTCATCACAACCCATAGGGGAATATGAAATCATAGATGTATGTCCTTTTATTTCATTCCCTCAAAGACCTGATGAAAAAATACCTGTATTTTCGAATTATGCATTTTGTTACCCTCGCTCTGAAAATTGGAGAGAACATGCATTGGTATTAGGTTATGGGTCATACTTCAACCACTCCGAAAAACCAAACGTAGATTGGTATACTGATGAAGAAAATCGAACGTTTATATTTTTTGCCATGAGAGGTATAAAACAGGAAGAAGAACTATTAATAAATTACGGTAACGGTAGTCATTTTGAATAATGGAAAATATTAGTTTAGAATCAAAGGCGTTGTTACTTCTTGAGAATTACGAAGGGGCTAACAATTATTTGCTTGAACTGAAAAGAAAATCCCAAGTTAACCGAAAGTTTTATCCTACAAGAAGTCAATCAGAATATATTATCAACAACCATGACAAACAACCAAAGGTTGCAAAGAAATGGATAATACTCGACGCATACTTTGCTCAAAAATTAGCCGACGATAAATTATACACAGAAATACCACAAAAGGTTTGGGTTGAGAAACTTTTGGCTGAAAAAGACAAAGCCTATCACATTTGGGGAAGAGTATTCGAAACAGAAGAACTTCATGACTTTTGGTTGCCAAAAGCTTCAATAATTAAAGATAATACTGTCAAAGATGTTGTTATTGATTATGAAAAATATTCACACCGACCTCCACTATCCCATCAAAAAGAAGCAGTTCAAAAATTAGTTGAAAACAAAAGATACATCTTGGCGGATGACATGGGTCTTGGTAAAACTACTTCAACAATTATAGGAGCTCTTGAAACAGGAGCAAAAAAGATATTAATCATCTGTCCCGCAACACTTAAGATAAACTGGAAAAGAGAGATTGAAAATTACTCTGATAGGAGTGTTTTTATTGCGGAAGGAAAAAACTTTTCAACGGAGCACGACTTTGTAATCATAAACTACGACATAATAAAAAATTTCCATGACCCTAAAAAGAAAGATGATTCGGAAATTCTTAGAGCCAATTTTGATTTGGTGGTTGTTGATGAAGCACACTATATCAAAAACGCTCAAGCCCAAAGAACAAAATTAATTAACGACATTGTTAAAAATGTTGATAGGATTTGGCTCCTTACAGGAACCCCAATGACTTCGAGACCAATTGATTATTATAACCTATTAAGTTTGGTTGATTCTCCTGTTGCAAAAAATTGGATGGCATATGTCATCAGATATTGTCAAGGATATCAATTCAAGGTGGGTTCGAGAAAAGTTTGGAATGTGATGGGAGCGTCTAACCTTGAAGAACTTAGAGACAGAACTTCAGGACTAACTTTAAGAAGACTCAAAGAAGATGTATTAGACCTTCCCGATAAGATTATAACACCAGTATACCTAAGATTAAAATCTAAAGAGTATGAAGAGGTTATGGGTGAATACTACAATTGGTATGAAAAGAACCCCGAAGAATCTAAATCCTTAACCGTTCAGTTTACCAAATTAACAAAGGTTCGTCAAATCATTGCTAACGAAAAAATTGCGCAAACAATTGAACTAACCGAAAACATTTTAGAACAAGATAAAAAGGTTATCATATTTTGTAACTTCACAGAATCCTTGAATAAAATTGTCGAACACTTCGGTAAGGCTGCGGTGAAAGTTGACGGTTCGATGTCTAAACCTGAAAGACAACATAGTGTTGATGAATTTCAAGATAACCAGAAGGTTAAAGTATTTGTTGGTAATATTAAAGCCGCAGGTGTTGGACTTACACTCACAGCCGGTGAAGCGGTAGTAATGAACGACCTTTCATTTTTACCATCAGACCACGCCCAAGCAGAAGACCGAGCTTATAGATACGGTCAAAAAAATAATGTATTAGTTTACTACCCCATATTCGAGAACACAATCGAAGGAATTATCTACGACATATTGAATAATAAAAAACAAGTGATTGCCACGGTGATGGGGGACAATCAAAACAGCGGAGACGTTGCTGAAGAAATTTTAAAGAGAATTAATGAAATGCGTCATTAAATGAAATACGAGTTATTTATATGTATGAATAACTCAAACCTATGAATAAAACAGAAGAGAAAATTCAACAACTTGAAAAACAATTACACGAAAACCACATTCAAGAAGAAAAAAAGTTGTTGATTAATGAAATGAAAAAAATTGGAATAGAAAAATTACCTTATTCCTATTCAGCCCTGAAACAGTTTATCGATGCGGAAACAATGGATTTCCATTATAACAAACATTACAAAGGGTATGTGGATAAACTAAACGCCGCTTTATCTAAGAAAAAATATGGTGATTTGGAATTAGAACAAATCATCAAAACAATCAGCCGATTCGACAAAACAATTAGAAATAACGCAGGCGGTGTATTCAATCACGCTTTATTTTGGAACATGTTAACACCACAACCAAAAAAGTTGACAGGTGAATTATACAAAAAGATTACAAAAGAGTTCGGTAGTTTCCCAGCGTTCAAGAAAAAATTTGAATCTGTCGCTAAAGATAGATTTGGTTCAGGTTGGGTTTGGTTAGTTTTGACCGCAAAAAATGGTCTTAAGATTATGTCTACTCCTAACCAAGACAATCCGCTAATGAATGTAATCGAAGGTGGGGGATTTCCATTATTAGGATTGGACCTTTGGGAACATGCCTACTATTTGAAATACAGGAACAAAAGAGACGAATACATTGCAAATTTTTGGAAAGTTGTTAACTGGGATTTCATAACTAAACTTTATGAAATGAAGACTGAAACAAAACTTTTAGAATCTGAGGGATTCTCTAAGGTTATTTCTGAAGCTTCTGAACCAAAGTTTTGTTCTGCTAAAGAGGTGTCATTCTATAATGAATTAATCAATAACAAAAAGATTAAAGAGGTTTACCAAAACGGTATTACCCACATATTGAAAAAAGTGTTCAGTCAATTTTGGGTTGATTCAACATCAAAAGAAATGTCAGGATTTTATGGAATAGAAACCAAAGAAGGTAGGTCTATGTTGAATAACCTAAACACAAACTTCAACGCGTTTTGTCTAATTGTTAAAGCGGTTAACAATCAAATCGAAAGTCTTGGTCAAACAGATAAAATGTTTGACTTTTCGAAATCTGAAAACAGAGATTTAGAAGAAGTAAAAAGATTTCTAAGAGCGTTGGATTATTTTAGAAACGATATTTTTACCAAAGAAAATAAAGACTTCATTAATATCATAAAAGTTTTGATGGCTTTGTGGAAGAGGGGTCAAAAAAGTGAATCAAGCGCAACGAAAAAGATGGAAATTTATTTTGGTAAAGATGCGAGTGTTAAACAAGTTGGTGGTCATGGACAGAAAAAGGACGCATTCAAAGGAATAGATTTGATTGTAAAATTGAATGATAAAGAATATACTGCTCAAGTTAAACCATATTCTACCATGTCAATTATTAAAGACAAAATAGAATTATTAGATACAGGTAATGTGAAAAAATATGACACTGATTGGTTAATCTTTGTGAATCAAAAAACAAACAAGATACTTATTTTCAAAAACAACCCAATTACAAATGAAAATCAATATTCATTCAACATGGATTCGTTGTTACATGAAATAGAATAAACAAAGATATATTTATATAATATGCCAGTAATACCAGAACCAGAAAGGTCGAAAATATACACCCGAATTAAACACCTATTAGGTGCTCCACTTAGAAGTGTGGAGGTTGAAGATGAGATGATGGATTCTCTGATGGAACTTGCTATTGGTGATTATGAAGAATATATACTTCAATGGTTAATTGATAGTCAGTGGGTTAACCTTGTAAATCTTAACATGACCGAAAAATCTGTTGCAAGAGCTCTTGTAACAAGAACAATGGACTTTGAACAACAATTTGCATATTCGTATTCAAAAATTGTTGGTCTTCAAACAACAGGTCCGTGGGTATTAAAGAAAGACTATTTCATTTTAAGTGCTAACACTCAAAACTATGAAATTCCTGCAGGTCGTGAAGTTAACGAACTCTTATGGTTCAGTAACCAACCATGGACAGCATTTGGTTTAGGTGGTGTTGGTGGATTCGGATTTGGTGGTATTGGTTTAGGTGCTAATGAAGCTGGTTACGCTCAGATGGGTTATCAAGGTTCTTATTTCATGATGTCAGGATTTGACTATTTGATAAGAATGCAAGAAGCAAATATCTTAAACAGAATTTTGGGTGGTTCTTTAACTTATAGAATTACAGGATTACCAGATGGTAAAAGAAACGTTTTCCTTTACAATACACCGGGCGGAAGATTCAATTGGAGTAACTATAGTCTATATGTGGGTAAAGCCGTTTGGTATTGGTATTATGATGTAGGTGCAGACGAAAGAGCAGATTGTTTGAAAGCAAATCCTGATATTATCAAATTACCTACGGACGTTCCTATAGAAGACTTGACTTGGGAAGATTTAAATGCACCTGGTAAACAATGGGTTCGAAGATGGTTTACCGCATATGTTAAAGAAACATTGGCGAGGGTGAGGGGTAAGTATAGTGGAAATTTGAAAACACCTGACTCTGAAATTACAATGGATTACCAATCATTGTTAACAGAGGCCAAAGACGAAAAGTCTAAGTTACTCGAAGAACTAATTGGCGCTGAAGGATGGTTGACAAGATTAAGACCTGAAAAGGTAATGGAAAGAGAAGCATTAATTGCTGAGAACTTAAATAAACAAATGAAGTTCAGAGCAATGCCAAGACAAATATACGTAATATAATGGCAATTATTAGAACAATACCATCACAGAGAATTATCAACGGGGTTACACTAAAAACTTCGGAAATATCTACTGTCTCAGAAAAAGAATATTCAACTAACGGAGAAGCATGTATCGTAGTTAGAGGTGTTAATGAGTCAACAATTGTGTTGGACTCAAGAACCACAGACCACGTAGTTGTTAAGGCTATGACAAGAACACTCGTAAAACCTGACATCGGTAAAATCGATGAAGATTACGATGAAATTCTTTTAGATAGATACGCTTGTGTTGAATTTAGATTCGTTGTTAATAATTGGTATATCTTATCATCAGACGGTCTCAAGAACTCCTAATTTGAGTTCCCATCCTTCTTCTGCTAAATCATACATGTAGTCAGGTTTTAGACCTCGTCTTTCCCAATAATTTAATTCCTGTTCAGTAATATCTAATACGTCTTTCTGCAAATCATCTTGGTCACCTTCACCTAATGGATGTCCGTTAATTAATTCACATTGTGCTGTAGTGAAAATACCTCTTTCAGCCGGGTCACTAACAATCAAACCATTTCTAACTTCATCTTGGAATACAACCATTAAAGGTTCGATTCTTTTGTTGAATGTTGCAACCGCTCTTGGAACATTATAATCACCAGTCAACTCAGGGTCCTTATCCAAAATGTCTTTGTCCAACATATAACAGTTAACCATAACCCCATCAGTAATTGGTTTTGCTTTAGGATTGTTCATTAGATTCATAGCATTTGTGTCTTTAATTTGTTTTGCAGTCATCTTCTGAACATCACCTTGTGATGCTTTTGTTCCATTATTGACATACATTATAACATCACCCAAGTTGACACTTAGTCCTTCTTGTATTGCAAGTTCCATATGAGCCATACGAGACATACTGTTACCCGCCTTAGTTTTAGTTGTCAATCTTTTTCTATATTCATCGAGAGTTAACTTAACCTTAGCTCTTTGGGCAATCTTACTTAGTGGAACTTTCTTATCAAATATCTTTTGTAGATACTCGTAATAATATTCGACAAACGCTTTACCATCGCCTTGTAACAACATCTTGATTCCTTTATCCAGGAACTCTTCAATGTATAAAGGTAACTTCTTTGATTTAATAGAATTGCCAGTCAATTTTATCTTTCCCTTGGCATCCATAACAGCGTAATTTTTTCTGGCAAGATTTATACATGAAGGCCACACCCCATCGGTATCAAGTGCCATCTCACCTCTCATGAATATATCGTTATACTCCGCAACATCAGCTTCAGGACCATAATACTCTTTACCTAACTTTACTTTCCAATTCAATCCACGACCAACATATACACGGTCTTTAGCATCATCAGGAGTAGAGAAGTTTACACCATCCGTATCCATCACCAACGGAACATAACCTTTAGTCATAAAGAATTTAATCATCTGACGAAGATATTGTCTACCGGTGCAAGTGATTTGTTCTCCCATATACATGTCACCCCAAGCATAAACCTGAGGGGCTGACAACGCACCGAACATTGAGTTAATGAAGATTTTAATCGGCAATTGTTTGTTACCATATGATTCAGATTTTTTACGGTCTGTCTCATAGAATTGTTCCGCAAGTTGTTTGTATTTGATACGAGTATCACGGAAATATTTTAACATTCCTTTCATCGCACCTGTTACATCACAGTCAGGGAAAACATCGTGCACGAGTTGAATAGAGGGGTATAGAGACGAGAAGTCGAGCTTAAGGACGTTCTTGCTATAACCGACCTTAAGTAGTCGAGAAAG
>Ga0315906_10003118_pt1 | contig 22216 bp, 27 predicted proteins | sample LakEriMetagenome_4_FD_203526 | JGI IMG/M metagenome (GOLD analysis project Ga0315906, IMG submission 203526) | Freshwater fungal communities from buoy surface, Lake Erie, Ohio, United States - Buoy 2 MA122 | ecosystem: Environmental > Aquatic > Freshwater > Lake > Lake biofilm | place: USA...
GGCCTTGGCCAGGGTCTCGAACCAGTCGGCGATCTCGTCGAAGCCTTCGTCGCGAGCGGTCTTGGCCATGCCCGGGTACATGTCGGTGTACTCGTGCGTTTCGCCAGCCACTGCAGCAGCCAGGTTCTGACGGCTGGAGCCGATGGGCATGCCGGTGGCCGGGTCACCCGAGCCGTTCTCGAGGAACTCGAGGTGGCCGTGGGCGTGGCCGGTTTCGCCTTCAGCGGTGGAGCGGAACAGCGCTGCCACGTCGTTCTGGCCTTCCACGTCAGCCTTGTTTGCGAAATACAGGTAACGGCGGTTGGCCTGGGATTCGCCGGCGAAGGCGTCCTTCAGGTTCTGCTCGGTCTTGGATCCTTTGAGTCCCATGGGATTGGCTCCTGTGAGTTGGGGTTCTGCGAAGGGTTTGCGGTCTGTCTGTTGCTGTCTTGGACAACCAACAACCGACACGTTACCAAAGCCTGAAAGGCCGGGCCAATCGAAAGCTTCAATCCATGTGATTGAGTCAGGCAATGCCTACCCAGATGCTGATAGGCGTCAATTCCTTGACCTGGAGTTCAGAGGAGCCTGCACGCCGAACGCAGGGCTGGGCAGCCCGCGTCGCCAGACGGCGAGAATCTGCATCCCTCCCACGCAGGACCTTATCTTGAATTTCACCCCCAAGCCCGATGTCTGCCAGCCCACGGGGTCCGCCGAACTGCCCATGCTGGACATCTACATGCCGATGATGAAGTCGGCGGCCATCGTGGCGGCGGCGAGGCTCGGGCTGTTTGAAGCGCTGTCCCGGGGCGCGCTGGACGCCGCCGCGCTGGCCCGGCAAACCCGATCCAGCCTTGAGGGGGTGCGCACCCTGGCCGACTTCCTGGTGGCGCTGGGCTACCTTCGCGGCGGTGAAGGGGCGTATGCCAACACCGAGAGCACCCAGCGCTGGCTCACGAGCGCTGGCAGCATCGACTACACGCCCGGCGCCCTGTGGACGCACGAGGCCTGGGCCATGATGGGTGATCTGGACCGTGCCGTGCAGGCCGGCCAGCCGACGCAGACTCTGTGGCAGCGCATGGCGCTGGAGCCCCAGCTCGGCCCGCTGTTCTCGCGCTACATGCATGCCTTCGCGCAGGACCTGGGGCCGGACCTGGTGGCGCACACCCCCGTCGAGCCCGGCCACCTGCGCCTGCTGGACCTGGGCGGCTCGCACGGCCTGCACGCCATGCGGTTCTGCCGCCACCACTCGCAGTTGCAGGCCGTCATCGTGGACCTGCCCAGCGCGCTGACCGACACGCCCGCGTCCATCGCAGCGGCCGGCCTGTCCGAGCGCATCAGCACGCGGGCAGGCAACGTGCTGGATCTGGCCTGGGGTGAGGGCTACGACGTCGTGCTGTACCTGTCGGTGGGGCATAACCAGCAGCCAGCTGACAACCGCCGTGTCATCGCCGAGATCGCGCGCTGCCTGCGCCCGGGCGGCCTGCTGGTGGTGCATGACTACCTCGCCGGCACGCCCTTGAACGCCTTTCACGCCGCCTTCCGACTCACCTTGCTCTTCGAAACCGGCACGCGCACCTACAGCGAGGCGGAGTACCGCGAGTGGTTCGATGGAGCCGGCTTCGCGAGCGCCCAGCGCATCGATCTGAACCCCCTGGAAAAGGGTTCCCTGCTCATCGCCCGGCGCTGAGGGCGCAGCGGAACCGCTTGTGAAGCCCCCGTGGCTGCAGGTGGAACCGGTGGCCTATAGCATCCGTGCCGTCTTACTGTTCCCCCGCCTGTCGGCGGTCCCAGCCCTACCGAGGCCCCCATGAGCACACCCCTGGCGTACGACTTCTCCGCTGACACCATCGACGGGCGCGCACAGCCCCTGTCCGCCTTCCAGGGCCGCGTGCTGCTGGTAGTCAACACGGCCAGTGCTTGCGGGCTCACGCCCCAGTTTGCGGGCTTGGAGGCCCTGTGGAAAGACCTGCAGGGCCGGGGGATGACGGTGGTTGGATTCCCCAGCAACGAGTTCGCCGGCCAGGACCCAGGCAGCAACGAGGAGATCGCGGCCTTCTGCGAGAAGAACTACGGCGTGAGCTTTCCGATGATGGCCAAGGTGGAGGTCAATGGTCCGCAGGCGCATCCGCTGTGGAAGTGGATGCGAGCGCAAGCGCCAGGGCCGGCGGCCGACGGGGCCATCCAATGGAACTTCACCAAGTTCCTGATCGGGCGCGACGGCCGGGTTCTCAAGCGCTTCGAGCCCGTCGAGAAGCCCGAGGCCCTTCGCCCGGTGATCGAGGCAGCGCTGTAGCCTGAAGCGGTCCTTCAGAGGTCCTGCAGCGGTTCTTCAGCGGTCGCCAAGCCGCTTCTCGGCGATTCAGGCGTTCTGGTGCTCCGCCAGATCGTTCCAGACGTCCTGCCGCACCAAGCGGCCCGCCTGGACCAGGAAGCGGTCGATGAAGCGGATGCCCTCGAAGGCGCTGCCATCAGGCCATTGGCCCTGCAGGGTGCCGTGGCAGTACACGATGGTGCCTTCTGCGGTCCAGCACTCGTCGAAGCGTTCGAACACCTTCTCCACGCGCTGGTAGCGCGAGCGGCCCCAGGCCACCAGTTCTTCCAGCGCCGCGAAGCGCTTGCCGCCAGGAAAGCACATCAGGAAGCCGGGGGCCAGATGGCCCTGGGCCCGCGGGAGGTCGCGGTCTTGCATGGCCTGCAGAAACGACGCCACCACTTCGCTGGCCACCGGATGCGCTGCACCACCGCCGTCAAACACCCGGCCATCTCTTCGATAGGTCGACACCTCCTGGATGAAGGTGGTGGTGCCCGCCTCGGCGCTGTCGATCACCGAGCGCACGGTGTCGCTGATGCGGTTGACCAGGCGTTCCTGCACCTCACGCGGGTAGCCGGGCAGCAGGGTGATTTGGGTCACAGGCATGGCGCGACAGTCCTTGAAGTCAATGCACAGCGCAGGAGCCGGGGCCGTCCGGGTGCCCGCAGCTTCCGCAGGGCCCCATGGGCATGGGGGCGGCCGCTGCGGCGGCGCTGGAAGAAGCGGTGGCGGTGGCAAAGACCGACAACTGCTTTTCCAGGCGGGTGGAGTGGCACGCCGGGCAGGCCGGCTGCGACCCGCTGCGCACCAGCGTCTCGAAGCGGTGGGCGCACGCCTGACAGGCGTACTCGTACATGGGCATGGGCGAACTCCTCAACGGTTCCCGGCACATCGAGTGACAACGTCCCGGCTTCTGGCGCATTGTGAGCGAATGGCGCGTGTGCGAAATGCACGCCAGTTTCCTAGGCAGCCACTGCTAAACTTGCCAGTCTTGTGGGGACGTAGCTCAGCTGGGAGAGCGTCGCGTTCGCAATGCGAAGGTCGGGAGTTCGATCCTCCTCGTCTCCACCAACACCGCTGTTGCCTTTGGCTCGGAGGCGTCGCGGGTCCACGAAGCCGCAGCGCGGTTTCCCGCCCGGCTCATCGCCCCGCCGGTGAGCAGTCCTCGAAAGCGTAGCGTTCGCAGAAGGGGCTGCCCAATACAGGCAGCCAGTGCGGCACGCGATGAAAGCTGTCCGCCGCTTGCCTCAGGATCTGGTCGCGGTAGGGGTTGAACTTGAACCCCTGTCCATCCAGGTAGTGAAAGCGCAACCCGGCGACTTCGAATGTGCCTGGCTTGACGCTTTCAAAGTACGCCGAGAACTCCTCTTCGCGCAAGGGCCTGCGGTCGTAGATGCGCACGGGCTTGCCCTCCAGGGCCCTGAAGTCGACCCACTGGTCGTCCTGCCGGGCATGAAAGCGGCCCACGCCGAACACGGGCACGTAGCGCCCTGCGTGAAAGGCGAGTACCGCGGCCGGGCTGTAGCCGCGGGCCATCAGCGTGGCCTCTGGCGGCAAGTCTTTTTGCAACGCGGCCGAGACGGCTGGGGCCTCGCGCAGGAAGACGACGGCGGCAAACTGGTCTGATCGCTGCCACCAGGCCAGCGGCGCCGCGAACAGGGCGAACAGCAGCAGTGCGTGGGGCACGGCCAGCCATCCGGTCCAGCGCAAACTGCGCCGCAGCGCCTCAGGTGACAGCCGTATGCCGGCCCACAGCACGAACAAGGGCACGAAGCCCAAGACCCAGTGCAGGCCGACGCTGCGCCGGGTGGCGACGAAGGCGAACAGCAGGAAGGGTGCTGTCCACAGCACCATCACCAGCACAGAGGCCGTTCGGGGTGTGCTGCGGCTTTGTTCAGCGTTCACCGATCCGACGTCGCTGCCCACCGGGGCTCCTGCGCCCAGCCCCGCGCTGGTCGGCCCGGAGATGTCGGATCCCTTCTTCCCGGCGCGCAGGCTCTGCCACACCAGCCACGGCGTCAACAGGTAAGCCATCATGGCCAGATAGATGGCGAAGTCTGCAACCGACCAGTGCGTGCCCTGGTTCCGGTTGTAGACGTTGAACATGATGTTGGGCCATCCGTGCGTCGCGTTGAACGCCAGGTTGATGGCCACGCCAGGCAGTGCGCACCCCACGATCAAGGCCAGGGCCCAGACCCTCTCGCGGCGCCACCCCAGCAGCCACAGGGCATAACCCAGCCCGAGCAGCACCGCGAAATACTTCGACAGGAAGGCCATGCCCAGAAAGGTGCCCGCAGCGGCATACCACCCTGCGGCATGGAGGGCGGGTCGTGCGGATGTCTTCGCCACCCCAGCGGCTGTGTTCGAGCCGGTCAGTTCGCCGCGCACGAAGCACCACCAGGAGGCTGTCATGAACAGGATCAGGGGCGTGTCGGTGGTCACCAGAACGAAGAGCCAGGAAAAAGGCAGCGCCAGGTAGACGGCACCGGCGAGCCAGGCGCAGTGCTCGCGTTCGGGTGGGAGCAGTCGGCGCCCCAGATCGACGACGGCCAGGGCGATGATGCTGGTCAGCAAGGCCGTGGCCGAGCGCAGGGCCAGCGGCGAATCGCCCAGGTGACGCAGGAGCCAGATCAGCCAGCCGACCATCGGCGGGTGGTCCGAATAACCCCATTGCGGACGCACCCCCCATTGGTAGAAGAAGGCCTCATCGCCCGTGAAGGGCAGCCATGCGGCCAGGCCCAACTTGATCAGCAGCGTCACACCGAACACCTTGAAGAAGGTGTTGCGCGCGCCTTGGACGGGATCGAAGGGTTCAGGCGTCATGGGAAGCGATCAGCAGCGCTGCGGTCATGAATGGCGAGTGCACCAGGCCAGATGCTCCGGCCTGGTGCTCCGGTCGTGCGTGTCGGTCGGAGGTGAGGCGAACTGCTCACGCATCTGCCGCCAGCAGCATCACGCCCGCCACGATCAGGCCGCAGCCGGCAACTCGCTGCCAGGAGAAGGGCTCACCCAACCACTGTATGCCGACGAAGAGCGTGAACACGAAGCCCAGGCTGACCAGGGGGTAAGCCAGGCTGACGTCCAGCCGGGACAGGACCCACAGCCACAGGCCGGCGCTCAGGCCGTACAGCGCCAGGCCCAGCCACACCAGCGGGCTGGACAGCGCTTGGGCGTAGGTGGCCAGTACCGGCGCCTCGACGCCACCTGCTGCCGGCGCCCCGGCCTTCATGCCCAGTTTCATGGCGATCTGGGCGAGGCTGGACAGCAGCACGCAAGCCAGTGCCAGCAGCAAGGGGGCCAATTTCATGAGGCGCCCCGAGAGGCCAGCAAGGCGGCACCCGTCATGGCCAACAGCGTGACCCAGCTGGCCGCGTCTTTGAGTGCGAAAGCGATGGGGTCCTCGCCGTGCAGTTCGCGCCTGGCAACCTTGAGCCACATCCGCATCACCCAGGCCAGCAGCAGCGGCACCAGCGCCCACAGCCACAGCGGCTGGGGGTACAAGGCCCTGCCGTTCTGGCTCTCGATATAGAGCGCCAGCACCAGCACCGCCAGAAAGCCGCTGCACACGCCCATGCCGCGCAAGGTCGCCAGGTCCTCCAGGCGGTAGCCACGGCCGGGGGTGCGCGTGGCCTCGGTGTCGTTCATCTCTTCCAGTTCCGCACAGCGCTTGACCAGTGCCAGGCTCAGGAAAAGGAACATCGAGAAGGCCAGCAGCCAGTTGGACAAGGTCACCTGCGCCACCACCGCGCCGGCGGCAATGCGCCAGGTGTAGAGGCCTGCCAGCAGCAGGACATCGAACAGCGCCAGGCTCTTGAGGTAGACGGAGTACGCCAGGGTGATGGCGAGGTAGCCTGACAGCATCGCAGCCAGCGCCGGCGAAATCGCCAGCGCGAGCACAAGGCCCGCGGTCAAGAGCGCTGCCGCCATGGCCAGCGCGGGTCCGACGCCCAGCAGGCCGGCAGCCAGCGGTCGCTTGCGCTTGTGAGAGTGGCGGCGGTCGTTGGGCAGGTCCAGAAGGTCGTTGAAGAGATAGGTGGCGGAAGCGCACAAGCCGAATGCCACGAAGGCCCCCAGCACTGCAGCCCAGGCCTGAGCGCTCGTCACGTGGCTGGCCAGCAGCGGCACGAACACCAGCGTGTTCTTGCTCCATTGCGTCAGCCGGATGGCCTTGAGCAAGGTGCGCAGGCGCAGCGGTTCGCGCTTGAAAACGCGAGCCTGGGGGTGCAGGGCGTTCAGTCGCCTTTGCACCCGGGGCGGCGTGTTGACCGCGACGGCCTCGACACTGTGTTGCCACACCGCCAGATCGACAGCGCCGTTGCCCGCGTAGGCGAACGCGCCGCCGCTGTGGAGCCGGATGGCGGCGAGTTTGTGCGTGCCGGAAAGATTGACATCCTGGCTGCCCAGATGGTCGTCGAACACGCCCAGATGCTGCGCGACCTCGGCGGCGATGCGGTGGTCAGCGGCGGTGGCCAGGACGAGACGCCGGCCGCTGGCGCGCTCGGCGCGCAGGAAGTCCAGAAAAGCGCTGTGGTACGGCAACGTGGCGGGGTCGGGCCGCACCGCGTCGGCCAGTCTGCGCTTGAAGTGCAACTTCCCCTGGAACAGCCAAAGCAGCAGCCGCAGCAGGTTCAGCGGGTTGCGTCGCAACAGCAGGAGCACCGACTCGTGCAGCGAATCACCCGGGAAGAGCGTGCCATCGAGGTCTACGTACAGAGGCAGCGCAGGCGCAGGCGATGGTGAGGGCGAATTCGGGGCAGGCGGTTCCACGAGGGGTGGCTGGATGGCGGGAGGGTCGTCACTTATCGCCGCAAACGGGCGATGTGCACACGCAGACCTCACTATGCCACTGCTCATGCCACCGCTTCACGAGCCGTTGCCAGACGCAGAAAACCCGCCACACCTTGCGATGTGGCGGGTCCGGCGGGGACCCCGGTTCTCGGCCTTGCGGTCGACGAGCCGTCTGAGTTCTGTCCCCGTCCCTCCGCTCCAACCCGAAGGCTGTCGCAGTTCGCCCCTGTTGAGGAGCGCCTCAATTTCACCCTTGAAGGAGTTGGCAGTTCCTCCAAGGGCGCAAGCGAAGAATAGGGCGTGCCGGTTCGCGGCGATTGACCTTGCGCACCCTTGACTTGCTTGGCTTGCGCGGCCTTGCTTCGCCTCCTCGGCGTCTTGCCGGCCCAGCGCACCGCAGAATGCGCTGCATGCGATGTTGCACCCTGCCGAAGGACGCGCCATGAAGTCACTTCCTGAAGGATTCCGCGCGCTGGTCATCGGGGCAGGCGGTGCCCTGGGCTCGGCGTTCGTTCAGCTCTTGAACGGCGATCCTCGCTGCGCCACCGCACACGCCCTGGGCCGCCACACCGATCCGCCCATCGACCTGACGGACGGGGCCAGCATCGAGGCGGCAGCGCTGTGCTTGCGCGAGCAGGCTGCTTCGTCCCCATGGCATCTGATCATCGTGGCCACGGGCGTGTTGCACACCACTCAGGTCCAGCCGGAGAAGCGCCTGGCAGATCTGTCTGCCGCCGCGATGGAGGAAGTGTTTCGCATCAACACCTTCGGGCCTGCGCTGCTGCTGCGCCACTTCGCGCCCCTGCTGGACCGCCAGCGCAGCGTGATGGCCGTGCTCTCGGCCCGGGTCGGCAGCATCGGTGACAACCGCCTGGGCGGCTGGTACAGCTACCGGGCATCCAAGGCAGCACTGAACATGATGGTCAAGACGGCGGCGGTCGAGATGCGCCGTACGCACCCCGGTGCGGTGTTGACTGCCCTGCATCCCGGGACGGTGAGGTCCGGGCTGTCCAGGCCGTTTCGCGGTGACGAGATCGGGCGTGAACCTCTGGCGGCGGCGGCGGACATGCTGAATGCCCTGGACGGCCTGAGCGCCGAGGACAGCGGCTGCTTCCTGGCCTACGACGGGCAGCGCCTGCCCTGGTGAAGGGGCGCCGCCGGGCCCGGCTATGCCTTGGGCATCCGGAACAGACCGCAGATCTTGTTGCCGTCCGGGTCGCGGAGATAGGCCAGATACAGCCGCCCCGCGGCACCTTCGCGCACTCCCGGGGGGTCTTCGCAAGGGGTTCCGCCATGGGCCGTGCCCGCCGCGTGCCACGCCTGTACCTGCTCGGCCGAGGTGCAGGCGAAACCCAGCGTGCTGCCGTTGCCCACGGTGGCCGGCTCGCCGTTGATGGGCAACGACACGGAGAACACGCCTGTGGGCGTGCGCCAGAACACACGGTGGCGGTCCACGTGGCCGGCGGCCACGCCCAGGGTGCCCAGCACCGCGTCGTAGAAGGCCTTGGCCCGGGGCAGGTCGTTGGTGCCGATCATGACGTGAGAAAACATCTCGGGAGTCTCCTTGTGGCGGTGGGGTGGCGGCCTCTGATGCGGCCAGTGGGCATTATGGTGACCGGGCTTGCGCTCATGTTCCACTGCGTTGCTTGTCAGGAGGCGCTCGAACTGCGGGAGGATGCATGACCGAGGGTTCCCAGATCGTGGTACCGCCCAGCTTCGTGGCGTTGTTTGTCCCTGCCGGGCGCCTGCGGCCGACAGAGACTTCCGCCGTCATCGAGCAACGCTACGAACTGTGTGAGGACTTCGCCCAGATGCTGCTCGGGCAGGCGCAGACGCGCCAATGGGAGTTGGGCATCACGCGGGAAGACGTGCTTCAGCGCATGGCCCAGGGGCTGCAGGGCTCGGAGGTCTTCACGCCGGTCGAGGCGCAGTGGGTGCTGACGCGCCTGGAGGAATTGCTGTCGTGCTGACCATTGCGGGGCTTGCAGCCGTGGGGTTCTCTGGTATGCTGTATAAAAATACAGTATCCCGGTATGGAGCCCACCATGAAGCACGACTTTCGACAGTTTTACCAGCCTCAGACCAGCCATCCCCCTCGCTGGTTGCGCCGCCTGTGGCTCTGGTTCTGAACCGGCGCCTGGCAGCATGAGCGCCGTCGAGTTCGTGCTGCGGGGCGACCACATCACCCTGGACGCCCTGCTCAAAGCCACAGGGTTGGCGGCCAGCGGCGGGAATGCCAAGGCCTTGATCGCCGCAGGCGAGGTGCTTGTCGACGGCCAGGCCGAACTGAGGCGCGGCCGAAAGCTGCGTGAGGGACAGGTGGTGACGCTCGGGTCGCAACGCATCCAGGTGATGAGGCCCTGACGCTGAGGGCTGCCGGGAGTCCGGGAGACCGGGAGACCGTGACAATGGGCCCCTTCATCCCCGCAGGACCAGCCGTGAAGACCTACGACATCGAAGTGCAGCGCCTGAAATCGATGAAGCACGACAAGGGGCTGGTCGAGATCGGGCTGGATGCCCTGGTGATGGCCCGTCCCGTACGGGACGAAGGCTCGTCGGCCAGTTGCCTGCGCCTGCCAGTGGAGCACGCTCGCACCTTGCTGATGCTGCTGAAGCAGCAGATTGCCGATCTGGACAAACTGCAGCCGCGCAGCCGTCGGTCGGGGCGTTGCTGAAAGGCGGCTGGAAGGCCGCTCAAACGCGGCGCGTTCAGCGCGCCTGTCCGTCCACGTAGAGCCAGATTCCGTCCACGCGCTCGAAGCGGCTGAGTTCATGCAGACGCCGGGCCCGTCCGCCTTGCTTGTGGCGGGCGACAAACTCCACGGTGGCGTGGCCGTCATCAAGACGGTGGTGCGATTTCAGCTCCAAGCCCAGCCAGCGCAGGCCCGATGGATCAGGCTCGATGGCCACGGGCCGCGTGCGGGGGTGCCAGGTGGCCAGCAGGTAGTCGTGCCGGCCCAGGACGAAGGCGCTGTAGCGCGAGCGCATGAGCGCCTGCGCGTCAGGAGCTTGCAAGTGCTGAGGCCCCTCATGCCAGCGGCCGCAGCATGCCGCGTAGAGCTGCGGCAGGCCACAGGGGCAGGGGTTGCGGCTGTGGGCAGCAGGGGCGTTCATGCCGTCATTCTCACGGGCGCCGCCCCGGGACGGCCCCGGCCGTCGATACACTGAAGTTCCCCGCCAGGGGGCGGTCCCTGCGAGGTGGATGGGGGCGGTCTCTGGTGGACAGGCCGTCTGACCCGGAGGAACTTTCATGCTGGACCCCCAAGCCCGCGCCCTGATCGATCTGATGGTCGAGAAAGGGGTGCCACCCACGCACACCTTGACGCCCGCACAGGCCCGGGCCTTCTATCGCGACCGCCGGGGCTTCACCCAGCCCGAACCGCCGGCGATGGCCGAGGTGCGGGACCTGCGGGCCGGTGACGTGCCGCTGCGGCTGTTCCGTCCCGTCATGACGGATCAGGTCTTGCCCGTGCTGCTGTACCTGCACGGCGGGGGGTGGACCATCGGAGATCTGGACACGCACGACGTGCTTTGCCGCCAACTGGCCCGCGAGGCCGGGTGTGCGGTGGTCTCGGTGGACTACCGGATGGGGCCGGAGCATCGATTCCCCGCTGCGGTGGATGACTGCGTGCAGGCCTTCGGCTGGGTGCTTTCCCACGCGGTGGACCTGAAGCTGGACCCCGGCCGCACGGCCGTGGGCGGCGACAGTGCGGGGGGCAACCTGGCGGCCGCCTTGTGCCTGGTGCAGCGCGAAGCCGGCCGGCCGCTGCCCGGGTTCCAGTTGCTCATCTACCCGGCCACCGACATGCGGGCCGTGGCGCCCTCCCACACCACCAACGGCCAGGGCTACATGCTCACCAACGACAGCATCGCCTGGTACCGCGGCAACTACATCGCCGACCCTGCCGATTGGGCCGACTGGCGCGCCTCGCCCCTGCTGGCCGCCAGCCACGCCGGCCTGCCCCCGGCCCTGGTGCTCACCGCCGGCTTTGACCCGCTGCGCGACGAGGGCCTGCAGTACGCCAATGTGCTGTCCGCCGCTGGCGTGCCCACGCAGTACGTGTGCTTCGAGCGGCAGATTCATGGCTTCATCACCATGGGCCGGGTGATTGAGGAGGCCCACACGGCGGTGGGCCTGTGCGGCACCGCCTTGCGCCGCGCCTGGGGCGCTTGATGCCGTCCCCGGGGCCGCGCAAAGGGCCCTGACGCCGGGTTTGCTCCACCTTCAGCTTGACGTTTGCGCATGACCTACCTGCTGGCCCTGGACCAGGGCACCTCCAGCTCGCGCAGCATCGTGTTCGACGCTCGCGGCGGCGTCGTGGCCATGGCGCAGCGCGAGTTTCGCCAGATCTATCCCCAGCCCGGCTGGGTGGAGCACGACGCGCAGGAGATCTGGGACACCCAGCTCGCCACGGCCCGTGAGGCGCTGACCCGGGCGGGTGTGGCTGCGTCAGCCGTGGCGGCCATCGGCATCACCAACCAGCGCGAGACCACGGTGCTGTGGAACCGCCGCACGGGCCAGCCGCTGCACCACGCCATCGTCTGGCAGGACCGTCGCGGCGAGGCGATGTGCGCCCAGTTGCGCGCCGCCGGGCTGGCCCCGCACATCCGCCAGGCCACGGGCCTGGTGGTGGATTCGTATTTCTCCGCCACCAAGCTGCGCTGGCTGCTGGACCAGGTGCCCGGGGCGCGTGAGATGGCGCGTCGTGGCGAACTGGCCTTCGGCACGGTGGACAGCTGGTTACTATGGAACCTGACGGGTGGCGCCGTGCACGCCACCGACGTCACCAATGCCTCGCGCACCATGCTGTTCGACATCCGGCGCCACGCCTGGGACGAGGCCTTGCTGGACGCACTCCAGGTGCCCGCCAGCGTGCTGCCGTCGGTCAAGCCGTCCAGCCACCTGTACGGCACCACCGAGCCGAGCCTGCTGGGCGCCCCGATCCCCGTGGCCGGCGTCGCGGGCGACCAGCAGAGCGCGCTGTTCGGGCAAGCCTGCTTCCAGGCCGGGCTGGCCAAGAACACCTATGGCACCGGCTGCTTCATGCTGATGCACACGGGCAGCGCGATGCTGGAATCGGCCAACGGGCTGATCGCCACCAGCGCGGCGCAGGTGGGCCCGCAGGCTTTCGATCAGGCGGCCCCGGCCCCTGCCGCCCCCGGGCCTGCGCAATATGCGCTGGAAGGCAGCGTCTTCATCGGCGGGGCCGTGGTGCAGTGGCTGCGCGACGGGCTGCAGGCCATCCGCTCGAGCGGCGAGGTGCAGGCGCTGGCCGAATCGGTGCCGGATGCCGGCGGAGTGCACTTCGTGCCCGCCTTCACGGGCCTGGGCTCGCCCTACTGGAAGCCGGATGCGCGCGGCGCCATCGTGGGCCTGACCCGCGGCAGCACCACGGCGCACATCGCGCGGGCGGCGCTGGAGAGCATCGCCTTCCAGAGTGCCGCCTTGCTGCAGGCCATGAGCCGTGACGCTGCAGCCGCGGGCGCTGCACCCGTGACGGAACTGCGGGTGGACGGCGGCGCCTGCGTGAACGACTTGCTGATGCAGTTCCAAGCGGACCTGCTGGGCATCTCGGTGGTGCGGCCCACGGTCACCGAGACCACGGCGCTGGGGGCCGCCTACCTGGCCGGCCTGGCCGTGGGCGTGTGGCCGGACACGGCCGCCCTGGCGGCGCAATGGCAGGTGGAACGCCGTTTCGAGCCCGCGATGTCGCGCGAGCAGGCGGCCGAGCGCATGGCCGGCTGGGAGCGGGCCGTCGGTCAGGCGATGGCATGAGCCTGCCCATGCTGGCCAGCCCCGCGGCCATGCTTTTTGACCTGGACGGCACGCTGCTGGACACGGCGGGCGACATCGCGCTGGCGCTGTCGCGCGCCTTCGCCGACCACGGCCACCAGGCGCCGCCGCCTGAGGCCGTGCGCCAGATGATCGGCAAGGGCGCACCGGTGCTCGTGGAGCGTGCCGTGGCGGCCCAGGGCTTGAATCTGGACACCGAGGGTCAGACGGCCCTGCTGGAGCGCTTCTTCCACCACTATGGCCGGCTGCAGGACCTGGACGAATGCGCTGCCGAGCCGTACCCCGGGGCCCGTGAGGCCCTGGCTGCCCTGCATGCGGCCGGCGTGCCGCTGGCTGTGGTGACGAACAAGTACCACCGCTTTGCCCTGGGCCTGCTGCAGCGCCTGGACCTGGCCCGGTATCTCCGCGTGGTGGTGGGCGGCGACACCTGCGAACGCCGCAAGCCCGACCCCATGCCCCTGCATCACGCCTGCGCCCAGCTGGGCGTGGCTTCAGCGGCCGCGTGGATGGTCGGCGACTCCGCCAACGACGTGGAGGCCGCGCGTGCCGCCGGTATGCCGGTGGTGCTGGTGCCCTATGGCTACACCGAGGGCCAGGACCCCCGCTCGTGGCCCTGCGACCACCTGGTCGAGAGCCTGGCCGAGTTGCCCGGGCTTGTCACGACACAGAACACAAAGGACTGATTCGATGGGACCTCTTCACGGACTGCGCGTTGTTGAACTGGCCAGCATCGGGCCGGGGCCCATGTGCGCCATGCTGCTGGCCGACCTGGGAGCGGACGTGGTCCGCATCGACCGGCTGGAGCCCAGCGGCCTGGGCGTGCCCCAGGCCCCGCGCTTTGATGTCAACGCGCGCAGCCGGCGCTCGGTGGCCCTGGACTTGAAAGCCGCCGCCGGCCGCGATGTGGCCCTGCGCATCATTGACCATGCCGACGTGCTGATCGAGGGTTTTCGCCCCGGCGTGGCCGAGCGGCTGGGCCTGGGGCCGGCGGACTGTCAGGCCCGCAACCCGCGCCTGGTCTATGGCCGCATGACGGGCTTTGGCCAGACGGGCCCGCTGGCCCATGCGGCCGGGCATGACCTGAATTACATCGCGCTCACGGGTGCGCTGGATGCCATCGGGCCTGCGGGTGGCGCCCCTGTGCCGCCGCTGAACCTGGTGGGCGACTATGGCGGCGGGGCCCTGTACCTGGCCTTCGGGTTGATGTCCGCGCTGTTCGAACGCCAGACCTCCGGCCGCGGCCAGGTGGTGGACGCCGCCATGGTGGACGGTGCGGCCTCGCTCATGTCCATGTTCCACGGCCTGCGGGCGGCGGGCGGCTGGCCGGGCCCGCGCGGGGGCAACCTGCTGGACGGCGGGGCGCCTTTCTATGGCGTGTACGAAACCGCAGACGGCAAGCATGTGTCCATCGGCAGCCTGGAGCCCAAGTTCTATGCCGAGATGGTCAGGCGCCTGGGGCTGGACGAGAAGTTCCTTCGCCTGCAAGGCGACGCCTCGCAGTGGCCCGCCCTGCGCGAGGCCATCGCCGCGGCCGTGCGCACCCGCACCCGCGACGAGTGGAGTGCGCTGCTGGAGGGCACGGACGTCTGCTTTGCGCCCGTGCTGAATCTGGCAGAGGTGCATCTTCACCCGCATGCCGTGGCCCGGAGCACCTATGTGGAGGTGGCCGGCGTGGTGCAGCCCGGCCCGGCCCCGCGCTTTGACCGCAGCGTGCCCGATCGCCCGCGACCCGCCCCTGAGATCGGCGCGCACACGGCCGAGGTGCTGTCCGAGTGCGGCTTCACCGCCAAGGACCTGTCGGGCCTGAAGGCGGCCGGCGTCATCCGCTGAACCCTGGTGCCCAGGTGCTGTCCATGAACGAAACCCTGTACGACCCCTTCGCCGACGCCCGCAAGGCGGCCTCCGTCATCGTGCTGCGCGACCTGCCTGCGGGCGGCGTGGAGGTGCTGATGCTGCGCCGCGCTGAGCGTGACGGTGATCTGCGCAGCGGCGCCGCCGTGTTCCCGGGCGGTGTGCTGGACGCGCGCGACCGTCACGCGCACCGCCATTGCCTGGGCTGGGACGACGCGGCAGCCAGCCAGGCGTTGCGCCTGTCCGAAGGCGGGCTGGACTATCTGGTCGCAGCCGCGCGGGAGTGCTTCGAGGAGGTGGGGCTGCTGTTTGCCGGGGAGGTGGCTGCGGACGTGATGGCCCAAGCCCATGCGCAATGGCGCGAGCCCATGCAGCGCGGCGAGCACTCCATCGCGGCCTTGTGTGATGAGCTGGCATTGCGCATCGACTTGCGCGAGTGGGCCTACTTCAGCCACTGGCTGACGCCGCCGGGTGCGCCCAAGCGCTTTGACACCCGCTTCTTCGTCACCCGCGCGCCCGCGGGGCAGACGGCCGAGGCCGACGGCGGCGAGGCGGTGGAGCTGATGTGGCTCAAGCCCGCGCAGGCCTTGGAGCCCGCCCGGGGGCTGAAGCTGCTGCCCGTCACCCGCCGGACCTTGCAGGTTCTGGCAGGCTTTGCCAGTGCCCAGGCGGCACTGGACCACGCTCGGGCCCAGACAGAGGTGCCCTTGACCATGCCGAGGCGGGCCGAATCCGCGAAAGGCCAGCGGGTGGTGCTGCCGGACGAGCACGCCTGGGCCGAGATCGGCCGCATCGACCCGGCGGGCCGGCTCACGGCCCACGCCGACATCGTGCCCGGCCGGGTAGTTCGCCTGTCGCCCCGGGTCATTCGCGTCACCGCGCCCAACGCCGGCATGATGACCGGCCCCGGCACCAACAGTTACCTGGTGGGGTGCCCGCAGACCCAGCGCTGGACGGTCATCGACCCCGGGCCTGCCGACCCCGTGCACCTGCAGGCGCTGCAGGCGGCAGCGCCCGGGCCCATCGAACAGATCCTGGTCACCCACACCCACGTCGACCATTCGCCAGGAGCGGCGGTGTTGTCAGCCCTGACCGGCGCCCCTGTGGCCGGTCGCCGCCCCGACCACCCGCAAGGGCAGGACGCCAGCTTTGCGCCCCACCGTGAACTGGCCGGGGGAGAGTTGCTGGCCCTGGGGCCCGACACCGTGCTGCAGGTGCTGCACACGCCTGGCCATGCCTCCAACCACCTGTGCTACCTGCTGGGGGCCGAGAAGACGCTGTTCACCGGGGACCACGTGATGCAGGGCAGCACGGTGGTCATCAACCCGCCGGATGGCGACATGGCCACCTACCTGGAGGCCTTGCGCGGCCTGCTGACGCTGGACCTCGATTGGCTGGCTCCCGGGCATGGCTTCCTGGTGGCGCGGCCCCACGACGTGGTACGCGCGCTGATCAAGCACCGCCTGGCGCGCGAGGCGCGGGTGCTGCAGGCGCTGCAGACCGTGGCGGCCCGCGCGCCCGTGCCGCTGGATGACCTGCTGTCGCAGGCCTACGCCGATGTGCCGCCGGGCCTGCACCCCGTGGCGCGTCGTTCGCTGCTGGCGCACCTGCTCAAGCTCCAGGCCGACGGCTTGGCCGCGCTGGAAGGCGAGCGCTGGGCGCTCAGCGGCTGAGCAAGGCGTTGGGGTCGGAGGCCATGTCGCCCGCTGCGGCGTCAGGGCCGGGGACCCAACGCCCGTCCACCAGCACCTCGCAAGGCTTGAACAGGCTCTTGTAGGCCATCTTGGGGCTCTGCGCGATCCAGTAGCCCAGGTAGACGTGCGGGAGCTTCAACTGCCGGGTCTGCTCGATCTGCCACAGCACGCCGTAGGTGCCGTAGCTGGCGCCGGGCTCAGGGTCGTAGAAGGTGTAGACGGCCGACAGACCATCGTTCAGCACGTCCAGGATGGACACCATCTTCAGCTCGCCAGCGTGGCCGTCCCGGCCGGGCTCGCGGTACTCGACCAGGCGGGAGTTGACGCGGCTTTGCAGCAGGAACTGGGTGTACTGGTCCACGCTGTCCTGGTCCATGCCGCCGCCGCTGTGGCGGCCCGACTGGTAGCGCAGGTACAGGGCGTAATGCTCGGGCAGGAACCCCAGGCGCAGGACCCGCGCCTGCAGGTGCTGGTGGGCCTTCCAGGCGCGGCGCTGGCTGCGGGTGGCCTGGAAGCGGTCCACCGGCACGCGCATGGGGACGCAGGAGCGGCAGCCGTCGCAATAGGGCCGGTAGGTGAACATCCCGCTGCGGCGGAACCCGCCCGCCACCAGCCCGGAATACACGTCGGCGTTGATGAGGTGGCTGGGCGTGGCCACCTGCGAGCGGGCCTGCTGGCCTGGCAGGTAGCTGCAGGGGTAAGGCGCCGTTGCATAGAACTGCAGCGACGAAAGCGGAAGTTCCTTGGGATGGGTCACGTCGGCTCGGAGGGCCCCGGGCAGGTCGGCCTTTCATCCAGCATCGGCAGCTGCGCCCAGGTGGAACGATGATAGGTCCAATCCCGCAGGTGGGGCAGGGAGGTCGCCTCCCCCAGGTGCTGTTCGAAAGCCTCCCGCGTGATCTCGTGGGCGCCCATGCTGGCCAGGTGACGGGTGTTTTGCTGGCAGTCGATCAGCGTCACGCCGTGCCTTCGGCACCAGGCCACCAAGGCCGCCAGCGCGATCTTCGAGGCGTCGGTTCGGTGCGCGAACATGGATTCGCCAAACACCATGTGCCCGATGCCCACGCAGTACAAGCCCCCGGCCAGTTCGCCGTTCATCCAGGTCTCCACGCTGTGCACCCGCCCGGCGCGGTGCCAGGCGGCGTAGGCCTGCACCATGGCCGGCACTATCCAGGTGCCAGACTGACCCTCCCGGGGCGTGGTGGAGCAGGCGTGGATGACGCGCTCGAACGCGCTGTCGATGCGGATCTCGCACCCTGGTGTCGCGATGAAGCGCCGCAGCGTCTTGCGCAGTGAGCGTGAGACCTTGAAGTTCTGCACCGGCAGCACCATGCGCGGTGAGGGCGACCACCACAGCACCGGCTGTTCGACCCCGAACCAGGGAAAGATGCCGCGTCGGTAAGCCTGTTCGAGCCGGGCGGTGGAGAGGTCACCGCCCGCGGCGAGCAGGCCCGGGGCGTCGCTGTCCGGGCCCAGGGCCTGGGAGGTGCAGGGCAGGGGGGCGTGGTTCTCGATCCAGGGGACCATGGGGGCATCCTAGCGGGTGCCCGGTGGCCCTGGTGGCCCGGCGATGTCTGCCCCGCAGACCTTCAGTGATCTTCCAGGCGCACGGGCGTGTCCTCGGCCAGGGTGCCGGTGTCGGGGTCGATCCAGTCCGACAGGCCCATCACCCGCTCGGTCTCGCCCAGCGTCTGCCCGGTGTCGGGGCCGGCATCGGCGATGTCCATGTCCGCCAGCACGGCCTCCATGTTCTCGAAAGGGCCGAACTGCTGGTGCCCGTCAGAGGCGACCCAGTACCAGCCGTCGGGGTGTTCCACCACCCGGGCCAGGCGTTCATCAACCAACTCCTCGATGGGCGGGACAGGGGGCGTGTGCACGTGCTTCATGCGGGGGCCTGCGCGGGTTGCGTGTCGTCCTTCTGCGGGCGCTGCGCTTCGGCGCGCTCCTGGCTGTCCGCGAGCACCTGCCCCGTGCGGGGGGCGCCATGTTCCCTGCCCTGCTCGCGGCGGCGACGGGTCAGGTCCTCCAGCCGCCGTGTCATGGCCTCGAAAGCCTCCCGCGCGGCCACCTTGAAGTCAGTGTCGTGCTGACGGTTGACGGTCAGGGCGTGGCCGGGAACGTGCACTTCCACCTGCACGGCCACCGGTCGGCCGAGCTGCTGGTGCTTCTGGGTTTCTTCCACCACCACGCGGCAGGACATCATCTCGGGGCAGAGCCGCTCCAGTCGCTGCGCGCGTTCGCGCAGCACGGCCTCGGCACCGGGCCAGCGGTCCAGTTGATGGAACACGATCTGCAGGGGCAAGGGCATGGCTCGCTTTCGTGGGGGCGACGATGCCTGCAGTCTGCGCAGAGCCCGCTGAGAGGGGCTTGCGTGGCCGCAACGGCGCTTCGACGGGGCTTGAGCAGCGCTTGAACTGCGCTTGACTCGCGCTAGAACAGCGCCGGCAGCGTGCCTCAGGCGGGTTGTCCTGGGGCCTCGGCAGTCACCGCGCCCACGCCTCCGCGCGCGCCCGGCACGACGCTGCCAAAGCGTTGCGCAAACACGGGCGGCAGCGGCCGTGCGTCGTCGGGCGCGAGCCACAGGCGCAGCAGGTGCCGCTGGCGTTCGGGCTCGGACCAGTTCTCGAAGGCCGTGCGGTCGTGCAGCAGGGTGTGGTTGTGCACCAGTTGGATGTCGCCGCGCTGCAGGGTCATCAGGAAGTGCAGGGCGGGGTCGTTGGCCAGTGCGTCCAGCAGGTCCAGGGCCTCGTGCCAGCGCTCGTCCAGGCGCGGCGCGTCCTCGAAACGTTGGGCTGATTCAATGTACTGGCGCTGGTAGATGGCCGACATGCCGCCCTCGTGCCAGTTGAACACCGGGATGGTGAAGAAAGGCTTTTGACCGGGGGGCACCTCGCCGCGCCGGTCGGTGGCCACGGGTTGCAGCAGCAGGGCGGCCAGATCCGGGCGCCTGCGCCGCATCTCGTTCCACAGGGTGTTGGACGACACCAGGGCGGAATCGCCGCCGCGGCGCGCCACCTGCAGGCACAGCAGTCCCACGATGTCGCAGGAGTCGGTGTGGAAGCTCTGCCGCTCCGCCGTCTGGTAGATGCGCACGTTGGGGTCGTCGGAGCGCAGGCCCAGGTCGCGCACGTGGCCCAGCAGGTGACCCTGGGCGTTCTGCGTGCGGGCAGCGCCGAAGTGGGTGCCCAGGCCGTAGAACGCCGCCTCGCTCAGGGGCTGCGGCCAGTGCTCGACGGGCAGTCCGCGCAGCAGCGCGAAGCCGCATCCCTTGAGCACCTCCCGGCGAATGGCGGCCAGCCGCGGGCCCAGTTGCGGCAGCGGGAAGTCGCCGGGCGTCAAGCCTGCCAGGTCGCGCCCGGCCCAGGGCAGGGCGGCGCGCTCCACCTCCTGGACCTCGTCTGGCGTGAGGTGGTGCAGCCAGTCCTGTCTGGCCGCCATCTCCGGCCCGTACCACACGGCTGGACCTTCCAGCGCAGGCGGCAGGTCATGCATCGGGTCGGGCTGGGCGTTCATGGCGGGCAGCGTGTGATGGTGAACGGCACTATAGGGGCCTGGCCGCGAGGGCCGGGCCGGGTGCGCTGGCGGCCGTCACGGCGCGAGGGCGGCAGAATGCGCCGCACCATGACTGTCGAATCCGTCCGCCGCTTCTTTCAGGAACGCCAGGAGCCTGTGCAGATCATCGAGCTGCCAGTCAGCACCGCCACCGTGGCGCTGGCCGCGCAGGCCCATGGCGTGGAGCCGGGACGCATCGCCAAGACCTTGGCCTTTCGCCTGGCCGATGGCAGCCAAGTGCTGCTGGTGGCGCGCGGCGATGCCCGCATCGACAACCGCAAGTTCAAGGACGCCTTCGGCAAGGGCAAGATGCTGCCGCCCGATGAGGTGGCCGACATCACCGGGCACCCGGTGGGAGGTGTGTGCCCCTTCGGTCTGGCACGTGCGCTGCCGGTGTGTCTGGATGTCTCGCTCCAGGCCTTCGACGAAGTCTTGCCGGCGGCCGGCTCGGTCAACAGTGCCTTGCGGATCAGCCCGCAGCGCATGGCCGAGTTGACGGGCGGCCGCTGGGTGGATGTGTGTCAGCCTGTACAGGTGCAGGCTGACATCATTCAGTAATGCGGCGGCAGTTCGTCGCGCAGGCTGCGAAATCCCGGCGCCTCTGAATCCGCGGCCTGCTGCTTGAGCCTGCTGAGTTCGCGCACCAGCAGATCGATCTGGTTCTGCTGGCGCACGATCACCTCGTTCAGCCGATCGGTCAGGTCATCGGCAAACGCAGACTTCTCCTCCAGGCGGGTGACCCGCTCTTCCAGGGCCTGCACGGCTGCCGGGTCCAGCAGACGGCTCACAGCCGGACTCACCAGGCGCCGACGTTGGGCATGGAGGCCCAGGGCTCGGCAGGCGGGCGCGCGCCGCCGGCCTGCAGCAGTTCGATGGAGATGCCGTCAGGCGAGCGCACGAAGGCCATGCGGCCGTCGCGCGGTGGGCGGCTGATGGTCACGCCGTGGTCCACCAGGCGCTGGCAGGTGGCGTAGATGTCGTCCACCGCGTAGGCGATGTGGCCGAAGTTGCGCCCGCCGGTGTACTTCTCGGCCGTACCGTCGGGAGCGGGCCAGTTGTAGGTGAGCTCGATCTGGGCGCTGTGGTCGCCCGGGGCGGCCAGGAACACCAGGGTGTAGCGGCCGGGTTCATGGTCGCGCCGTGACAGCACGTCCATGCCCAGGGCATCCCGGTAGAAGGCCAGCGATGCTTCGATGTCGGTCACGCGGACCATGGTGTGCAGGTACTTCATGCTCCGCATTGTGAACCCGGTGGTGCCCGAGTAACGGGCCTGGGTTTTCGCGTGGACACCGACAGTCTTGTAGGAATTTGCCTGACACGCCTCATAGCACCGCGCCGACTCAAGCTGCGGAAAGTGGCCGATATCCGGTTCTTCTCCCGCTTTTCAGAATTCGTTCCATGCCGGGTCGAGAGATCAGCGCAGGAAAGACAGGCCAGAAGAAAGGCCCTCAGGACTGCAGCAGATCAACGCACCGGCCCAACGACACCGAACCAGAAACCCAGGAGCCCGACATGACCACCGACCAGATCCTCAGCGAAATCCGTGAAGCCAACCTGTCGTACCTGATGCTGGCGCAGAGCCTGATCCGTGCCGACCGCGAACAGGCCCTGTTCCGCTTGGGTGTCAGCGAGGACACGGCCGACATCCTGGCCACGCTGAGCCCCGCGCAGATCATGAAGGTGGCCGGCGGCAGCACGCTGCTGTGCCAGTTCCGCATGAACGACGACATCGTGTGGAACCTGCTGACCAACCACGGCAAGGTGGGCAGCGCCGCCAACGACGGCGTCAGCCGCCTGCACGCCAGCATCGTGATGGCCGGCCGCCACCAGGAAGCCGCCTGAGTCAGCGCAGAACCTTCGCCCCCGATCCCCGACAGCCCCACACCGCAGATTCCAGGAGAACACCATGGCCCGCACCAAGAGCATCCTCACCGAAGCCCGCCAGATCGAGACGGCGGTGGAGCTGATCAAGCTCGGCGCGCGCCTGCAGGTGCTGGAAAGCGAAACCGACATGAGCTACGAGCGGCTGCTGCGCCTGTACAAGGAAGTGGCCGGCAAGAGCCCGAGCAAGGGGCAGCTGCCTTTCTCCACCGACTGGTTCATGACCTGGCAGCCCAACATCCATTCCAGCCTGTTCCTGAACATCCACGAGTACCTGAACAAGGCCGCGGCGATGGAGGAGATCGACACCGTCATCAAGGCCTACAAGCTGTACCTGGAGCAGGTGCAGGCCCAGGGGCTGGA
>Ga0315906_10003120_pt1 | contig 22207 bp, 18 predicted proteins | sample LakEriMetagenome_4_FD_203526 | JGI IMG/M metagenome (GOLD analysis project Ga0315906, IMG submission 203526) | Freshwater fungal communities from buoy surface, Lake Erie, Ohio, United States - Buoy 2 MA122 | ecosystem: Environmental > Aquatic > Freshwater > Lake > Lake biofilm | place: USA...
GTACCCATTGGCCTCTAGGGATTCAAGTTCATCTCCGCATTTCTCTCCAAGCTCGACTTCTGCACCATCTTTGTCGTAGTGACACTCATGACATTGGTTCTTATTGCACGATGTCACTCCTAAGAGAAATACAAGAATAAATACTGATTTAATGTTCGTTTTTGTTTTCATTTGATTTTGGTTTTTAGATTGTATTTTAAGTTAACGTAGAAATTTCTTCCCGGACCGGGCATCTGAATGTTCTTCAAGCGAGAAAGATGGTCGATGTAGCTTTCGTTGAGAAGATTCTTGCACCCAACACTCCATTCAATGATTTCTTTTTGACCAATACTAAAATTGATTCCGATGTCCAGCACATTGAAACGTTTAGATGGTGTTTCATAGAATGAAATTCTTGACTGATCGCCCATCCAAACATGCTGCAAAACTATTTCCTTGATCTTCCATTTTGACCCAACATTCAGCTCATATTTTAATTGCGTTTGAACTCGGGGTTGAGGGATAAATGCGATGCTGCTGTCTAACTGAGTATAGGTATCGATGAACGAACCCGTCATTTCCAGGTGCAATTCATGTAGGAAATGTGGGTGAAAATGGAAACCTGCATCAAACCCATAAAAGTACACTTCTGGAACCCGGCTATACTTAAATACTGGAATCCCATCCACAACCGAATCGACCGGTTGAAGCGAAATAAAGTCTCGAATGTAATTCACGTAGGGATTCAAAACAAAAGAAATATGCTCGGTCTGCCATTCCCCGGTTACATCCAATTGGGTGGCTTTCTCAGGCAAAAGTGTAGCGTCACCGATCTCGAATCTCAATGCGCCATGGTGAAATCCATTGGATAACAATTCCGTGAGATGCGGCGCTCTAAATCCTGACGAGAACATACTTCTGAAAATAATCTTATCCTTGTGATAAACCAATCCAAAAGCACCGTTCACTCCGCGAAAATTAAAGGTGCGTTGCATCGAATCCTCTAGAACATTGATTGTTCTGAGATCATACCTCAATCCACCCTGAAAATTGAGGTTCTTATCAGAAAGCAAAAATGTGGTGTACGCACCATTGTCAAAGGTTGACGAATTGGGTATAAGCAAATCAGATGCATTTTGAGCATTCAGATTTGACTGCCCCATTCCCATGACTCCTGAGATCCATTTCCAATTGGTTCCTGATAAAGTATATCGTACATTGTACATAAGATTCCTTAGAGTCATACTAAGGCTCGGTATGGTAACTTTTTCGTCGTATTCGATCAACCTATTTTGTGTAAATGCCGCCAAGGCAAACAATTCACTGCGTTTAAAGAACCACTTATTATCAAAACTCAAGTAGTGGTTATTGAAGAATTGAGCTGGTAAGGTGTAGAATCGTTTCTGGTCAGAAACCTGAAAATCAATGTAATTAACCGTCGAATCATGTGTATGACCTGGAATCCCAGTAATCGTTCGGTTGTAGGTATACCGAAGATGATGCAATCCTTTTTTGGAAGTGTATGAAACCACTCCACGTAAAACCTCCTCATTGAAACGTGAATTTTCTGCAAACTTTCCATTGGGCAATTTAAAATCTGCGTGGTTTGCCAAACTTCCGGCGATCATGTAACGCCATTTTGTTCCGGATTGTCTCAACGTCAATCTCGAAACACCACCCATCGAGGCTGAATGCCCTAGCAATTGAAACTGTCCCTCCAAAAAACCAACGGCCGCAGGAGCAAGATCCGTGTAATGTATAACTCCACCCAGCGCATCAGCACCGTAGATAAGTGAAACCGGACCCTTGATCACTTCCACGGAACCAATACCCAATTCAGCCATACCCATGCCATGATCTCCACCCCATTGTTGTGCTTCAATTCGCATCGCATTCATCAAGCTCACAATTCGCATCCCTTGTAATCCTCGAATGACGGGCTTCGAAATCCCCATTCCCAAACCGGCTTGGTACACACCAGGGATTTTACTTATAAGTTCTCCCATAGTTAAGGTTGGAACCGCATTCAATGAACTTACTTTTCGAGTCTCTATATGAAACGCATTTTGATTTCTCGCCTGAACCGCAAGTCCCGAGACGGTGACTTCTTGCAAATCCAGGTGCTGGGGTTTTAAACGAATTGTTATGGGTTCAGTAGCTGAACTAATACTGATCAGGCTGGTTTGAAAACCAGTTGCAATAACTTTTAATGTTCCTTGGATTGATTTTCCGAGATCAACAGAAAATGCACCATCGACATCTGAATAAACGACCTGATCTTTTTCTAGAAGCGTGATCTGTGCATCATTCACAGGTTGATCAGAAATAGAATCTTTAATCCTTCCTGCAAGGACAGCTTGGGAATGCCCTCCGAACCAAGTGAATACAACAATTAAAGCGAAAAATACTTTTAATACCCTCATAACGCAACTTGGTTGCAAATATAAATGAAACTTTGTTGCATTAACAAATTTATTTTATTTTTGTTTCATGACAAAGACAAGTAGAAATACCATAGCCAGACAAAGAATACTCGAACTTATTCATTCGAATAAAGTGGCGATTTCTCACTCCTCATTGCAAGAAAAACTTGAAGGCATTTGTGATAGAGTTACTACCTATCGCGTTTTAGAACGCTTGGTGAATGACTCCTTGATTCATCGAATCGTCAACGTAAATGGAGTGGTGAATTATGCTCCTTGTCAAACATGCTCACACAAATCGGAGCATATTCATCAACACATTCATTTCAGCTGCACTTCATGTGGTGCTATACGTTGCATGACAGAGAATCCTATCACCATTGAATTACCTCAAAACTACCATGCCACGGAATACCAATTGACAATTGCGGGAACATGTCCCGAGTGCATCTAGAACAAGGACTTATTTAGAATTATTCTAAAATACCATTTTTTGGGTATTGAACATTTGATCAATCAATTTGATCTTTGCCCTGTAAATTTCGTATTCGATGAAAAGATTGACAGCCTTCTTCGTTCTGTTTATTTCAGGATCGCTCCTCTCCCAGAAAGACACTGTCAAAACACTTCATAAAATCACCATCAGCCATCTTAAAGAAAAACAAGATCACTCTGTACTTAATGAGGTGGAAGGAACAATCATTTACGCAACTAAGAAAAATGACATCATACGTCCGGGAGAGTCGAATGCGGACCTTTCAACGAATTCAACACGTCAGCTTTTTCAAAAAGTTCCGGGCATTATGATCTGGGAAAATGATGGTACAGGCATACAAACCGGTATTGCAACAAGAGGGCTAAGTCCGAACAGATCCTGGGAATTCAACATGCGCCAAAATGGCTCAGACATCAGCTCAGAAGTGTTTGGCTATCCTGAAGCATATTATACTCCGCCAACGGAAGGTGTAGAGCGAATTGAGGTAGTTCGCGGTGCAGGATCACTTCAATATGGTTCGCAATTTGGCGGTATGGTTAACTACATTTTGAAAGATAAAATAGAAGGAAAAAAAATAGGATTTGAGAGTTATCAAACGATTGGGAATTACGGTCTATTTAACACCTACAATGCCATTGGAGGAGAATTAAAAGGATTCTCGTACTATGCCTTCATTCATCACCGAAATGCTGACGGATGGAGAGATAATTCAGCATACACTTCTACTACTGCATTCATTTCGGCAAAAATGCAAATGTCCGACCGATTTATGATGGGAATTCAATATACACGTTCCAACTTCCTCAGTCAACAGGCTGGTGGATTGACAGATAGTTTGTTCCAGATAGATGCTTCTCAATCTTTACGTGAACGGAATTGGTTCTCGGCACCGTGGAATGTGATGCAATTTAGTTCCACATTTGAAGCTACCAAGAATTTGAAATTCGATCTTCGAATATTCTCAACAGTAGCAGAACGAAACAGTATTGGGTTCACCAAATCGATTACCACTCCAGACGCCATTAACCCATCTACCGTGGATTATAGCAACCGACAAATTGATCGTGACTGGTATTCGAATGTAGGTTCAGAATTGAGATTGGCTCAAAAATTCAATATGTTTGGTCAGCAACAAACGTTTACTGCTGGAGTAAGAGCTTATATGGGTCAAACCGACCGTAAACAAAAAGCAATCGGAACGACAGGGACAGATTATGACTTGTCGATCGTCCAATTGAATAATGGACAACAGTATGAAAAAGAATTGATGTTAAACACATCAAATCAAGCGTTATTCATGGAGCAACTCTTCAAATTCGGCAAGCGCTTGTCAATCGTACCGGGAATACGCTATGAATTCATCTCTTCAACTGCTGATGGAAGGATCAATACAACTGGCAATGGAATTATTCACGAAAACGTCTTGGACAGAAATGTATTATTGATCGGTATGGGAGGAGAATTCAAAGTGACAGAAAAGATTAATCTCTACAGTAATTTCTCCCAAGGATACCGTCCCGTAACCTATTCTCAACTTACACCATCGGCAACCACAGATATCATCGATCCTGAGCTCAAAGATGCCTCAGGGTACAATTTGGATGCTGGAGTAAGAGGTAAGCTTAAAGATGTTATATCCTTTGATGTGAATTATTTCAGACTTGTATACAACAATCGTATAGGAACTTTAATTCAAAATGGGAGCAATTTCATCACCAATATTGGTTCATCTTTGAGTCAAGGAGTTGAAACTTTTATAGAGTTAGACCTTCTTTCCATCTGCAACGCGAAGCAAAAGCGAACATGCGTGAAAGCACATATCAATTACACCTTCACGAATGCAATTTACACAAGCTGGAACAATGCATCCATAGCTCTAGACCCGGAAAAATCTATTGAAGGAAAACAAGTTGAATATTCTCCAAGAAATATTTTCCGTGGAGGATTGAATATAAATCACAAGCGATTCAACGTTTACTGGCAAACAAATTTTGTGGATGAAGTATTCACCAATGCGGAGAACACTGTTATACCAAACAGTACTGCGACCAATGGAATTCTGGCAGCATATCTCGTACACGATTTAGGCTTTGGGGTGAAGATATCTGATAATTATTCTCTTAAAGCAGGCGTTAACAACCTAACGAATACCATGTATGCCACGCGAAGATCAGGCGGATATCCAGGACCCGGAATTCTCCCAGGCAATGGAAGAACTGTGTTTTTGACCGTTCAAATTAAGCTTTAGTTTGAAATCATAAAACCACGAGCGGAAGAACTGTTCGCCTTCCATTAGACAAACCGAGAGTAACAAAATATTTCCCTGGTTTAAACGAACTGCTACTAATATATTCTCCTTCATACGATGAAAATTCCATGAGTTGCTTTCCAAAAACATCGGTTACAAGCACATATTGTATATCCATTTGATTAGGATAGAATACCTGAAATTCATCCTGACAAGGATTTGGAGAAAGATAAAATGAACTTTGACTCATCCCATTCAATCCTAGCCCTTCATTCAATTCAACAGCACCTACATTCGTGTTTAAGCTATTTCTTGGTAATCCAAAATAATCCTCAGAAACACTAACGGTATTCGGTGCACTCATGAACAAATCAGGATAATACGTTGAATTCGGAGTGAGTTGATCCAATGCTGTTGTTGGATCGAGATTTACAGGTAAGGTATTTCGGATCAGATCTGTGGCTGCATTAAAAGCAAAACCGGGATTCATATTGAGTAAATTGTATCCATAGCTTAATCCCGGCTGCGGATTTAGAGGAGCTGAAAACAATTTGTTATTGTTGAGACTATCTGCATTGGCTGTGACGATATTTCGATCAATACTTACATTAATGAATGTAAAATTCGGTACAGGTTGACCCAAAAGCGTTTCGTGCGAGATGCTCACCTGCGCCCCATTTCCAAATTGCTTCCCAATAATTGAATTGTGTCGAATCTGAATATTGGAGTATATACCATTTTGAATGGCACTGTATATTCCTTGCCAGAGATTGATCCCCAGCGTATTGAGTATAATATTATTCTCAATGAAGATATCCTTCATGTAATGATCCGTCACGTAGACAGTAAAGGCCTCCAATCCCATTAAAATTCCTGACACCACCTTCGTTTCATTGTAGATCCTATTGCGGTGAACATGGGCATATTGCATTTTATCGAGGTAAATATTCGCATAGTTATCGTGTAATAGATTTCCGCGAACTTCTGCCGTATCACAAAAATCAAAGTCAATTCCTTCACCTGAATTATCGTGCACATGATTATTCAAGGCAAGATTGTGACTGGTATTCCAGAATTTAATGGCTGAACCCCATTGTGACTGAGGCGTATTGTAATTGACAGCATCATGCACATGGCAATTGGTGATATTGAAACGTTTCGCGCGCGGAATAAGCGTTGAAGAACCATTGGCATTGAGCGCACCAATTCCGACAAGAATACCGTGTCCTGCTGTCATTGCAACGTCGACACTGTCAATCCAGATGTCATGCGAATTCACAACGATGCCACTGTAGTTGTATCCAAAACGAACTCCATTGTCAGTGCTGTAGTTAATGTCTACATTCTTTACATGAATATTGCTTCCCAGAAGATAGATCATCCCACTACCGGGACTCACTGTAATCGCTGATCCATCAAACAAGACATCCCCTTTTCCTCTAACACTCACATTCAATCGCTTGGAACCGATTACGTATTTATTATAGGGTTGATTAATCTGTTGTGCATAGGTACCGGAATAAAACACGACTTCACCATAAATATCACCCGTCTGACTTCCTGAAAGTGTATTCAATCTATCCAAGGCCATACTGAAGGTAGCTAAAGGCGAAAGACTATCTCCAGAATTCGCATCATTTCCAACAGGAGCAACATATACTCGATAGGAAGGCACAATCAGAATCGGTTCTTCAATAACAACGGTTTGACCTAAAAGGCGAGTCACAGCCGCCAAAACGAGAATTGTTAGAATGCTTTTTTTCATGGTAATCAAAAATACCATTTTCATACACTGAATCGAAAATTCAATTCGAACAATTCATTGTTTAAGGTGTTCAAAAAGAAAACATCATGGGAAATTACTTGATTATTGGAGGTTCATCTGGTATTGGCAAAGCAATACGTGAACAACTTCACTCACAGGGACATACAGTTTATGCGACCTTTTTTAAAAATGATTCCATGAAATCGGATTCGAACTTCCATTATCTGAATGTTCTTTCGGAAACTCCCGATCTCGATTTTCTTCCTGACACTTTAGATGGTTTTGCTTATTGTCCGGGAGCGATCGATCTGAAACCCTTTCATAGAATAAGCGAAGAAGCAATTATGGAAGATTTCAACCTTCAAGTGCTCGGTGCAGTAAGAATTTTGAAATTAATCCTACCAAAACTTAAAGCCTCTGGCAAAGGTTCCGTGGTATTCTTCTCAACGGTTGCAGTTCAAACGGGCTTCCCTTTTCATGCTCAAGTTTCCATCAGTAAAGGAGCGATAGAGGGATTAGCGCGCTCATTGGCGGCGGAATTAGCACCAACCATTCGTGTGAATGTGATTGCACCTTCACTAACGCACACTCCTCTTGCAGAAAAGTTATTGAGCAGTCCGGAAAAAATTGAATTAAATGGACAAAGGCATCCAATGAAACGTATAGGAACACCTGAAGATTTAGCTGAAGCTTCCTGTTTTCTTTTGTCGGATAAATCGAGTTGGATTACCGGACAGATCATCCATGTTGATGGAGGAATGTCATCACTCAAAATCGGTTGAATTAACGCTTACTGATTTTATTACCTGTGATCGAACGTTGCCGTGAACACTTAAACCGGTCAATATCCTGAGATCGTTTTTTCGAATGTTTCGTCTGGCAATTTTCCACGCGTGCTCTCCAACGTTTATAAGAGCTAAACTTCAATTCTCTTTTCATAAGGGCTTTGACATCTGCTTCCTTCAAACCAAATTGTTTTTCGATTGCATCAAAAGGTGTCCTGTCTTCCCAAGCCATTTCGATGATACGATCAAGTTCTTCCTCCGTCAATTCTGTATTTGTTTGTTCATCCTTGATTAACATGTATGCCATCGGGGAAGGAAGGTCGCTGTAATAGCAGTAGTTTTGATCGATTTGATTGCCCTTCATATCTTTTTAAACCAACATGAATCAAGAATGTTCAAATGATTTTTGGAAAAACAAAAAAGAGGAAGTCTCCTCCCTCTTCTATAACAGTGCTTTCGAATTATTAATTTCCAGTTACCTCAACCTTGTATGTCGTAAAGAAAAGGCCTCTTTTAACAGAATAATCAACAGTCGCAACTTTTGTGATGCCTCCACTTTTTGCTGCTTTTTCAATACTTAAATCTACAGGCTTGATAGCAATCCCCATAAAAATCTTCCTTGATGCAGTCCCGGATTTTACAATTTCGTTTCCTGTTGCAATTCCAGGATAGGACATTGTGCATGATGCCAAAAATCCAGCAGAAACAATTAGTGTAAATAAACTCTTTTTCATGGCTCAATTATTTAGCAGTTACGATCAATTCCTTTTTGGAGAAGATCAGGTAATTGGTTGTTTTCTCATCAATTGTGGCGATCGCAGAAGTGATCTTCCCTTTTTTAGCAGCTTCTTGTAGACCATAATTTTTGTTCAGATAAATTGTCTGAAACAATACGATGGATTCAGAAGTTCCGCGCAATTCTCCAATTTCAGCTTTTGAAGCCGTCACCGGTAAAATTACCGTACATGAGGACATCGCACCAGCGATGAATCCTGCAATAGCAATATTTCTTAAAACTTTCATGGCCGATAATTAATTTCCGTAAACAATAGTTTTTGTAATAGGGAAGAAAAACACCTTCGTCGTCATTTCCACAGCGCCAATGACTGTAATGTTCCCTTTCTTAGCAGCAGCTTTAATCGAAGTGTCGCTGTTACCAATAAGTTTTGATTTGGCAACTCCAACCTTTGTGCCCATTGGTTCACCGGTCAATTGATAGGTCCGTGAAATTGTACAAGAACCTAAACCCAGTGCCAATGCAGAAATAAAAAATAGTTTCTTCATAGTAATTGATTTAGAATAAGCTCAAGATTAGGAATAATAATCCTGAAAATCAACCCGAAACTGTGCAAGAAAAGAGATTTCTTTGAACATTGCACTGTTCAATCGAGCCAAACCAAGCGATATTCGCTCCTTGGATCATACAATTCCGCCTGCTTTTGCGTATCAAACACCCGTTTACCACGCGGATCATTTCCAACACCCGCCAAATAAGCCCAGTTACCCCAATTGCTTGAAACATCGTAATCAATCAACTGTTCTTCAAAATATGCTGCGCCTAATCGCCAATCCAATTTCAGCCGATCGATTAGATAGGAAGCGACATTCTGACGGCCTCGGTTACTCATAAAACCCGTAAACTTTAGCTCCCGCATGTTGGCATCAACAAAATTATCACCCGTTTCTCCATTCATCCATTTTTCTAAAAGTGTTCGGTCTTGTTCTGTCCCTACTGCCTGAGCTCCGTTAAATCCATTCCTGTAAAAAAGCTGAGCCCCATGTTTCTTCATCATAAAACGGAAATAGTCGCGCCACAACAATTCAAAAATCAACCAATAGGTCGACTCATTGGCTCCATTTAGTTGCTCATACGCTTTAATCTGTTGATGGATCCAACGTGGAGAAATACATCCTTGGGCAAGCCAAGGGGAAAATTTGCTGGAGTAATCTGCCCCCAACAATCCATTTCGGGTTTCCTTGTATTTCGAAATAGACCGTGTCTTGAAAAAATAATGTTCCAGCCTCAATTTCGCAGCAGTCTCACCACCTCGAAAAGCAATCGATGCCCGATCATCCACTTTAAGCTCTGTCAATCCAAGTTCGTTCAGTGAGGGAAGTATTAATTCAGAGATGAATGGACTTTTAATTACTTCAGGAGTTTCGAATGCAGCTCTTACCTGAGTTTCTTTCTCAACTCTTTTACGAAAAGCTGTAAACACATCAGGGATATCTTTGATTCCAAAAGGAAGGTCTACTGCGTGATAAAGCGTGCTTGTACTGTATTCTTCCAACACACATTTTTGTTCCCATAGTGCTTTTTCAACACTTGAAACGAGCACCTTCTCCTCTGTGGCAACCTCCTTTTTACTATAAACCTTTTGGATTCCAAATTCACGAACGATCTGTGGAATCACAAGCTCGGGTTTCCCTATTCGAAAGATTAAACCCGAACCCTTCTCCCGCAGTGATCTTTCCAAGTCAGCCAGGGATTCGAGTAAAAACTTCATTCGATAGTTACCAATCTTTTTGAAGCCAAACTCGTTTTGCTCCAGCAGTCGTTCGTCCAGACAATAAAAAGGAATCACCTCGTCAGAGGCAGAAATAGCATTCACCACAGTTTCGTTATCTGTCAACCGCAGGTCTGTTTTAAACCAAATAAGTGCTCGTTTTGTCATAACTCGTCGATTTGTTGCAGGTACTTTTCCGCTTGAGCAAGTAGGGCGGTTCTCGTTTCGTTATCCATTTTTTTCCAAACATTGTACATCATGCCAATGCGCGGATTTTTCGCAAGTTTCGATTCGTGGCGGTCATAAAAATTCCAGTACAGGCTGTTAAAGGGACAAGCCCTCTCACCCACTTTTACAGATTTTAAGTAAAAACATCCTGCACAATAATCACTCATTTTGTCAATGTAAGCCGCCGTACTGACGTAGGGTTTCGTCCCAACAATTCCGCCGTCGGCGAACTGACTCATCCCTCTGGTATTGGTAACTTCAACCCAATCAAGTGCATCGATGTAAATTCCAAGATACCATTGATCCACCTCATCCGGATCGATACCGGCAAGCAGCATGAAATTACCCGTGACCATTAGGCGTTGAATGTGATGTGCATATGCTTTATCCAAAGACTGACCTATCGCATGTTTGAGGCAATTCATTTTGGTCTGACCTGTCCAGAACCACTTGGGTAATTTTCTGTCGTGACCGAAAAAGTTCAGTTGAGCATAATTCGGCATGTAACTCCAATACACTCCGCGCATAAATTCACGCCAACCGATGATCTGTCGCACAAAACCTTCCAATTGATTGTAGGAAATTTTATCTGGATCATTTTCCCAAGCCACAGTGGCTTTCTCGATCACCTCCTTGGGAGACAGCAATTTGATATTCAAGGCAAATGACAATCGGGAATGATAGACTGACCAGGCATGGACGGTCATCGCATCTTCAAAGGTCCCGAACAAAGGCAGGCATTCCTCGACAAAAAAGTCAAGTAGTTCAAGAGATTGCGTTCGGGTTACAGGCCAGACAAATGATTTTGGATCGATCGAACCAATTGTTTTCACTCCTTTTTTATCGATCATCTCAACGATCTCGCTCACATCATTTTTGAAAAGAAACGGCAGAGTTACCACATGATTTTTTGGAAGTTTTTTTCGGTTATCGTGATCGTAGTTCCATTGTCCGGTAAGCGGTTGTTCCCCCTCCATGAGTACGTCCTGTTCTTTACGCATACGTCGATAAAAACTTTCCATTAGGTAGGTTTTCTTGCCTTTGAAAAATACCGAAAACGTTGTTCGAGTGGTAAAAAAATGTTCCGTGTCGCAGACAGCGAAAGGAATCAATAACTTTTCTGTAAACGATTTTAATTCCTCATCCACTCGGTATTCATCAGGAAACTGGTACTCAAACCTTTTAGGGTTCAATTGGTCGATTAGGTTTTTACAATTCAGTGAAAACGAATGCTGGTTCTTTGGATCATCCAAAGTGATATAGATAACCTGATGTCCTTTATCGGTTAGGTATTTTGCAAATTCCCTCATCGCGGCAAAAAAACCAGCGACTTTCTGAATGTGATGTTGCACATAATCCGTTTCGGAACGAATTTCCATCAATACATAAGTCACATCCGGACGCACTTGATCGAACCACGAATGCTGATGGTTCAATTGATCTCCGAGGATCAAACGCAGAATCTCAGTTTCCCTATTCATTCTGTCTTCCCTTTTTTATCTGAGCGGCAACGGTCGCTGCAATACTTGACCTGGTCCCACACCTTTTCCCATTTCTTTCGCCAAGTGAAAGGGCGGCCACATGTGACACACTGTTTTTCAGGTAGATGCTGCTTTTTGACTCCCTTCATCTGATTTCTTTTTAGTTCTGCGCCCTCTCCCCGGTCGACTCACATGTTTACTCAGAATGCGTTTACCCTCCTCTTTCACCAAAGTATCTTTCCTGAATTCATAAACGATATCGCTCGCGTGTTTTCTGGATTGCTCCAGGTCTACAATTGGTTCAGGATAATCCAGTCCAATTTGACATTGATAGAATTCCTGTTCAATAGGACTTAATTTCCAAGGTTCGTGGATTAGTTGATTCGGAATGTGAGTCAACTCCGGAACCCACTTCCGAATAAAAACCCCCTCCGGATCATGGTCCTCCGAATTTTTGATTGGATTGTAAATTCGTATTGTGTTGATGCCTGTTACACCGGATTGCATTTGCAGCTGTGGGTAGTGGATTCCCGGTTCGTAATCTAAAAATTGTCGTGCTAAAAAATGTAGATCACGCCAGTCCTGCCAGAGATTGTAGACAAAGAACGAAACCACCATGGCCCGCATCCTGAAATTCAGGTAACCCGTTTGAATCACACAACGCATGCAGGCATCGACGATCGGCACACCTGTTCTTCCCTCCTGCCAGGCTTTGATAAACTCCTCATTCCGGGGTTTCAGCAATTGATCATACGCCCGGTTGACGTTCTCAAACTCCATTCTGCATTCATCCTCGAACTTTTGGATAAAGTGACAATGCCAGTGCAGGCGAGAGATGAAATTGGAAAGCGCCCTTTTATTCTGAGCCTTGTCATAATGCTGTAAAGTGTAGCGGTAAACCATCCGCATACTGATGTTTCCATACGCCAGGTACGGAGAAAGTCGGCTGCATCCTTTTCTGCTCAGCTCAGGTTTGGAAATATGCTTGCTGTAATTCGTGTAGCGCTCTTTCAGAAAACTACCCAAGTAACGCCATGCAAGCGTTTCGCCACCCTCTTGAAAATTTTTATTTCGTGTCGTTATTTCAGAAGGCAATGGATATCCTTTTAGCTTCTCATAAAAATCGCTGTCTAACTTCACATAACTCCGGAACTCCTCCTCCACCAATTTCGGGAAGGTCATCATCGTTTCCTTCCATCGTTTGTCCCAGGTTGAGCGGTCCTTTAATTTTCGGATGATGCCATTGGTTCTAAATTCCTTCCAGTTCCATTGCTGTTGTTCGCAGAACGCTTTAACACTCAGATCCCTGTCAAATGTGAGCCGATTACCAATCTCCTGATGGGAGAATAGATACTTTACTTCATACTGTTCATTGATCGCCTCAAAAACCGTTTCAACCTCCTGATGAAACACATACAATTGCACATCGATGCTCGTTAGCTTCTGTTGCATATCCTGCAAGGATTCGTGCACAAAACGCCAGTGTCTTACATCGCTGTCATCATACCCCATGATGGATGGTTCAAAACAATAGAGCAACAATACAGGAAAACCACTCTTTTGCGCCTCGAAAAGCGGCTCATGATCCGTGAAACGCAGATCACGTTTGAACCATACGATACTGATTGGAGGGCGCATGTAGGATAAACACGTGAGAAAATTTTTTGTTGAACCATGAGTAAACTACACCCACGTAAATACCTTACGTTGTTACTTCTTCCCTTTGTTGAAAATTTATGATTATTTTTTAATCATTTAATGATTATTTATTTGTCTTTTTATATCAAAAGGATTTAACTTTAGAGAAGGAACAAAGAGTAATGAACAAAGAGCAAGGATTACTTTAACCTAATAAATCACAAATAAATGCAGAATTTTAGAAATTTACGAATCTGGCACGAATCGATTGATTTACTCGAACAGATACACGCTATTACGATTACATTTCCCGGAGAAGAACGCTTCGGACTGATCAGCCAGATGCGAAGGTCGGCATCAAGTATTCCAACAAATATTGCGGAAGGCTCTTCTCGAGATAGCCAAAAAGAATTCAAACATTTCTTGTCGATCTCCTTGGGTTCGGCCTACGAACTTTTCACTCACCTAGAAATATCTGGCCGAATGGGCTATATCAACAACACTCTAAAACTTGAACTAATGAACTCAACCACTGAAATCGAACGAAAAATAAGCTCATTCCGAAAACAATTGAAACAGAAATAATTCAAACGAACAAAGTCATTGTTCCTTGCTCATTGTTCTTTGCTCCAAATACGATATGCAGCCAAAATTGAATTTAAAACACATTCATTATGTCCGTTTTGCGCTCAATAGTACACATGGACCTCGATACGTTTTTCGTGTCGTGCGAACGCCTGCTCGACAGCAGACTCTTAGGTAAACCGATCCTGATCGGCGGTACCAGTGACCGCGGGGTGGTTGCATCGTGCAGTTACGAGGCCCGAAAATTCGGGATTCACTCTGCCATGCCTATGAAAATGGCGAAAGAACGCTGTCCGGAAGCGATCATCATCAAGGGAAACTCAGCAACTTACAGCAATTACTCAAAAATGGTGACCGACATCATTCGCGAGGAGGCACCCGTGTATGAAAAGTCCTCCATCGATGAATTCTACATGGATCTTTCCGGCATGGATAAATTCTTCGGCACACTAAAGTATGCCTCAGAATTGCGCCAACGGATCATCCGGGAAACGGGATTACCCATCTCTTTCGGACTGTCTCAAAACAAGACCGTATCAAAGATTGCTACCGGAGAGGCAAAACCCAACAACCAGTTGCGGATAGATTACGGAACAGAAAAAGGGTTTCTTGGCCCCCTTTCCGTCCAAAAGATCCCCATGGTTGGACTCAAAACCTTTCAGACACTCTGTAGTCTCGGCGTACGAAAGATCCAAACAATCCAGGAAATGCCCGTAGAAATGATGGAAAGTGCACTCGGACAAAATGGCATCGGGATCTGGAAAAAAGCGCAAGGAATTGACAATTCACCGGTAGAACAATACAATGAACGCAAATCCATTTCCACCGAACGTACCTTTGACCACGATACGATCGATATACAAAAACTCAAAGGAATCATGGCTGCAATGGCAGAGAATCTGGCTTTCCAGTTACGCAGGGGAAATAAACTCACGGCTTGTGTTACGGTAAAGATTCGCTACTCTGATTTCCAGACACAAACACTACAAAAACACATCCCCTACACGGCTGCCGATCACGAGCTGATGCCAATCGTTTCCGAACTCTTCGACCGGCTTTACAACCGACGTATGTTGGTACGATTGATCGGTGTGCGTTACAGCTCCCTGGTTTCCGGCAATCATCAACTTAATCTTTTCGACGACGGAACACGCTACTCCGAACTCTACAACGCTCTGGACAAAATCCGCCAGCGCTTCGGAGACCGCGCAGTGATCCGTGCCATTGGAATGGAAGCCCGCACCATCGGACGATGGAACCCGTTCAGCGGAGAACCGCCTCCGTTATTGGCGAATAGAAAGCTTTAGAACACAGATCGCTTCGCTGTGAGAGACGAGAAGCGAGACTTAATTATGAATAAATAAAAAAAACAATGCACAATCACAAAAATTTAAAGATCTGGCAACGATCAATGGACCTAGTTGAATTAATCTATAAAGAAACCGTGAATTTCCCTATGGAAGAAAAGTATGGATTAACAAGCCAGATAAGACGGGCTTCATCAAGTATCCCATCCAACATTGCTGAAGGATCAGGCAGAAATAGTAACAAGGAGTTTAAATATTTTCTATCGGTTGCTTTAGGATCGTGTTATGAAGTTAATACCCAACTGGAGCTGGCAAAAAGACTTTCCATGTTGAATCACGAAACAGCCAATAATATACTTCGAGAACTGGATGAGGTAGAAAAAATGATTATTGGTTTCACGAAATCACTACTTAAAAAGATGTGAGAAGCGAGAACAGAGACATGAGACATGTTAATTCTCACAGCGTAGCGATCTCGACTCTCAGTTCTCGAAGCGCAGCGGTCTAAAACAATATGTTCCTAAAATCCCACTTCAGCCTCCGCTATGGCCTCGTATCTCCCGAGGAAATCGTTCGATGGACGAAACAGGAAAACTATACCTATACCGTACTTTGTGACATCAACTCTACCTCCTCCGCCCTAGATTACGTAAGGGAAGCGCAAAAAATTGGGATCAAACCGATCATAGGAATTGACTTCCGGAATGGTACGGAGTGTTGTTATGTGATCCTGACCCGAAACAACCGCGGACTGCATGAAGCCAACCGTTTTCTCTCACATCATCTTCACAAAAACGAATCATTTCCTGAAAGACCTCCACATCTTGGTAATTGCTTAATCATTTACCCCTGGGGAATAGAGCCTAAGGAATTAAAAGAAAACGAATGGATTGGTGTAAGAAGTAAACAGCTTTCACGACTGACGGTGCAGAAAAACAAAGTTCCTTTTCAACGGATGATTGCCTTGGAACACATGACTTTCCGAAACAAGAAGGATTTCAATGCACACCGACTATTACGTGCTATTGACAACAACGTACTACTTTCAAAATTACCGAAAGAGGAACAAGCCGATGAAGAGGAGAAATTCATTCCCTACACGGAACTACAAGAACGTTTTGCTGCCTTTCCGGAACTGATCGAACGAACGAACAAGCTGCTCACTCAATGTGGCGTTCACTTCAAGTTCGGCGACGATTCAGTCCCTCAAAACCTATCTACCTATACAGGAAGCAAGTCTGAAGACTTCGAACTGTTGAAACAACTTTGCGCCGATGGATTAGACTATCGCTATCCCGTTGTCACCGATGAGATCATTGCCCGCATCGAGCAGGAAGTGGAAGTGATTGCAGAAAAAGACTACCTCTCCTACTTTCTCATTACATGGGACTTTACTTCGTATGCACGTTCCAAAGGCTATTTTTACGTTGGTCGAGGAAGCGGAGCCAACAGCATTGTAGCTTACCTTCTGAGAATTACCGATGTTGACCCGCTCGAACTCGATCTGTATTTTGAACGTTTCATCAATCTCTACCGCAAGAATCCACCGGATTTCGATATCGATTTTTCCTGGAAAGACCGCGACGATGTCACCCGCTATATCTTCGATCGCTATCCAAATGCTGCGTTGCTTTGCACCTATAACACCTTTCAGTACAGCGCTTCAGTACGCGAACTCGGCAAAGTATTCGGACTTCCAAAAACAGAGATCGATCTCCTCAGCAAAGGAAAGTTCAACTACAATCAGCTCGATCAACTTTCGCAACTAGTGATTAAATACAGTCAATACATCCAGGGACTCCCCTCCCACTTGAGCGTACATGCCGGCGGGATCATCATCAGTGAAAAACCAGTCACTTGGTACTCGGGAACCTTCCTGCCTCCAAAAGGCTATCCCACAACGCAATTTTCCATGATGGAAGCGGAAGATGTAGGGCTGTTCAAATTCGATATTCTCAGTCAAAGAGGATTGGGAAAGATCCACGATGCACTCGATATCATTACATATAACCAACCAGAAAAACCAGCGCATGACATTCACGATATTTCCTATTTCAAAACCGATGAGAAGATCAAGGAATTATTGCGTTCAGCCAGAGCAATGGGTTGTTTCTATGTCGAGTCGCCGGCGATGCGTATGCTGATGGTGAAATTGCAAGTCGATACGTATCTGGGATTAGTTGCCGCCAGTTCGATCATACGTCCGGGCGTGTCTCAATCGGGCATGATGCGGGAGTACATTCTTCGTCACCGCTATCCCGAAAAACGCAAAGAAGCACCACCCGTTCTTCAGGAGATCATGCCCGACACCTATGGCGTGATGGTGTATCAGGAAGATGTGATCAAAGTGGCCCATCACTTCGCAGGGCTATCACTTGCCGAAGCCGACGTTTTACGTCGGGGAATGTCAGGGAAATTTCGTTCCAGGGCAGAATTCGAAAAAGTACGCGACACCTTCTTCTCCAACTGCCGAAAAAAAGGGTATACCGATAACCTCATCAGCGATATTTGGCGACAGATCGAAAGTTTTGCGGGATATGCCTTTTCCAAAGGACATTCTGCTTCCTACGCCGTGGAAAGCTATCAAAGCCTCTACCTCAAAGCCTATTATCCACTCGAATATATGACAGCCTGCATCAACAACTTTGGCGGCTATTACCGAACGGAAGTGTATGTGCACGAGGCCCGCTCCTGGGGCGCTACAATTCTTGCTCCATCTGTAAATCAGGGAGATTTTGAATGTCTATTGAAAGGCACAGAACTGATTCTGGGATTTATTCTCGTAAACGGACTCGAAGCGTTGCTTATTCATAAAGTACTCAACGAGCGAAAGAAGAATGGACTGTTACGAAATTTTGAAGACCTCATGAAACGCTGTTACATTCCACTTGAACAATTGGTTCTCATTATTCGCATAGGAGGATTAAGCGATTTTCCGGAAACTCGAAAAGAGTTGCTTTGGAAGGCCCATCTTTACCACAACAAAATAAAAGACAAAAACCCTACCCCTCAGCTTTTTGAAGAAGGACAAAAACAGTTCAAACTGCCCGAATTAACGGAACAAAATATTGAACTCGCATTCGAACAAATGGAGCTTCTCGGTTTTCCATTGTGCAACCCTTTTGAATTATTAGCAGAAAAACCTCTTCCACATATACCCGCAAAAACGTTACATACGCACCTAGGACTTAAGATCACCACCTATGGTTACCTGGTTGCACTCAAAAAATCCTACACCTCAAAAGGTGACACGATGTATTTCGGAACATTTATCGATCAGCAAGGAGACATCCTTGATACCGTTCACTTTCCGGAAGTCGCACACAAATATCCCTTTCACGGCAAGGGCATCTATCGTCTGACAGGCATTGTTTCTGAAGAATTCGGTTATTACACCCTGGAGGTCGGAATGATGGTAAAAGAGAAGTTTATGGAGGATGTGAGGTTTTCCGAGAATGCGCAGTAAAAAGCTACTAAAAAAACAAAAACTCTTTATATTTGCATCCACCAATTCAACGCGCACGTGATGAAATTGGTAGACATGCCATCTTGAGGGGGTGGTGCCAACAGGTGTGCTGGTTCGAATCCAGTCGTGCGCACAAAAAAATAAGAGCAATGCGAGAGTGTTGCTCTTATTTTTTTGTGCCCCTCAATACTCACACTCAAACTCAAACTTTTATGAACTCTTATTTTTTTGCAGTTTTGAGTGCTGAGAACTGAGTGTGATTGAAACAGGTAGGGAGTCATTTTTAAATCTCACACTTCTATGGAAGAATCTTGTTTATTCAGTATTGAATGTAACATAAAAAAATGTGATCAAACTCTAATTACTTTTTCTGTCAAAATACTCACACTGATTGTGTGCTTTTACAATGATTAGATTGGAAGAATTTTCCGATACCACTTTCAATGTCGATCTAAATTTCTTAAATTCAAGTAACAATAACCTAAACCTACCATTCATGTTCGATTTCGAAAAATTAGATGTTTACCGCAAAGCAAAAGCCTTTAACAAGGAAGTCCTTCAACTTATGAGGACAACTAAATCAATCGACTCTGTCGTAAGAAACCAACTGCGAAGAGCTTCCTTGAGTATTGTTCTAAACATTGCGGAAGGCACAAGTCGCTATAGCAAAGCAGACAAACGAAATTTCTACGTTATCTCACGAGGTTCTACCTTCGAGTGCGTGGCCATTTTTGATGTAATGAAAGAAGAAACCATCCTCTCTGATCATGAATTCCAGCAATTCTACCGAAAAGCAGACGAGCTATCCCGAATGTTGTTTCGAATGATTGGGAATTTAAACTAATTACCTCAGCTTCTAAAAGGTTTTACTGCAAGTCTTCTTTAAGATTGTGATCTTGCGGCGTGCATCAATTATACAATAACGATTTAAGGATTTTCCGCAGGATTTACTCCGTAGCGCCTTCGCATTGCAAATCCTGCGGAGCTTATTGCTCATCCAAAAAACCAAATTGTAACAAAAGTCACTTTCGCAGGAAAAGAATAGTTGTACTTTCGTATTGAGCAATTTTAAATAAGATTCCAATGAAACACATCGCTTTTACCTCTACCCTGTTCTTTATTCTTTTCTTGTTTTCAAACTGTACGTCTCAAAATCAGGCAGGCATAGCGAGTGTACAAAATGTGGATGTAGCGAAATTCAAAGAATTGGTGGCCAATGGGAACACGATCATTTTGGATGTGCGCACACCGGAAGAAACGGCAGGCGGTACTATTGATCAAGCGAGTACCATTGATTTTTATGATCCAGAATTCACCAAGAAGATCAAGGTAATGGATTCCTCGAAGAACATTTTAGTCTATTGTAAGGCCGGTGGAAGGAGCGCCCAAGCTGCTGAAATACTGGTTCAGAATGGATTTAAGCATGTGTACAATTTAGAAGGAGGCATCTCTGCATGGCAAGCAAACGGAAATCCTGTGACCGCATCGACTGTTACCAAAGACGAGCACATTCAGGAAATGAGCGCAAAACAATTCGATAAATTATTAACTCAAAACAAACTGGTTCTCGTAGACTTCCATACCGTGTGGTGTTCTCCGTGTCGTAAAATGGCTCCGATCATCGATCGTCTGGAAAAAGAATACACTGGTAAAGCGTCCGTTCTAAGAATAGATGTCGATAAAAGCACCGAACTGGCAACAGAATATCAGATTCAAGCTGTACCTGTTTTCATTCTCTTCAAAGAGGGCAAAGAAGTCTGGAAGCAGAATGGCGCAATGGAAGAGGAGAAATTGAGGGAAGTGATTGACAAGAATTTATAAAGAAAAGGCGAAACAAAAATTCGCCTTAATCTGATTCATAAAGTTCTCAATTATCATTTGCTATACTCAGCAATTTGAGAGTACCCAACAATAGGATGACAGCCAAAGAACTTGAAATCCCTGATTGGAAGTCATCTAAGCTTAGCATGCAAGAAGCCAAGAGAAGTACCCCTAAAAACAGGAGAGCAAAAAGAACAGACATATTTTTCATCTAATTTGACTATTGTCCCTGACCGAGTGAAAAAGCAGGTTTACCATCGAACGCATAGAGATTTTCCGTCTTGATAACATCAATGCTCCGCTCTTCAGCCTTACTCAATAGATCGATGATATCTTTTTTCGTAATCGACTTTCCTTCGACCGGTTTAAAACGACATCGCCAGTGATCAGTGCAAAATGTCTCTGGAAAACCATTCGGATACACCTTAATTCCACGATTGGTTATCATGTTAAGCTGAATATCGCTGGTATTCAATTGATTTATCAACTCTGCAAGTGCATCAGCATTGTCACCTGTCCAATGAACAAACAAATCCACTCCTTGAAGTTCTTTTTTCTTTGGAGTTATTCTAACATACTTCGGAAGGTTAAGTGTGGCTCCTTTCTCATAACTCACCGATGAAAGTGTCGACGGTTTCTTTCCAAGATTTTTGATCACTGCTTCAGCAAATTCTTTCGTACCTACTTTTTCCTTGCTTGAACCTTCATTGTAAATATCGTAGGTATGAATTCCATCTTCGATTGTCTTGAGCCAAGCGTTTTGAACCTTTTCTGCCACTTCAGTTTGTCCTAAGTGAACGAGCATCAAAATTGCTCCCTGAATCAATCCTGACGGATTGGCAACATTCTGACCTGCACGACGAGGAGCAGATCCGTGAATAGCTTCGAACATTGCACATTCTTCACCAATGTTGGCCGAACCAGCAAGCCCAACTGATCCTGCAATTTGAGCAGCAACGTCACTCATTACATCTCCATATAAGTTCGGCATCACAATCACATCAAAGGCCTCAGGTGTATCCGCCATTTTTGCGGCTCCGATGTCTATGATCCAGTGTTCATTTTCAATAGATGGATACTCCTTCGCGATCTCATCAAATACCTGATGAAATAACCCATCCGTTTGTTTCATAATGTTATCCTTCGTGAAACAAGTGACTTTTTTTCTCTTATACTGCTTAGCGTATTCGAAAGCATAACGGACAATCTTTTCACACCCCGGCCGACTGATCAGTTTCAAACACTGAACGACTTCGTCAGTTTGCTGATGTTCAATTCCTGCATACAGATCTTCTTCGTTTTCACGAACGATCACAAGATCCATTTTTGGATGTTTAGTTTCAACAAATGGATGCAAGCTTATACAAGGCCTGATATTGGCATACAATCCCAAAAATTTTCTCGTGGTAACATTTAAACTTTTATAGCCACCTCCTTGAGGGGTAGTTATAGGAGCTTTTAGAAAAATCTTGTTCCTT
>Ga0315906_10003121_pt1 | contig 22205 bp, 18 predicted proteins | sample LakEriMetagenome_4_FD_203526 | JGI IMG/M metagenome (GOLD analysis project Ga0315906, IMG submission 203526) | Freshwater fungal communities from buoy surface, Lake Erie, Ohio, United States - Buoy 2 MA122 | ecosystem: Environmental > Aquatic > Freshwater > Lake > Lake biofilm | place: USA...
ATTCAGCCCCCGGCTTGCGGCAGGGGCGGAACTTGCTATGCTTATGGCACGGACATTTGTCCGCATTGGAGAAGCTCATGAAATCGCGTGTATTCGCCCTCGCCCTTGCCAGCCTGTTCATGGCCGGATCGGTTCTGGCCGATGCCCCGGCCTGCCCGGCCTCGATGGATAAGACCGCCTGCGTGTACTACAAAGAAGGTTTTGCTGCCGGTAAAGACGACGCCAAATCCGGCGCCAAGAACGCTTACCAGCGCCATGAAGACAGCTACGATTCGCGTTATGAGTCGGCGTTTTCCAAAGGCTATGAGGAAGGCTTCAAGGACGGTCAGAAGAAATAAGGTCTCACCCTAGCTCTCTCCCCGCGGGAGAGGGAACAAAGGCAAAGGGATATGATGTGGAAAGCCCCCGGAAACGGGGGTTTTTTATTCAGCTGAATGGATCAACCTGACGGACTTCCGGGTCATAGCCCGCTACGCAACGTTTCAGCACCTCACGGATGGTTACGACATCTAACTCGTTGCAAGCCTTGGATAGATTTTGCAATTCAAGTTCAATCACTTTCCAGTCCAGCATGGATTCACGCGCAGTGAAGATTTTGGGATGGGCCGTAGCATCGGCAGCACCATCGATCAACAATTCCTCATAAAGTTTCTCACCAGGCCGCAGACCAACGTATTCGATTGCGATATCACCGTTGCCGTCGACATCACGAACCGTTCTTCCCATTAGCTGAATCATGGTTCGGGCCAGCTGGTCGATTTTGATGGGTTCGCCCATGTCTAATAGGTAAACTTCACCGCCACTGGCCATGCTTCCTGCCTGCATAACCAAGGTCGCAGCCTCGGGAATGGTCATGAAATAACGCGTGATTTCCGGATGGGTAACGGTAACTGGCCCACCTGAAACAATTTGCCTGCGAAATTGAGGAACCACCGAACCGGAAGAGTCCAGCACATTACCAAACCGCACCATACTGAAAATGGTATCTGATTCCTGTTGACTGAGCGCCTGCAATACTAATTCGGCCATACGCTTGCTGGCACCCATAATATTGGTCGGACGCACGGCTTTATCGGTGGACACCAGTATGAAACGTTCGACCTTCGCCTGTACGGCCTGCTCTGCAACAAGCCATGTGCCTAAGGTGTTATTGCGCACACCGGCACTGATATTGGCTTCCACCAAGGGGACATGCTTGTAGGCGGCCGCATGAAACACGGTGTGCGGCGAGTAATGGCTGAATATACGGGCGACCGAAGCCCCATCAAGAACCGACGCCAGTACCGGGATGATTTCTGTCCCCGCATTTTCATTGATTCGGCGGAGTTCCAGGTCAATCCGGTAAAGGGCATATTCGCTGTTATCAAGAACGATAACCCGCGCCGGATTCAGACGCAGAATCTGCCGACATAACTCGGCCCCGATGGATCCGCCGGCACCGGTAACCAACACGGTTTTGCCGGTGACTGCGCCGGCCATCAGCGTGGTTTGTGGACTGACTGCACCCCGACCCAACAAATCGGTCACTTGAATGTCACGGATATCGCTAAGTTTGGATTTTCCGGAAAGCAAGTCGGAAAGATTCGGTAATGTCTTTATGGCCAGTCCAAAAGGCTGGATGAATTCAAGCACTTCACGACGCTGGTCCTCGCTAATCGAGGGCATGGCCAACAGCACCGTTTTGACCTTGGGGTGTTTATTCAGCCAACCGCTGAACTGCTTGCGGCTGTAAACGGGCAGTCCATGCACCAGCTGCCCTTGCAAGGACGCCGAATCATCAATGAAGGCCACCGGCTGGTAACCCGGGCTGGACTGCAGAGTCAGATAGGACTGCATACCGGCGGAACCCGCCCCGAAGATCACCAGAGGCTCCTGTTCTTGGCCGAGTCCAGCGCTCCAGTTCAGGAAGCCTGCCGCCAAAAGACGGCTACCAATCAGGTAGATGACGCCCAATCCGCCATAGATGATGAAAATGGAGCGCGGCGTATCATGAAAGGTATTCAGATAGGCCTGCATGTACAGAAACGATACCGCGATGAACATGCCTATGCAGGCATCGCGCACCATCCGGTTATCGCTATAGCGGATGACCGTGCGGTAAAAGCCGACAAAATAAAGGGCTACCACCGGAATCAAGGATGACAACAGCAACTCGCGATAGTCGTAGGGCGGCTTCGGAAAAGTACTGAAACGCAGGGTATAGGCCGCAAGCAGCAGCAAGGGCAGAGCCAGTAAATCAGCCAACACCAAGATGGCATGCTTGGCACTTCGTGGTAGATTCAGAATGCGGAAGTTGAAGTGCTTAATCAAATGCATGCCTCTATTTTAGACAATCATTATATTGAATCATATAAGAAAAAGTCTAGGTTGCGTTCTATATGTCACTTAAATTGATTTGTATCAATCACACAACCTCATTTCGTAGCAGCCTTCACAAACGCAGTCACAGTTTTTGCGGTAAGGGCGATTTCCTCGGCCGTCAAGGTCGGATGCACCAGGAACATCAAACTGGTTTCACCCAGAGCTTTGGCCACCGGAAGGCGCTCCGATAGCTTTGACGGGTGGCCATCAAAGGCCTTCTCCAGATAAATCTCCGAGCAGGATCCCGAGTAACACGGCACACCAGCGGCATTGATCTCCGCCATCAGCCGGTCGCGGCTCCAATCGGGTTTCAGGGCTTCGGGGCGCACATAGGTGTAAAACTTATACCAGGCATGCTGGCTGTGTTCCGGCACCTCGGGAATTCGCAGGGCCTTCAGGCCGGAAAACGCCTGGGCGAGAGTGGCGACATTCCGGCTGCGGGCGGTGGTCCATTCCGGCATCCGCCGCAGCTGGATGCGGCCGATGACTGCCTGCATTTCCAGCATGCGCCAGTTGGTGCCAAAACTTTCATGCAGCCAGCGGTAGCCCGGCGGGTGCTCGCGTTCGTACACGGCCTCAAACGATTTTCCGTGATCCTTGTAGCTCCAGGCCGCACGCCACCAATCTTCTCGGTTCAGGGTCAGCATGCCGCCCTCGCCGCCCGTGCTCATGATTTTGTCCTGGCAGAAGCTCCAGGCCCCGAAATGCCCGATGCCGCCAACAGGACGGCCTTTGTACTTCGCACCATGTGCCTGGGCGCAATCTTCCACCACAATCAGACCGTGTTTCTCGGCCAGCGCCATGATCGGATCCATGTCGCAGGGCCAACCGGCCAGATGCACGGCGATGATGGCTTTGGTTTTGGGGGTGATGACCTTGGCGATGGTGTCAGCGGTGATGTTTCCAGAGTCGGCATCAATCTCGGCGAACACCGGCGTGGCACCAGCGGTGATGACGGTGGAGGCCGAGGCCAGAAAGGTGCGCGGAGTAACGATGACTTCATCACCGGGGCCGATGCCGGTCACTTTCAGCGCCAGATCGAGCGCCAAGGTGCCGTTGGATAGCGCTACGGCGTAGCGGGTATTGCACCATGCGGCGAACTCGCGTTCGAATTCGCGGCATTCTTGACCGGTCCAGTAATTGACCTTGTTCGACAGCAGGCAGGCGTGCACGGCGTCGGCTTCTTCGGAGGTGAAGCTGGGCCAGGGTCTGAAAGAGGTGTTGAGCATATATATTGGCTTTAAGAAAGAAATGAAGGGAAAAAATCAGGATTTGGAGACCAATCCTGTCCTTGATTGCGTTCGAACTTCTGTCTGAGTGAAATCAGGCTTTGATAGACAGAATCGTTATGGACATTTTTTTGAATATAGAATGGTGTAGATCCATTTAAATCAAATGCAAGTTTGAATGTGTATATTCCGTCGTAGGGCCTAACACCGCCCCCTAAAACATAGCCTTCAATTTTATTGTCAATAGCCCAAAGATTTACCATGTGTTTCAAATAGTCGCTTGGCCTTAGATTTGAATATTCCATGTCAGATCCACCAAGAAACGAATAGACATGCCTTGGCGATTTGAGCACAAGCTCCGTGGCTATCACTTTATCTTCATGCTTTATGTGGACGTAAAACCCCAAGTCATCTTCAATAAGATATTTATTTAATTCCATGAACTCATCAGTGCCAATCAAAAATGACTGCTTAGCATTTGTCCTATTCATCGTCATATGATAAACATTGACAAAATCACACAGCATTTCGCCCTTGAAATCAAAAACCTCATTCAAATTGGAAGACTTTGCCCGGTTGACATTTTTCCTAACAGAATGTTTATATGATGACCACAAAACATCTGGTGTTTTTGAAAGTTCTACAACGACATTTTCCTGCTGTTTTATGCCCTCAAATTTTCTAGGTACCTTAAATTCAGAAAAAAGATCTTCGCGAACGAACTCGCTAACAATTTCGTTTTCTTGAATATAGCTATCCAAGCAGGCTTCAAAATCCGAATATTCAGCAGAATCCTTCATAAGTCGTACTGGACCGCCATAGCCATAGGCTGAAATCATGAGTTTTTTTCTACCGGCCTCCGAACCGAAGAATGCATAGTCTAAAAGCTCTTTAAGGTAGAAAGCATAAATAATCTTAGGCGTTTCGTTCTCGCAATAAACCATCGCCATAGGCTTATGGTCACGCGGCATCATCAAAAGCATATATTGAGGATGGTCGTGAGGCCTTCTGCTTTCACCTGAAAGCCAAATAGCGCGGTACTGATTAAAGTCCGAATCGATTGTCAAGTCGAATAATTTTATTTTGTTTGTCATACTTATGAATTTCCGTACAACATACTCAACAATGAGTCACACATCTCATTTAAATCTTGCTCACTTGCATCCTGATGGACGGGAAGATTCAAGATAGACTTAGCTATCGAATTTGTTACGTAATTTTGATTTTTAGATATTTCATCAATCATTGTGTGATACAAGCTCACCACGCCGTAGCCTAACTCGTTCATCTTGAAATATATTTCATTTCTATCAGCATCATTAATTAAAACTGGAAAGGTTTGCGGAACCACACCCGAATCTATATAAGGGCGCAAAACTGTCAAAACTTGGTCATGCGGAATTAGCCGTTTATTCAAAATAGTCGCATTTAATATTCGACGATTTGCCATAAAGCCAACATCATGCTCAAGATTAAGAATAGAGACGTTCACCGCGTGTGAATCTTGAGATGTCGAAGTTAGACTAAGTGCACCTCCAGTAGCCACCGGAAACATCTTGTGTAAAGAATAAATGCTGGCGTCACAAAGTCTGCCGGTAATTCCACCGCAAATATCCGTAAAGAAAGAATGCGCCTGGTCTTCTAAAACCTTTATTCCGGATTTCCTGGCAATTTTGATGATTTTGTCATAGTTGGGATCAACATAGCCGAAATAGTGAATAACCACTATCAGCTTAATTTTTTTTGATTCAATCATAGAAATGATTGAATCAACATTAATGTTGAGAATTTCATCCATTTCATAAAACGAATAGGAAACACCAGACCTGATAACGGGATCAAAGACGCCTGAGCCCTCTCTCTCAGAAAATCCTATGTAATTTGGAAGCAAAACAATCTCGTCATCAGCGAGCTTAAGCTGTCTTAAGTAATATTCGAATGCATCACGCGCACGATCAAAGTCAAACCATTTTCGCGTGAATTCTGACGACGCATTTGCCTGTTTAGAAATACTCATTAGGAATACAACTCCAAGGGCGATTATATTCTTTGAACCAAGTCTTTTGTCTTAGTAGACATATTCACACTTTTTTGCACGAACTTAACGTCTAAAAATGAAGATGATGGATCAAAATCAGATGAGATAAGAATCAGCAATCTGCCCGGAGCAAACTCATGAAGCGCTGCGATTGCATTTTTGTCATTCATAATATTTTTATCAGACGCACGGTAGTACTTGCTACCAAGAAGACCAACTGAATATGATCCGCATGACGTCTCTACCGAGATTTGTGAGAATCCATATTCGCGCTGCGTAACAATACTATGGGGCAACCCGGAAATTACAGATTTTATATCTTTAATCGGTTGCGTCTCTGAAACATACCAAAATTTGGTTTCATTCGGCGAGAATCCCAAATTTAAATACCAAGACTTTGCAATTTCATTATTTTCAAAAACATCGAGAGCAATATACTCGTAATCGTTCTGTTCACTTAAAATTGAATATCTAAGTACCTTTTTACCAAGTCCTGTGCCTCGGAAATTATTATCAGTACAGATATAATTGAGGTACAACGTATTTGTCGAAGGAACTTTTTTAAACTGTGCAACGGCAATAATCAAACCATTCTGCTCTGCGACATACATAACCGAATCGCTTATATGAGCCTGCTGCATGAGTGAGTTCTCGACAAATTTAAGTATGCCTTGGCATCCATAAATCATCATTTCAAGATTGTAATCTTTAAATGCAGCTTGAACCAGCCCAATTATTCTTGGCGCGTCACCGACAGTAGCTTTTCTTATAGCATTCATTTTTATCCCGCAGTCGATCGTTCTTCATCAAGGTTTTTCATTAATGTGGACGGATCAGCGACTACACCGTCTGTTTTAAATACTTTTACCAGGGTGATAAAAATTATCTTCAGATCTAATAGAAACGATTGATTGCTTACATACCAAATATCAAGCGAAAGCCTTGTGTTCCATGACGCAAGATTTCTTCCATTAACCTGAGCCCAGCCGGTTATTCCCGGTCTTACGTTGAATCTAACCTTTTCAGCATCAGTATAAAATGGTAAATATCGAGTCAATAAAGGCCTTGGTCCTACAAGGCTCATATGCCCAAGAAAAACATTCCATAGTTCAGGAAGCTCGTCCAAGCTGGATGACCGCAGGAAACGTCCAAATGGAGTCAATCGATCAGAATCGGATAAAAGAGCGCCTTGGTTATCACAATTGTTAGTCATCGTACGAAACTTAATCATTGAAAATGGCTTTGTATCTTTACCTGGTCGAGTCTGCCTAAATAAAATTGGCGAGCCAAGTTTAATTCGAATTAAAATTCCAACGATTATTAAGACTGGGAATAAGAGTATGAGACTCATGCTTGAGACTACAAAGTCGAAAATTCGTTTAAGCATTAGTAGTTAATCCTATTATTTTTAGCATTTCGTCATTAACTTTATGAACATCAAAACGTTCCTCTGCAATGCGTCGACTTGCTTCGCCCATAGTCTGCCAGCACTCCGGGTGCTCAATGAACCAGATTATACGTTCAGCTAATGCCTCAGCATCGGCTCTAGGCACAAGGAAGCCATTTACATTCTGATTCACGGTATCTCGACAACCGGGAACATCAGTCGTCAGCACTGGTCGCCCCATTGCCATGGCCTCCAACGTGGAGCGCGGCAGGCCTTCGTGGTAGCTCGGTAACACGAACACATGGCAAGCAGCTAGGTAGGCACGCACATCGCGGGTTTCACCAAGATATTCCAGAATTCCTAGCTCTTGCCAAGTCTGTACATCGGCCAAGGCGATGCCATCTGGTGACGGATCAACACCACCAAGCCATTGTAACCGCGCTGAAGGATACTTAGCTTTGACGATTTCTGCAGCTTGCGCAAACTCGCGCAGACCTTTGTCACCCAGTAACCGGCCGATACCCAGAAATACCGGTGCGCCAGCTGTAAGCGGCCGCATGGCGTAATGCGACAGATCTACGCCTGAGCCGAATACTCGTTCGCATTTGTGGCTTGGCACAATTCTACGATTCACGAACTCGTTCAGGTTATCCTCGTTCTGGAAAATCACTTTTTCAGCGCGAAGCAACGACAGGCGATAAAGCCAACTAGCCATGAAAGTTACCATTCCTCGACCTTTAGCTGGCTGGAAAGCATAGCCCAAGCCGGTAATTAGCGCGAAGAAACGTGGCTTGCGTACGAACCAGAGTGCTAACCCTCCCCAGATGACTGGCTTGATGGTGTAAGCCAACACTACATCCGGCTTGTGCTGGCGCAACAGCTTCCACAAAGAAAGTAGCGTCCGCGAATCGGCTAATGGGCTAAGGCCGTTTCGCTGTACCGGATATGCAATGAACTTGCAACCCATGTCTGATATGGCCGTGCTTACTTCCGAATCCGTTGGGCCGGCCAGCGCCAACACGGCGCACCTTGCGGAACACAAGCGACGAATCAACTCTCCTCTAAAACTGGAAAGTGATGGAGCATGAGCGGCAATAAGAGCAATTTTCATCATGTTTTCTGCGCATCTATCCAAGCTTGGAACATGAGTACATCCCACAAGTGGTACTGCCAGTTCGACTTTCCGGAAAAATGCTCAGCCCATTTCTTGCGAATCGGCTCTGGCTTGAAGATTCCCTGCTCGCGCAGGCGCTTCTCGTCCAGAAGTGCCTCGGCCCAGTCTTTCAATGGTCCACGCAGCCAAGCATCAATTGGCACACCAAAACCCATCTTGGGCCGCTCAATTAGCGACTTTGGCACATGCCGGTAAAGCACCTCACGTAACGGCCACTTACCTACCCCATCGCGCAATTTCATATTCAACGGCAGCTGCCAGGCAAACTCGACCACACGGTGATCAAGGAAGGGCACCCGACTTTCCAAAGACAGCGCCATGGCGGCACGGTCTACCTTGCATAGGATGTCGCCGGGCAGATAGCTGATGGTATCCAGCGCCATCATCCGGTGTATGGCATCGCAGGGCGGCATCGAGTGCGGATCGGTCACGGTCGTCAACGGCTCGACTCCGTCATACAGAAGGTCGGTAGGATTCCAGTGCGATACTGCGGCGTGATAAATAGCATCAACTGATTCAAAAGCTAACATGCCGGAACCCTTATGAGCAATCCCGCCGATATTTTTATGCTGATACTTTACTGGCAAGACAGATATCAATGGTTTTGCCAGCGCATTCCATTGGTTTGGCGTCAGACTAGTAATTCCTGCTGCTGCCAGTTTTCGTAATGGGACAGGTAGTTGGGTAATTTTGTTCCAGAGTTTATGAGTCTGCGTGTAGCGGTTGTAGCCACCGAATAGTTCATCACCTCCATCGCCAGACAGCGACACCGTCACATGCCGCCGTGCCAATTGCGAGACCAAAAAAGTCGGGATCTGTGAAGAATCCGAAAACGGTTCGCTGTAAATGCTCGGTAGCTTTGGAATCACATCAAGGGCATCCTGTGGGGTCACGTACCAATCGGTGTGACTGGTGCCCAGATGCCTGGCCACGGCTTTGGCATGCTCGGCTTCGTTGTAGCCGGCTTCATTGAAGCCGATGGTGAAGGTTTGCACCGGCCGATCCGATTGCGCTTGCATCAGGGCTACCACCGCCGACGAGTCCACACCGCCGGACAGGAACGCACCCAAGGGTACATCGGCCATCATCTGCTGGCCCACGGCGTCCATTAACAGCGATTCCAGAGTATCCACCGCCTCGGCTGGGCTGCCGGTGAAAGGCTGAGCCAAACCATTGGCAACTGCGTCATACGCACGCCAATAGGGTGTTGGTGCAGCGTCCCGATGCGCCGGTGATACCGACAGCGTGGTGCCCGGTGTCAATTTATGGAGGCCCTGATAAATACTGTAGGGCGAAGGAATGTAGTTGTGCCGCATCATCAGGGCAATGGCCTGCGGGTTCAGTACCGGCTTGAAGGCTGGGTGGGCTTTCAGGGCCGACAGCTCGGAAGCAAAGAAGAAATACTGGCCCTGCCAACCGTAATACAGCGGTTTCTCGCCCAGGCGATCGCGGGCCAGTTGCAGGCTACGGGTTTCGCGATCCCACAGGGCCATGGCAAACATGCCGGTGCAGCGCTTCAGCGTGGCCTCAAAGCCCCAAACCTCGATGCCGGCCAACAGCGTTTCAGTATCGGAATGTCCGCGCCAGTCAAAACGCTGACCGCCCTGCTCCAGCTCCCGGCGCAATGCGACGTGGTTGTAAATTTCGCCATTGAATATGATCTGGTAACGACCACTGGCCGAGGCCATGGGCTGATGTCCGGCCGGCGACAGATCCACAATGGACAGGCGCCGATGCCCCAGGGCAATGCCGGCTGCCTCATCGAACCAGTGTCCGGCATCATCCGGGCCACGATGGGCAATGGCCGCGGTCATACGCGGCAATGCTTCGCGGCTCAGGGCAAAATCAGCAAAACTCCATACGCCGGTAATTCCGCACATATCAGTTCTCCATGACAGCAGTCCATGCCGCCTCAAAATGGGATTGCATCTTGTCCATCGAATACAGGTTCGTAATCCGAGCGCAGGCTGCGGCCTTGCGGGCGGCCCAGGCTTCGGTGTCGGCCATAGCGGCTATAGCCTGATACATGGCAGTGGCCAAGGCTTCAGGATTCTTGGCCGGAACTACCCAGCCGGTATCGCCGACGATTTCTGCCGCGTCGCCCACATCGGTCACTATGCAGGGTAGCCCGGCCAGCATCGCCTCGGCCACCACATTGGGAAAGGCTTCGCCGTGGCTACTTAAAACAAACACATCGCAGGTTTTGTAAAACCTGGGCATATCGTTTTGCGGGCCAATCGCTTCAATACACTGAGCCACAGTGGCTGGAATCATTGCGGAGAACTCAGGATTGGACACCAGCACGTCGGTTCCCGCCATGCGCGCCTGAAAATTCTGAATGCGCAGCTTCAAGTGTTCTAAAGCATTCAGGAAGTCAGCATGCCCCTTGATCGGGTGAAGCCGTGCCGCATGCCCAAATACGTGTGGGCTATGAACGTCGGAATGCGCAATCAGGGTATTGGTGGCAGAAAAATTGAATCCATTGGGAATATAAACGAAGCGATCGGCATAGCCGAACTTGCGATGTAGGGCGATTGAGCGCTGACTGCAGCCTATAATGCTTCGGGGAACAATACCAGATAACAATGCGCAACCTTTAGCGACCAGCCAGGTTTTCAATCCAAGGTCAGTTAAAGATGTATCGGCATTCCTTACTCCCCAAACGACGGGGATGCCAAGTTTTTTTGCGGCCAAGCCACCCAATAGGTCAGCATGATACATCCATGTTTGCACAATATAGGGCTTGGACTCACGAATTTCCGCGATCAGATGATGAAACATTGACAGGGAAAAATCGCCTCTGCGCGCGCCTAACGAAACGACTTTGGCACCATTGGCTCGAAGGTTGACACCATGAATACCCTCATCGATCAGACTTATGATGGTATGCGCCGATGGATCAGAGCTTTGACAGACCAGACGGACTAAGGCCCCTTCGGCACCGCCTTGGTTCAAGCCGGCGATGACGTGCGTTATTTTCATGACTTCACCGCCGCATCCAGTACCGACAAGGTTTGATCCGCCATGGCATCGACGCTGAAGTTTTCTTGAATGCGCTTTCGACTACGTTGAGCCGGCCAATTGGGCAAAGCAGCGATAGCCTGTCCTATGGCCGCCGCTAATGCTTCGGGCTTCTTTGGCGGCACAATCCATCCGCAATCGCACACAATACGACCGCAGTCGCCCACATCGGTGGCCACTACCGGCAAGCCACACGCCATGGCCTCGCCAATCACATTAGGAAACGCCTCCGTCATGGATGATGAAACCAGGACATCAAACGCCGAGTAATCCTTAAAAGGCTCACTGCTATGACCGACCCAGTGCACGGAATGTTGAATACCCAGGGAGGCCGTCTGTTGTATCAGTCTCGCCTGGAGTTTAGCATCGCCGGAGCCCACACACACCAGATGAACATTCGAATGTACCTCTAGAACTCGTTTAACCGCCTCGAGAAGCGTGGCGTGGTCTTTCATGGCATCAATACGGGCCATAATGCCTAAAACTACCCTTTCCCCGGGAACCCCCCATCCGGAAAGCCTTGCTTGACGTGATGAGGCCGTATGCATGAAGCGGTCAAGATCGATGCCATTGTGTATAACGGTTATGGCTGAATTAGCGTACCCTTGGCGAATAATATGCTCCCGACCGCGCTCCGAATTGCAAATGATGGCCGCCGCAAAACGGGACAAGCCAATGGCAAAACGATCAAATAGCCGACTTAACCAATCGTACTGGCTTAAATCCATATCACTAGAACGAACCCCCCATACTACTTTCGCACCTCCAAAAAACGATTTAAGGCAGGTGGCGATGATATTTGCCCCCATGAAAGAATAAATGACATCCGGCTCGAACTGACGAATGGATTGAACAACCCTGAATGCGAATCTGATGACATCCCATCGCCCAGACTTTCCAATATTAATTACCGCAACGCCGGCATCATCAAGCTCGGAACGAAACGGACCGTTTCCGTAGTAAACCATGACGGCCACCGGTACGCCGCGGCTATGAAGCGTCTTGGCCAAAAGAACCAACTGCCGCTCAGCACCTCCGGTATCCAAAGAGCGGGTAAACAACAGAACTCTCATTTCGGTACCGACTCAAAAAGATTCAGCCACTGCCGACTGATCTTATCCAGATGATAGTACTCGCGCACATAATCAGCATGCGAGCCAAACTGCTCACGCAATTCGGGACTTTGCATCAGTCGGCGTAGCGCTTCTGCCATTGCCTCCACGTCGTCAACTGGGACTAGTATGCCCAGTCGACCATCTTCAAGTATTTCCCGGGGGCCACTTTTGCAATCGGTAGAGATGCAGGCGCAGCCCATAGACAATGCTTCTAAAAGTGCATTAGGGAACCCCTCGTAGCTTGATGACAGACAAAAAATTGATGCTAAATTAAAGTATTCGGATATATTTTTTATCGAACCGGTAAATAAAACGTATTCAGATAACTCTAGCTTGTTAACTAATCCTATCAAATCTTGTTTGAGTGGCCCATCGCCACAAATTATTAGTTTCCACTGTCCGCACTTATAATTTGTTTTATGAAATGCTCTAATCAAATTTTCATGCCGTTTCTGAGGATATAAACGCGCTACAGAAAGAATAATTTTATCCCTAGGCATAGCACTAAAATAATGATGTGTACTTATAGGATTTGAAATTACTTTTATATTTGAAATACTCCAATTACTTTGACACTTAACTTCAACGGCCAAAGTTTGAACAACTACTTTTTTTGCGAAATTACGATATAGATATGGTCTAATCAAAGTACGTATTAATGATATTTTTCGCTCAAATGGATCAATACGCTCACTTACAAAAAGCGGAATCTTTGTGCCAACTAAAGAAATACAACATAATATATTTGTTGAATCCATAAAAGACAATACAACATCTGGTTTTTGCGCCTGCACAATTTTTCGTATAGTTATGATACGTTTAACGTTGGCGAGAATGCCTGCAAATAATCCATTGCTTTCAAAGCTCAAATTCATTGCATGGCGCTGGATGCTAGGATCTATGTCGTAAAAATCACTGGCTTTTTCATCAATTGTAATTAAACTTACTTGATGAGAATTAGAAACCCAATAATTAGCAAGCTCGGAAAGAACTCGTTCGGCGCCACCGGAGCGAAGACTGGATATGATTAGACATATTTTCATTTGCTAGATTTTAGCTTTTCATTATGTGACTGCATTGTGGTCGTAATCCCTGCTAACAAAATGATTAACGTGAGAAACCAGCTCGCTTCTGGGAGATTATGTGAAAAAATACTTGCGAACAGAGCATAGCCAGTAACATAAATCGCAAAATTCTTATTGCCTTGCTTTGCTGATTGAATATATAAAGCAATACAAAATGCAATCCAAAGCAAGGCACCTACAATACCAAAATCTAGCATGAGCCTTAGAAACATATTATGTGATCCCTGCCCAAAGGAATTGTTATTTTCCCAGTAAAAAGAAAAACCCAAGCCTTGGCCAATAAAGGGATGTTCCCAATAATTTTGCAGAGCACTGTAAAATAAAAGTATTCGTGGATCATCGACCAAGGTGTCTACATCATTGCTGCCGAAGAATAAATCGAACCGATCGAGCGCATTTGTTGATTGGATGTTCAGTAGTGCTTTGATAGCAACGGAAGCAGTGCCAGTAATAAATACTGCACCGATTGTTACCATTAAATATCCAAAATAGCGACGTGGCAAGATTCCACAAATATTTAGCGCTACAATTGTGAATACAAATAAAAACATACCACTACGGGAAAATGTGAGCAAAATGGCTAAGCTGGCCAGTCCAATCAGAGCGAAGCGTAAAGCATTTGGACTTTTAAGCAAAGTAAGTGTCATCATCAAAGGAATTAAGCTAGCAGCTGAGTTTGGGTTCAAATAAAGACCGGCCGCCCTATCAACAAGACCTTTACTTGTCCAGCCCATTGTTACGAAGGGCAATAAATAATCGAAAACCACAGAACCGCACGCCAACGAAAACAATATAATTAGCAACCAAACAGGCAATCGATATGCGTAGTACGAAGCCAGAATGGCGGGTAGCATAATTAGATTCGTTGACAGAAGCATTACAAACCCATCGTATGCAATTTCAGCATTCGGGCTGTAGCTTAATGAATACAGTGAAATCACATTATACAAAAGCAACCAGAGAAACAGAGGAGAAGTTACTAGGGCGCGCAGGCCTGAGACAGCAAGTAGTAATGGAAAACAGGCGAAAAACATTATAAGCCAAAGCTTGTATGGTGGCATTCCAATAAATTCGCCGTTAAAGTGATCTAGATTTAAACCATATACAGTTAGCAAAAAACTGCATAAGACCATGCCAATATGTGAACGATTTAAGGTGAAATTCAAGTGACTTAACTCCGAATCTTGACATGAAATTGCATTATACGGCCGGATAAAAATCTATAGAAAATACAAAAGACAGATATCCGAAATTAGTACATGCATGACATAGTAAGTAATTGAATTCTGAATAAAAACAAATGAGACTGTCAAAAACATTTTCATTTCTGCTATTAGCCTGCCCACGTATTTATAGATTTATCGCCATATTTTGATTGGTTTTTTATATTTATAAAAACCCATATAAGTACATTTTTGTTAAATAGATACGACGACGTTATATAAGCAAAAACGCCAATAACAATTTTTACAATAAGTACATTTAATTGCAAAGACAGATTGTCAAAATTAATTAATTGTATAGCTAGAGACATTGTTATTCCAGATATAAAACTCGGCAACACCGCATACAATTGAGATTTGACATTAAGATCTATAATTAATCCTGAATAATAGGCATTCGCTATGTAAAAAACTACTGCAAGAATCGATATACACAGCGCAACACTTTGCATGCCATTTGGCACAATCAGTATAATACAAGCGATACCAAATGTTCGTTTTAACAACTCTAATAAAAAATACTTTTTTAAGTTTCCATTTGCTTTAATCATATTTTGGTTATGGACTTCCAGGGGCCAAAATAGACCCACCACACATAATGTTTTCAAAATAGGAACAATTTCTAACCAATGCGTTCCCAGTGTAAGTTGAACTATGTTTTCAGAGACACTGTAAAGCCCAAAAAATATAGGGCAGGTTATAAAACACAGAAGCTTCAAACTCGCCACAAACAATTTATTCTTTTCTGACAAATCCAAGTCTCCGACAAAGCTTGTAAAAGCTAATCGAGAACTAAGGCTTACAATAAAATCTGACAAATACTGTTGAATCCTATCTGCGTTATAAAATAGTCCGGCTTGCCTCACGCCAGATGACTTCAATATTAGCGAGGATGCAATGCTTTTATACAAAGCATTGACTATTCCAGTTAGTGTTAAGAATAAGCCGAAATGCAATAATTTACGCACCGCTATAAAATCTACTAAGAAAAGCGGTCTCCAATCACTTACTGCCCATACTGCTGCTGCGCTAACCATATTTGCAATCACGATTTGCATTATGAGTGCATATGGCCCATAACCTTTATATGCCATGAAAACTGAAATAATAGAAGCAGAAATAGATGACAATAAACCAACTTGGAGCAATTTATGGAATTTTTTATCCCGGAGCAATATGTATTGCTGAATAGAACCAATTGATGAAAATGCTATGCTAATTGATATTATATAAATATAAATTTGCAATTTTTCATTATCAAAATACAGAGCAGCAAACGATGAAGTAATAAGCATAACTATCACAATGAATATAGCTACTGAGATGTTTATCCAAAATGCTGTAGATTCTCCTTCATGCCCAAGCTCTTTGAATCGAACAATAGCTGATCCTATACCGAAATCAATCAGGCCTGTTGAAATAGCGATTAAAATATATATTGGTGTAATTTCGCCATAATCAGAAGGTTGTAAGATGCGCGCTAAAGCGATGATAGTTAGAATTGCTATTAGTTGTTTTAAAACAATTTCGACACTGGCTATCGCAATTTTATTTCTAGTCAGCATTTTTACTCACTTTCTTAAGCCGCCATCTGTCTCTTAAAAATAAAAGAATTCCAACTGGCGAAAGAATTAAAATAATTGCTTTCTTAAAAACTGAATTTATGTTGTGCATATATTGCAGTGAAGGTTCATTTTGGTGAAGCCACAGCCTGGTGTGTTCAGAGCTTAATTTAATTAAGGCTTCTGGGTCTTGACATATGAACTTAAAATGACTGTCAAACTTCTCCATATTATATAAATACATTCCGGAGGCATTCTTTATATACCCGGCTAAAACACTATTCGTTCGATCGCCTTTAGAAATCGAGTCTTCTGATTCAAAATATCTTCTTACTACTTTATTTATATAGCGTGTTTTATATTTACTTCCTATTCTAGACCAAACCAATCCTTCAGGACACAACCCGTCAAAATTGCAGGGAAACAAATACTCCTTGTGCAAATCTGTTCGGATCATGTTTAAATATTCACCATTCAAATGGTACTTATATATCAAATCTAGGCTTGTCGAATCAAATGATTCAAATGGAAATTTTTTTCCGACTGTAACATCTCCAACCCCTTCTACAAGACCAGTTACACCACAATAATAACAGCGGTTGTCAGCAGGAATATCCATCCATGCTTCAAAGAAATATTTCAATGCATTTGGAAGTAACTGGTCGTCAGAATCTAAGATCACAATAAAATGACCTCTTGCAGCTAATATTCCATTATTAACAGCATTTTTCTTGTGTCCATTTTTCTGAAATATGTATTTAACATCGATTTTCTGATCAGAAATAAACTGACGCGCCAATTCTGCCGTATTATCAGTTGATCCGTCATCAACTAAGATCCATTCAAAATCCGTAAACGATTGTTCTAAAAGGCTTTCATAAGCTCTACGCAGTGTTTTCTCACGGTTATAACTTGGCGTAATTACTGTAAAAGTAAGCATAATATATTCATTTTAGTTATTTTTTAAAAGCTCATTTTTAGCTAAAAAATCGCTACCTTGTAATATGTTCCAGACAAATCTCATTGTATAAATTCTTCGAATTCAGATAGCAATTCCGGCTTTAAATACATCGCACCTCGAACATTCAAATGCCCACCATCCCGATAGAGAGGGTAATGGTTATTAGCGTATTTGCATGTTTCGGCATTACAAAGCCAGTTAGTTGGGTCTGTAAGCTTAATGCCGTCTATTGAATTAGCAGCTTTATAAAACTCCATTGTTTGGCGCGCAACTTCACCGGCTAACTTTTCTGCCGGCATTGACGTATTACGAAACTTGGCGAATGTCATCATCATTGGTGCATCGGAGGGCGCTCCAGGTGTTGGACCAATTAGCCAGACTTTTTTATTCTCTCTTTTCAGTGATGTAACAGTTTGTCGCAGAAGTGGAGCAAATACCTTTAAGTTACCTTTTAGACCTGCATCGTTTTCTATTTGGTACTGCCCTGGCTCATTAGAGTAACTTGTCCAGCTTGCCACTAACACCACATTTTTTAGTGTCGCTGATTTTAATATATAGTTATGCACAATGCGGTTTCTATCATTGCACCCCGGACTATTTAAATTAACCATTCCATCCAAAGGAGCACATGCGGAACTAAAAGCCAACAGCCCTGAAATATTTTTTTCTTTTAAAATAGCATCAAAGGCTGGCGCCCAAGATAATGCATGACTATCGCCCCAAACAATAAGACTTGGTGGTTTTGACTTATCACCCATTACACAATTGGAATTTATTTTATTTGCCGCAATCCCTATTGCATCACACATCAGAAATGGAATGTGTGGATTCCGTTCTACATCCAAAGCCTGCACTTCACTAGAGAATCGTTTCGACAGGCCTTTGTTTTGCCAAACAAAAAACCCCGTAGCACATAACAGCATTGTGGTTACAACGGTTCCAGCAAAAAGCCGTAGTCGATTAAATATTTTTTTATTCAGCCTAAATGGTGTTTCAACCCAATAATACGAGGCAATAGAACATAGCACTGAAAGAAAAACACCAAGATATGCCCAATTGCCGAGTGGTGCCAGCCCATTTATATATTTGGCATATACAACAATCGGCCAATGCCACAAATATAGTGAATAGGAAATCATTCCAATGAATACCATTGGCTTTACTGATAGCCATGAGCCAATTTTAGTTTGGCCTGAGCACCCTGCATAAATTAGCAAGAACGTGCCAAGCACAGGTCCTAATGCTAGCCAGCTCGGGAAATTACTTCTCTCTGAAATTGAATAGATGCTAGCAAGCAAAAGAATAAATCCTGTACCAGAAATCACTTCACGAAAAGCAGGCTGCTTTATTTTCGGCAATTGACCGACGGCAAGTAACGATCCTATTAGCAGTTCCCAAGCCCGGAACGGCGAAAGATAGAATGCAGCTTCCGGGCGAAGCAGCTGAACCCATGTACAAACTAGAAATGACAACAATACACACAGTATAAGTATCAGTTTGAGCCATTGGCGGGCATAGCGATACACCAGAATCAGCAGAATGGGGAGGCCAATATAAAACTGTTCCTCCACCCCCAGCGACCAGGTATGCAGTAAAGGGTTTAGCTCGGAGGTCGTATCAAAATAACCGCTGGTTCGCCAAAAAAAAATATTAGACCCAAACATCAAAGTCGCAATCGTACTTTTACCCAGAAGAACCAAATCACTGGGTAAGAGGATGAAATAACCCGCCAGCAAGGTAGCAGCTAAAACCACGAACAGCGCCGGAAATATGCGGCGGATACGGCGCTCATAAAATCCGGCAAATGTAAACCGGCCTTGCTTGATTTCCCGCTGGATGATTTCGGTAATCAGAAACCCAGAAATGACGAAGAAAACATCCACGCCCACGAAACCCCCGGCAAAACCACCAATGCCGAAGTGATAAAAAACCACAGCTAGTACCGCAACGGCCCGCAGACCGTCGATGTCAGCGCGGTAGTTTAGCGCCGAATTATGGCTCATACGCCATAGTGTTCGCGGTACCACGCCACAAAAGCCTGCACACCCTCTTCCACCGTCACTTTCGGCTTATAGCCCAGCTCGGTTTCCAGATCGGAGCAGTCGGCAAAAGTATCCGGCACATCACCAGCCTGCAGCGGCAGCATATCGAATTCGGCTTTTTTGCCCAACGCGTCTTCCAGCACTTCGATGTAGCGCATCAACGGGGTGTTCTGCGACGACCCGATGTTGTAGATACGGTACGGGGCGTTGGAACGGGCCGGATCGGGAATGTGGCTGTTCCAGCCCCCGCTGGCCTGCGCCGGCTGGTCGCAGGCGCGGATGACGCCTTCCACGATGTCGTCGATGTAGGTGAAGCTGCGTGAGTGCTTACCGTGGTTAAACACTTTGATCGGCTCACCGGCCAGGATGGATTTGGTGAACATGAATAGGGCCATGTCCGGCCGGCCCCAGGGGCCGTACACGGTGAAGAAACGCAGGCCGGTGCAGGGAATATTGTATAGATGGGCGTAGCTGTGCGCCATCATCTCGTTGGCTTTCTTGGTGGCGGCGTACAGGGTCAGCGGATGTTCGGCACTCTTGTGTTCGGTGAACGGCATGTCGGTGTTGGCGCCGTATACCGAGGAGGTGGACGCGCACACCAGATGCTTGACCCCGAAATTCCGGCAGCCTTCCAGGATGTGTAGAAATCCGGTGACGTTGCTTTCCACATATACATGCGGATTGGTGGCAGCATAACGCACGCCGGCCTGCGCCGCCAGGTGGATGACGCGCTCGGGGCCGTGCACCGCGAACAGACTTTCGATGGCCGGGCGGTCGGCTAGATCGGCCTGCACATGCCGGTAATTCGGATGCGCCATCAGCCGCGACAGGCGCGCTTTCTTCAGATTGACATCGTAGTAGTCGTTCATGTTGTCCAGGCCGATCACGGTGTCGCCGCGGGCCAGAAGCTTTTCGGCGGTGTGCATGCCGATGAAGCCGGCGGTTCCGGTAACTAGAATTTTCATTACAGCCTCCCATCCACTTCATCGCGCGGCAGAACGTATTTCACGTCATAGATGATCGAATCGGGTTTGCCGAAGGCGCGGATGCCGGCTGCGCCCAGCGCCTTGAATTGATCATGCGCCACCGCGATGATGATGGCGTCGTAGCTGCCGGGCTGCGGCGCGGCAATCGGGCGGATGCCGTATTCGTGTGCGGCCTCGTCCGCATCCACCCACGGATCGTACACATCGACCACGGCATTGACCTTGGCCAAGGATTCGATGATGTCCACCACGCGGGTATTGCGCACATCCGGGCAGTTTTCCTTGAACGCCAGGCCGAGAACCAACACGCGCGCGCCGACCGGATTGATGCCTTTGCCGGCCATCAAAAGCACGGTCTGCGTGGCCACGAACGCGCCCATGCCGTCGTTGATGCGGCGACCGGCCAGAATCACTTCCGGGTGATAGCCCACTTCCTGCGCTTTGTAGGTCAGGTAATACGGATCGACGCCGATGCAGTGGCCGCCGACCAGCCCGGGCCGGAAAGGCAGGAAGTTCCACTTGGTACCAGCGGCCTCCAACACTTCCAAGGTGTCGATGCCGAGCTTGTTGAAGATCAATGCCAGTTCATTGATTAAGGCAATGTTGACGTCACGCTGGGTGTTCTCGATTACTTTGGCTGCTTCGGCAACCTTAATGCTGGACGCCTTGTGGGTGCCGGCCGGAATGATGCTGGCATACAGTGCATCGACGAAATCGGCGGCCTCGGGTGTCGAGCCGGAAGTCACTTTCAGGATATTGACCACGCGGTGGGTTTTATCGCCCGGGTTGATGCGCTCAGGCGAATAGCCGGCGAAGAAATCACGGTTCATGTCCAAGCTCGACAACGTCTCGATAATCGGAATGCACACTTCCTCGGTGCAGCCTGGGTATACGGTGGATTCGAAAATCACCACATCGCCTTTTTTGATTACGCCGCCCAGCAGTTCGCTGGCGCTGATCAGCGGCAACAGGTCCGGGCGCTTGGCCGAATCAATCGGCGTCGGTACGGTCACGATGAACACATTGCAGTCCTGCAGATCGGATTTATCGCTGGAAAAACGCAGCTGCGGCGAGGATTGCAGTTCTTCCGGCGAAACTTCCAATGTGGCGTCTTCGCCACGGCGCAGCGCGTTGATGCGCGCGGCGCGGATGTCGAAACCGGTGACCGGGTATTTCTTGCCGAACTCGACCGCCAGTGGCAGGCCAACGTAGCCCAGGCCGATGATGCCGATGCGGGTGCTGCTGAGATTCATGCGGATTTCCTTTCCGTCGTTGTTACCGTTCCTTCCGGAACGGGTTCGTTGAATGCGAGGGTTCCCGCATCCCGCTTCAGGCTTTCAATCTCCTGCTGTAGCGCGGCGTATTCGGCCAGCTTGCGTTTCAGGAAGGCTTGGGTAAGTGCGGCGCGGTGCGACAGGCCGTCGGGCGTGAGCACATAGACATAGCCGAATTTATTGCGGCTTTCGCTGAAGTTCTGCATCTTGACCATGCCCTTGGCGATCAAGGCCTTCAGGCAGTAATTGAGCGCCCCCACGCTGATGCCGGCGTTTTCGGCCAGATCGCGCTGGGTGGCGTCCGGCTGCGCTTCCAGCATGCGCAGCACGCGGAACTCAGTGTCTTCCTGCAGTTTCTTCTGGCGGCTGGACATACGGGGCCCACTCGGGTTTGTTCAAGTTTGAATCTTACCCCCGAAATCCAGAGGGCGCAACCTGAAAAATGCCTAGAATCCCCCTGCCCTTCGGGCCTCCCCCTTTCAAGAAAGGGGGAGTTCAGGAGCAATGGCTTTTCTCCTCCCTTCCTTGGAAGGGAGGCCGCGAGGGATGGGAAGGGAGGTCGGGAGGGATGGCCTTAATCCGCGTCCGGTTCGACGATACGCTCGGATTCGGGCAGCAAGAGGAAAGCAGCCAGAAGGCCGGCCAGAGCTGAGAGCGCTGTTGTCCGCAGCGGGTAATCGACCAGCGAGTGCAGAAGCAGCAATAACAATCCGATCCAGGCCGCGCGTGCCAGCAACACGGCGTCCA
>Ga0315906_10003122_pt1 | contig 22203 bp, 24 predicted proteins | sample LakEriMetagenome_4_FD_203526 | JGI IMG/M metagenome (GOLD analysis project Ga0315906, IMG submission 203526) | Freshwater fungal communities from buoy surface, Lake Erie, Ohio, United States - Buoy 2 MA122 | ecosystem: Environmental > Aquatic > Freshwater > Lake > Lake biofilm | place: USA...
AGAAAATAATTTTACGATTTTCACCAGTTGGCTTTACAAACTTTTTAGATAACTCTTCTGAATTATCCCATTTCATAGATGATGATTTATGTTCAGGTAAGCCTGCTGTAAAACCAATAGATTGCCAATTATCTGCTTTATAAACTGCTCCAGTATTACCACCTGCTACAAATGTAATGATATGTTTAAGTTCATCTCCATATTTTTGTTTCCAAGCAATCGGGCCTTTTTTTCTCAATTCTTTTAAAACACGAGTTCCTGCATTCTTTATTGATTTTACCATACAAAATCTCCAATTATTACATATTGTGTTGAAAACTTCTCTATACTCCAACTTACTTAATTGTAACTTATTTAGCAAATCTTTTGGTGGTGGATATACTGAAGAACCTATACCAATCATACCAACAGGCTGAGATGGAAATGAATCTTCTTCGTATATTAACCAATCAATTCTCCTACCAACAGAAGCGTTATGTGGAACATACGAATGATAGTTTTCAATTATTCTTTTAACAATATCTTTTTGAGATTGTGTTTTAACTTCAACTAAAATCATCGTTTTAAAATCCAAAAAATTGTGAAGCTTTTTGTAAATTTTTATTTGGTAAATCCCACTTCATCGCATTATAGAAATCATCTATTTTGTTTTGAAGAGCACCTTCCCAAATAGCATCCAAGTCGGTGTAATCGTTAATTATTTTTTCAATCTCCGGCGGGTCATTCCACCCTGTAAAACCAACGGTGTCTAACCCCAAATTGTTTCTTTTCAAATAAACCCACTTAATCTTATCACCATCTTTCATTGGTTCAAATTTAAATGGACATTTGTAGTATTTCAATAGTTGATTATATGCAATGGCTGATTTGACATGCGCAGGTGTTCCTTTAGGGAACTTACCCAATGAATATGTACCATCATCATACTTACTCAATTCTTTTACAGCGGAGTTCTTTGCTATATCCTTCTTTGGTTGAGTTTCCATCCCCTCCTTAAAATCTAATATCTTCTTATCAATATCACTCTTATTTACCCCTTTTAAGATATCCGATAGAACCTGCTCCATCACACCCTTAAAGTAAGTTGGAAAATCAGAGCGTTTAACATCCAATCCCTTTGCATCAATCTTATCACAGGGGACGGTGTTATCATTGATAATCCATTGAGCATATCGTTTTTTGGCAACCCAAAACCCAGACTTAGCAATCGTTTCCTGCTTAATATCAAATCGGTGTTTCTCTATATTGAACAACCTTTTTGACATTACATCATAGGTTTTATTAATATGCTCCTGCACCTCCTTTGCAACTGATAGGATAGCGGGCACCATTTCCTCATCTGATTGTTCATTGATAGTTGGGTTTCGGTGCTTTACAAGCGGAAGAGCTTCATAAAATACAGAATCAGTTAGGTGTCGGTGTAGACATTGTAGTCCACACCGACATTTTTCTTTTTAATTGTTTTTATTTTCATAAATTGTTATATTTCCTCTATAATCTATTCTTACAAACTTACAGTTTAATTGTGAGATAATCAAATTCATACGCCAAACATCCTTTGAATGTAATTCATCTTTTCTAAAATGATGTGGCTCATCATATTCTATTACAACATTATTTTTAATATCAAACCCATCTACAAAAAATGTAGTGTTTGGGACTTGATACTCCCCACCGTTTTCAGCATGCTGAAAAGTATATCCATTTTCTTTACCATATTGCTCTATAATCGGTATTGAGTTTGGATTATAAAAATGTGGAGCGCCATCCCTTTTAACACGTTCAATAGCAGATTTACGCATTCTTTCCAACTCTTCCGGTCTTTTTTTTCGTCTATAATTACCATTATCAGCACCATACCGTGCCTTTCGCTTAGATAATTCAAAATTCATACTATCGGCCACATCACGTCCATATTTTTCAATCCAAACCTTATAATATGATGAACCATAATTACCATTTAATTTACCAATATTACCACGTTTCTTATTATATTCATTAAAATCACTCTCATTCCAACCAAACTTATCTCTTTTATATTCGTAAGAATTACTATAAGCTTGTTTATATTTATATGTCTCCCATCTAATAAGTCCTTCACACTCACCATATTTATTTTGTAAATTTTCAAGAGTTACCCTTTTTAAATAAGTTGTTTCGATATCGTGTAATGGTTCATTTGGAAATTTTTTAATATAATCGGCAACACTCATATTATGATGTTTTAAATGAGTTGCGGTTATACTTTTATACTTTTGATTACATATTTTACATTCAATCATATACAGATACCCCCATGTCTTTATACATAAATAGTAGTAATTAAATTAAAACATCATCATTTTCGGTTAATTCTGAAACTTTTTTCGTTAAACCATTTGCGAGCTTTACCATAGTATTACTACCCATTTGGATAGTCTTTCCGTTTTCCAACGTTATATCATATATTTCACCAATTAAGTTGGTATAATACTGATTCGCAATCTTTTCAGTAGTTTGAATAACAGTTTTTCCCGTAATTGTAACTGCTTCTGCGTTATCAACATCATAGAATCTAAACGATGGTAATCCTAACACACCATATAATGAGTTAAGCATAATCTTTTGGACAAGTTGGCGTTGGGAATAAAACTTATACAAATCTTTATTACCCTCTTTACCATACTTTTTCATCAAATCTTTATACTCAACCCTTTTATCAAACCACACATTTAGGATTTCAGGTATTACTCCCACCTGCTGATTTGAGTATATAACTCCATTTGAAGCAACAGAATAATTGTTGGATTTTATCAACTCATTAAACTCACTATGCACTAATGGTGGTAATTGATTACTCTCATCATCAACCACAACATAAAGTTCAATTTTATTCTTTACATATTCCTCACTCGTAAACCCTTTAACCTTACCAACCTTTGTTTCAGGACTGATATTCAAACTCATAATAATGGATGGATATAGAGATGTTAAATCCAAGTCATACAACCATTGGTATAAGCCTGGTACAGGCTCTTTCACATACGCACCTTCAAACTTACCCTCACTATCCTCACCTTTCCTTTTTGGTTTGTTAGGAGCAACCCTACCACTTCTACGCAAGAATGTGAGTATCGCACCCTCTAACCACTTAGATGAAAATAAGAAATCTTCATAAGGAACATGCCCCGCGTGACATATCGCTCTAGCCAAATCAATGAATTGGAGTTTTGCATCCAAGTCCACAACCAATTTAACATCTTCAACATTGTACTCAATGAATCGTTCCAAGTCATCTCGCATCAATTGGTCTAAGTTTCCCGTATATTGAACCTTACCCCTACCCAACTCTAACTTTGAAATGGTATCCAGTCGGTAATTAGGAAATTCCTGATAAGTGTAGGTTTTGTAAAGAGCAAGGTAATCTAAGCAAGAAACACCTGCTATCACATAACGCTCTCTATTTTTTAGGTAATCCACCTTTCCTATAGGTGATAGGGAATTAGCATTCTTATGCCCCAATACCTTTTTTAACCTATTGTAAAGGTATGGTATATCAAAGAAATCAATATTCCACCCAGTTACAATTGTTGGATTTATTTCCTGCCACTTTTGAAGAAATGCCCACAACAAATCTCTTTCGTTGTTGTATATGTTTACTTCTGCACCGCCAATAGTTTTGTTCAGTTTGGTATCACCCAAAACATAAACAAAATAATCTCCAGTCGCAGAGTCGTGTGCTGCGATGGAGGTTATACTATTATCGGCTTTTTCAACATTTGGGAGACCTGTATTCATCTCCACCTCAATATCAAATGTCAATACAACATTCCCCGTTGAAACATCATCGGATGTTCCATACTCATCAATCAGAAATCGGGTGTAATCATTTACATCAGATTCATATAATTCTAAATTGGTATCCTTTTCCCAATAAGTAAGCTTCTTTAAGCGTTTACCATATATAGAAAAATAAGAACCATTTCCATCAGGTGTGTAGGCGTATCTACTATACTTTTTAATATAGTATCCTTTAACATCATCCCAACAGTGTATTGTGTTTGTTTCTTTATCATAGTATAGATTCTGATACATCTAATATCCTTCCTTTAAAATTGTTTTCTATATCCCAGCTTTTTAGTTGGTTTTCCCAACTCAATTTTGAAACCCATTTTGTTAAATCGGGTCTATTAACTTTTTTATCTAATAAATCATTTATCATTTGTTCAAATTCGCTCTTACTATTATACAAAAAGGGGTATTCATTTCCAACCATTTCTGGATAACAAAAATCATTTGGTAGTAAGTATGGAACTCCTCTGCTTAAACCATCTGTTGTAGACATTGACCATGCGGAATATTTTTGGAAACACCCTACACCAAAATGTGCTTTTGATAGTTGGGTTAAGTAAACTTCCCTATCAGCGTGTCCTATGTATTCTGTATATGGTTTGGGTAAATCTCTTAATGTAGTCAATACTTTAAAGTCTTTTCTTTTTTCCCATAAATTATCCATAATTTCAAAAAACCAATCAGCCCCAGTGTAAGCATCGTTTCGGTGATTAAACACTATTGTCTTTTCTCTATACCCAGCTGATGGTTTGTATTCATCTGCACCCAAATACCAAGGTTGAATAATCTTATCTAATTTTTCAATTATATGGGGTTGAAAATCTTCGGATGCCCTTTTCAGTATTAAATCTTTTACCCATTGTGAATTTACACCACACACCCTCATATTTAACATACCTCTTATATTTCTCCAAAAAGAATTATCATCTCTGGCGCCATTATCAGGTATTTCCCACCAATGCGAATATCCTATAATTGGTTGAGTTTTGTTGTAAATACGAGTAATTTTATATTCATTCGTCCATTCGGGTAAATGCGACCATATTAAGTTAAATTCGCCATTGTATTTACCAATAATTCTATCAAAAAATTTATGTGGATAATCCACCCGCATTTTTGGTGGAAAGCAATCCAATCCATCCATTTTCACTAACTTAACATTCGGATACTCAAACTGATTGATAATACCCGGATGATTATTCAAATCGGGATAAGGTAGAATCCATTCCCATTCCTTACCAATTTGAGTGTTATCTAAAAAGGATTTGAACACCAATAGGAACGAATCCCTATTGATGTCCTTTGCCATCCCAAAGTTTGTATAATTAGGTATTATTAATGCTCTCATATATTATGCTGATACATTTTTATTTAATTCCTCAATACCATCTATGATAGATTCCAATGTAGAACAACTAGCTCTATATTGTGTTTTTGTAATCAAATCCTGATTATAGTATTGTTCAACATCTTCCAACTTACGTTGATATGATTTTAATTTGTTTGGTTTTTTCTTACGTTTATCACCACTATTTGTACTAACATGCTGTAAACATCCATACTCCCATCTATTAAATGCATCTTCTAAGTGCTGCCAAGATGTACCAGGTAATGCTTTACCCATTCTTGCACCAACCTTAACCATTTTACCATCAGCATCTGATTCAATCCAATACCAATCTTTAGAATCAGTTGCGTTATCAATAAATGTTATTTCTTCATCTTTCAATTCATCATTACTACTATCACCCACATTATCAATAACAACACCAATTGCTTTACATATGTAGGGATATAGAGCTTTTAATTTGGAATTATATGCAGTACCTTGTTCAGTAAGTATATTTTCCAATTCTTGGCTGGTTATATCAAATCCCATAGGTGTTCCCTTTCTATCTTTTTTGATTTGAATCGGTTCTGTCAAATACTGCTCTATAATAGAAAGGAACGCTGTTACATTTTGTTTTGATGATTGCTCTTGTGAAAACTTAGCTGCCAATGCACCCATTGGAATAACTAATAATAATTTCCAAGAATCATACTTAATTAATTCTAAAATTTTCTTTTTATTAAATTGCTTAGCATTTTTTATATCAGAATCAGATGAATTTGGATTATTAATTATATAATTAATTGCTTTTTCTAATTCAGAAAATCTATCGGTGATATTTTTGAAAGATTGGTCATCAACTACTGAATCTAATGCTGATGCTATTTTTAGAATGCCAACGATATCCTTTTCTGCGTTATAACCCTTACCAATAAAATCTTTATAAAAGGAATCCATAGCTTGCTTAGATGCTTTCTCTCTACTTAACATCTCAAAAGCATGTGTTAATATTTTTTGTTGTTCCTCTATTTTTAGAGGGTCTTTAGAATTCCAATCAAACGATGATATTTTTTTAGCTATAAAGAAAGCTATTGTTGGGAATTGAGGAAGTGTTTCCCATACATCGGGCTCAGTATTACCAAACACAAATCTTCTTAAGTTAGAATACTCTTTACCAACTGATAACGTTTCGAATAAGATATCGTTATCAATTTTGTTATAGATATCTAAGTATTGAAATAAGTAGTGAGGACCAAACCATGGATTGTTTTTACCATTAAAGTTTACCATCTCATTAACGGCCTGAATCTTATCAGATACCATTATCTTAACATTCACTATTTCATTTAAGATTTCATCAATCCCATCTTTACCAATAATTTCATATAGTGAAAACTTTTTAGAATTTGGTTCAGATTCAATCTTTGATTTCCAATTCTTTAATACAACGGGTAAACTATCACCAATAGCTTCTTCAATTTCGGCAATTGCCGCAATTACTTGAGATTTACTAAATTTTGGTGTTGAGTGTGTGGTTGATACTGATTCAATTTGTTCTTCCATTACATTACCTCTATCTAATAATTTAAATAATCCAGTTGAATCATACATACTAGCAGGTATAAAATTGATTGTAGATAATCTAGCTGCTCTCGATAAAAGATAACGAAGATTATCAATTTCCTTTTTGGCTGAGCGGTTCTTTAATCTATTAGTTTCAGCTTTTCTAAAAAACTTTTCTTCTTGTTGTTCTAACTTTCTCTTTACACTTCTACTTTGTGATTGATATGAATCAATTATGTTACCAACAGTAGTTAGTATATCAATCCAAATAGGTCTACCATCGGTAGCCTTATTCTTAAGGTAAATTTCTTTTTGTTCGGATATGAACTTTTTTAATTGTGGAAATTCCGAATATTCTACCAATTTGGTAGCTACGAATCTCCCATGTGATGTTTCTTTGATTTCAAATAAATTCTGATTTGTTTTACTCATTTTATTTGTTTTAGCGGGTTAAATAATAGTTAAATATACAAAATAATTTTCAGATTTCCAAATTTTACTTACACAAATACATCATATTCCTGGTGTATGGGTGAAGGGAAACTGGACAAATAAACGAGTTAGTGATAATTAAAAATCACAAAATTGTACAATCGTCAATTTCATAAACCTTTGGATGTTTTTCTTTTAGTTTATTCATAGCATTCTCATAATTCTCAGCATAAATTAATTCATAACAAATTGGGTATTCATCACCAATACCTAAACTAAAAGAAAGTAAATAAATATTAACCTTTTGTGAATTTTGTGATTTTTCACTATCACTAACATCAGATGTATGTAATTTTTCATTACTCTTATCCAAGTTTTGTTCTTCTTTATTCATTTTATTTTTTTTAAAACTATTTAAACTTACTACTTATCCAAATTAAACATGCTGTTAATAAACCTAACCCACCACACAAAAATACTAATACATTACAGATGTACTTAATTGTTTTACTTTCATATTTCAGTGCGTTGTTAGAAATTAATACACCTAACGCACCCATTACTAACCAAATTAAAATTACCATATAGTTTTATTTAAATAAACGAGTTATAAAACATTTTTCTCAAACCAGTCACACATTGAATCTTGTACAACCGAATCGGAAAATCCCCAATGGATTCCGTCCTTTTTTATATGTTCTGGTAATTGATTGTAATAACCTTCAACTTTATCATCATCTTCAAGTCCTATGATGTTCATTTGAAAAAGGACTTCATGTATTCCACTTTTATCCGAATCTTTTAATTCTTTGTATTCCATAAAAAAACGTTTAATTTTACATTCATATAACAAGGTGTATGGGTAATTTTTTTACACTCAATCGTTAGTACCAATACTACATTCCGTACTTCGATTTAAGTCTTTCCAGCTCATCTAATTCTCTACGCTTAATATTTTCTTGATATTGTTTTTCTTTGCTAATACGTTCGTTATATTCTTCATCCGTTTCAATTCGGTTTGTAAAAGCTTGTATGGTAATAGATACATCTCCAAAAATTTCTTCTGTTTCAATTTCAATATATGTTACGCCAAGTTTTTCAAGCGTATCTAAATCTTCTTTTAGGCGTTTAAGTTCAACGCCATAAGTCCACTCGAAATTAAAATCAACTTTAAATCTTCTTACTCGTTTTTCCATTTTACTTATTTTTAATTTTATGTATTTTCTTATATTTTTAAATTATACCATAGGAAATCCGGCGGAGGAAATAGTTGTTGATGGTAGTGGTTTAGAATTTTTAGCCACCAATGCAGCAACCAACGCATCGTGCGCTGCTCCTTTGGGTTGTTTAATGATTACACCATTATAATTGTTGTATTGTGGTGCGGATGAACTCCAACCTTTTGAGTGATTACTAAAAGCCCGTTGGCCATAGTTAGCAGCAACCATTGGTGATACCTTTCCAATATTATCCCACCCACTTTCCCACTTTTTCAGTTCGGTTTTTTCCTTAAAAGTGATACTATCTTCGGTAAACCCAGCAATCATTTTAGTTGGTGCTTTACGGAAAATGTTTTTACGCTCCTCACGATTTATCTCAATAAACAATACTGAGCGGACTTTTACCCTACAAACCTTTAGGTTCATAGTGTAATCCTTACCATTCACTGGGATGGTCACTGCGACAACTTTACCTTCCAAACTTTGTAGTTCCATAATATAGGGGGGGTTTTTTTATCTTACATAGTAAAGATACGAAGAAAAACCCATATTTCCAAGCCTTTTAGATTAAATTTTCATTAAAGTTATCCACATTCCTGTGGAAAAGTGTCTAATTTATTGGACGGTCACCAAAAATTGACACCACTTTGTTCGGGCTGATAGGTGGTTTCGTGTCTCTCTATTTGAGGTATAAACTCTTCAGCATTTTTGGGATAATCCCTTATTTCGTGCTTCAGTTTTGAATACAACTCCCTCTTTTCTTTCTTATTTTGAGCAACGATTTGAACATACCTATGTTTATCAGGCTCTTTCCTCCGCCAAAAAGCAGGATAACCCTCCTTACCAATCTCCTTTTTCAAATGGTCTAAATTATTACTACCCCACTTACTGAATACTGTCCTACTATGTATCCACTTATACGGATTTTCTGTCAGAGATATCCCGTAGTTCGGCATCAGCGCAATTTCTGAGGACACCCCTTGGTAAATCCAATTGGTTGCCTGATAGATTTTGCCTAAATGCTCTTGTCCACTATCTGCATAAGATATCAGTAGTTTGATTTCCTTATCGTTTTCTCTGAACCATTTGAATGTTTGTCCAATAGCATAACTTTCAATGTTTGAACCATACCCATCATGCACAAATAATCGGGTCAACTCTAATGCATTATCTTTAGATAACCCCTCACAAATTGAGGTTGCTGCTTTCGCACCAACGGGAAACCCATAAATTGCGCATCCTATCAACTTTTCTGAATTACCAAATACATCATTTTCATCACCACTATAAAATATCCCAAATGCGTATCGGCACATTGTCCATGCGTGGGTATAGTGATAGGTTACAATCATATCCTTTGCTGTTGATTTAGCAATTGGATGTACCCTAACACGATTTACATCACAGTATTCTTTACCTTCAATTTTCATTTGATATAGGTTCTAATTTGTGTATTTCTTCCGTAATAATTTCACTTACCTTTGGATATGGTTGTAAGGGATGTTTTATACTATTCAGTATTTTCTTCCTATTCTTTTTATCCAATATGTAAAAATATCTATGTTTCTTTGGCTCTCGCCGAATCCAAAATGGTTTTGTTATTACCTTTTGTATCTGCTTTGGGTCATTTGTTCCATACCTAACAAACGATGTTCTACTATGAAACCAATCACCATCCTCATCCCACCTAAAACTCCAACTATCAGTCCATCGTAAATTATTACCCTGATACAACCAATTGGTAGATTGATACACCGTTCCCAAATGCCCTTCTTTCGGGTCTGAATATGATATAAGTGCCCTAATATGAGGTGTGTTTTTCTTTAACCAATCAAATGTTTGAGAAACAAACCAACTCTCAATATTACACCCATACCCATCTTCAATCCATAAGCGGGTCAACTCCAGCACCTCCGTCCGTTCTAAAAGTTCGGATATGGAGGTGCCAGAATTTCTACCCACTGGGTCACCATAACAGGCAACCCCCACCAATTTTTCATTAACCCCACCGAAAAATTGGTGTTCCCCCTCATCTAAATAAAATAAACCAATTGAGTAACTAACTTTTGTCCATAAGTGGCTGTAGTGATTTTTTATAATCATCTCCTTTGCCACCGATTTACTAATCAACCTTACACAAAATTTGGATACATCTGAATAGTTTTTACCCTCTACTTTCATAAGGCCATGTTAGTATATGTTTCCAAGTATAACCCTTAACGATTTTACGAATATTAGCAGGTGAAACACCATTGTTCCTTGCAAGGACTCTGATGTTTCTATGTCCAACACTCCACAACTCACGAATAGATTTTACCTGCCCCTCCGTAAGTTTATGTTTTGGATGAGATTCACCACACAACATATTAAATCTCCTCATTAAAAGGAATTTCAGTTTGTGAGTTCTTTGCTTCCCAAAATTTATAAACGATTTTTCCAATATCAGGCTTTCTATAGTTCGGACCTTTTAAGATTTTACCATCCTCTCTATAAATTGGATTACCATTTTCATCCAACTTTGACATATTGGAACTATGTACTTCATCAAATACATCCTCAATAATATCACCCATCCCATGTTGTAGAATTGTTCCTAATAAGATGTATAATTGGTCGGTGAGAGCGTCTGCAATACCAACCGGGTCATCATTCTGATTTGCCTCTTTGTACTCGTTTAACTCTTCCAAACCAAGCCTATACCTCAAATCGCATATTTCATCCGATTGAACCATTGGGCTTTTGTAATACTTCTGACCATATACCTCGTGAAATTGCTTCACCTGCTCTAATTGCTTTTTCATAACTATACAAATATACAAAATAATTTTTAAAGTGCCAAATATTCTCCTAAAGATTTTACTCCAATAATTCTTTTGAACTCTGAACCATCTTTCATCAATATCACCGTTGGAACGCTTCTAATTCCATACGAACTTGCTAATCCAGATTCCGAATCCACATCAATCTTTTTTACAGGTATAGTTTTAGATACCTGCTCCATAATAGGAGCTAATTGTTTACAAGGTGCGCACCATTTTGCGCTAAAATACCAATATTCTATCATTTTTAATCCTTTTTAATTTATTATCAACCATCACATGAAACGCAATCTGGGTCAGTTGCTCTTGCTGCTATATCACCCCTTAATACTGATTCAGTTCTCATATAGTATAAAGTTTTGATTCCTTCTTTCCAAGCTTCCAAGTGAACTTGATTTATCCACTTTGGAGATGCTTGTGATGGGAACGCAAGATTTAACGATACGGCCTGGTCAATGTATTGTTGCCTAATCCCAGCTTGCTTTATTAATTCTAATTGATTGATTTCTTTGAATGTTTTATACACATCTTTTACCCAATCAACTTCTTTACTTTGGATTACAGTTTCGGGCATCTCCTGAATGTTTGTTAGTTTGTTTCCCAAAAATCCCCACTTTTCTAACTCATCAATCCCTTGAACCGAACCACCATCTTCTAAAATCTTATCCCAAGTTTCTTTGTTATTGATTCCAATTTTACGAAGAACCTTTTCCAACTCAGGATTCTTACGAATGAATGTTCCTTTTGAGGTTTGCTCCGTAAATACATTCGCTGCCCAAGGTTCAATGCCCGGTGAGATATTACCACTTAACTTTGAATTAGACACCGTCGGTGCTATTGCCCTCAAGTGGGTATTCCGCATTTCAGTTCCAACACACCATAGAGGTTCACCATATTCTTTGGCCAAATCTCTACTTGCTCTTTCGCTTTCAATCTTTATTTGTGAGAATATCTTTCTCGTTTCAAATTGAGCGGGCAACCCTTCAAATGAAATACCTCTTTGTTGTAAGTAAGTATGCCACCCAAGAACACCCAATCCCAATGCTCTCCCCTTTTCAGCAGAACGAACCGAGTTTTCAAATCCTCTCATATTCTTTGCTTTCTGAATGAACTCTTCTAATACCCCATCCAAAAACCAGATAGCAGTATAAATCAAATCAGTATCTTTCCACTCATCATATTTTGCAAGATTGAGTGATGATAAACAACATACAAACGAATGTGATTCATCGGTGTGTAAAGCGATTTCAGAACAAATATTGGTCATAAACACCTTCAACCCATTTTTCTTATATGCTTCCGGGTTTTGTTTGTTTACATTTCCCTTATACATAATATAAGGTTCTCCTGTTGCTTTTCTCTTCTGCAATAACTTACCCCACTTTCTTCTTGCTTCTTCATCCCCATCCTCCAACTTACGCATAAACTTATCACCAACAACTGCGCATTGATGTAGATTAAGCGACTGGCGATTCACATCCCCCTTTGGTTCTCTGATTTCTAACCACTCTTCAAAATCTTTATGTTCAATGTTTAGATTAACTGATGCTGCTCCCCTACGAACTGCTCCCTGATTTGTTGCAAGGATTGTAGAATCAAATATTTTACAAAATGGAACAATACCATCGGATGTTCCATTTCCAGTGATTTTGCTCCCCGCAGGTCTTATCATATTGATACCAATACCAACACCACCACCATGCTTCGCAAGTAACATCATTTCTAAATTCTTCTGCCCAATTTCTTGAATAGAATCACCCACATCAATACCAAAACAGGAAATAGGTAATCCCCTATCTGTCCCCGTGTTTGATAAGACAGGTGTAGCAAGGTTTAACCAACCACGCCATATATAATCAAAAAACTTTGATGCAAGTTGTGGTTTATCCAATCTCCTTGCTACCGCAGTACATACCCGCCAATAAGCATCTTTGGGTTTCTCTCCTGCTAAAACATAACCTTTTGATATTGTTTTTAGGTAAACTTCAGTATGTCCCCAAGCGGGGTAATCAACTTCTTTTTCCCATCCTAATTCTTCTGCTATTTTATCTGCTGTATTCATCGTATCCTTAAATTAAAATATATCACCCCAATCTTCACCTTCACCTGCTTTACTATAATCGGTTGGCCTCATAGCAAAGAAATCAGTATGAGTCAATCCTCCCGTAAGGTGGTAAAACCACTCTAAATTACCTGCACTAACTTTATCATACTCAAATATGGGGTCATAACCTAATTCAACCAATTTTTCGTTAGCTCTTTGTTTTATAAACTCTTTTAAATCTACCGCTGATAGGTTTTCTAAATCACCCATCTCAAACATCTTATCAATAAACTTTAGTTCCATCTCCACCATCAACTTTGCAGCAAACTCTATATCTTTTCTTACCTCACCCAATAGTTCAGGAAATTCTTCACACATATGCCTGAATAACCCACATCCCATTTTAGAGTGTAAAGATTCATCCCTAACTGACCATTTCATCTGCTGACCTACTCCTTTCAGTAAGTTTCTCATCTGAAATGAATAAAGGACTGCAAACGATGAATACAACGATACTCCCTCTGCAAACGCTGAAAAGATTGCCAAACTACGGCCTACCTCTGCTCTTGCTTTTGGGTTTGTTTGTAACTCTTCAGGTGTCCAATTTGCTGATACTTGTGTTAGGAATTCAAATTTTTCTTTGATTTCCGGCTCATGCATAAATGCAGCAAAATCTTCTAATCCCAATGTTTCATTAAGATAAGAATACGCAGTTGCGTGGATTGTTTCTTGCGAACCAAACGCCATAGCCATCTGCCGTATCTCATGTTTTGGAAACCACTTTGTAACCATCCCTGTCCAATAATCAGAAACAGCGCATTCGGTTTGAGCGAACCCTAATAAGATATTACCTACTAAATTCTTTTCATGCTTCTTTAAATTTTCTTTCCAATCCTTCACATCCCCTTGCATCGGAATTTCGGTATGTAACCAAAAAGCCTGCATTTGGGGTAGCCATCCATCAGTATAATATTCTGGATATTCAAATGGTTTAAACGGTATTCTCTCTTCAAATAATCCCATAATAATCTCCTAAAAATTTTGTGTGTAAATATAAATACATTTTAAAACCCAATATCACCTTTCATATCTTTGTATTTTTGTAATAAATTTTTTCTTACCAAAGTTCCCCCATCTTTCATCTCTTTTTGGGTGTTTTGACCATCAATAGAATTATCATTGTATATCAAAATTTGCCCATTTGAAAAATTAGCTTTAGAAGGAAATGTCATTCCATCGGGTCCAAATCGGTTTTTAATAACATGCCATCTCCCCGTCCCCGCTAACTTATCATCAATCTTCCTACTTAATGAAACTACGAAATCAGCGGTCATCAATTTGGAAAAAGAACCTGCAATTGATGTTCCCGTAATTACATCCTGCTCAGCACCACTACGATTAATTTGTGAGGCTGTGTATAATGGAACACCATACTCCCCTGCCATACCCCTTAAATCCACTATCAACTCTTCCAAAACCTCGTACCTTTTTTCTTTAGCAGAACCTTTTAACAAATCAGCGTAATCCACCACAATTACATCAGGCTTCTTACCCTGCAGTATCATCCTATCTATATGCGCTTTTAAAGCATTCAAACCAGCAGTACCTGAATTAAACCCTTTAATAACCAAATCACCCTTTAGCGAGCCTACCACCCTTTCAACCTCTTCCATATTGTACTTTAGGTTAGGTATAGGTATCCCAGTGAAAAAGGAATCAAATCGTTGCCCCACCCATGCCTCCCATAATTCCAATGTATAATACACTACGGTCTTACCACCCTTAACAGCGTTTGCCGCAACATTAACCAATGACCAGGATTTACCAATACCAGGCGGTGCTGCGAATATTATTAACTCACCCATTCCAAATCCACCCTGTGTAATTTCATCTATAACATCCCACCCAGTTGGTATTGGATTTCTTGCTAAATCTTCATACCTTTGAGTTATCATTATCTTATACTCATGCCCAACATTCGTTGGTTGACCTGCTTTCATAGCAGTATCAATGGTTGATTTTATCTTATCATACTTACCCTGCTCTAAAAGTGGTATTGAATCTAAGATAGCTTGTTTAAGTGATTGATTTGTGCAAAAGTTTAAAGTTTCTTCTTTTACATAATCTAAATCATCTGATTCTAAATCCCGCCAAACCTGCTTTAAGGTATCTATTACTGATGTTTTTAGAATATCCCTCTCAATAGGGTTTATCTTCGTTTTAAGAACATCTAATGTTGGTTTGGATTCGTAGGTATCTATGTACTCTAAAATCGTTTTACACAACCACTCAGAGGCTTCTGAGTCAAAATACTGCGGTTTTAGTATATCGTATATCTGCCTACTAAAAACCATATCCGATAATAAAGCGGATAAGATTTTAGTTTGAAACCCCGTTCCAAATTTACTTCCAAATTTTTCCATATGATACTAATATACAACCTTATTTGGTTTTTTCAAAATTATTTTTTAAAAGATTATCCAATCTCATAAAACTATTCCTTAACCACGAATCTACATTCGCAAAAGCAGTATATAACTTATCATACATAAACATTTTTTTAAACTCCAATAAATTTAACTTTGGATGATGATTATCTAAAATATCTCTCGTATTTGAAATAATTGATGTTGATATTTCAGGTAATTTTAATTGCATCAAATCGTAGTTTAATTCTATGGTTTCTACTGATTCCAATAATTTTTTTGATAGTTTATCATCGCACCGTTCTTTAATTCCAGTGATAAACTCATTATAATCTAACTCCCCATCGTTTAAGAAATCCATTTTACCTAAAATAGTTTTCTTACCAATCCCATTCACACCTTTAATGTTATCCGATGAATCGCCCATAATAACCCTATACCAAATAAGGTTTTGAGGCATTACACCCCACTCCTCTTTGACAATTGATTCATCGTACATTATTTTTTTGATAGGTGAATAAACCTTAATTCTTTCATTCACCAATTGTAAAAAATCTTTATCAGATGATAGTAATATCACCTCATTTTTAAAATAGTGGTTAGCCATCCAAGCCATCAAATCATCTGCTTCTACATAATCTACCTGTAAAAGAGTTACGGGTAGGTTTTGAAGATACTCATACAAACGAATGAATTGCTTACGCATAGATTCCTGCTGGTCCTCTATATCTTCATATCCCTGCAATCTATTCAGTCGTGTAAGGCCTGTTCTACCACCTTTATAATCGGAGTACATTTTTTTCCTCCGATGCGAACCACCCTTACCATCAAATACAATGATAACACGAGTAGGGTTCAAATTTCTAATAGTGGCTGCGGCGGATAACAGGAAGCCTGTTATACCACCACAGTGTTCACCATCATCGTTGAGAGCAGGGACTGCTCCGAAAACTCGGATGTACATATTCAACCCATCAATGATAAGGACTTTATCATTTAAGTTTTGATTTAAAACCTGTTGGTTTTCTTGTCCCAACTTACTCAACAAATCTTTGTAATTCTTAGTCATCAAAATCGGATAGTTCTATATTATCAACATTTGCTTCATCGGATGCTTCTTTGTACGAAAGAATGTAAGAATTACAAATTTCGTTGTAGATTTTTTCCCTCACATCAGGACGAGTCTGAAGAATATCAGGAAAATTCTTTGCTTGAAACTTTATTTCTTCACCAGTTTCGTTATCCACCCAAGTATACCACGCACCACTTTGATTGGCTAACTTATAGTTTTTCATCATTTCTAACCAAGAACCTAAGTTATCAATACCACTATCAAAGTAAATATCGTAATCAATTGAGCGTAATGGTGGGCCCATTCGGTTTTTAATAACCTGTGCTCGGGTTTTAATACCAATCACCTGTTCCACGCCACCAACTTTTGCTTTTAACTGACCCATTTGTTTCAAACGGATTCTACAACTTGAATGGAATGCGATTGCTTTACCACCAGATGTAGTCCACGGGTCGCCAAAGCTTACCCCCATCCTGGTCCTTAATTGATTTGTAAAGATAAGAGTGATTCTTTCTCTACCAATTAAGTTGGTGATTTTACGCATTGCTTTTGAAATGATAATTGCTTTTTGAGTTGCGTATCCCGCCTGGTCATAATCAGCTGAAATCTCAACCTTTGTTGATGCACCTGCTACGGAATCCACTACAATTGTAACCAATTTCTTTTTATCGGATTTTCTTACCGAATCAATAATTGAATCAACTGCTTCAAAAATATCTTCCACCGTTTCCAATGGAACATACAACATCTTTTTCAAATCAACACCAATCGCTGCCAAAAACTCCTGATTAAGTGCGTTTTCAGTATCAATGTACACACCCAATCCACCCCTCTTTTGCGTATCCGCAATTGAGTGGGCCGCTACTAACGATTTACCACTACCTTCCAGCCCTGTAATTTCGCAAATTCTTCCAACAGGCAAACCACCATTGGTTCGGTTTGAAATAGCCAAATCTAACATTTCAGAGCCAGTAGACACCCACTCGTCTAAGTCGGTGGGTGTCTGCTCTGAACCATCTAAATAATAAGCTACTTTGTGTTGGGATTTGAATTTCTTATTAAGATTATCAGCGAGTATGGTAGACAGCTCATCACGAACTATATCTACTTTAGGTTTACTCATACTGATTAATCGTTAAAAAGGTCGTCAAATGCTTCTTTTACTGAACTAGCTTTCGTTGTTGTTGGTGTGGATTCTACAACTGCAGGTTGTTCTGCTTTTGCTTCTTCTTTTACCTCACCAGTTTCCAACCAAACCTCCAACATAGCCTTCAACTCGTCATAGGTATGTCTTTTGAAAATGGTTGTTAAATCAGCCTGACTTTTTACCAACTGAACGATATTCTTATCTTCAGTCATAGGTGTGGTATTTGGTTTTACCCTAATAAATGTTTCAGGATAAGATTTACCAACCTCTGCAGCTGATTTGAATTCTACAGTGATATCCCTACCACTCATCGGGTCGGTCAAATCACCATAATCTGGGTCTGCGAAGAACGCAAGGATTTCTTGGTAAACCTGCTTACCAAAGCCCCAAAATTTTACACCCTCTGATTCCTCACCTCTTACCAAAATAGGAACATAAGTTCTCATCTTTGGTGTCAATTTTTTAGAGAGATTGTAATCTTCCCTATCCTTTGTTGCTTTCAATTGCTCTGAAAATTCAACGATAGGGTCTTTCTCACCAAAAGAAATGGGTGATAGAATCGTCTTACCACCAAAATCAAAGTGGAAATACAACTCAATAAAAGGGTTTTCTTTGTTGTGCACATAAGGCACTAATCGGATTTGCTGCTTACCTGGATTCGGTTTCCATAAGGTATCAGTCTTTTGTACTTTTGTTTGAAGTGAATTCAAACGGTTTCGGATTGCATTTAAGTCAATTGCCATAATTACTCCATTTTTTAATAGGTTAAACAAAAATTATAGTCACTAATATACAACATTTAGTTGACAATTCCAAATGTTTTTTCAAAAAAATTATTTTTTATTTTTTTTAATCTAAATTCTCTACTCTATAAATAGTAGTTCGCATGAATTTAAAACTATCATCAGAGGTTAATAATACCCCATTTTTATAATCATCCCAATTCAACATATAGTTTTTATCTAAGATACCACCATTTAACGATTGAATAAGCCTGTTAAGGGCGTTTATCGTATATAAGGTGTTTGTTTCTCTTTTTCTATGAACCATAATTGTATTTGGTAAAAATTTTGATGATGGTGATGGTATGATATTGTAGCTGATAACCAACTCTTCTGAATTCTCTAAAGTCAATACGAATATCTTCTTACTGAAAAGAGTAAATCCAGTTTTTATAGTACCTAAATCAGAATCGCATTTAGGTTCGGTTGTAAATGTTATCAGTAATTGTGTTTTCACTCATAGCTCCGTAAGTTATTTTACCAATGCAAATGGACCAGAAGATTTTATCATAACATCAGAAACTTCAAATCCTAAAAAATTCATAATCGCATCAAACATTTTTCCACCAAGACTTTTAATGTATGATATTGCTTCTTTTACTCTATCCATTATAGTTTGCAATATATCTTCAACCTGTTTTTTTATTTTAGTAGTAACATTTTTAAACCCTTTTACCAAATTATTAAATAATGCAAATTCATCGATTCTTTGTTTACTAGCTTCTATTAAAATAGTTTTCCCAAGTTTAGATTTTGAAAACTCTTCATTTATAATATCTCTAAATGTTATATTTTCAATTAATTTTGATTTTGAAAGTTGTTTTGACCTTAATACCAATGATGCTTGTGGATTAGCACCAGATGTTTTGAATGCTACATAAAATGAATTTTTAGATGCTAATGGTTTTGCATCATTTATACTATCCATTTTTAAATGAGCGGTAACTTTGCCCGATGGGTCAAATTCTATTAACTGATTCGCAACAGCATTTTTATCTGAAAATTTATTAGTTCCTGTCGCTGCTTCAAAACAAAAGCATGTTTTAAAGTAAATATCTTTAAAAATTGACTGCATATCATTTGTTAGTTCTTTTGCATTCAATTGTAATTTTTCCATTTCAGCTATTGCTTTTTCTTGTGATGGGGTTAAAGTTTCACCACTATCGCGCAATTTTTCTAATGCGGTAATTGTACCTTTTTCCGTCATTTTTCCCATTTTTTGCTCTAATGTATCCAAAAATGATTTTAATAATGTGGGTTGATTTTCTCCGACCATTTTAATTGCGGCATTAAATGTTGCAATAGACTCTTTGGGACCGGCACTCATCAACTGAGAACCACCTGTTTTTTTTAAGGAAATTTTTTCATTACTATTACCTAATATATCGGTTTTTGGTGTTTTATCAGTTCCACCCCAATCAGAATTAATTGCTGCGGTAGCAGAACCCAACTGAGATAATTTATTAGATTTTATAATACCCCTAAACACATCCGCTATTTTTTTAGCATCTTCACCATAAGTAGACCAATATACTTGAGCTCGTGCCCACTCTTTAGAACTTTCATCAATACCGTTATACGCACATATTATTAACGCTTCCCAATCTTCTCCCTTTGGCGAAGGACCACCACCCGTTAAGTGATTAAAAAGTTCAGGACTACCACCACCCACATTTGAAGTAGCAATTCTTACTTTAGTACCATTTGGTAATTGAAGAGTTTTTACAAAATCACCAGAACCATATGTTTTAACAGACGGGTCATCATCTAATATAGTCAAAACATCCCCATTTTTTAAGTTAGGCGCCCATTTGGGGCCTTTACTCCCTTTTAAAAATATTTGATGACCTGCTTTGTATTCCGGCTTCATAAAACTTGCTTCAGATATAATATCTTCTTCTAAGTCCATTGTACCCGATTGTTCCATCTCCCGCTTCTTTTTCAGATATGCTTCTTTTTCAACATCGGTCATCATACCAATCTTAATCGCATCTAAATCCTTTTCTAACGGATTTTCCTCCTTAGGCTTTTCTTCCGTTGGAGGTGTTGGGGATTGCTCTAACAAACTTTTACGAAATTCATAAGCAATATCACTACCATACAATTCCTCTATTACATGAGTAATCGCATTTATAGATTTTACACTATGTGGGTTTGTGAGTTCACCCCTTATTTCATTCCAAGTAAGTTGGGTTATTTCATTCAGTATATTATCTTTAAAACTATCATTCTTCATAAGTATAAATATCTTTATTATATGGTAAACATATTCTTATAATCATCTCCAACCTCTACCTTTACAGGATATCCACCCCACTCCATAATCTCTTTTACCTTTTGTGGATATGTATCTATTTCATCTTCGGATACATCAAATAGGATTGAGTCATAAGTGTAAAGAACAGGTACTGATTTATAACCCTCTAATTGTTTACTTAGTTTATTTATAATAAGTATGTTTCTTTCCGTTTCTAATGCTTGTAAAATATAGTTAAATAGTTTATTTTTGTTCATTTCCGGCAGTTTTCTAATAAGCCGTTTAAATATTGGTGTTTCAACCCCAGCATTAAACAAATACTCATTCCATAACTTATCAATTATAATAGAAACCGATTCGTAGAATGGTATGTGTTTATACTCATCCTGCACCCCACCATAGAGTTGTCTAAAGGTTATGGGTTTTGCTTGCTCCATAGGTACTCCATACTGTTGACCTAACCAATTGTGAGCGGACATGTCTATTGGTATAGGGCTTCCTATTAAACCTCCAATTAATCGGATGTGATACCCATCATAATCAAAACTGAATAACTTACCCCCAACAAATCGGGATATAAACCTGCTTCGGGTATCATCCCCCTTTTTCAATGCAGCGTAATTAATACCATTGAAAGCATTGGAAGGGCGGGAGGTGGATGTTAAAAAATTATAGTGTGTCATTTCCAACCCATCTTTGGATTGAAATCCATTCTTTTCTATATTATAAAGTGAGTGTGGGTATAGTGTAGAAAATTTTGTAGGTTCTACATTGGTTGATTTAAATAACTTTTTCCATTCACCAAAGAACTCATAGTGTTTTAGTATAGGTATTAAATCTCCTACCTTTGGAATCCCCCTTCGTCTGAAAACATTGTGGATTGGTAATTCATCTACACTATATTCTAATCCCAAATGAAATAAGTATGCTTGTAAATCATAAAGATTATCAGTTTTGTAGTGATATAAAAACGATTTCAAATCTACCACAAATACCTTCTTAAATCTACTCAAGTCTAATTCCCCACCAAATGGTTCTACATCCAAGTTTTTGTAGTTGATACAGCAATCAATCTCCCCATCGGAAATGAATAGGCAAGATAATTCCGTTTGAGCAGAGTGTTTGCTCAAAGAACTATATATTGGATACACCAAAACCCTGTCCGCAGACAGGGTGGTTGAGATTTCATTAAAAATCATTCAACAAATATACAAAAGAAATTTGATATTACAAATAGAGAACTTCAATATTGTAGCCCGAAACACGATAAACTGAACTAA
>Ga0315906_10003125_pt1 | contig 22188 bp, 28 predicted proteins | sample LakEriMetagenome_4_FD_203526 | JGI IMG/M metagenome (GOLD analysis project Ga0315906, IMG submission 203526) | Freshwater fungal communities from buoy surface, Lake Erie, Ohio, United States - Buoy 2 MA122 | ecosystem: Environmental > Aquatic > Freshwater > Lake > Lake biofilm | place: USA...
GATAATATTGACGGGTATGAACTTGGAGGTAATTTTTCTTCTGACGATGATGTAATAGAAATTGCTGTTAAATTTAACCCAAAAACACTACGTAAAAACATCTACAATATTATTGGAGAATTAAATGATATTGTTGCCCACGAATTGGAACACGGATTCCAATATGTTAATGAAGGGAAAGTATATCAGGACCCCCCATCTGATTCATTAGGTTATTATACACAACCTGATGAAATTAAAGCCCAAAGGGTTGGTTTAAGACGACTTGCCAAATTAAGAAAATTACCATTTAATGGTGTTGTATCAGAATGGTTTGATACTCATAGAGATATTCACGGTTTAACCGAAAACGAACAAGAAATTGTGATAAATGAGATATTGGTTGGATAGTGATAACAAACTCAGAGGCAAAAGGTATTAAACTTTATTTAGAAAGATTAATTCACCCAATTAAAATGTTCAACTTCAAATTTACTGATGTTGAATATGAAATTGATTACAAAGGGAAACTCATTATTGAATATGATTTATATGTTCAATCTAAACAAAAAGATATTCCTTGGTTGTGGGATTATTTTAGTTGTAAATCCAAACATATTTTAGAAGATGGTTGTAATATTGTTGGGATAAGTTACGGTGATGTAAGACCCATTGTAAAACTTATTTACGTTGATGATTTTGAATCTCGAAGATTTGGGGGTTATTTATCGGATTCATTTATTAATAAGGTTAATGAAGATATAAAACAAAACGCAGCAAAAAAAATATCAACACATTTCTTCTGTGGTGGTGAAAGAAAAATCCTTACATTAATTATTAGTTGTGAAGTTTCCGATATCTATATTGATGATGGAATACAAACTGATGTTTCGGTTTATTGTAGTCAAATACTTGTTGATAATAAACCTCTTGAAAATATTACTCAAGATTTAGCAGAAACTATTGTTGGATATATGTCGGAGGATGATAATACTAGAATGGAATTGGATGTAATAGTTTGGAATGAAATTACCAAATATATGGATTTAGAAGATTGTGAGATATGGACACATACTTACACATATATTAGAAATATTGGAGATGTTGAAGTTAATGATTTTAACTACACAAATAATTCAACCTTCACAAGTAAATTGTGTGATTTTATTTCCGGAGATTATTAACTTCTAAATCTGTTAATAATTTTTGTTAACAGTTCTCTAATCATAATTGCTGAAACTGTTAGAATTCCAAATGATGCTAATCTAAGACTGATTTGTTTTATATCTTGATTAGTATATTCACCACTTTTGGCTATTTCAAATAACATTGGGATTAAAGGTAATATAAAAGTATATCCCATCATATTTGTTACTTTGTGTAATGTAATGTTAAGGCTTGATGTAAAATCTAAAAAAGTACCTTTAAATTCCTTACCTTTTTTAAGAGCTTCTTTAAATGGAATTGATAATCCATCCTCTTTAATTTTTTCAAATACTTGTTTCGCCATTTCAGCGTTATCAAAATAATAAGTGGCAATAATACCTGTTAAAATTAGACTTAATTCCAAATCAGTTAAATTTGGGTACTTACCTACAAGAAAATTATTAATTGGACCTATAAACCCACCAATACTGGCACCCCAAGTTATTGCGAATTGTAAATTCATCCCCATACTTTCTGAAGCCTCTTTAATAATTTTTTTAACAAAATCATAATTATTTTTCACTGATTCGGCAAAATTACTAACAATAGATTCTGTTAAAATCATCTTTCTTTGGCTTTCTGTAATAATTAAAGTTGTTTTCATACACTAATAAATACTTTGATTATATTTATTGTTAAGATTAAATTATAAAATATGGCAAATCCTAAATTAAAACCCGGAGATAGAGTATTTCTAATAAGTATGAATGGGGAAAACTCTTTATTTTTTGGAGATTGGGGTACCGTTAAAAAAGCCTACGTATTGTTTGGTGCAGACCAATATGATGTAAAGTGGGATAATGGTAGTACTTTATCACTTATTGATGGTGAAGATAAATGGGACATCACAAATAGAAAGAAAAAAACTATTAAAGAAAATGATAGTAATAAATTTTTTATGGATAATATTGACGTATTTAAGTATTTTAATATGAAATTCTTAAAAAAATATCTTTTAATGATTAGAGACGCTAGTTTTACTAATATGTATGGTGCAAGCCCATATCTTTATATGGGTCGTGAAAGAATAGAACACGAATTCAAATACAAAGATATTCATAATGAAGAAGCTTTTGAAGAAGTTTTAGACCACGCCAACCAAGCACAGGCGGAAATGATTAATGGTGTTATTAATTATTTAGAAGATAAAGGTATTGAGGAAGATATGTCTAGTATAAATAGATATCTACAAAGGTTCGCAACTAAAATCGTGCAAACATATACTTTTTTATAAAACATAAACATATTTATTAAACAAACAACAATATGAACGCATATTTTTTTAAAATGACAAACGAGGAGAGAAGTAACATCCTTGACCAACATAAAGAAATTTACGATGGATACGTAACAAGTTACGCACAACAACCTAACCAACAACCATTATATGTTCAAGATTATGCAAATGATAAAGGGGGGATAACCGTTAATAGTAGAGGTGAGGTTACTACGTATAAAAATGTCGGTATTAATGAAATGCACGCTGATAGTAAATCAACCGGTTTATTCTCGGATGAAGAACCAAAAGAAGGATATGTTTCAGCAGGTGTTGAATACGCTCCTGAAGAAACATTTGAATCTGAATTTGAAGTTGTTACTGATTTTAGTGATGATGATGATAATTTTAAGGTTAATGTTGGTGCTCATAGAGATATGATTGGTGATGGTAATGACGATTTAGGTCACGGAGTATTCGGACAAGACGAAGAAGGAGACCAAATTCTTGTTAGTCCTGAATCAGATGATGATTTAGTTTTTAGTCCTGACTCAGCAATGTTTGATGACGATGATGATGATGATTCATTATTTGGTAACGATTTAGATTCATTGTTTAATCTAGATACAGAAGAAGATTATATTGAGGAAGAAACAAAAGAACAAATTATTTCTAAAATTAATGAATCTTTAGATATGTTCAAAAGATTATCAAAATATAATTAATATGAAAAAAGTAATTAAATTGACTGAAAGTGATTTATATAACATCGTTAAACGTGTTATTAAAGAACAATCGTTATCATTTGAGGCAAGATTAATTGAAAAAGGTTTTGAAAAAATTAAAAATAATGTTCTTGTTAAAAAAATCCCGAAAACAGGTGATTTTTATTTTAATTTAAAAAATAATGGCGCTGAAATTACAATACTAAATCCTAGTGAAAAAGTAATTCGTAAATTTAATGCCAAATTTAACACAAACGAATCAAATAAAATTAAACTAGGTTTTAAATCTGAACCTGATGCGAAAAGATTATTAGAGTTAATTATTAATTCGTTTGGTAATTCAGGTACAACTCAACCTGTACCACCTAAATCAACACAATTACCAACGACATCATCACCATTTCCGATGGATGAAGAAAGATTAGATTTTATGAATATGTCAGATGATGAATTACACGATTTTCATCCGGAAATTAAAAAACATCCAAGACATTTCAAAAATTATGAACCAAGAGGTGAATTTTTAGGATGGAAAGGTGAAGTGGATAAAAGAAATATTTATAAACGAGGTGGAAAATTCCACAATGCGTTTGACAAAGAAAAATAAAATACAATGGAAATTAAAGAGTTAGAATCGTTTTATGTAAATGAGGCATCTCAAACTTTGGATGTGACATTTAGGATTTTATCCGATAGTGACGATGAGATTAGAACAGACCAAATAACCCTTGAAGAAGTTAAAACATTTGGTTATAATATCAACGAAAATGTTGATGATTTTTTTGATGAAGAAGATGATGACGATATTTACTTATTTGGGGATATTGATGACGAAGATTTAGACGAACAAGAGGTAATATCATTTTTGAACGAATACTATTTAATTTATCCGGACAATTTACCTGACGCAGAATTATATTAAAAAATAAACCCCCTTAATTGGGGGTTTTTATTATGGACCTATTCTTGATAAATGTATCATAACAACTTCATTTGGACCACTACTCGAATAAGGCCATAATCCGGTACTCTGTAGAGTTAAACTTTCCACCCCATCATCCAATATTTTAAAAATTCTAACGGAACCATTAACATTGAATTTAATATAACCTAAATCATAAATGTTTTCGTGATTAACTACAGTATAATAATATTTTCTTTGCCAATTAACAGTGCCATCACCAACGGATATTGGAAAAAAAGAAACAATAGTGTAATCAAAATGCCAACGAGTAAATCCAACATAGATATCATCTAAAGGGAAAGTATCTAAGTTATTTACATAATGAGTTCCTGGTGAATAAATCTGACCACCACTATTTGTTGTGTTCTCAGTACTTATGACGGTAACTTTGTCAATGATATATTCACCACTTAACGACAACGATGTTGGTTCTTGATACACAGTACAAGAATTAAATGTAAACAGTATTCCAAGTAATAAGAGTATTTTCTTCATAATATTTTATTTTTAGCAAATATATTACTTTTTTTTTAATAACCAAAATATTTATATAAATATGAGAACAGATATTGATTACATTATTTCCTTAATGAAGGAGTATACCCCGAAAACAGATACAATTGAACTTGATGAAGATGACGCAGCGGCAACTAGTGGTGGTTCCGGTGGTGGTGGTAATACCCCGTCAACTTGGTCTGACATTGTTGGGTCAAAAGTTTCACGAGGTAAAGCAAATCCATTAATGAAATCAGGACAAAAATGGGAATCAGGTTTAACCCGAGGACCGGCAAATCAATTAAAATAACACTTTATTTCGTGTAGGGAGATATTTATATTATTATTGATATTTATAAAAAAACATAATTATGGAGAAATACAACTTAAACGAGGGGAACGACGCACTTAAACGTGTTCTTCTTATGATGAAATACGATGCCAAGAAGACCTTAACTGAGAATATTGAGGAAATGGAATCGGTTGACGAACAATATGAAGCACCTGCAGTGGCAGGTACGGCTATTGGTGCTGGAGCGGGTGCAGCAGCGGGTGCTGCAGGTCTTTTAGGAGCTGCCGCAGTACCATTACCGGCAATAGCCGGAGCAACAGCTCAGGCGGCGGCTTTAGGTACAGGATTAATAGGACCTATAACAGCAACTCTTGGAGTTAGTGCTGCAAGTGCGGGGGCTATTGTTGGTGGTGCCGTCGGATTAGCGGTATTACCATTAGTTTATTGGTTAGTAACTAAAGATACAGGTGCAAACAAAGTTAAAAAAATCTTCGAAATGTGTTCAACAGACGCCGCTAAAATTGCGAAATTACCTAGAAAACTTGGTGAAACTGATTTACGTTCAATGACAGATGATATAGACGACGCAATAAATGAAAAAACTTGGGGATTTATGGCGGGAACGGATGAGGAAAAATTATTTGGAGCATTCAAAAAATTAGAATCCGGAACAGCATCTGATTTTTGTGCGTTAGTAAAATATTATAATACACATTCGGATAGTGGTGATTTATTCGATGATTTAGATAGTGATATTGATGCTGAAGAAGAATGGAAGCAAATATATAGACCAATTAGAAATTGTGTTGAAGATTCCTTAAAAACAATAGCTGACGAAACAATTCAAGATTGTAAACAAAATCCTAATCAAGAAAAATGTAAAGCCGGTGGCGGCGGAGGAGGTGGTGGAGGTAAAACTACACCTAAATTCAAAGATTGTACCGGAACATACACACAAGGATGTAAATCAGAAGTGATTAGAAAAGTTCAAGGTTGTCTTAATATTAAACCGGATGGTTTATTTGGACCAAAAACTCAAGGAGCTTTAGAATCTAAAGGTTTCAAAACAGGATTTACTGATGCTGATGTTGAAAAATTATGTCCGGAAAATGTAGTGGTTGAACCACCAGTAAGTCAGGAAGACCAATATGGGTATGACACAGAAAATCAACAAGGGGCAAAACCACCATTTGATTCAACTGTATCTAACATAAGTGTAGATAAATTAGATAGTATTTAATAAAAAACGATAATGAAAAAAAATATAAAAGAACAATCGGTACCAAGTAAATCAACAGTTGACCCTGGTATGAAAAATGTTGTTAACGCACCAAAAGGTGAGTTAGATATTTTACAAAACAATGGAATTCTAAGAACTAAAGGTGTGTTATCTAATTTAGCTTTATATCCTGATGGAAATCCAAGAGCTATTCAAGTTGGTAATAAAAAATATTACGCAGCTAAAATATATGAAAGACCGGGAAAAGATACTCTTTATTTAACTTACGATGGTAGAATTTTAGTTAAGAAATCTGACGGTGTTTACAAATATAAATTAGACCCAAAAACAAACCAACCATATTTAATTGATGGTATTGCCGATACAGGATTACAATTACAATTTACTAATGTTTTAACTCAATTTGGATTAAATCCGGATGACCCACAAACAGATGTTTATTTTTATTTGAATGAAGTTACTAAAAAATTACAAGAATATATTGATAAAGGTGCGGTATCTAACTTATTTAGAATTTGGAATGATATGTTGACATATTATTTCCCAAGTGATTATAGAACTAATCCATTACACCAATTGAATGCAACATTCAAAGTAAAAGATAAAGAAGGTATAGAAACCATTTTACCTTTTACTCCGACGATAGATAGTAGTAAATTAAATACTGAATATGAAAAAATAACAGACATCCAACGTTTTGGTAATTTATCTTTTCAAGGTAAAGATTTCCCAATTTATAGACTAAGAGGTGTTGCTCCGGATGTTACTTTTGGTAAAAAAATATCAGTTGACGCTGGAACGTGTAAAACTTATTTATTACAATATTTAGGTATTGCAATGGATTGGCAAATGAACGGTGGAAGTATAAACCCAACAATTCAACAATACAAACCGTATATTGTTAGATGTAAGAATTCGGGAGCTTATGATGAGGCAAGCGGATTTACTGGTGTAAATCAAGAGGAATTATCACAATATGTTGATTTTTCAGCAAAGAACTCACCATTTGGATTTTTCAGACAAGGAAAAACTCTTAGTTGGAATAACATCAAAAATATTTTAGCAGGTAAATCAAATGTGTTAAAAAGACCTAACCCTTATATTATTGGTGACCAAATTGCTGAATCTAAAAAAGATGAATTAAAATCTTTGATTAAAGAAAATCTAATTACTTTATCTACAGAAAAGAAAAATAAATTATTAGGAGAATCTAAAATTATTAATTTAAGACTTGGAATTATAAAAGAATCAAACACTGAAAATAAAGATAAATTATTTAATGATATTATCTCTGAAATGTTTTATTTGAATAATCAGGGATTTGATAAAGATTTAATCAACGAAGGATTTTGGGAGATTTTAGGAGGGTTATTCCCATCAACTAATACAATTGGAGAAACATTCAAAGAATATTTAACTAAATGGTTAATTGAAGCTATTGCTCCAGGACAAGAAAATGGTTGGATTGGAAATATAATTATTACATCCGTTGGTAACCTTAAAATTGGTGATATTACAAAACTTACAAATTGTGAGTTTACAACAAAACTTTTATCAAAATCTATTTCTGAAGCTGTTGTTAGAAAATTTGCGGAAAGTAAAGGTATTTCAGGTGTATTGGCTGATTTAATAAGAAATAGTATGATAGAACAATTAGATAGTACTGAATTCGCACAAAAACTTGAATCAGGATTAGCACACGTTATATGTCCACTACTTGGTGGTGTATCACAAAAAATGTCAACTGTTGCAAATAAAATGAAAGATAAGGCAATTGCTGGCTAAAACTTACCTCCGGTGTAGGAACCGGACGGGATTAACCAATTAAAAAGAAGGGGGAAAATTCTGTATCTAGCGAAAAAGGTGTCTTAGGGCACCTTTTCGTTGCTTAAAACTTTTTTTAAAATAAATTTGTTTAATAAAAAAATATATATTACTTTTGTCCTATGAAAACATTTAACGATTTAGTATTTAAACCACATCTTATCGGTAGAGGTGCCGTTCAAGCGACATTAGATTTAGGAAACGATATTGAAATTTCGGTTGTTGGAGGTCCCAGATTATACGGAAACGGAACGACATCATTTGAAGTTGCGGCGTTCTACAAAACATTAGGTAAGTTTGTTCCAATGCCGGATGGTGAAAATGTTTCGAGATGGAATTCAAAAGAAGAAGTAACAGAACTTATTAACTATTTAGAAAATTTATAATTATGCCAGATTTTAGTACAGAAATTGATATTGAGCCTTGGGAATATATCTCCGAGTGTAGTCGTCGTGAAATTGATGAATTAATTGAAACCTTAATTGAAAACGGTCATTTGGCTCGATTTAATGGTAAAGCGGTACCAACTAAAGAAGGTGCAAGTGTGATGGATATTGAGTGGGATGAATTACTAACAAAGATTAGATTTTCAAAACACCTGTTATCCAATGAGGATGAAAATACAATAATTGATATTGCAAAAAAATTAATATAAAAAAAATATTTGACTTTTGATAAACTTTTCGTAAGTTTGATATAATTATAATAGAAATGAAAAACACTAATAAACATATGAACGTCGTGATTTGGAAACAACAATTTAGTAATTGTTCGTATCCGCGTATCTCGCATACAAGTTCAGATGATTTATCAAGTGATTTAACAACAATATAATTTAGTTAAACCAACAATACAAGATAAAGTCCTGAACTCAAAAAGTTCAGGATTTTTTTTTATAAAAAATTTGGATGTTAGAAAAAAAGGATTACCTTTGTCCCATCAAAATAAAGGATATGTTATTTGAAATATTGGTAAGAAATGGAAGAGTGGACAGTTGGTTGTCAAGCGGTCTTGAAAACCGTCGCTCGTAATGGGTTGCAGGTTCGAATCCTGTCTCTTCCGCAACTTTGCCCCTTCGTATAACGGTTAGTACATATGGTTTTGGTCCATACGGTGGGAGTTCGATTCTCTCAGGGGTAACGAAGGGTTTGGTGGAACCCCAAGAATAGGTGATGAGCCTATATCCACCAAAATACCGAGAGGTCAAGGACCAAAGACGGTTCATATCCGACTTTAGAATGGAGCATTACCATTTCTCGGTACAAATTGCCCCGATGGCGTAATGGAAGCGTATTTGTCTTACATACAAATGGCGGTGGTTCGATTCCATCTCGGGGTACGAAGCTCAGTTCTCACTATACTCGCGGAGCAGGAAGTGTGTATTGGAAAATAAAAGTCGTTCGGATACGATAGCCTGACTGTAAATCAGGTCCTCACGGGAGTGGTTCGAGTCCACTATTTTCCACTTTTGGTTCTCTTGTGTAAGTGGTCTGCACGCAAGACTGAAAATCTTGAGGATAGAGTTCGATTCTCTGGGGAACCACAATTGACTACTAAGAATGAATGATACGAGTTTCATACGCTCGAAAGGAGTCAGGTAGTAGTCAAAATTGGACTTGTAGCTCAGAGGAAGAGCGTTCGCCTGTTAAGCGAAGGGTCGGGATATCGTGATTCCCCAAGTCCGCAAAACCTTAAGATAGGTTTTTATATGGTGATTGTAGCTGAAATGGTAAAGCGTCTGATTGTGGTTCAGGAGATTGTGGGTTCGACCCCCACCTTTCACACTTAAAAATTGTCTCCATAGTTTAATTGGAAAAATACTTGAATACGAATCAAGAGACGTGGGAGTTCGACTCTTCCTGGAGACACAAAAAAGTTTATTAATTTAATTTATATAAAAATGGAAAAAATCACCTTACAAAGAAATATGGATGATGGGTATGGTACTGTTTATTGTATTCAAAAACAAGATTTTGAACTCGGAAATATTCACGAATATTTTGAGATTGAAGAAAAATTCGAGAATGTTGAGTCAGTTGTAAATTATTTGAAAGAAAAATATGAACAAGACGATTATGATTTTATTGAAGATGTTAAATGTAATTTAGATGATTCTGAAGATGCTGACCATTTCCAATCAACCGCGAACCCTAATGGTTCCGGAAATAATGTTGATAATCTTGTTTTGATTTATAATGGAAAAGTTTTATTTGAAACTTTTTAAATTAAATTTTGGAGAGTAAAACAATCAGGGTATTGTCACCGCCTGCTAAGCGAGTGGTTCGGTAAAATGGATGGATTTCGAATATTCTGCTCTCCGCAGACAAATTATATTAGGGTGTAGGAAAGTTGGTTAATCCGCTATATTTGGGATATAGAGAACGCTGGTTCGAGTCCAGTCACCCTAACAACTCGGGTACGTAATTCAGTGGTAGAAGCCCATTCTGATGAAATGGTCGTCGATGGTTCGAATCCATCCGTACCTACAAATGTGGCTCACAAACTTTGATTATTAAGTTCAAATTAGTTATATTTTGAGCCAAATAACAAAGTGAAATGAGCTCAAATTGACCTCGTAACTCAGCGGTAGAGTACCAAACTTTTAATTTGGGAGTCGAGATTTCGAAATTCTCCGGGGTCACAAAAAAGAATGTTTAATTAAAAATCAAAAGTTGTGAATAAGTACGGAAAAACTTTGGTTTTGGATTCAAGTTTTATGCCAAGGTCCATCATAAATACTGAGAGGGCTTTTGTTATAAGTTATAAAGGTAATGCTGATATTATTGCCGAACATCCGGAATCATTCAAATTAGTAAATCCTGAATTGGATATCAAAAAACCTTCAATTATTAGAGTTTTCAAATATGTGAATCAGGTAATTCAAAAGGTTCCTTTAAGTAGAGAGAATGTTTATCGTAGAGATAATTTTGAGTGTGTTTATTGTGGATGTGATAACAGAAAGACATTAACATTAGACCACGTAATACCCCAATCTAAGGGAGGTAAAGATACGTGGGATAACTTGGTAACCGCTTGTAGAAGATGTAATAGTGAGAAGTCTAATTTGACGTTGGAGGAGTATGGTAAAGAAATTCCCCAACCAAGACGACCACACTATTTGATGTTAATGAGACAGGTCCATTATATCCCGCAAGAATGGGAACCATATTTATTATTTTAAAAAAAATTTGATGGATTACAAAATAAGTATTATCTTTGTAAAAAAATAAATAACTATGAAAAAAGTAATAAATGAACTAAGAAGAGTTAATTTTGTTGATTATGCGTTTTTATATATTGAAAACAATTTAATTGTCCAACAATTTTATGGGGCTTGTAAAAATAATGAATCTCTTAATGAGTTTTATAACTTAGAGGAAGTTAGTCAAGTTGGGGTTCAATTAACCGCACAAATATCACACAGTTTTTATACATTCTTAAAATATAATTTAAACGATTTCTTAGAGTCTCAAAAATCATTTTTAAGAGTTGTTTTAGAGAGAGAATCAAATCAAATTAAAAGTTATGATTTGGTGTTTATTGATATCACTACTAATGAAAAATATTACTTGGAGATTAAATTGAGTCAAAATGATAACTCTTGGCAAGGTTCAACATCTTCAACTTCTAAAGTGGATAATTTCTTATTAATTAATTTTAAAATTGATAGAGACAAAAAGTTATCGTTAACTAACAATAATGGTTTATTTAGCGGTGTATTTGCCGGAATATTTAATTTAGGTTCACATAAATGGAATGGTGATGCTAAATCTAACAATCATAGAACTTCTTTTGATTTTAGAATGACCGATTGGTCCATTGATAATCTAACTGAAAACTGTATAATTAAAGGAGGGGTGATTCCTAAACAAAAAAAATATCACCTAAAATTAAATCCGGTAAATTATGAGATTATTAAATAATAACACAACAGGTGATTTTGTTGAACTAGCAAAAGAAATACCAAATAATTATGTTGACTTAACAGTTACATCACCACCATACGATAATCTAAGGACTTATAATAACAAAATTACAGGTGTTAAAGAAAGTGGATTTAGCTTTGATTTTGAAACAATGGTTTCTGAATTATATCGAATTACTAAAGATGGTGGAATCGTTGTGTGGGTTGTTGGTGACCAAGTAAAAAATGGTGGAGAAACTGGTAGTTCATTTAGACAAGCCTTAGGATTTATGTCCAAAGGTTTTTTGTTATATGACACAATGATTTATATGAAAAATGGGGCACCGTTTCCTGAAAAAAAACGATATTCCCAAGTTTTTGAATATATGTTTGTATTTTCAAAAGGGAAACCTAAAACCGTGAATTTATTAAAAGATAAGAAAAATAAATGGGCGGGATATTCCAATTTTGGGAAACGTGTAATGAGAACTAAAGATGGTGAATTAAAAGAAATGCCTGAGTTTACAATTGCGGAATATGGTAATAGATATAATGTTTGGCAATACAATACCGGTAAAAATTATTCAACAAAAGATTCATATGCGTTTGAACATCCCGCAATTTTTCCGGAAGAATTGGTTGAAGACCATATTTTAAGTTGGTCAAATGAAGGTGATATTGTTCTTGACCCAATGGTTGGTTCCGGAACAACATCAAAGATGGCAAAATTAAATAACCGTAATTTTATTGGAATCGATATTAGTGATGAATATATTGAAATATCAAATAAACGGGTTGAAAATGTTATCCCTTATACTAATGAAAATAAAAATCCAAAAAGTGATTTTATTGTTGTGAAATAAAAAATTTAGTTATATCTTTGTCAAAATTAAAATGGAAAGATATGAATAAGTTAAAAGTAATGTTTAAGGAGAATTGGAAATCGATTATGTTTTCATACTCCCTGTTTATGATAAACTCAATATTGATGGTGATGTATCCCAAAGTTTTGGGTAATGCGATTGACCATTTGATAGCAAAAGATTATTCATACATTTGGTATTTGGTTTCAACATTTGTTGCCATTATGTTCTTTGGTTATATTAGTAAAATTTACGATACCAAAGTATTCTCCGGGATTTACCGAAGATTTGCATCGATTGAAACTCACAAACAAATTGAGAGTGGTGTTGAGACAACCAAAATTAACGGACGATTGACGTTAATGAATTATATTGTTCATTTCTTTGAACGAGATATGTTGGTTATATTACAAACAATAATTGGTTTGGTTGGGGCAATTTACTTCTTGTCTATGGTTAGTTTAACAATAGTTGGATTCTTAATGATTAGTGCAGTTTTAATCTTGGGGGTTAGTTTTTATTACTCACCAAAGATTGCTGAGGTGACTAGTTTAAATAATGACTTATCTGAAGAACAAACGGATGTGATTAGCACAAGAAACATTTCATCAATCAATAACTTGTTAAAAAGAGGTCAACATTTATCTCTTAAATTATCCGGTATTGATGCTAAATTTGGAATTTGGATTCAAACAATTGTATATGGAAGTGTAACGGCTTTATTAACATACTATGTAATGTTTAATAAGGTTAGTGTGGGAAGTGTATTCTCAACATACAGATATATGTTTGATTTTTGTAATTCTCTTCTTGGGACACCGATGATTATCATATCATACATCAACATTAAAGATGTTATTAAAAGATTGGAGACAGAAAATTTGGTAGATTAAAATTTAATTGTATCTTTGTAAAAAAATAAACGATATGACAACAACAGAAGAGATTTTAGGTTTTACGAATTGGTTATACATCAACAATTGGAAATTAATTGGAGATGGTATGTGTTTGAATCTTGAAACAAAGGCGATTGGTTATATTAACGAACTGATGGTTGAATATAATAAATAGAAATAATGATACCAAAAAATGAAATGAAACAGGGTTGGTATAACGGGTTTAGTAGGAATAATCACGTCGCTTATTGGGATGGTGATAAATTTCAATATCTTCGTTATAGTTTCAACTATTACTTGGACACCATAGAACATTTTGAAGATGTTAAAGAAAGTGGATTTGATGGGTTTGTTCCGGTTGATAGAATTGAAAGATTGACTCCGGAGGAACAATGGAAAATTAAAGATGAAATAGGATATTAAATTGGTCAGGTTGGTCGAGGAGGCCGGTAAGTCTGCAAAACTTACGGAGGGGGTTCGATACCCTCCCTGACCTCAATAAATGCGTCATTGGTGAAATGGTTATCATTTTAGTCTCCAAAACTAAAGTTTCAGATTCGAGTTCTGAATGGCGTGCAAAATAATTCTTACCAATATTTGACTTTTTACAAAACTAACGTATATTTATTAGAAATTATAATAACACAACAAATGCAAACTTTAAACATATTACTTACGATAGCAGGAACTGAGGGTAGAAATACAACTTGGAAGCAGATGGTATGATATATATTTAAGTGAAAAAAATATTCAAAAATCCATCTTCAAAAAAGGTGGATTTTTTTTTGGTTTATAGTTGGTAGAATGAAATAAAGTATTATCTTTGTAAGGAATTAAAAATGTAATTATTATGTCGGACAAAAAAACGATGAATGAAGAGTTAGCGATGGAATATTCTCCCATCTTAGGAGTAACCTACGGATTAGTAAATGTTACGGAAAATGAGGATAGTGAAGAACGTGATGAATTACACGACTTTGATTTAGTTATGAATCTTATGGTTGGTGATTTAGACGAAGGACCGGAATATGATGGCGCCGGGTTTTCTATCGAGGATAGATAAAAAAAATAAAAAAAGTTTGGTATAATGAAATAAAGTATTATCTTTGTACCATCAAAATGAGATAAGTTATTTGAAATATCGGTAATACAAACGGCCCTATCGTCTATCGGTTAGGACATTAGGTTTTCATCCTAAAAAGTCGGGTTCGACTCCCGGTGGGGCTACAATTGGGGATATAGTATAACGGCAATTACAATGGTTTTGCAAATCGTAAATTAGGGTTCAACTCCCTATATCTCCACAAAGGTCTCATAGTTAAACGGCTATAATGCAGCCCTGTCACGGCTGAGTTCGGAGTTCGATTCTCCGTGGGACCGCAAAAAAAATACATCGCAAGTGGGGGGCATAGAGTTTCCGCGAGTCTCATAAACTCGACGTAAGACAGGGGCGGTACCTGTACTTTGCTACTAATTATTAATCTAAAAACCAACGTATGGCAACAGTTCAACAAAGGTCAAGACAATCAAGAGTATTGTCTATGTTAGAACACCAACTGAAAAGTGGTGTGAAGACACAAAAGAAAACGAGGGACGTAAAAGTTCCATTAACAGATTCTGACAAGAGAAGAATCGAAAAAGAGATGGGGATTCTCCAATCTAAGTTATAAAAAAAATAGATGAATAGACCACACCCGGGGTTAGTGATTTAATTAGTGGGTCTCATTTCGGTACACAAGTCCGAAGTTCATCTAATGTGACGGTATCGCCTAGTAGGTATGGCACCACACTTCCAATGTGGAATAAGGTCGGTTCGAGACCGACTATCGTCTCAAAATTGCCTCCATCGTTCAATGGATAGGACATATCCCTTCTAAGGATAGTATCGGGGTTCGAGTCCCTGTGGGGGTACCATTTTTTTTATTTTCATTTCTTTATAATTTGTTATAGAAAACAGATGGGTTAAAGTCCCATCAAACACCCCGGTGGTGGAATGGTAGACACGCTTGTCTTAGGAACAAGATTTTGAGGGTTCGAATCCCTCCTGGAGTACAATACATTATCATAACTCGGTGTGATACACCGCCAAACTACCTCCTTAAACAACGTGGGAACTGCGGTTCTCCCAATGTGGCCGAAGTGATGATGTTAAAATAGGCTTCCTACGCACGAATGGTGGTGCACCGGATTTGTAACCCGGAATAGAGTCAGTTCGATTCTGACAGGAAGCTCGAGTCGTTTTTTGTGAGTTCAGTCTGTGAGTTCTGTTTTTCTGTTGTTAAGAAAAATCAGTGGGAAGTGGATAGTTTGTTAGAAGTTTCTTTGTCTTAAAAGAAAGGATGGTTCGGTTTAGGATGAGATTGACGATACTTATTAGGAAATCTCTCAAAAAAAAGGAAAAATTATAAAGACAAACTCAAGTCGAAGATGGTAAACGTAACCATCAGTTTTTCCGGTAGGTCAGGTGGAAGAGTTGGTACTTCGTTCGGTGGGAAACTGCCGAAAGGTCACGGGTTCGAATCCCGTCCTGACTTCAAATATCCTCGTGGTGAAACGGTAAACACAACAAGTTTAAGCCTTGTAAGCTGCAGGTTCGACTCCTGTCGGGGATACTAAATATTATCAATATGGGGAAAAAAATTATTAAGGTAATAAAGATAATACTACTAATAACAGTATTTTTTTTAACTTGGAGATTTAGACATCATTTTATCTAAAAACCCATAAAAGTCCTATTAGCTCAGTCCGGTTAGTAGCAGTTCGCTCATAACGAAAAGGTCGCAGGTTCGAATCCTGCATAGGACACAGCGGATATTTTAGTGTAAGCAAGTACAATATCTATCGTTAGTCTCTTACAGGTGGTGAACGGTGGTCTGATTGTCATTAATCAGTGTAGGTACCCGGTAACCCTACATTTATCAGAATAGACCTCCAAGGAAACTTGGGGGTTTTTTTATTAATAAAAGTTTACATATATGAATATGTTTTGATATTTATAAATAAACGATAAAAATGTCAAAAAAAATACTATTCATCACCTGTGACCGTGTAAAAATTGAGTACGGTATAACTTCAGGTTTATATAATTCAGCAAAATTTGTTGTTGATTATTTATCAACATTTATGGATGCTAAATTAGTTTCCGTTACTGATGGAAATGGTGTTGATAAAGTAGTTACAGAGTTTGACCCGGATATTGTTGTATTAGAAGCATTATGGGTTTCTCCCTTAAAACTTAATGAATTGGTTAACATCCCAAGACATAAAAAAAGAAAATGGATAATTAGGATTCATTCTAAAGCACCATTCTTGGCAAATGAAGGTGTTGCTTTAAAATGGATATACGAATATGGGTTAATTGATAATGTGTTAATTGCTCCAAACACAAAAGAATTAACCAAACAATTGAGTTTTGCATTACCATTAGGGGAATATATTTATTTACCTAATATCTATAAATTTGAAAAATTTAAAGATAAGTCACATTTAACTAAAAATGATAAGTTTATTGATATTGGATGTTTTGGGGCAATAAGACCTATGAAAAATACGTTTCATCAGGCTTTATCTTGTATTGAGTTTGCCGAGGTTAAAAATAAAATACTTAGATTTCACGTTAATACTTCAAGGATTGAACAATCCGGAGAAAATGTTGTTAAAAATTTAAGAGCAATTTTTGATAATAATTGTCACGAATTAGTTGAACATAAATGGTACCACCATAAAGATTTTTTAAGTACAATATCAGAAATGGATATGGGAGTTCAGGTATCATTTACCGAATCTTTTAATATTGTAACCGCTGATTTTGTGGCGGCAAATGTGCCAATAATTGCGGGAGAAGATATTGGATGGATGCCAAAATTTTTAAAATGTCGTCCAACATCTCAAAAGGATTTAGTTAATCGTTTAAAATGGGTTTATAGAAATAGATGGTTATCAAAAATAACACAAAAAATATTTTTACATATTTACAATTATAAAGCCAAACTAGTTTGGAGAATAACAATTTAAAAAAAATAAAATTATGGGATTTTTTTCAAAATTATTAAAAAACACAAAAATTGGCAAATTTCTAAAAGGAGTTGGTATTACTATTGGTGATGAAAAATGTGAAGAAAAACGTAAGCTAAAGAAAAAAAAGCGTAATTGTGATTTTTCAGATAATCACGATGATGATAATTGGACTTACTAATTTTTAATTTACAATAAAATAAATTACCCTTATATTTATTTATGAAACCTTGTTGCTGAGGTTCTCGTGTCCACAGAGGCATTTGAGTTGGAATTGATACCAACGAAGAGAAGTTCAATAAACATAAAAAATAAAATAAGGAAATTATGTATTACCAAACAAAAACAGGTACGCCTTGCGCGTACATCACAAAAGACAGAAAACGTCTTAAACAATTTGGACAAACTGTCTATCTAAACAATGGGGATGAATTCGAACTAGAATTATTTAACCCATCAACTACCACAGTATTAGCGAAAATTAAACTTGACGGAAGTTATATTTCCGGAGGAGGTATTGTTCTTAAACCGGGACAACGAGTATTTCTTGAGAGATATCTTGATGACCCACGTAAATTTAAGTTTGAAACTTATGAGGTTGACGGAACATCAAATGAGGTGTTGGACGCCATCGCCGGAAATGGTGATGTTGTTATTGACTTCTTTGATGAGTATAAACAACCGGTATTGAATAACCCAATTACTTTTGTTGGTGGTTCTTATTTTAATGGAAACACTTACACACCACCTACATATGTTGATAATCCTTATACTGTAAATGGGGGTGTATCAACATTCACAACAACAAATGTAAATTATTCATCAACTAATACGGGTGGTATTAATTTTAATACCGCATCAAGTAATACTTTTGCAAACCCAAACTTACGAAGTGAGACTTCAAGATTATTAAAAAAATCTAAACCTAATTCTCGTAGTGAGGTTACTATGGATATGTTATCTATGGACTCAATCGAAACCGGTAGAGTTGAAAAAGGTGGTTCATCTGACCAATCATTTAAAACTGTAGATAAAACTTTTAATCATCACACTTGTTCAACATCTATATGGAAAATTCTTCCTATGTCACAAAAGGTATATGATAAACAAGAATTAAAAGTGTATTGTACTAACTGCGGAAAGAAAAGAAAAAAAGATTCCGATAAATTTTGTTCTTCTTGTGGGAACAAATTCTAAAAAATAAACAATAACAAGGTTTCATAAAAAAACCCCTTCTTTCAGAGGGGGTTTTTAATTTTATATTAATTTTATGATGTTGGAGTTGGAGTTGGTGTTGGTGTGGTTGTTGGTGTTGGAGTGATACATCCATTAGGGTCTGATGAGATAATTAAACCTGAACCACCACTTACTAAGAACCAAGCGGTACCATTAGAGTAATAACCGTCAGGTACTGCATCTGTTAATGGAATACCTGGTGTTTCATATAATGATTCACCTACATTAGGACCAATACCACCTGAAACAGTTCCGTATATTGTTGTCGGAGATGCACCGTATGCAATACAAGCCTCATTTGGTGTGGCACCTGTACCTAAACTATATGTGTAGTATGCAAAAGTTGGTGTAGGTGTATTAGTTGGGGTTGTTGTTGGTGTATTAGTTGGTGTTTCTGTTATTGTAGGTGTTGGAGTATTTGTTGGTGTTTCAGTTACTGTTGGTGTCACAGTTGGTGTAGGTGTATTAGTTGGTGTCTCCGTAGGAGTATTTGTTGGTGTCTCAGTTACTGTAGGTGTAACTGTAGGTGTAGGAGTTTCCGTTGGTGTCACAGTTGGTGTCACAGTTGGTGTAGGAGTATTTGTTGGTGTCTCAGTTACTGTTGGTGTCACAGTTGGTGTAGGAGTTTCCGTAGGAGTATTTGTTGGTGTCTCAGTTACTGTTGGTGTAACTGTAGGTGTAGGAGTTTCCGTTGGTGTTGGAGTATTTGTCGGAGTTTCAGTTATTGTAGGAGTTGGGGTTGGAGTAATTGTTGGACATAATGAGAAACCGTTTACTTCACCACCGGATAATAACTCAACAACTATCTGAGAGTAGTTATAATATCCTGTCAATATACCTACACTATTACCTACCATTGTATCATAAAATATGGTATTTTCATCAAACAATAAATTTTCACCATAAATGATAAATGATGGTTGGTTAACTTGGTTACACGCGTCATCTGATGTGGTCCCCGAATAAACCATAAATGCAAATCTATTACGTGTTGGTGTTATCGTAGGTGTCGGTGTGTTAGTAGGTGTTTCTGTAATAGTAGGTGTCGGTGTATTAGTCGGTGTTTCAGTTATTGTTGGTGTAACTGTAGATGTCGGTGTATTAGTAGGTGTTTCTGTAATGGTTGGCGTTACAGTATTTGTTGGTGTCGGTGTATTAGTAGGTGTTACGGTATTTGTTGGGGTAGGTGTAGGTGTTTCTGTAATAGTTGGCGTAGATGTAGGGGTAGGTGTTATACCACAAATATCCGTAGGTAATTGTGTAATTTTTATATTAGTTAATCGTCCCGTATAACTTAAAGTTCCGGGTGTAGACCAAATATGTTTTGTTTGACCTGGTAACAAAGAGGACTGATATATCCACATACCATCACTTGAATTTTGATATGTTAGTAAAATAATTACAGACCCTATATTTGTAACTTCAAATTTAGCTATACTCATAATGTTTTTTTATATATAAATATTTGTTTTTTTTAAATAAACGTTCTTTATAATAAAATTTTATTTATCTTTGTAAAAAAATATAAATTATGGAAAGAATTTATTTAGATGATGTAAGAACTCCCACCGGAGATAACTGGATTGTTGTGAGAAATTACGATGAATTTGTTAATAAAGTTAATGAGATTGGTTTAGAAAATATAGATATAATATCTTTAGACCACGATTTAGGTGACACTGCTATGAAGGAGTATTTCAATAATGTTTCTCCAAACTATACTTTAGATTATAACAATATTGATGAGAAAACCGGATATGATGCTGCCAAATTCTTGGTATCATTATTTCACAATACTAACGAAGCTCGTTTCAATATGAGTAGAAGTGAAAGAAAAAGAGACAAGTTTGTTTTTCCAATTGTGTATGTTCATTCTGCAAACCCAATCGGGAGTGCGAACATTATGGGATATTTGAACAATTTTTATATGAACGAGGGTCAAGCGCAAACTTGCGTGAGAGTCCAAATACCACACGTATAATGAATATATTTTTTTTGGATGAGAATCCCACATTATCGGCACAATACCACGTAGATAAGCACGTAGTGAAAATGATATTGGAAACTGCTCAGTTATTATGTTCGGTCCATCACGTAACCGACCAAGTTACCGACCAAGTACCGTACAAGTTGTCACATAAGAATCACCCTTGTGCGGTATGGGCTCGTCAGAGTTTATCAAATTATTTGTACTTGTGTGAGTTGGGATTGGAGTTAGGAAAAGAATATACCCACAGGTACGGTAAAAGACACAAATCAATAGATGTAATTAATTGGTGTATAGTTAATAAACCAAACATCCCGGACATTGGTTTTACTACTCCGGCTATGGCGATGCCGGATGAGTTTAAGACAGATTCTGTTGTGGAATCTTACAGAAATTATTATATGGGAGCTAAAATTAGTTTGGCATCTTGGAAAAACAGAGAAAAACCTTTTTGGTTTGGAAAAAAAGAATTAGATTTGCAATATGATTAAAATAGAAAAAGATAGAAAAGTTTTTGTTACGTCCGATACACACTACGGACACAAAAACATATGTAGAGGAGTGACCGCTTGGAGATTACCGGATGGTAGTATTCCAATAGACCAAACGAGAGATTTTGATACGATTGAACAAATGAATGAATCAATCATAAGTGGAATAAATAGTGTTGTTGGTGAAGATGATGTGTTAATTCATCTCGGAGATTGGAGCTTTGGTGGATACGATAACATCCAAAAGTTCAGAGATAGAATTGTTTGTAAAGAGATTCACCTTATATTAGGAAATCACGACCACCACATTCAAAACAACAGAGGTGAATGTCAAGAACTATTTGCAAGTGTTAATCGTTCAACGACGATGAGTTACAAATTCAAAACATTTGAATTGTTTCACTATCCGATAGCATCTTGGGAAAATTTAAACAGAGGTGTTATTCACCTTCACGGACACGTGCACCTCCCGACAAATCTAAGATTTGGTAAGGGTAAAAAAATGGATGTTGGTATGGATGGTCACCCAACGTTTGGTGTTTATGATATGGACGATATCATAAGAATGATGGATAAACGTGATATTGTGTCAGATATGTTATTTGACCACCACACGGATGAGATAGAAACTGAAGATGGAAAAAAACGTAAATAATATGGAAAACGAAAGAGAAATTGTTATCTGTGCTTGTCATAGTACGGAACATCAAATGGTGATATCCTATACTGAGGATGTTATCGATGGTGAGAAATATCCGGAAGTATATCTTCACATACATTTAACTAAAAAACCATTTTGGTTGAGAGTTAGATATGGAATTAAATACATCTTTGGTTATCAATGTCGATATGGTGC
>Ga0315906_10003127_pt1 | contig 22181 bp, 20 predicted proteins | sample LakEriMetagenome_4_FD_203526 | JGI IMG/M metagenome (GOLD analysis project Ga0315906, IMG submission 203526) | Freshwater fungal communities from buoy surface, Lake Erie, Ohio, United States - Buoy 2 MA122 | ecosystem: Environmental > Aquatic > Freshwater > Lake > Lake biofilm | place: USA...
GTTTTATAAAGTAAAAACCGAAAAGTTATTCCAGGGATTCCTCCCCCTACACCCTCCCGCATAGGCGGGATAAACTCTCCAAAGGGGGATATATTCTAATGAACATCACGACACCAGGATACCAGGACAACTTATTCGTTTCTCGTTTTTCGAAAAACGAACAACGAAAAACGACCAACGTATTTTTGGTTTTGACTTTTATCTTTTGACTTACTTCTCTCCATACACCGTCTTATTCACCACTGCTGGCAAAAAAGGTGATGCATCCCCACCATTCCGAATGACATCACGGACAAGCGTAGACGCTACGGAAGTATATTGAGGCAAACAGGTGAGATAGATTGTTTCGATACGTTCATCCAGACTGCGATTCATATCAGCGATAGCCTTCTCATATTCAAAATCATTCACATAACGTATTCCTCTGAGAATATAATTTGCTCCGATTTTTTTACAACATTCAACCGTCAATCCTTCATACACCACCACATCAATTCTTTTTTCATGAGCAAATATCTCGCGGATCCACTGCAATCGCTGCTCCTCCGAATACATCGGCACTTTACTGGCGTTACGTCCTATGCCGATATATAACTTGTCAAATAACGGCAGTGACCGCTCAATAATATCCAGATGCCCAACTGTAATGGGATCAAATGTTCCGGGAAATAAGGCAATGCGCTGCATACTCAGCAATTAATTTGCATTTTTAAGAAAATCATCAACACCTACAACTAACAACGATCAACCATCAATTCAACCCTCTGAAATCCACCGGCACCAGCTTACTCACGCCGGCTTCCTGCATGGTTACACCATAAATCACATCCACCGCACTCATCGTCATTTTATTGTGTGTCACAATAATAAACTGTGAATTCTCACTGAATTGACGGATCATATTGGTAAACTTGCTCACATTCGCATCATCCAGCGGTGCATCCACCTCATCCAGGATACAGAATGGAGCTGGCTTGATCAGATAGATTGCAAACAGCATGGCCGTTGCCGTGAGTGTTTTTTCTCCCCCGCTCAACTGTGTAATACTACTTGGACGTTTACCTTTCGGCTTGGCTACAATATCAATGCCTGTCTCCGCCAGATTTTCCGGATTCTCCAGAATCATATCGGCCGTATCTTCTTCCGTAAATAAAGCCTTGAATACTTTCTGGAAATTCTCTCTCACCTGATTAAAAGTATCCAGAAAACGTTGATTGGCAGTAGCCTCCACTTCCTGAATGGTTTGCAATAAAGATTCTTTTGCAGTTACCAGATCATTCTTCTGCTCTACAATAAACTCATAACGCTTCCGCATTTCCTCAAAGGCCTCAATAGCCGTGGGATTGACCTCACCTAAATTCTCGATACGTTTTTTCATGCGATCCACCGATGCCTGCAGATCATCGAGTGATTCATCACCTGTTCTGGGCTCTTCGATGACATCTTCGATGTTGACCTTGAATTCAACACTCAAACGCTCTTTGGTTCCGCTCAACTGCAATTTAAGATCATTGAGTTTGTCTTTTATTTCATTGATGAGCTGGTCCGCCTGTTCTTTTTCTTTTTGCTTATGACGAAGAACGCTTTCTTTTTCCGTCATTACATTTCTCAGATTATAATAGGCCTGATCCGCTTCATTCAAGGCTTTCTCATCCACTTCTTTTTTACCTAATAAGGTAACCATTTCATCTCCGGCCGTTTTTAACCGCTGATCCGCATCAACAATTTGTGTCGCTGTCTCACCAAGCTGGCTGGTATTGCTCTCAATCTGCGTCTTCAATGCTGTCAGTTGATTGCGCTTGAAATCCAGTTCTTGTTTCAATCCGGTTACTTTACTTTGCTGACGGGTTAAATTCAGATTGAATTCATTAAACTCTCTGTTCGCCGTATTGTAGGCTTCTTCCGCCTGTCTGAAGGCCTCATCAGATTCCTGCGTTTTACCGGTCATCTCCGTCAGCTGTTCCTGCGCCTCTTTGTGTTTTTGCTTGTTTTGCTCAAGCGTGGATGATGTAGTTTGAATTTGCAGTTCAAGTTCCTCGATCCGATGCTGTGATCTGGTTTCCGTTGCCTGAATATTTTCAATCTTGTTATCGACCGCATAGAGCTGATTGATCAATTGATTAATCGCTTTCTCCGTATCACGGATGGCTGCTTCTTTCAACTGCTCATTAAACCCAATGACTTCATTGTGACGTGTCTGTATGAGATGCTTCAAATCCAGCACCACTTTTTCCTGCGCTACAATCTCTTCATGCAAACGCTCCAGATTTTTGGAACGACCGATTTTCTTTCCTTCAAATAAGCCGACACTGCCACCGGTGAGCGTATATCTGCCCTTGAAATATTTACCTGATCGGTCAAGTACCGTTCCGGTAAAAGAAGCATCAATCTGCTGCGGATCATCCGCGATGATCACTTTACCCAATAAATAATTGGCCAGGGAACGATAACGCTCATCCACTTCAACCACATCGAGCGCCTTGACCGCTCCGGAAGGGATTTCTGAAAGTACTTCGTGATTGGCAAACTGATCAAGTAAGAAGAAATTCGCTTTCCCTTTTTGATTCGATTGTAGCAGATTTACAGCTGCAATGGCTTCCTCGAGATGATCGGCTACATAATAATTGAGGTATGGTTCCAGTAAACTTTCAATGGCCGTACGATATTCTTCCTTACATACCATCACATCACTCAACAACGGAACATCTCTGCGCCACTGCGGATTATTGTGAAGGAATTTGACACTGTCCGGATAACCTTCCATCGAGTCGATCAGACTTTTCAGCAACGCATGTTCATTCTTTTTCGCATCCAGCTTACGATTCTCCTCAGCAAGTTGATTACGAAGCTGCTCCAGTTCAGACTGCGCCTGAAGGATCTGATCTTTAGTGAGATTATGCTGCTCCTGCAACTGCTTTAACTCTTCCGTACGATTTTCCTTTTCGTATCCTACTTTTTGCTTTTCTTCTTCCAGCTGTTGTAACTGATTTTTGCGGGCTTCCTGTTCATCCCTGAGCTGACCTAATAAACGCTGCTGATTCTGCAAACCCGAATCAGCTACAGCCACATTTTTCTCCGCCTCAAAATGGTTGCGCTGCACCTGCTGGTATTCTCGTCGAAGCTGATCGAGTGACGAACGCTTTTCATCAAATACTTTTCGTTTATCCTCCACCGTTTGACGGAGAGAATCCAGCTGTCCGCTGAATCCTTGCAGTTGCTTTTCTTCTTCCCCCAGCTGCTTCTCCGAAAAGAGAATGCTTTCATCAATACCCTGCAATTGATTACTGTCGCGCTGAATGGCTTCATTCAGATTACGCTCCTTATCTTTTAAGAATCCAAGACTCTGCTGAGCCAGGTTCTTATCATTTTCTTTGGTGCGTATCTGCTGCAACAATTCATTGAACGTTTGCTGCATCTGCTGCAACGCTTTCTCTTTCTCAATAAAATCTTTTTTCTCCTGTTCTATCGCCGCTTCTCCGGTAGCTACGTTAGCTTCAAGCTCAACCTTACGGTTTGTCTCCTCTTCCAGCTGATCGTTGAGTGTTTTCCAGGAAAGCTGAAAACCCTGAAGCGCTGCTTTCGCCAGTTCAATGCTTAGAACTTTGTATTCTTTTTTTAGCTCATGATATTTTTCTGCTTTCTTCGCTTGATTCTCGAGCGTTTTCAGCTGATTGTTGATTTCAAATAAAAGATCTTCAATACGTGCCAGATCCTGCTCGGTAGCATCCAGCTTCGACTTGGCTTCTTTCTTTCTGGTTTTATAAATGGTAATACCGGCCGCCTGCTCCAGCATCCGGCGACGACTGTTATCCTTATCCTTAATGATATCATCCACCATGCCCAATTCAATGATGGCATAACTGTCGGTACTTACTCCTGTATCCAGAAAAAGATTCTGAATATCTTTCAAACGGCACTGCACATCATTCAGACGATATTCACTTTCTCCACTCTTATAAAATTTTCGGGTGACCGTTACCGTGTTAAATTCAGTAGGCAAGAGATTGCGTGTATTCTCAAATGTAAGGCTCACCTCCGCCAAACCGGAGGCACTTCTGGACTTCGATCCGTTGAAAACGAGACTTTCCAGATTTTCGCTTCGGAGATGACTTATTTTCTGCTCACCAATAACCCAGCGGATACTATCTATGATATTACTCTTACCGCAACCGTTGGGGCCGATAATACCGGTCACCCCTTCGTCAAAACTCAGGATGGTCTTGTCGGCAAAACTCTTAAATCCTTTGATTTCCAGACTTTTTAATCGCACGTTATAAACATTTTTGTAGGGCGACAAATATAGGAGTTTCAGGCAGGAAATCAGGCGCTATATTATCCACAGTTTAATCCGGATGGCTACTATGTTGAACAGGCTGCTATACCCTAACTTCGCATGAACATGTATGCATTTTTAACCCTGGTGCGCTACCGAAAGCGTCACATTTATTTTGCCCTTACGGCCATGGCGCTGCACCGGATACCCTTGATCCTGAGCAGAAAAGTAAAATTTCATAAAGCCCTGGGGTGTGGGCAGGGAGATACCTTCAGCAAACAGGCCGACTGGCAGCAGTATGGCTTACTGGCGGTGGTCGATGCATCAACAGGATTATCCGCTTTATCGTTGTCAGCCGACGAGTTGAGAAAAAAAGTTTATGGCTCCTTTGTAACTTCCTGGTGGAAATTCTTCGGTTGTGAGATCTACACGCTGGCATTGCAGCCCATTGAAGGACATGGCCTGTGGGACGGAAAGAAAGCATTCGGGGAACTGCCTGTCAAATCAGACTATGAAGGCATGATCGGTATTCTCACCCGTGCAACGATTCATGGCTCAAAACGGAAAAGATTCTGGGAACATGTGGAAGGAGCCTCCAATGATATGCGTAAAGCAGACGGCTACCTATTCTCCGTGGGCATCGGCGAAACCCCATTCCTGAGACAAGCCACTTTTTCAGTTTGGGAAAGCAAAGCCAAGATGAAACAATTTGCCTACAGCATGCCACATCACGTAGATGTCATTCAAAAAACCAGAAAAGAAAACTGGTATAAGGAGGATATGTTTGTCCGCTTCAAAATACTTCGAACAGACGGCACCATCAAAGGCAGAAAACCGATGAATATTTAAGAAAGTGATTTCTACCTTTATAAGGTCAAAGTAAAATGGTGTCTGTCTCACCTCCGGCGAGACGGTATCTTGGTGTCAAGGTGTCGGTACATCCAAATAGATTTGACTGAATTATTAATTATTCATTACTAATTCCTAATTATTTTAGTGTGGCGCTAGCAAGGCAGAACGCGCGGAGCGATCGCGTTTGCCTAGATTTTTCTTTGGTTACTTTCTTTGTAGCAATGACAAAGAAAGTAACAATAAAACTTTAAGAGAAAGAAGACCATTTAAGAAGTAAAAACGACATAAGAAGTAGACAAAATTATATTTAACCGAACAGCAATGAATTTAAACTTTTAACGTAAAAACAAAAGCCCTCCCTAAGAATAAGGACGGCTTATTTACCTATAAGAGAACCAACAGTTTCTTATAATGATTTTAAATCGATCACGCGAAAAGCGCCTTCTTTATTGACCTGTTTGATACGATACTGCATACCAGATTCATATTTAAGTCGATAGGAAAACTCAACTATTTGATTATTTTGAAATCCGCCCAGTACAATACCTGCTGTAGAAAAATGTTTACCATCGCTGCTTTTTTCAATGTAATAAACAATGTCGGCCATATCTGAGTCGGCATTCCAGCTCACCGTTAGACGTTGCTCTTTTATGTCCCATTTAGGCACAGAGATTTCCGGCCATGGGTTAAAGGCAAAGGATGAAGTTTGTAAAAAAAGGATGGAAATGATGAATAATAAGCTGTGAATAGTTTTCATAAATAAATACGTGTACAGATTTGAAAAAAATCACAGGAAATGGAAATTTGGAAATTCGGGAGGAGATCGGATTAAGAGGGTACTTTCTTTGAAGTATGATGTAAAATTAGCCGTTGATTTGAGATATGCAAGTTTTTAATCATTTTTTTTTCAATACAAGCTCTTTTGGAAGCAATGAACATCCAATTTATCTTTGCACCCCAATCGGGTCCCGTAGCTCAGCTGGATAGAGCAACAGCCTTCTAAGCTGTGGGTCACACGTTCGAATCGTGTCGGGATCACTTCTCAATCGAAAACGAGACATAATTGTCTCGTTTTCTTATTTGATTGGACTTTCTGAGTATTCCTTTTTTTATTATTTAGTTTTACGTTCGCTATTTCATTTCCCATGGATGTACAGATCGAGTCAAGCTGGAAAGAAGTTCTTAAAAAAGAATTCAACAAACCGTATTTCAGGGAGATCGTGACCTTTCTGAAGACGGAAAAAATACAGGGCAAAACGATTTATCCGCCTGGACACATGATCTTTAATGCCTTTCAACTAACGCCTTTTGAAAAAGTAGAAGTAGTGATACTCGGGCAAGATCCTTATCATGGCTTTGGTCAGGCTCATGGCCTTTGTTTTTCCGTTCAGGACGGCATCACCCCGCCCCCTTCACTTATCAATATCTACAAAGAAATTCAGTCTGATCTGGGTGTAGGTATGCCGGCCGGCAGTGGCAATCTAACGAAGTGGGCTGAACAGGGTGTGTTATTACTCAATGCATTTCTCACAGTAAGGGCGAACGAACCGCTCAGTCATTCGAAGATCGGATGGGAAGAGTTTACCAATAATGTTATCCGACTATTATCAGACAAAAGAGATGATCTGGTATTTCTCCTTTGGGGTAAATTTGCACAGCAAAAACAGGTACTGATCGACGAAACCAAACATCATGTATTGAAAGCGGCTCATCCCTCCCCTTTCAGTGCTGATAAAGGGTTTTTCGGATGCCGGCATTTTTCGCAGGCCAATGAATATTTGATGAAACATGGCAAGAAACCCATCGACTGGAAATTGCCTTAATTAATTTTTTATATGCATAAAATCATAACCAACATATCGGCCCGGATCTTTGCCTTGTGGGCACTGTGCTGGTTTATGATCACTATGCTCATCATCTGGCTCCCCGTCACCCTGCTGTTTGTTTTTCCAGAACCTAAACGAACCCATTATTTCATTCGTATCAGCCGACTCTGGATGGCCGTCTATTTACCACTCGCCGGCGTACGTTTGAAAATTGAAGGAAAAGAGTTTTTTAAAAAAGGCCAGGCCTTTATTGTAGTGTGCAATCACAATTCCTTTATGGATATTCCCATTTCCTCACCGGGCATTCCGGGGGGTAATAAAACCATTGCCAAAGCCGAACTTGCCCGCTTACCATTATTCGGAATTATTTACAAGAGAGGAAGTGTACTCGTCAACCGGAAAGATGAGCAAAGCCGAAAGAGAAGTTATGGATTGATGAAGCAGGTGCTGGGGCAGGGTTTACACATGTGCATCTATCCGGAGGGCACCCGAAATAAAAGCAATGAACCTCTCAAACCATTTAAGGATGGCGCTTTCAGACTGGCCATCGAAACAGGCACCCCAATCATACCTGCCGTCATTACCGGCACCAGAGAAATGCTTCCTTCCAACCGAACCTTTTATTTTAAACCCGGATCAGTAAAAATGTCATTCCTGGAGCCTGTTGAAACAAACCATATGACCATGGCTGATCTTCCGGAATTGAAAAAAAATATTTTCGACCGGATGCATCACCAGATTTCTTAATAACAAATGAATTGATGACTATTTTTAGTATATCCCCCTTTGGAGGGGGACTTAGGGGGAGGATAATTATATCAATGACTTTCTACCCCCTTCACTTCATACAACGCACTAAACAGATAAGTCTGCCCTGTATTGACATCCACTCCCTTAAAACGTTTTCTTAATTTTTCTCCGCGTTTGAATATTCGGCCGTCCTTCAGCTGAAATAAAGCGCCCTCGCTGAGTTGTTCGATTAATATCAGATGATGATTTTCCTGATCATATTTTCTAAGCGCGCGCATCAGATCATGATCCGAACAACTGGCCGCCGGATTTTGGATGGATCGCGTGAGTGCATGGCTGATATCATCCGGAAAAACTTCGGCATCCATAAACTTGGACAACAGCAAACTGAAATTTGATTTCCACTCCTTTCCATGAGGCAACACCCTGTTGGCGTATCGGTCGAACGTGATCAGATGAGCCAGTTCATGCAGCAGGGTAATTAAAAAAGCATAAGGGTTCAGGTTGCCATTCACACTAATTCGATGATGTGTATCCCCTGTAGAATATCGGTAATCACCCCAAATGGTTTTTCGGGATTTGGTGATGGTAAGATGAATTTTATACAAATGCAAATATTCCAGCACCGGATCCAGTGCTTTCTCCGGAAGATAGTCCGATAAGGCCTGTAAAGAAACTTCCTTCTTTGACATCAGGATGGTTTTTTGAGCCGGGAGAGAATTATCCTCAATTCAAAGAAACTATAGATAAAATAGAACAAAAAACAAATCAGTAAAGAGTATTTATTCATGCGATCTCCGGCCGCAAAGGCATATATCATAACAGCTACAATACAAATGAACATACGTAGAATCATTGATCCATAAACAGATCGAAAAAAAGCATGAGGATTTTGATCGGACAACCCTTTCACATGCAGATATAATGCCAATACAGTAACGGCATATAATATAGTATTACCTCCTGCCAATACCCATGGATCCAGTCCCGCAGACTTAATTGGACCATAAAACAGTATGATCAGTAAATTAACCGGAGCAAAAACATACATTGTAACTGGTATCAGTAAACTAAGGAACCGTGTTTGTTTCATTCAGCGATTATTTTTTTTAGGGGGTTTTGTGTCTCTGATTACGCTTATCAGCAGACCAAGAATGCCTATTACAGGAAACAACCAGATAAACACAGGTTTGATAAACCGAAACCAGGTATCAGCTCTTTTACCAAGGTAAACACTGAGTAAAAGAACAACGAACCATTGAATCGCCATGCCGCCATACTGAAGGAGCAGGTGACGATTGTTCGGAGATTTCGGATCATGAGTTTCCTGCGGCATGATGCGCCTCCTGTTGAATAGCCACTACCTGTGCAAAGGCCTCTGATTTACCCATATGACATTCACCATTAAAGGAAGCGGAAGGATCTACCTGCAATTGTCCGGTATAAATATTTCCGTTGACGATACTGTTGCCTTTCAGACAAAGCAGATCGGCGATTTTTAAGTTACCGCTCACCTTACCGAGTATATCAGCGTGCTGTGCCTGAATATCGCCCTGCACTTCACCCGAAGCGCCGATCAGTACTCTGGCATTTGTTTGAATATCTCCGATGAGTAATCCATCGATACGAATATCTCCGTTACTTTGGATTTTCCCTTTGATCTCCGTACCTGCAGCAAGTATTGTGGCCATGGAAGCTGATACTTCTGCGGGTTGAATGGTTGTTTTTTTGAGCATCATATACGATCTGTTTATTGTGTGATTATTTCATATTCCGGTATATCGATAGAGACTGTATCCAATTGGGATAACGCTTTCATATCACCTCCCAGTACCTGTTTCAGATGCATGAGATAGGTATCTTTATGTTTGGCAGACAGTTCCAGCGAATCGATTTGTCGTTTGTACTGAATCAGTTCCTTTCGCTGCATCTGAGTGCCATATCCCGGAAGATAATATTTTAAATTTGTAAACGTAATCAGTGCAACCGTTAACCCTACCAACAATACAAAAACAGTACTTAACGTTATATATACACTCATGCGGGTCAGTTTGAAGGTAACCACCTCTTCCAGGTTATCATCATTGATCACCACCAGCCGGTACCGGCTGCGGAGTCGTTTAAACGTTTCTTTATGATCAAATAATTTAGCCATGAACTTTTTTGCCTGAAAATTCCAATACGCCTCTAAATTATCATATTTATGAATGATTTTAAGCTGAATTAGGATAATTTTGAAACAAAGTAGAATTAATTGCCGGATTACATGCCCTCTTTACGCCTCTTGACCGTTTTGTTGTTTTTGCTGACAGGAATCGCTTTCCCCTATACCGGCATCGGCCAACCCGATTACACGGTACCACTAAGCAAACCTGCCAAGTACAAAGACAAAACACTCCGTTCAGAAAAATCGGAAGACAAGAAGTTCACGATTTCCTCCCGTATTTATCAGGGTATGGTAACTCATTACAACTACTATTACAATGCCAATCTGAAGATAGAGAATATCATTGCCAAAGCCAAACTCGCCCATCAGGATGATTTCTCTGAAATGCTTCCCTTCTATAATTATTCGCCTGCCACCACATCTGCTGATTCAGTGGAACTGGATTCTATTATTTACAAAGCCTCCGCGGGCATTGTACTTCATGATCTTCGCAACAGCTATATTGATAATTTATATATGCTGATCGGGCGCGCTTATTTTCACTGGCAGAAATTCGACTCTGCCTACCGCATTTTTCAATTTGTGAACTATCGCTTTTTCCCGAAAGAAAAAGATGAATACAACATTGTCGTCGGAAGTAACAGCCGAACGACCAAAGGAGAATTAAATATCAGTACCAAAGAAAAGAAAGGATTCCTGCGTAAATTATTTTCCAAACCACCGAGTCGTAATGAATCGCTGATATGGATTGCCAGAACCTATGCTGAAGACAGTCTGCTGGACGAAGCTGCCGCTCTGGCACATTTACTCAAGAGAGATCGCTTCTTTCCCAAAAGACTACAGCGGGACATTGATGAAATACTGGCTTATGTACATTACCGGCAAGAGCAATGGGACAGCACCGCCTTTTATCTGAAAAAGGCACTCCCGAATGCCCGCAACAAAAATGATCTGGCCCGATGGGAATATCTGCTGGCACAGCTTTATGCGAAAAACAATCAATGGGCTGCATCTAATATGTACTTCGCCCGCTCAAAAAAGCATACACCAGATCCTGTCTTATACATTTATGCACGTATCAATGAAGCACTGATCGCCAGGAATGAAACAAAAAATACCTCGGATGATGCTTATAATGAAGTATTGAAATTAGCCAACAAAGAACGCTTTGATGGATTTGAGGATATTCTTTTTTATGCGGCTTCCGAACTCGCGCTGCAAAAAAAAGACACCGTGAAAGCAATAAGTTTGTTGCAAAAAAGCGCGCGCTTCAATAAGGAAAATACAGCACTTCGGAATAAAACATATCTTCAGCTTGCCGATATATGGTTCAATCAAAAAAAATACTACCAGTCATCTGCCGCGTATGACAGTCTGAATCTGCAGGAAAACAGCCTGGCTTCCAAAGTCAGTGAAATCGAAAACAAAAAGTCCATACTGAAAGAGCTGGTTAAACATATAGATATCGTCAACAGAGAGGATAGTCTGCAACGAATTGCATTGATGGAAGAAAAAGAACGGTATCAATATTTAAAAACTTTGCTGAAAAAATTACGCAAACAGCGTGGGATAAAAGATGCTGATTTTGAACCATCTTTTATTTCAGCAAGTAACAACAACAATACACCGGATGCAGGCTTGTTCATTCAGACAGGCAATACCGGCAGCTGGTATTTCAACAACAACAGTCAGAAATCAAAAGGCTTTACTGAATTTGGTGCCAGATGGGGCAAGCGCCCCAATATCGACAATTGGCGCCGGCAGGAAGCAATTGATGCAGCTAGCAGTTCATCCAATTTCATGCCGGGCAATCCGGGCGGTATTGACGGAGATATTGATCAGGCAGTGGCTCCAACTTCAGGAAACCGTCCTCAGGCCACTGATGAGCAGGAATTAAGTATTGAATCTCTGCAAAATGACCTGCCCCTCACAGACACTCTCCTTGCTCAATCCAACAAAAGAGTCCTGGAAGCGCTTTTTGAGCAGGCGATTATTTATAAAAATAAACTGGAAGACTACCCGGAATGCATTGCCGTGCTGAATGAAATCCTTAGAAGATTCCCGCAAACAGATAAAGAAGAAGAGATTCTTTTTGAATTGAGTTATGCCCACCGGAAAAATGGTCAGTCGAATCTGTCTGCTCAATATGCTCAGCAGCTTGCCCAAAAATATCCCGAAGGAAAATTAAAAACGATATTAAAGCCTACAGAAGACAAGAAAGACAGTCTTTCAGCCGGAAGGCAATATGAAAATATTTATGCTCTTTTCAAAAGTGGTCAATACGATGCCGCCGTTCAGGAAAAGAAAAAAGCAGATGAAAAATACGGCGATAAGTACTGGACTCCGCAGCTACTTTACGTTGAAGCACTCAGTCATGTTAATCAGAAGAACGACAGTCTTGCTCTATTAACCATTACCCAGATTGAAAGCCGCTTTGCCGGCAGTAATATGGCAGAAAAAGCAGCTACACTAAAGGATGTTGTTTCGCGCAGGACAGCCATCACTGATTATCTGTCCAACAACGATATCCAACGGGATGAAGAAAAAAAACTGGAGATCCCCTATGAAGAACGGAGAGAAATTACCAAAGTAGCCGCTCCTGATTTCCGTAGTATCACTCCTCCTGTATCACAAACGATAAAAACACCGGCCAGACTCACCTACCTCAGAAGGCCTCGTGCAGGTATCGAAAAAATTGATCACGCTTCCCAACCATATCGCGTGGAACTTATAACAGGAAAGCTTAAAAAAGCTCCTCTGGTACTTCCCGCCCTTAAACCTTTGAAAGAAGAGATCATCGACATGGTCTACATCTATAATCCCAGCGAACCCTATATTATGCTGATGATCTTTGAAAAGATGGATCAGGTGTACCGGAAAGAAGCCGCTGTATCCTTTCAGCGTTATAATAATTCTGTAAGGGGTGGCGAGGATATCGGCACACAATTATACGAAACGGACCCCACGCTGAACTGGCTGGAGATAGGTCCCTTCCCTGCCATGGCATCTTCCCTTGGATATTACAATGAAGTGGCTCCCGCGATGAATAAAATCATTCCATGGATGGCTGCAGATAAATATCAACTGCTCATCATCTCGGAAGCGAATCTCGAAACATTGAAAACCAGAAAAGATATTTCCGAATACCTGTTATTTATCCGCCGATATATAAAAGACAAGTTTTAGGTTATCTTTAATCGGCAAGGTCTATATTTTAAATTACTTTTGCATAGAACGACCCATCAGCTATGAGTAAAGCAGTACGGATTTTATGGCGGATCTTTTTTATCGGTTTTGGTGTTGTTGTCCTGATCATCGCACTGGCCAACTTCGGTGTTTTTGGTGATATGCCATCGCTCGATGAACTGGAAAATCCTTCCGCTTCTCTGGCGAGCGAAGTATTGGCAGCAGATGGTACTCTCATGGGAAAATTCTATCTTCAGGACCGAAGCAATGTTGAATACAAAGACATCTCAAAAAACACCATTCAGGCCTTGGTTGCCACAGAAGATGAACGATTTTATACGCATTCCGGAATCGACGGAATTGCTTTAGCCAGAGCGATAGTCAATCTGGGAAGAGACGGCGGAGGAAGTACCCTGACTCAACAGCTTGCTAAAAACTTGTTTACAGACTACTCCGGATTTGTTCCGCTGAGGATCGTTCAAAAATTAAAAGAGTGGATCATTGCCGTAAAACTCGAACGAAACTTTACCAAAGAAGAAATCATTGCCCTGTATTTGAATACCGTTCCGTTTGGTGATAATGTATATGGTATCCGCAATGCTTCCCGCACGTTTTTTCAGAAAGAACCTGCCCTGCTTACAGTCAATGAATCAGCCGTACTGGTGGGTATGTTAAAAGGCAATACCATCTACAACCCACGCAGAGATCCGAAAAGATCGCAGCAACGGCGCAATATCGTCATCGATCAGATGGTCAAGAACAAATTCCTTTCAGAAAATGAAGCTAAAAAAATAAAAGTTGAACCGATACCGCTCAACTATAGAAAGACGGAAGAGAACTCAGGCATTGCCCCCTATTTTCGTGAGCTGCTGAGAGACGAAATGAAGAAATGGTGTAAAGAACATAAAAAATCAAATGGCAAACCCTATAATATTTATCGTGATGGATTAAAGATCTATACAACCATTAACCCGACCATGCAGCTCTATGCCGAAGCAGCCGTTGAACAACATTTGAAAGAAATGCAGAAAAATTACTGGTCATTACCCCGCATCCGAAATGGTAAAGTATGGGAAGATCAGGAGGTGGTGATTGAACAAGCCATTAAAAACAGTGATCGCTGGAGAAATATGGCAGCGGAAGGTATCGATGAAACCGCCATCAGAGCATCCTTTAAAGTACCGGTAAAAATGAAAATCTTTGCCTGGAACAGCAACAGAGAGAAGGATACCATTATGACACCGCTGGATTCCATCAAATATCATAAGACCGTTATTCAGACGGGCTTTATGGTCATGGATCCGTTTACCGGAGAAGTAAAAGTATGGGTCGGGGGCATCGATCACAAAAGCTTCAAATATGACCACGTCAATATCAAAACAAAAAGACAGGTAGGCTCTACATTTAAACCTCTTTTATATGCTTATGCCGTGGAAAATGGTTTTACACCGGAAACGCCTCTACCGGCAGGACCAATCCGACTGGGTGATAAAATGATTACCGGAAAAGGTGGTGCCATGGCCAACTGTCTGGCCTATTCAAAAAATCCGGGTGCCGTATATCTGATCAATCAGTTCGGCGTCAAACCGGTTATCACTTTTGCTCAAAACGCCGGTATCAGTTCAACGATGCCCCCCTATCCTTCCATTGCATTGGGCAGTGCCGATATCAGTCTTTTTGAAATGGCACACAGCTATACCATGTTTGCCGGAAACGGAATCTCCACAGAACCTATCTATATTACCAAAATAGAAGACAGAAACGGCAATATCATTCATACCAACCTGCCCAAACAAAAAGTGGTCATGAGTGAATCCGCTGCCTATACCATGTGCCAGATGATGCAGGGTGTGGTTGACTTCGGTACCGGTGTGCGACTTAGAGGAATGGGACTGCAAATGAAAATTGCCGGAAAAACAGGAACGACTAATGGCAATACCGATACTTGGTTTATCGGCTTTACCCCTCAGCTTCTTGGAGGTGTATGGGTTGGTTGCGATGATCCTTTTCTGAAAATGACCGGAGAAGGTAACCGAATGGCCTTACCTATCTGGGGATATTTCTTCAGTAAAGCCTATAATGACAAAAGTCTCGGCTTAAATGCTGAAGCCACTTTTGTACAACCGGCCAGCATGAATGTGGAGAGCAGCATGGATTACGAAGACTTTACACAGAAGTACAAGGATGAACCGGATGCGGAAGGAACGGATATGGGCAGCGGTAATTCAGAAGATTTTCTGAACGAAAATGAATTACAGGAAGATCAGGAATTGTTGCCGGAAGAAAACAATATCATTGAAGAGGCCATCAATGACAAAAGAAAGCAACCCGCCACTCAAAAAGAAATACCCAAAAAGAAAAATCCCTGAGTCATCAAACCCTGACCAATTCAATTTTTAATCGGCAGGAATAACATGATAAGTCAGCTTACCGGACAGCGATTCACATTGTTTACCTTTCCACTGACGCTCATACGCTTTAAGCTTTCGGTCTGTTGTAAAATATTTATCAGTCATAACAAGACGTTTGACGCCATCAGCACGTAAATCAACCGGCAAACACAATGGAATATTACGAACCGTAAATACAGTTTGTCCTTTTAGTTCATGATCTTTAAAAACAATCTCCCAGGTAAGAGAGGCTATACTGAAACCGGCATCTTCAATCTTGCGGCGCATCGCATCCGGATCAATAGCGGCATTGTTTTTAAAGCTGATTACGAAAGAAGAACTGGAAACTTCAGGCTCTACATTTTCAATGAATGGAAGAGTAAGCAGTGATTTATAAATGGCATTACTGCACATGGCACAGGTTAATCCGGCTGCTTGAATAACAGCCCCTTTCAATTCAGGTTCAGGCTGAATGAATGTTAAAATAAATCGGGCTAACAGGATGATAAAATTCATAAAAAAAGCCGGCGCCTCCGGCGCCGGCAACGGTATTATTCCTTACAACATTTTTTTGTCTTTCCTGCTTCCCCTTTTTTACAGCAGGAAGCGGCATCCTTCTCACATTTTTCTCCTTCTTTTTTTGAACAACAAGACTTTGACTTGTCGCAGGATGAAGTACAGCACGCTTTTGTATGTTCAGACTTACTGCAACATTTTTTTCCTTTCTTGCATTTCTCTTTGCTGGAAGAACATTCAGCTTTAGTAGAACGATATTTACAACAATCAGGCAATGCGTTATAAGCTGCTTCAGCAGCAGGGAAACCATCCGCATCATAACCGGCATCAGCAATGGCTTTCTTCACTTTCACCATATCTACCGCCGTTGAATCATACTCCACCTCAAGAACCTGCTTGTCCTTATCCCAACTGGCCGACTTCACACCACTGCCCAGTGCAGCCGTTTCAATATTCTTTTTACACATTCCGCACCTGCCGTTTACGGTAAACTTATCTTTTACAAACTGTGCCTTCGCCGACGTAAGCAGCGTGAAAACTGAAATAAAAATTAAAAACTGTTTCATGATATTTTTTTAAGTAAGTAAATAAAAAAGAAATAACTCGCGCTGATATGCGAATTAATAAAATAAATATGCCGCAGAAAAGGGTATCATATTCTCAACACCCGAATAAGTAAGTAGCGATCCGTTAAAACCCTGTCAGGACCTTCGCGTTCCCTGTAAGTAATGCTACAGTCTGCAGTCAATAAAGAGAGATTATTCTTTTCAGTATGACCGAATGTAAAAGATGGTAAAAATAATTTTGATGCGCCTGCATAGATGGGTGCAGGCTGATGTGAATCTTTCAGCTTTAAAACAATCTGCTCTTCCTTACAGCAGGCACTCTCCTTCATATCCATCCCACACCGTTCGCAGTCATGGTGATCATCATCCTGATGCCCGATGGCCCAGGATACAAGCTGACCCATACAATAATGGAACTGTATGCCTAAGCCGGCTGCTACATTCAGATAAACAACCGCTAAAACCAATATGGTCAGCTTCTTTAACACGTACTAAAATTACGAACTTTTCCTGACTAATCAATTCACAAAACCCCAGTAAATACCGAGACGGAACATCAATCCTGGCATGGGATACGTAGGCGTTGACAGATTGTTGGCAAAAAAACCAAACTGTGGCGTGAAGGTAATGGCATTCAGATTTTCAGCCCTCATAAAAAGATACCAGCTGCGGATCCGGAAATGCAGATAAGCGGTCAGGTCCGGCAAATTACTGACCTTACGATCCTGCTGCAGAAAAAACTGGCCGAGTATCGGAGAATATTCATCCGCTTTAAACGAAGATGCGTAACGCATCTCCAGACCAGTGCTTAAATTCAGTTGCCTGAAATGACGGCCTTCGTATGCAAACCGATTGCGTGTAACCAGTAGAGGTAAATTGACCGGCGCTGAGGCCGTCGTCTTCTGCACGATCGCTTCAGCATACCAGCTCCATACACGGCGGAACGTAAATTTGCGAGCAATGGTAAACTGGGCTACATTAAAAAGTGTACTCTCCTGAAAAGACTGTCGACTGTTGCCAAAATAAACAAAGTTGCTCATCACATAATACCGAAAACCTAATTCAAGCAATTTTTCCGGCACTTTATACTGGGCCGACAATAACGTGTAATTTTCTTTTGCAAAATCGGTATTTCCGCGGTTAAAGAGTTTGAAACTACTGAGATCATTATGAATGAAGGAGGGTGTTCGGTTGATGCTCTGCAATCCTAAGGTAAGCAGGTTATTCTTTTTCCCCATGAAACGAGTCATAGTCAGCTCTCCCTGATAATCACCGGCATAATTTCCGGTTGCAAAAAACTGAGCATTTAACCGGAGATCCCATTTGCCGTTACGGGTTTTATTCCGGTAATCGGTCATCCAGAAAATATTTTCCAGGGTAATACGACCTGTTTCAAAACGACCTTTGATCTGCTGATACCCCACGCCACCCTTGATGAGTTGTCCTTTGTTTTTTGTATCAGGATAATGTACCAGGGCCAGTTCATGCTGATCCAGTTGCCACTGATCTTCCAAACGAAATTCATTCGTGTTCAATGCAAGTCCGTATAAGGTTGCATAACCTAATGAATCAAATCGTGTATCTATAAAACGAAAGCGGAATCTCTTATGCTGATAAGTATGCTGCAGGCTGAAACGCGAAACGTAAAAATAACTCATGCTGGTATCTGCCTTCACAGAATCCCGGTGACCAAAGTCGTAACTATTCCGGACCAAAAACTCCCTCTTTTCATAGATATTTCCGGTATTGATTGTATTTGACAACAACCCTGCCTGTTCAAACTGACTGCCACCCAGATTGGTTGGCAGTGTACTGCGATCTGAGTATGTTGGCAAGTCATTCAACAAATCAATATCCTTCATTCCTCCATTTTCTGTTGCCCCTGTACGACTGCTGCCCGCTGCAACAAAAACAGTATATCTTCCGTTCTTTGATTTGTACCAGCTGTTCAGTAAATAACGATTATGGCTGTTCTTCTGATTTTTGAAAATACCCGGTGCATTCAGCAGTTTATAATCAAAAGAGACATTCCAGTTGTAGCGGATATTCTGTGTATGAAACACACCAATATTTTGCTCTCTCCGCGGACCAAGAATATATGACAGCTCACTGAAAGGACGTGTTACATTATAAAAGCGACTATTGTATACATCCGAATGATACAAATCAAACGCATGGAAGCCATGATCCCAGCCGGCCATCATCAACGGAGAAAAAAGCAACGATCGGGATGCGCTGCCGCTATTACCTAAAAATATATGCGACCAGGGCATCGGCCATCTGCGGGTAAAATCATGCACGGTTGAGTCCTGAAAATAATAGCGCTCTTCCTGCATGGTTCGGTAAAGGATGGAAGCCGAATCCTCCAGACCTGTACGATGCTGCAGCGAATCTTTATAGGGTCCACCCGAACTCTGCCCCCCGCCTCTCATCATGCCACCCAATCCCGGCCGCTGAGCCCACAACTTCATATCAGCCTGCAAAAGCAACAAAAAAAACACCCAAAAGAAAGCAGAGATAAAAGCCTTCGTCATTTGGCAAATATACATTCGCATAGATTTATAGCCTGCATAAACAATATTCCAATAAACATGCCCTGAAAAAATCTTCCTTTCTTATCTTCGCAAAAATTTTTAAAATGAATCTCCACGAATACCAAGCTAAAACACTTCTTCAGAAATATAATGTTCCCGTGCAGGAAGGATACGCCTGTACCACCGTACAGGAAGCAACGGAAGCCTATCGCCAGATCAAATCACAGTCTGGCAGCAATTTCGCTGTGATCAAAGCACAGATCCATGCCGGCGGAAGAGGAAAAGGAACCATCAAAGAGACCGGCGTGAACGGCGTGAAGGTTGCCAAAAATCAGGAGCAGGTGGAAGAATTTTCCAAAGGTATTCTGGGAGGAACCCTGGTGACCATTCAAACAGGCCCGGCGGGGAAAGTGGTGAATAAAATACTGGTAGCTCAGGATATGTATTATGATGGTCCGAGCGAACGCAAAGAATTTTATCTGTCTATTCTGCTGGACAGAACGAAAAAACAGAATGTGATCATGTACAGCACAGAAGGTGGTATGAATATCGAAGATGTGGCACATGATACCCCGGAAAAAATATTTAAAGAATGGGTAAACCCCGGCGGATTGCTCCAGCCTTTTCAGGCAAGAAAAATTGCCTTCAATCTCGGTCTGAGCGGTGAAGCATTTAAAAATTGTGTGAAGTTTGTAACACAGTTATACAAAGCATATGTCGGACTGGATTGCAGCATGCTGGAAATCAACCCGCTCTTCAAAGCAGCTGATGATAAGATCATTGCCGTTGATTGCAAAATGAATATTGATGACAATGCCCTCATTCGTCATCCTGAAGTTGCCGGCATGCGTGATATCACGGAAGAAGATCCTACTGAAGTAGAAGCCGGTAAACATAATCTCAACTTTATCAAACTGGATGGCAACGTGGGCTGTATGGTAAATGGAGCTGGTCTGGCCATGGCTACCATGGATATGATCCAGCTGAGCGGCGGACAACCCGCCAATTTTCTTGATGTAGGCGGTAGCGCTAATGCTCAAACCGTTGAAGCCGGATTTAAGATCATCCTGAAAGATCCTCACGTGAAAGCTATTCTGATCAATATCTTCGGAGGTATCGTACGCTGTGACCGTGTGGCGGCCGGGGTGATCGAAGCTTATAAAAGCATTGGCAACATTCCTGTTCCGATTATTGTACGTTTACAAGGCACCAACGCCGATGAGGCTAAAAAACTGATCGATCAAAGCGGTCTGAAAGTACAAAGCGCCATCTTACTCAGCGAGGCGGCTGATTTGGTGAAGCAAGCCATCGCTTAATGTCATTACCATTACATAAAAAAGTCAAAATCAATAATAACTTTTTGGTTTTGACTTTTTATTTTTGAGTTTATTCATCACAACAACGCCTTTAATCATTAAAATTGTCCGTACATTAGTCTTCATCTAATCCATCCCCTCGATTATTATATCTTTGTTTTATGAATGTAAATCTGGACACCATTAATCATCTGGCAAAACTCGCCCGGTTAAAGCTCCGGGAGGATGAAGCCACTGCATTACGGAATGATCTGGAGAAAATGATCGGCTTTGTTGAAACCTTACAAAACCTGAATACCGATCACGTGGACCCCTTATTACACATGACCGAAGAAATAGATCGCCTGCGGAAAGATGATATCATCAATCTCCCCTGCCGGAATGAAGCATTGCAGCAGGCAGCACATAAAGATGAGCAATTCTTTCTCGTACCTAAAGTCATTAAATCCAATTCATAGACATGGCCAATGTCATCGAACTCATTAATGTAAAAAAGAGCTACTTCCTGGGCAAAAATGAATTGCCCGTGCTGAAGGGTATCAACTTAAACATTGGCAAAAAAGAATTCGTTGCCCTCATGGGCCCCTCCGGTTCAGGCAAAAGTACCCTGATGAATATACTGGGATGTCTTGACACCCTTTCTTCCGGACAATACTTGCTCAATGGTCATGACATCAGTGAGCTTTCCGATAATCAGCTGGCAGAGATCCGAAATAAAGAGATCGGGTTTGTTTTTCAGCAATTCAATCTGCTGCCCAGGCTGACAGCCGTTGAAAATGTTGCCCTGCCACTCATCTATGCGGGAGTACCTAAAAAAGATCGGCTTCAAAAAGCCATGACCATGCTGGAAAAGGTGAAGCTGGCTGACCGGTTTCATCATAAATCAAATGAACTGAGTGGAGGACAAATACAACGGGTGGCCATCGCGCGAGCCCTCATCAATGATCCGTCGATCATTCTGGCCGACGAGCCCACAGGAAATCTTGATTCCAAAACATCCTCAGAAATTATGGGTCTGCTGAGTGAGATACATCAGCAAGGGAATACCGTTGTTTTAGTCACACACGAAGAAGAAATTGCCCGATATGCCCACCGCGTGGTACGCTTAAGAGACGGATTGATTGAAAGCGACCAGATTCGTTCATAACAATTCATCGGATTGCGTGTTAATTAACCGATTAGCATTTAAAAGAAAATTATGGCATTTAAGATTTATACAAAAACAGGCGATAAAGGCACTACTTCTCTGATCGGAGGCACGAAAGTGGAGAAAAGTCATCTTAGGATTGAAACTTATGGTACCGTCGATGAGCTCAATGCTCATATTGGTTATTGTCATGACATCATCGAAGATAATACCAGCAGGACTACCCTGCTGGAAATCCAGGACCGACTTTTTACGATCGGCGCCTCACTGGCCACCGATCCTGAGAAAGAACCCAAAATGAAAATACCGGATCTTCATCAGGCTGATGTGGAATTACTGGAAAAAGAGATTGACCGCATGAGTGAACAAATTCCTCCAATGACGGCATTTATCCTGCCAAGCGGACATCCAACTATTTCCTCATTACATATAGCACGCTGCGTATGTCGTCGTGCTGAACGTTGCATCGTACGCTTACAGCAGGAAGATCATGAACTCACGCAACTGATTATTATCTATGTAAATCGTTTAAGTGACTACCTGTTTGTCTTAAGCCGGTATGCCGGACATTTGCTGCAGGTAGAAGAGATTAAATGGAAACCAAGGGTTTAAATTATTTCGCTGGATCTCATTGTACGATCAAACCATCTTTCATCTG
>Ga0315906_10003129_pt1 | contig 22169 bp, 17 predicted proteins | sample LakEriMetagenome_4_FD_203526 | JGI IMG/M metagenome (GOLD analysis project Ga0315906, IMG submission 203526) | Freshwater fungal communities from buoy surface, Lake Erie, Ohio, United States - Buoy 2 MA122 | ecosystem: Environmental > Aquatic > Freshwater > Lake > Lake biofilm | place: USA...
CCGCTTCGACCGGCCGGCGGGCGAGGTCAGCCAGCGCATCCTCGACGAGGCGCTGGAGCACCACTTCGCGCTCGCCTACGGCGACCATCGCGAGGCGCTGCGCGCGTTGGCGCGGCGTTGGCAGATCCCGGTGCTCGAGCTCGCCTGATGGACCCCGGCGTCCCGAACTGGGGCCGCATCCCGGCGCTCGCCGTCACGGGCGCGCCGGCGCTCGTCGCCGTGGGTACCGGCCACGAGCTGCGTCTGCCGATCGCGTCCGTCGACCGTGCCGAGGGCGGTGTCGCCGCAAGCGAGATCGTGGTCACGCTGCACGAACACGGTCTGCGCCTGCGCGTCGGCCCTCCGGTGCGCGACTACGGCATCCTGCTCGCGCCGCCCGTGCCCTTGGCCCTGCGGACGGAGTCGGTCGACGGCGGCTCGCGCATCACGGCGCGCACCGCGTCCGGCAGCGCGCTCGAGCTGTACATCGGCCATGCGCCGTTCCACTTCGAGCTGTCGCAGGACGGCCGCCGCGTGCAGGCCTCGTCCACCGACGGTCACTTCGTGCGCCGCTTCCGCTTGCCGCCGCTCGCGCGCCACGACGGCCGCTGGCTGTTCACGCTCGATCTCGGTGCCGATACGCCGGTGTACGGTCTCGGCGAGAAGTCCGGCAAGCTCGACAAGCGCGGGCAATGGCTGCGCTCCTACAACCACGACGCGCTCGGTCTCAACGCCGAGCGCAGCTACAAGAACGCGCCGTTCGCCTGGAGCCCGGAGGGTTGGGGCGTGTTCGTGCACGGCCCGGAGCCGGTGACCCACGGCGTCGGCTTCGGTCCGTGGTCGCAGCGCGCCTACGTGCTCGCGGTCGAGGGCGAGGGGCTCGATCTCTTCGTGCTCACCGGCGCCGACGGCGCGGTGCAGCTGCGTCAGTACACCGACCTCACGGGCCGTGCCCCGGAGCCGCCGCCCTGGAGCCTCGGCACGATCCTCTCCAAGGCCTACTACAAGGACGCCGACGAGATCCTGTCCGTCGCGCGCGAGGTGCGCGCCCGCGGGCTGCCCTGCGAGGTGATCACCTTCGACGGCCGCGCCTGGCAGGACACCGACACGCGCTTCGCGTTCGAGTGGTGCCCGAAGCGCTACCCGGACCCGAAGCCGGTCATCGACGAGCTCAAGTCCATGGGCTTCCGCATCTGCGTGTGGGAGTACCCGCTGGTGTCGGTGCGGCATCCGCTGTTCGCGGAGATGGCCGCCAAGGGCTGGCTGCTGCGCGACGCGCGCACCGGTGAGCCGTACCGCTACGCCTGGGACCCGGAACCGTTCGGCGCGGTGCTCACGCAGCTGCCGGAGTCCGGCGTGGTGGATTTCACCCACCCCGACGCTTACGCGTTCTGGCGCGACAAGCACCGCGACCTCTTCGAGCTCGGCGTCGACATGATCAAGGCCGACTTCGGGGAGCAGATCGAGCCGCACATGCTCGCGCACGACGGTTCGCAGGGCGACGCTCTGCACAACATCTACGCGCTGCTCTACAACCGTTGCGTGCACGAGGCGGCGCAGCGGTTCGGCCGCGACGGCGCCTTCCTCTTCAGCCGCGCCGGGTGGTCCGGCTCCCAAAGATATCCCTCGCAGTGGGGCGGCGATCCGCAGGCCGATTGGGGCGGGCTCGCCGGCAACCTGCGCAGCGGCATCTCCTGGGGTCTCACCGGCGCGCCGTACTACGCCACCGACGTGGGCGGCTTCTACGGCGATACGCGCGACCCGGTGCTCTACGTGCGCTGGTTGCAGGCGGCGGTGTTCTCGGCGCACCTGCGGCTGCACGGCATCGGTCCGCGCGAGCCGTGGTCCTACGGACCGGAGGCCGAGCGCATCGCGCGCGCGGCGCTCGAGCTGCGGCAGCGGCTGCTGCCGTATCTTTGGCAGACGGTGCGCGGGTCGGCGGCCACGGGCCTGCCGGTGCAGCGCCCGATGGTCATCGCCTGCCCCGAGGACCGCGCGTCCTGGGCCTTCGAGGACCAGTTCTTCCTGGGCGACGACCTGCTGGTCGCACCCTGTCTGCGCCCGGACGGCGAGGTCACGGTGTACCTGCCGGCAGGCGAGTGGGTCCGGTTCCCGGACGGCCGCCCGGTCGAGGGCGGCCGCGTGCATCGGCTGCGGTTGGCGCTCGACGAGATCGCGCTGTTCGCGCGCCGTGGCGCCCGCATCCCGCTCGGCGGCCCTGCCGGGCCGCTGCGCGGCGCCATCGCCACAACGGAGCATTGGCAGGCATGAGCGTCGCGTCGCGCCGAGACAGCGGTGGCTTGTCTGTCGGGAGCATCTTTGTTAGCGTGCCGGCAGCCGTATGCCGGTGCCGCTCGTTGCGTCGGTACAACACAGGGGAAACATGATGTCGACTCGAAACAAGTTGGTTGCGGGTGCGGTCGCAGGGATCTGCGCGATGCTCGCGGCGCCGGGGGTCCGTGCCCAGGACGGCGTCGAGCGTCTCGACGAGATCGTGATCACCGCGCAGAAGCGCGAGCAGAAGCTGCAGGACGTGCCGATCGCGGTCAGCGTGGTCAACGGCGAACTCGCCGAGTCCACCGGCAGCTACAACATCGAGTCGCTGCGCGCGCTCGTGCCGTCGCTCAACCTCCGCAAGACCAACACCTCGCTGAACCAGTCGTTGTTCCTGCGCGGCGTCGGCACCATCAACTTCGCGATCGCGGCCCAGCCGAGCGTCGCCACGGTGCTCGACGGCGTGGTGCTGTCGTCGGCCGGCGAGGCCTTCGGTGACCTCTACGATGTCGAGCGCATCGAGGTGCTGCGCGGCCCGCAGGGCACGTTGTTCGGCAAGAACGCCTCGGCCGGCGTGGTGAACATCGTCACCAAGCGCCCCGGCAGCGAGTTCGGCGGCTATGTCGACCTCGGTTACTTCGAGGGCGACGAAGTGCGCCTGAAGGCCGCCGTCGACCTGCCGATCTCCGAGAACGTCCGTTCGCGCACCACGGTCACCTGGGGCGACTTCAACGGGTACATCAACAACGTGTCCTCCACCGCGGGTGGCGGCACGGTGAACGGCTACAACCGCAAGGGTGTGCGCAGCTCCTGGGATTTCGATGCCGAGAGCAGCCGCTGGAACCTGAACTTCGACTACCGCAAGTCGGACGACAACTGCTGCGTCGAGGTCATCGGCACGGCGCCGACCGGCGCCAACGGTCCTGCGCTGCAGTCGCTGATGACCGGCGTCACCTTCCTCGGCGACAAGACCCGCACGGTGCGCCAGAACCTGCAGATGCGCTCCTATGAGGAGGCCTGGGGCTTCTCCTTGCAGGGCGACATCGACTGGGGCGACAAGACCGTCACCTCGATCACCGCCTACCGCACCTGGGACGCCACCGAGATCCGCGAGGGCGACTGGCTGGACACGGCCGCGGCCTACGTCGGCAACACCTTCGCGCAGCTGCACGACTTCGGTCCGCAGGAGACCAAGACGCTGTCGCAGGAGCTGCGGGTCGCCTCGCCGGGCGGCGAGATGATCGACTACGTCGCCGGCGTCTTCTTCTCTAAGACCGATGCCGAGCGCTTCTTCCGGCGTGACACCATCGTCTGCCGCTCGACCACGCTCGCGGCCGACGCGACGGGCCTCGCGCCCTGCCGTCCGGGCGCCTCGGTGATCGACACGACGCCGAGCGCCAACGCCACGTTCGGCGCCAAGTTCCAGAACCTCGCGGCCTTCGCCGACGGCACCTGGAACCTCAGCGACAGCCTGCGCGTCATCGGCGGTCTGCGCTACACGCAGGACGAGCTGAGCTACTACCACACCTACAACTTCTCGCCCTCGGCGGGTCCCGGCATCCGCACCGCGCCGGCCGGCTCGGGTCCGACGGCGACGCTCGGCGGCAGCAACGACTCGAACAACTTCTCGGGTCGTGCCGGTCTGCAGTGGGATGCCAGCGACGACATGATGCTCTACGCGACCTACGCCCGCGGCTACAAGGGCCCCGCGTACAACGTGTTCTTCAACATGGGCGTGAACAACACGCCGGTCATCGACGCGGAGACGGTCGACTCCTACGAGATCGGCATGAAGTCCTCGCTGCTCGACGGCCGCATGCTGCTGAACGTCGCGGCCTTCAACGCCAAGTACGACGACTTCCAGGCCAACAACTTCACCTTCCTGAACGGCACGCTGATCACCACGCTCACCAACGCGGGCAAGGTGTCCTCGGAGGGTGCGGAGCTGGACTTCCAGTTCAAGCCCAACGACATGTTCATGCTGGGCGGCGGTCTCGCGTACACCAAGGCGCAGGTCGACAAGTTCTTCACGCCGCCGGGCTCCACGCCCACGGTGCGTGACGGCACCCAGCTGCCGCTGGCGCCGGAGCTCAAGGGCTCGCTGGTCGCCCAGTTCGACATCCCGGTCGGCACCTGGACGCTGTCGCCGAACGTGCTGGTGTCCTACACCGACGATCAGTTCTCGGACCTCAACGAGCCGGCCGCGCTGCTGATCCCGGGCTACACCACGGTCGACGTCTCGTTGGCGCTGGCCGACGCGGACGACCGCATCCGGGTCAGCCTGATCGGCCGCAACGTCACGGACGAGGCCTACACCGTCCTCAAGACGGCTGGTGGTCCGGGCGGCGTGCCGCGCCTGCAGATCCCGCGCGATGCCGACCGCTACTTCGGCATCCAGGCCCGGTTCCGCTTCGGCGGCAACTGATCCGGCATAGCGCGGCCCGGGCGTCGTGAAGCGCGCGCTCGCGGCCGCCCTGAGGCTGCTCGGAAGCCTGAACGCCCCCATCGCGAGATGGGGGCTTTCTTTTTCTGCGGCGCTGCTGGCGCTGATGCTGGCGGTGGCGCTCGCGCAGATCGCCTCGCGCGGTCTCTTCAACCACACCCTCGACTGGGCCGAGGAGATCGCGCGCTGGGCGCTCGTGTGGGGTGCGCTGCTCGCGGCGCCGATGGGCTACCGCGCCGCGGGCCACGTCGCGATCACCCTCCTCGTCGAGGCGCTGCCGCCGCGGCTGCTGTACGCGATCGCCATCGCGATCAACCTGCTCATCGGGTGGATCTGCCTGATGTTCCTCATCGAAGGCATCGCTTTCGTCGGACGCGGCGCGACGATCGTCGCCACCGCGCTGCCGGTCAGCATGGGGTGGGTCTACTCGATCGTGCCGATCTCGCTCACGGCGCTGCTGCTGGTGTCGGTCGAGGCCGTGCTGCGGCTGCTGCACGACCTCGTGGCCGGCGAGGCCGGCCGCGAGCCGCTGGTCGGCGTGGTGCCGGTGCTCGAACGCGAAGCGCAGGACTGAGCCCATGTCCATCGCGTTCTTCTGGATCTTCATCCTGCTGCTCGCCGTCGGTGCGCCGGTGGTGTTCGCGCTGCTGCTCGGGCCGGGCCTGAGCCTGGTGCTCGACGGCGAGACGCGCTATTTCGCGGCGCTGCTCGCGCGCTTCTACAACGGCATCGACAGCTTCCCGCTGCTCGCCGTACCGTTCTTCATCCTCGCCGGCGAGCTCATGAACTCCGGCGGCATCACCGCCGCCATCGTGCGCTTCGCGCAGTCGTTGGTCGGCCATGTGCGCGGCGGGCTCGCGCAGGTCAACGTGCTCTCCTCGATGATGTTCGCGGGCATCTCCGGGTCCGCGGTCGCGGACGCCTCGGCGATCGGCAAGATGCTGATCCCCGAGATGGAGAAGCAGGGCTACTCGCGGCCCTTCGCCTCGGCGGTCACCGCTGCGGCGGCGGTGATCGGTCCCATCATCCCGCCCTCCGGCATCATGGTGCTGTACGGTTTCGTGATGAACGTCTCCATCGGCGCGCTGTTCGCGGGCGGCGTCGTGCCGGGCATCCTCATCGGCCTCGGGCTGATGGGCCTCATCCGCATGCTCGCGGGCCGGTACAAGCTGCCGCCGGCCGCGCCGCGCGCGACCTGGGCCGAGCGCGGCAAGGCGTTCCGCGGCGCCTGGCTCGCGCTGCTGCTGCCCGTGATCCTGCTCGGCGGCATGCTGAGCGGGTTCTTCACGGCGACCGAGGCCGCCGCCGTCGCGGTCGCCTACGCGCTCTTCGTCACCGTCTTCGTGCTGCGCAACACGGGCTGGCAGGACCTCAAGCGCATCTTCCGCGCCACGGCGCTGCAGTCGGGCGTGATCCTGCTGCTGGTCGGCGCGGCCGTGACGCTCGGCTGGTTGGTCACGGTGTCGGGGCTCGCGACACGCATCGCGGAGAGCATCCTCGCCGTCACCGACAACCCGCTGCTGCTGCTGTTCCTCGTCAACCTGCTGCTGCTCATCGTCGGCATGTTCCTCGATGCGGGCCCCGCGATCCTGATCCTCGGGCCCGTGCTCTCGCCGGTGTTCACCAGCCTCGGCATCGACCCGGTGCACTTCGCGTTGGTGATGTGCGTGAACCTCACCATCGGCCTCGCCACGCCGCCGATGGGGCTCGTGCTGTTCGTCACGGCCTCGGTGGCGCGTGAGCGCCTCGAGAACATCGTGCGGGCCATCCTGCCGTTCCTCGCGGTCGAGATCGCGGTGCTGCTGCTCATCACCTTCTTCCCCGCCCTGGTGCTGACGCTGCCGCGCTGGCTGGGGCTGCTCTGATGAGGCCGTGCCCGTGAGACCGCTGCCGTGACCGTGACCCTGCGCCGCTGGATGCTCGCCCTCGTCGTGCTCGGCTGCATCGTCGGCGTGCTCCTGTCGCGCGCGCAGCAGGCCGAGATCACCATCCGCATCGCCTTCCTCGCCTCGCAGGACGACGAGGACTACATCGGCGCGGTGGCGTTCCGCGACGCGCTGCAGAAGCGCCTCGGCGACCGCGTCGCCGTGCAGATCTATCCCTCGGGGCAGTTCTGCGGCAACGAGCGCGAGTGCATGGAGGCGCTCCAGAGCGGCATCCTCGAGATGCACCAGACCACCATCGGCGGGCTCGCGGGCCTGTACGGTCCGGCGCAGGTCTTCGACCTGCCGTACGTGTTCGCCGACGACGCCGTGGCCGAGTGCGTGTTCGACGGCGAGGTGCCGCGGGCGATGGGCGAGGCGATCCTGCAGCAGGGCCTCGGTCTGCGCCTGATGGCGGTCGGCAACACCGGCGGCTGGCGCAGTTTCGCGATGACCGACCGACGCATCACGGGCGTCGCCGACCTCGCAGGCCTGCGCATCCGCACGCTGCCCTCGGCGCTCGAGCAGGAGATGGTGCGCGAGCTCGGTGCGAGCCCGATGGCGCTGCCGTTCTCCGAGATCTACACGGCGCTCGGCGCTGGCATGCTCGCCGGCACCAAGAACAGCATCCAGGACGTGATGGGGATGAAGTTCGACGAACACATCCGGCACCTGTTCGTCGACCGCCACGCCTACATGGCGTCGTTCTGGTGGTATTCGGAGAAGGGCTGGCAGCGGCTGCCGCCGGATGTACAGCAGGCCGTGGGCGAGGCCTTCGTCGAGCTCGCCGCCGCCACGCGCCGCGCGGCGAAGGACCGCGAGGCACCGGCGCTCGCCGCGTTCGCGGCCGGCGGCGGCACCATCGACCGCATGACGGATGCGCAGCGCGCGGAGTTCCGCGCCGCGACGGCGCCGCTGCGCGACTGGTATTCGTCGCGCTACCCCGGCGACTGGTTGCGGCGCGTCGACGAGGCCGTCGCCGGGTGCGAGTCGCGCACGAGGCCATCGACCTGAGACCGACCTGACCTGGAACCGACCTGAAGGAGACGACCGACGTGAGAGTGCTGTTCGTGGATGCAGGGAACTACTGCCGCTCGCCGGTGGCGGAGATCGTGGCGCGGACGCTCGCGGCACGGGCCGGTGCGACGGGTTGGACCTTCTCGTCGGCCGGTCTCAAGGACAAGCACGCGGGCGACTCGGCCGATCCGCGTTCGATCGCGGCCTGCGCGGCGCGCGGCTACGACCTCACCGCGTTCCGTTGCCGGGAGATCACGCCGGCGGATTTCGCGGCGCACGACCTCATCCTCGCCATGGACCGCGACAACGCTGCGCAGCTGGAGGCGCGACGGCCGGCGGGCAGCGCCGTGCCCGTCCGGCTCTTCCTCGGCGAGCGCGAGGTCCCCGACCCGTACTACGGCGGCGATGACGGGTTCGGGACAATGATGTTGCAGATCGAGGAAGGCGTGCGACAGCTCCTCGAGAGGGCCGGCGAGGGCGCCTGAGCCCGTCCGGCGCGCCGCTCCGCGGACACCCCGCGGTCCGGGCCATGGATTTGGGCTATATTTGAAGCCATGGGAGACATCACGGTACTGCTGGGCCGGGCCCGCGACGGCGACCGCGGCGCGTTCGACGGCCTGTTCGACGCGCTGTACCCGGACCTGCGCCGCATCGCCCATGCGCGCCTCGCCTCGCACCAGCGCAACACCATGCTCAACACCACCGTGCTGGTGCATGAGTGCTTCCTGAAGTTCACCGCGGCCGACCGCCTCACGCCGAAGGACCGTGCGCACTTCCTCGCCTACGGCTCGCAGATGATGCGCTCGATCATCGTCGACGTCGCGCGGGCCCGCCAGGCGGAGCGGCGCGGCGGCGACGCCGCGCACACCACGCTCAACACGGATGTGCGCGACCGCGTACCCGCGGGCGAGGACGAGATCATGGACGTGCACGAGGCGCTCGAGCAGCTCGGTGCGCTCGATGCGCGCCTCGCGAAGGTCGTCGAGATGCGCTATTTCGGCGGACTGCGCGAGGCCGAGATCGCCGAAGCGCTCGGCGTCACCGAGCGCACCGTGCGCCGCGATTGGGAGAAGGCGCGACTGCTGCTCGCGGCGGCGCTGCGCACGCGCTGAGCGCGCGCTGAGCGCGCGTCAGGCGCGCTTCCCCCGCCTTCCGGCGGACGACCGATGGACGGTGCCGCGTCGCGCGCACACCGTTTTTTTACGTTCCGATGTCCGGTCGCGCCGTGTCGTTCCGTATTCACAGGCAAGCAGGCGTTTTGCAGCGGTGATCGCAGCCGCGACGCCGGGCGATCCGTCGCCATCATTCAAAGATATCGGAGGTCCGTGATGCCCCTTCTGCCGCGACTAGTCCCCCAGTGGACGGTGCTCAACCGCTTGCTCGACCAGGCCCTCGACCTCGCTCCGGAGGCGCGCGAGCGCTGGCTGGAAGGTCTCGTCGCCGAGGATCTCGCCGTGCGCGCGACGCTGCGCCAGCTGCTCGATGTGCAGTGCGGCATCGAGTCCGGTCTCTATCTCGAGCGTCTCCCGAAGGTCGCTTGATGCGCGATGCGGTCGGAGCGGAAGCGGATGTCCGCTTCCGCCGCCGCTTTACGTATTAGAAGGTGAACAGCCGACATTCGGCCTTACTGGGGTGACCCCTCCGGGGAGATGATGTCCCGATACACCAGCCGGCCCATCGCGTCCGCGTTGCATCATCCGCATCTCCGCAGCGGAGCAGTCCTCCTCTCCCTCCTTCTCGCCTTCGCCGCCGCCAGCCTCTTCGCTGCCGGTCCGGACGGTCCGACCACCAAGTCGGACGGCGTCACCATCCCCTACGGCGACCTCGACCTCAGCACCATCGACGGTGCGGTCGAGCTCGAGCGCCGTCTCGTCGAGGCGGCGAGCATCGTCTGCATCGACCTCGACTCGCCCGCCGTGCCGCGCGACAGCTATGAGCGTTGTCGCATGGACGCCGTGGCGGGGGCTATACTCATCCTGCGTCGGCCGCCCGCAGCGGTCGCCGCGGTGACCAGTTGACCGGCGGGGCGGTCTGTCGCGGGTGATCCGCCCGCGCCGTCATCGCTCCGCGACGGACGGCGATACTTGAAACTGCTCTCCGACCTTTCTTCTCAATGGGCGGTCATCAACCGGCTCCTCGACGAGGCGCTGGCCCTCGACCCGTCGCAGCACGAGGCTTGGCTCGAGCGCCTCGCGCCTGAGCACCATGCGCTGAAGGGCACGCTGCGGGGGTTGCTGGCCGCGCAGGCCGGCATCGAGACCCAGGCGTTCCTCGACACGCTGCCGCGGATGTCCGAGCCTGCGACCGACCTGAAGGCCGGCGACGAGATCGGCCCCTACCGCATCCTCGAGCGCATCGGCAGCGGTGGCCAGGGGTCGGTCTGGCTCGCGCAGCGCGCCGACGGCCAGCTCAAGCGCAAGCTCGCGTTGAAGCTGCCGCAGCTCGCCTGGGCGGAGGGCCTGGCGGCGCGCATGGAACGCGAGCGCGACATCCTCGGTGCGCTCGACCACCCCCACATCGCGCGGCTCTACGACGCCGGCGTCGACCAGCGCGGCCGGCCGTTCCTCGCCATCGAGTACATCGAGGGCGTCAGCCTCGACCGTCATTGCGACGAGCAGCGCCTAGACGTGCGGGCCCGCGTCGCCCTGTTCATGAAGATCCTCGAGGCGGTGCAGTACGCGCACACCTCGCTCGTGGTGCACCGCGACCTGAAGCCCGCCAACGTGCTGGTCAACGCCAAGGGCGATCCGAAGCTGCTCGATTTCGGCGTGTCCTCGCTCATGGAGCAGGCGGGGGTCGAGGGCGAGGACGCGGCGGCGCAGACCTCGACGCGCGCCATGACGCCGCGCTACGCGAGCCCCGAGCAGATGGAGGGCCGTCGGCTCGGGGTGGGGTCCGACGTGTACTCGCTGGGCGTGATGCTGCACGAGCTGCTCAGCGGCTGCTCGCCGTACGGGATCGGCCGCGGCTCGGTGCGTGAGTACGAGGAGGCCATCCTCGCGGGTAAGGTCCGCTCGCCGAGCCGTTCGGCGCTCGACGGGACGATCGCGGAGGCCCGCGACACGACGCCGAAGCGGCTCGCGCGGCAGCTGCAGGGCGACCTCGACGCGGTCGTGCTCAAGGCCCTGGCGCGCGACCCGCGCGAACGGTACGGCTCGGCGCTGGCGCTGCACGACGACCTGCGCCGCTGGTCGACCGGCCGCGCCGTGCAGGCGCGTCCGCCCTCGGCCTGGGTCAGCCTGCGCAAGTTCCTGGTGCGCAACCGCTGGATCGCGGGCGGCGTGACGGCCGCGGTGGCCGCGGTCGCGGTCGCGGGTCTGGTGGCCGTGCAGCAGGCGAAGGTGGCGCGCGAGGAGGCGCGGCGCGCGAACGCCACCCGCGATTTCGTCATGGGCATCTTCAACGACGCCAACCCCGCGCTGCACGCCGGGCGCGATGTCACGGTCCGCGAGCTGCTCTCGGCCAACGAGGACAAACTGATCGACCGCCTGTCCGGCGATCCGTCCCTGCAGGCCGACGTGCTGCACTCGGTCGCGCAGGTGTGGGACCGCTTCGGCGACTGGGGCCGCGTGGTCGAGATCCACGACAAGCGCGCGGGCCTGCTGGGCGGCAACGGTGCATCGCCCGACGCGGTGGCCGCGGCGCTGCTCGAGCAGGGCCAGGCGCTGGCGGTGGTGAACCGCCTGCAGGACATCCCGCCGCTGCTCGATCGGGTGCGCGTGCTGTCGCCCGTCGAGGGGATGCCGGACGACCTGCGCGAGCGCTACGAATGGCTGCGCGGTTGGGTCGCCCTCAACGTCGGCGAGCGGCGCGAAGCACGGGCGCACTTCGGTCGTGCGCTGGAGGCCGCGCGCCGCACCGGCGACACCGGCGCGCAGGTGCGCGCGCTGTACGGGCGCAGCGCGAGCGAGACCTTCGTCAACCGCGTCGCGTCCGACCGGGACCGCGCTGCCGCGCTGCGCGACCATCGCGAAGCGGCGCGGCTGCTCGAGAGCTCGTCGCTGGACCGGCTGCAGCGCCACGACCAGTGGTACCAGCTGCTGGCCAACCTCTTCTGGTTGGGGGAGTACCGGGAGGGCTGGTCGCTGACGCGCCGGCAGATGGTCGAGGCCGACCAGCTGTTCGGCGAGTACGCGCCGGCGTCCGCACGGCTGCAGTTCTTCTACCCCGCTTATCTTTGGCGGCTCGGCCGGCCGCAGGAGGCCCTCGATTGGTTGGCGGCCCGCGAGCGCCATCGCCGCCGCTCTGACGCCCTGCAGGCGCCGCCGCCGACGACCGCGCGCGAGGCGGCACTGGAGTCGCGTCTGTGGACCGCGCTCGGCAGGCAGCAGGAAGCGCGCGCGGTGATCGACCGCTGGCGCGGCGCGAACCCCGACCCGTCGATGGACGACCAGCTCAGGGTCGGTCTCGCCGAGCTCGAGCGGTCGCAGTCGTTCGCCGACGCCGACGAGGTGCTGCGTCTTCTGTCGCAGAAGCCGTGGAACACCCTGACGGGTGAGGACGACAGCGAGTGGCCGCTGTACCCCTTGTGGCACCGGGGCCTCGCCTTGGAGCGGCAGGGGGATCAGGAAAGCGCTCTGCCGTTGTTGGAGGCGGCGGTCCGCAAGGCTCAGGATGTCATGGGCGTCGACCATCCGCGGGTGGCGCTGGTGCGGATGTCCTTGGCCTTCGCCCGATGGCGGGGCGGGTGGGCGGAAGATCCTGCGAAGCGGCCCGTCCTGGTGGCCCAGATGGGCGGGGTGGTCGCCGATCTCGAGCGCGCCATGCCCGCTGACGTGCCCTCGGTCCAAGAGGCGCGTGTGTTTTTGGCGCACTTACGTGGCGCGCCCGCAACAGAAGAGTCCCTCGATCGTTGGAGGAACCCACAAGCGACCTTCTACCCCTAGAAAACTTGCGATTTGGCGGGGCAGCGATGTCCGGTTCTGGCAGGGCAGTCCGTATCCTTGGGTACAGATTGACTAAATCCGTGATATCGGTCACATCGAAACAAGGAGACACCCCATGGCCGCCCGTCGCACCGCCTCGCAGATCGCCACCTTCGCCGCCCTCGCCGTCGCCGCTTTCGGTGGCACCGTCGCCCACTCTGCCAGCGCCAAGGTCTCCGGCCCGGGTCCCAATGTCTTCGTGATCGTCTTCGGCGGTTGGCCCTTCACCATCACGCTGCCCGCGGGCGTCGTCAGCTTCACCGGCGTCTCCCAGATGGGCGGCGGCGGCTGATCCCAGACCCGAATCGTCCGGCCCGCCGTCGTCTCCGGCGGGTCGAGCGGTCATCCGGTATCCTCCGCTCGCCGGGCGTCCGGCGAGCGGAGGTTCCGATCCGAAGATGACCGACCCAGAGACCCCCCCTGCCGACGCGCCTCCCTCCGACCGATCCGCCGCCGTCCTGGCGACCATCGAGGCGCGACGCTCCACCAAGAAGTTCGACGACCGTCCGCCGAGCCGGGCGCAGCTCGAGTCCTTGCTGCGCGCCGCAGCCTGCGCGCCGGACCACGGCAAGCTCGCGCCGTGGCGGTTCACGGTGCTGCAGGGCGCTTCGCGCGGCTTGTTCGCCGATGCGCTCGCCGCGGCGCTGCGGCTGCGCATGCCCGAGGTCGCCGACGACGCGGTCGAGCGCGAGCGGGAGAAGGCGTTCCGTTCGCCGGTGCTGATCGTGGTGTCGGTCCACGCCGAGCCGCATCCCAAGGTGCCCGCGGTGGAGCAGCAGGTCGCCGTGGGCGCGGCCATCCAGAACCTCTGGCTGGCCGCGGTCGCGCAGGGGCTCGGCGTCGCCTGGAAGACCGGCAACGCGGCTTACGACCCGGTGGTGAAGCAGGCGCTGGGCGTGGCGGAGGACGATGCGATCATCGGATTCCTGCATGTCGGAACGCCGCTCGCGAGCGCGCCGCCGCGCGAGCCGGAGTTCGCGGGTCGCACGCGCTGGCTGTAGCGTCAGGCGAGCGCTTCGGCGCTGACGATGATCCCGTTCTCGTCGGCGTAGAGCCACTCGCCCGGGCGGAACACGGCACCGGCGAACTCCACCACCACATCGCGCTCCCCGGTGCCCTGCTGGCCGGGGCGGGTCGGGCACACGCCGAGCGCGCGCACCGCCACCGGCATGTCGCGCAGGTTCTCGACGTCGCGCGCCGCGCCGTTCACCACGATGCCCGCCCAACCCTGTTGCAGCAGCAGCGCACCCAGTTTGTCGCCGACCAAGGCACGGCGCAGCGAAGCGCCGCCGTCGACCACCATCACCCGGCCTTCGCCGGGCATCGACAGCGTGCGCCGCAGCAGCATGTTGTCCTCGTGGCAACGCAGGGTGGTGATGCGGCCGTGGAAGACGCGCAGTCCGCCGAAGTCGCGGAACACGCCGTCGACGGCGCGCGCGAGCGCAGGGTGGTCGTCGGAGAGGTCGCAGATGCTGCGGATCATGGCGGCTGCCTCGGGTTCTGTGGTATCGGTACGCCCTGATTATGCGCCCGCAGGCGCGGGGGAGACGACGATGATCCTGATCACGGGGGCGACCGGCCGCACGGGCGGTCAGGCGGCGAGGGACCTCGCGGCGCGCGGCTTGCCGGTGCGCGCCTTGGTGCGCGACGCCGCGAAGGCCGCGCCGCTGGCGGCGGCGGGCGTGGAGCTCGCCGTGGGCGATGCGGGCGACGCGGTGAGCGTGCGCGCGGCGCTGCGCGGCGTGACCAAGGTCGCGGTGGTCTTCCCGAACGGCGAGCGGCAGCTGGAGTTCGAGAAGCGGGTGGTCGATCTCGCCGCCGAGGCGGGCGTAGCGCACATCGTCAAGATCTCCTCGATGGAGTCGCTGCCGACGGCGCACAACCCGACCCACCGCATGCACTGGGACTCGGAGACCCACATCCGCGCGAGCGGCGTGCCGTGGACGATGGTGCGTCCGAGCTTCTACATGCAGAACTTCCTCGCCAACGCGTACACCATCAAGACCGAGGGCAGGTTCCATTACCCGTTCGGCGACGCGGGCGCGGCGACGCTCTCGGACTCGCGCGATGCCGGTGCGTTCGCGGCGCATTGCCTCGCGACGCCCGGCCACGAGGGCCGGAGCTACGATGTGACCAGCCCCGACAAGCTGACTTTCCACGAGGTCGCCGCGACGTTCAGCCGCGAGCTCGGCCGCAAGGTCGAATACGTGCCGCAGGACCCCGCCGCCTACAAGGCGCACCTCGGCAAGTTCCTGGCGAGCCGTTGGCACCTCGATGCGGTCTGCGACATCTTCGCCGAGATCGCCGCGGGCTACGTGGTCGAGCCGACCGACACCTTCCAGCGCGTCACGGGGCGTCCTGCGACCACGCTGGCGCAGTTCATCCGCGAGCACCGTGCCGTCTTCACGCCCTGAAGCGGTCGGTCTGCTGCTGCGCGCCACGCGCTTCGCGGCCTGGAAGCACCGCGATCAGCGCCGCAAGGGCCAGCGCGCCGAGCCGTACATCAACCACCCGCTCGAGCTCGCGCATGTGCTGTGGTTCGAGGGCGGCGTACGCGACGAGGCGACGCTCGCCGCGGCGCTGCTGCACGACACGCTCGAGGACACGCAGACCACGGTGCAGGAGCTGCAGGGCGAGTTCGGCGAGGAGATCGCCGCGATCGTGCAGGAGGTCACCGATGAGCCCTCGCTCGATTGGCGCGTGCGCAAGAAGCTGCAGATCACGCGCGCCAAGATGGCCTCGCCGCGCGCGCGGCTCGTCAAGCTCGCCGACAAGATCTGCAACCTGCGCAGCATGATCTCGAGTCCGCCCCATCGTTGGTCGATCGAGCGCCGCCGCGCCTATTTCGACTGGGCGCGCGAGGTCGTCGACCAGCTGCGCGGCACGAATCCGCCGCTGGAGGAGCGCTTCGACCACGTGTTCCGCCAGCGGCCCTGAGCGACCGCGTCAGCGCTGGGCGACCGCCAGATCGCGTCCGAGCCAGCGCCCGAGCGCGAGCGCCGGCGTCAGCATCATCCCCGGCACGAAGGCCTGACCGAGCGTCGCGCCGCTGCCGAGCACCTCGCCCGCGGCGTGCAGCCGCGGGATGACGCTGCCGTCGACGCGCAGCACGCGCAAGCCGTCGTCGACCGTCACGCCGACCGCCGAGGTCGCCGATGCGCCGTGCAGGGTGACGGCGTAGAACGGCGGGCGATCGAGGGGGCGCGGCAGATGCCCGCGTCCGAGCGGGTCGTGGCCCGTCCGTACGGCGGCGTTGTAGGTGTGCACCGAGTCCGCGAGGCCGCGTGCATCGATGCCCGCCCGCGCCGCGAGCTCCTCGAGGGTCCCGGCGCGATGGAACATCGGGTGCGTGCCGCAGAGCGACTCGAAGGCGGTCCGGTCCTGACCCTCGATCGCGGGCGGAGCGGCGTCGAGGATCGCCGCATCGGCGACCACGTGGAACCGGCAGCGCGGCAGCGCGAGCAGCGCACGTTCACGTACGAGGGCGACGGGTTCGTCCTCGCGCACGAAACGGCGGCCTCCATCATCGACCCAGATCTCCCAGGGCGCGCGCAGCTGCGGCGCGGTGACGAGACGTGCGGAGACCCGCGTCGGCCAGCTCTCCGAGTCGAGCACGAGCCCCGTGCCGGGTCGATGCAGGGCATGGCCGCGCAGCGCGCCGCCCAGCGCCTCGACGAGCGCGAGACCGTCGCCGCGCGCGGTGGGGCAGGCGAGGGCGGCGTAGGCCGGCCGCCCCGAGAACCGCTCCAGCAGCGCACGCTCCATCGCGTAGCCGCCGGTGGCGAGCACCGTGTGGCGGGCCTGCGCGGTGAGACGTCCGCCGTCACGGGTGGCGGCCGTGACGCCGTCGACGCCGCCGTCGGACCCTGCCAGCAGCCCGTCCACGCGCGCACCGGTGACGAGCCGCACCCGGCCGTCGTCGATCAGGGCTGCGAGCGCAGGTCGCAGCAGGGCGAGGATGGCGCGCCCCTGGTCGCGTGCCCAAAGATATCGTGCGGTGCCGTAGCCCGGCCGGCCGGGCGACGCCCCGGTGACCGGGTGGTCGGCGAGCGGTTCGAGCCCGGCCTCGAGCAGCCAGTCCACCATCGCCGGCGCCTCCTGGACGGCGCGCCGCACCACCGCAGGGTCCGCGAGACCCTCGGACAGCCGCATCACGTCGGCGAAGTGCGCATCCGGGGAGTCGGTGATACCGCGCGATGCCTGGAGCCGTGTGCCGCCCGCGCTCAGCTGGCCGTGGGAGAGGTGCAGCGTGCCGCCGATGTCGTCGGCGGCCTCGAGCAGCAGCACCCGGGCGCCGCCCTGGGCGGCGAAGAGGGCGGCCGTGAGGCCCGCGGCGCCGGCGCCGACCACCGCCAGATCGAAGTCCGTGCTGTCAGCGCCCAGGGTCATCCGGCCGGCATGATACGCGCGGCGTCCGGGGCGGGTGCTAATCTTCCGGACCGGACTGCCGATACCGTATCCAAAGGGGGAACCGTGCACATCACCCGTCGTCCTGTCGTCCGCCGCCCCTCGCGGGTATGGAAGGTCACCCTCTCGTGGGCGGTCGTCGCCGCTGCGTGCGCGTCCGTCGCGGCGGTGGCCGGCGCACCGCTCAAGTCCGGTGGCCGCGCGCTGGCGACGCGTCCGTCGCCGCCCGTGACGCAGCTGATCGTCCGGTTCCATGACGAGACCACGAGCGGCGAACGCGTCGCCATGACCGTGCCGCGCGTCGATGGCCTGTCGAAGGCGGCCGGCACGCAGCTGCTGTACCGGCGGCCGATGGCCGAGCTCGCGCATGTGTTCCGCCTGCGCGAACCTTTGTCGCAGGCGGAGGCCGAGGATCTCGCGTCACGGCTGCGCCGGGATGTCGGCGTCGCGTCGGTGGAGATCGACGACTACGTGTTCCCGCTGCTCGATCCGAACGATCCGTTCTATGCGGACACGACGATCGAGCGCATGTGGACGCTCAAGGCGCCGGTCGCGCCGCGCCTCGGCGGTATCAACGCGCCGACGGCCTGGGACATCACCCGGGGCGCAGGCGCGGTCGTGGCGGTGGTCGACTCCGGGGTCTTCACCCATGACGACCTCGAGGCCAACATCCTGCGCGGCCACGATTTCGTCGGCGCCGATTCGACGGCCAACGGCGGCGGTTTCCTCGTCGCCAACGACGGCGATGCCCGTGACGCCGACCCGTCCGATCCCGGTGATTGGATCAGCGCCGAAGACAAGGCCAAGCCGATCTTCGAGGCCTGCTCGGTACGCAACAGTTCTTGGCACGGCACGCATGTCGCCGGGACCATCGCGGCCGTCGGCAACAACGCGGTCGGCATGCCCGGGGTCGCGTACGAGGCCAAGGTCCTCGCGGTGCGCGCGCTCGGCAAGTGTTTCGGCTACGGCTCCGACATCACCGATGCCATCCGCTGGTCTTCGGGCGCCGCGCCCGCCACCGGCACCTGGGCATCGCTCGGCCTGCCGAACAACCCGAACCCCGCCAAGGTGATCAACCTCAGCCTCGGCTCCAGCATCGCCGCGTGCTCGACCTCGCGCCAGTCCGCCATCGATGCCGCGCGCGCCGCGGGCGCCGTCGTCGTCGCCGCCACCGGCAACGACGGCATCGTGGGCATCAGTTCGCCCGCCAACTGTCAGGGCGTCATCGCCGTGACCTCGCACACGGTGGAGGGCGACAACTCGGACTTCGCCAACGTCGGGCCCGGTACGGCGATCAGCGCACCGGGCGGCGGCAACTGCTCGGTGTCGGCGCTCAACTGCCTGCCGCAGGGCAGCGCCGGCGCCGCCGGCACGATCTACCGCTCCGTGTTCTCGCCGATCGGCGATGGTGCGCAGGGCCCGGGACCGCTCCGCACCGTCTTCGGCGGCAAGATCGGCACCAGCATGGCGACGCCGCATGTGTCGGGCGTCGCCGCGCTGCTGTTCGCGCGCATGCCGACGCTGAAGCCCGATACCGTCAAGAACATCCTCACCGCCTCGGCGCGCCCGTTCCCGGCGGGCACCTACTGCGCGGCCTTCGCCGACGGCCGCTGCGGCGCGGGCATGCTCGATGCGAGACGGGCCTTCGACCGGCTGGCCGATCTCACCCCGACGGTCACCGCGACGGCGCCCGCAGCCGTGGTGCGCAACGGCTCCGCCGTGACGCTGACCGCCACCGCGACGCCCAAGCCGGCCGGACTGCAGACGCTGACCTACGCGTGGCAGCAGCTGAGCGGTCCCGCGCTGACGCTGACCAACCCGACGACCCTGCAGCCCTCGTTCACCGCGCCTGTGCCCGGCGGCCCGCTGAGCTTCCGCTTCTCGGCGAGCGATGCCGACGGCGTCGTCGGCACCACCGTGGTCAGCCTACGGGCCAACGGCTTGCCGGTGATCGCGCCGCCGACCCCCGTGACGGTGACCACCAATAATCAGGCGTCTTTCCGGGTCACGGCCACCGACCCCGAGAACGATACCGTCACGTTCTCGGCCACCGGTCTGCCGAGCGGTGCCACCTTCAACAGCACGACCGGCGAATTCTCTTGGCCGAGCGCGACGCCCGCGGGCAGCTACACCCTCTCGATCACGCCGAACGACGGCTTCGAGAACGGTGCGGTCACCACGGTGACCGTCACGGTCAACGATCCGCCGCGCGGCGGCGGCGGCTCGATGGACCTGCTGGCACTCGGTCTGCTCGGCGCCTGGTGGCTCGCGCGGCGCGGTCGCCGGCCGCGGAATGCAGGGGATTACAGCCGTCATTGTGGTGTATAGTTTGGGGAGGGGATGTCGATTCGGACGGGGGCCAATTCCTTGAAATCTCAGCAGTTCCGGCGGCTGTTCGCGCTGCTCGCAGGGGTCTCCACGCTGGCCGTGGCCGGTAGCCTGCTGCTCGACCGCGCCGCCCCGCACCGCAGCGCTGACCGTCCCGCCCCCGCCGCCGAGACCGTCGTCGCCTCCCGTCTCATCATCCGCTTCGCCGCCGAGGCCGAGTCCGGCCGGCTCGCCTCCCGTGCCGAGGCCGAGTCGGCGCTGCGCGCCATCGGTCGGTCGCTCGGGCTGAGGATCGGATACGGCTACCCCACATCCAATTTCTCGCACGTAGTCCGCATCGACGGGCTGTCCTCGGCAGAGCAATCGGAAAAGGTGTTGGATCGTTTGCGAGCCGACCCGGCTATCGCATCGGTCGAGGTCGATGGTCTTGCGCGGCCTGCCCTGACCCCTAACGACGAGCTCTATGCCGACGCCCGCGAGATCCTGTGGAACCTCAAGGCACCGAGCGGTTCGCGCGCCGGCGGCATGAACCTCCCCATCGCTTGGGACCGCACCCGCGGCGCGGGTGTCACGGTGGCGGTGCTCGACACCGGCATCGTGCCGCACGCTGACCTCGACGCCAACGTATTGCCTAATGGGTACGATTTCGTCAGCGCAGACGACCCTCTGAACCCGGTCAGTTTTCTGCTCGCCAATGATGGCGATGCCCGCGACCCCAATCCGACAGACCCGGGCGATTGGATCAGCGCGGGTGATCTCGCTGCGGGCATCTTTGCGGGTTGCACCGTGGCTGATAGCTCGTGGCACGGTACCGCCATGGCCGGCGTCATCGGGGCGGTGGGCAACAATAATTCAGGCCTTCCGGGTGTCGCGCACGAGGCCAAGATCCTGCCGGTGCGTGTGCTCGGCAAATGTAAGGGTCATGTCTCGGATATCGCCGATGCCATCCGCTGGGCGTCGGGCGCGCAGCCCGCGGGCGGTGTGACGTGGGCGTCGATGAACATCCCCACCAACACGACGCCCGCTCGCGTCATCAACCTCAGCTTGAGCGGCCTCGGTACCTGCCCGGCCGGCGGTGCACTGCAGACCGCCATCAACGCCGCGCGTGCGGCGGGCGCTGTGGTGGTCGCGGCGACGGGCAATGATGGCGCCGCCCCCGCGATCGGTGCCTCGACCATCGGTGCGCCCGCCAACTGCGAGGGGGTCATCGCCGTCACCTCGCACACCATCGAAGGCGATCGCATGACGATCGCCAATTGGGGCGCCGGTACCGATCTCAGCGCGCCGGGCGGTGGCGCTTGCTCGCAGCTCGGCGGCTGTCTGCCTCACGGCACTTTGGGTGCTAACGGCACGGTCTGGCGTGAACTTTGGTCGACGCGCAACTCCGGCACGACGGTCTACGTCGACCCCGTGACGAACGGCTTGCCGCTGTCGTTCGGCTCGGCCGGTACCAGCGTCTCGGCAGCTCACACCTCGGGTGCCGCGGCACTGCTGCTCTCGGCGATGCCGAGCCTCAACCCCGACGGCGTCGAGTCCATCCTCAAGACCTCGACCCGTGCGTTCCCGGCCGGCACCTACTGCTGGGTGTTCGAGGTCGGTACGCTCAACTGCGGCCTCGGGCTGCTCGATGCGACTGCGGCGATGACGCGGCTCACCGCGCTCACGCCCACGGTCACGGCGTCGACCAGCGCGGCGATCGCCGCCGCCGGCAGCACCGTGACGCTCACGGGCTCGGCGACACCGGGCAGCGCCGGTTCCGCAAACAACCTCAGCTACTCCTGGCAGCAGCTGTCGGGACCCGTCGTCACCCTGAGCGGTGCCGCGACCGCGGTCGCCACGTTCCCCGCGCCGTCGCCGGGCGGCGCGCTCAGTTTCCGTTTCACCGCGACGGACGTCACCGGCGCATCGGCCTCCACCACCGTCAACATGCGCGCCAACACGGCGCCGACCGTGGACGCGATCGCGGGCCAGACGGTGCGGGCGGGGCAGACCGTTGCCTTCACCGCGACCGGTGCCGACGTCGAGGGCGATTCTTTGACCTTCGCGGCGACCGGCCTTCCGGCGGGCGCCACCTTCAGCACGGCGGGCGTGTTCAACTGGCCCGCATCGGTCGCCGGCACCTATACGGTGTCGGTGACCGCGTCGGACGGCAACCTCACCAGCGCCGCACGTGCCGTCACCATCACGGTGACGCCCAACACCGCACCGACCGTCAACGCGATCACCAACCCGAGCGTCCGCGCGGGCGAGGCGGTGAACTTCTCCGCCACCGGCACCGACGCCGAAAGCGATGCGCTGACCTTCTCGGCCACCGGTGTGCCCACCGGCGCCACCTTCAGCCCGGCGGGCGTCTTCATCTGGCCGGTCGCGACGCCGGCCGGCACCTACACGGTGTCGATCACCGCTTCGGACGGTGTGTTCACGAGTGCAGCGCGTACGGTCACGATCACGGTGCGCGCCAACACCGCGCCGACGGTCGACACCATCGCCGACCGCACGGCGCGTGCGGGTCAGGCGCTGAACTTCAGCATCCCCGCCACCGACGCCGAGAACGACGCGCTGACCTTCGCGGCCACGGGCTTGCCGACGGGCGCCACGCTCAGCGCCGCCGGTGCGTTCAGCTGGCCTGAGGCGACGCCCGCCGGCACCTACACGGTGTCGGTCACGGCCTCGGACGGCCTGCTGACGAGCGCGGCGCGCAGTTTCACCATCACCGTGACGCCGAACACGGCGCCGACGGTCAACCTCATCGCCGATCGCACGGCGCGTGCGGGTCAGGCGCTGGGCTTCAGCGTCACCGGCACCGATGCCGAGAACGACGCATTGACCTTCACGGCGACCGGGTTGCCGACCGGCGCCACGCTCAGCACCGCG
>Ga0315906_10003130_pt1 | contig 22167 bp, 24 predicted proteins | sample LakEriMetagenome_4_FD_203526 | JGI IMG/M metagenome (GOLD analysis project Ga0315906, IMG submission 203526) | Freshwater fungal communities from buoy surface, Lake Erie, Ohio, United States - Buoy 2 MA122 | ecosystem: Environmental > Aquatic > Freshwater > Lake > Lake biofilm | place: USA...
ATCCGCGCGATGGCCAAGGCCGCCGACACCTGGGTCCACGCGGGCTCCTACGCCGAGCGCCTCCCGGACGGCCGCACCTTTAACACCGCCGTGCTCATCGGACCCGACGGCGAGATCGTCGCGACCTACCGCAAGCGCCACCTCTTCGGCTTCGCCACTGGCGAGCGCACGCTGATCACCGCAGGGGATGCGCTCATCGTCGCGGAGACGCCGCTCGGCCACACCGGCATCGCGACGTGCTACGACCTGCGCTTCCCCGAGATGTTCCGCGACCTTGTCGAGGCGGGCGCAGAGACGTTCCTCCTCGCCTCAGGCTGGCCCACGCCTCGCATCGGGCACTGGGACGTGCTCACCCGGGCACGCGCCATCGAGGACCAGGCATGGATGGTCGCGTGCAATGGCGTCGGGAGCCATGCCGACATCACCCTGGGCGGTCACTCGATCGTGATCGATCCCCAGGGCAATGTCGTCGCCGAGGCGGGCGATGACGAGACCGTGCTCTTCGCCGATGTCGAGCCGGGCCGAGCACGGGAGTGGCGCGAGGCATTCCCCGTGCTCGACGACCGCCTCTGACGACTACTTCGTCGTGACCTGGAACTCGATCTCGTACGTCGCTCCGCCGCTCACGGCCTGGATGGCGTAGCCGAAGCTGCCCTGACGATCGAGCTGGAAGTTGAGGTAGTACTCACCGCTCGTCACCGTGGTGAAGATGCCGTTGCCGATGCGCTGGAAGGAGCCGTGGCAGCCCTTGCCCGCGGGGTTGAAGCGCACGAGCTCCAGGCGGGTGCCGTTGGTCACGCCGTCGGCGGCATTGCCCTGGATGACGATGTTCTTGCCGGGCGGAACGTTGCCGGTGGGAGCCATCGTCGCGGTGCCGCCGTACCAGAAGTCGAGATTGGGCTTGACGGTGAAGCCGCACTTCGCGAGCGATGATGACGACATCCGCGGAGTGGCATCCGCGGCCTGGGCGAGCGGTGCCGCCACGAGGGCAGCAGAGGCGACGGCGGCAGCGGAGGCCAGGGCAATGGTCGAGCGACGCATGGATTCCTTCCCGACGCGGCCCGATGCCGCGAGTCCTCCCGACTTTAAGCAGCCAAGGAGCGGGTCATCACGCGACGCGCTCAGATCATCACGCGGAAGTGATCAAGCACACGTGCAGCGAGCGACTCATCTCCGGAGATCATCACCTGCTCGCGCCACGGCTGTGGATCTCCGCGGCCACAGGACAGTGCGAGATAAGCCGGCCACGACATGGTGAGCGTCACCGTCGCGGTGCCCGCCTGGTCGAGGAGGTCATCGCCGACGACGCGCGCGCGACCGTCGTCGCCCACCGCGACGATCGAGCCGCCCTCGATGCCGGGGCCGGTGATGCGCACGTCGAGCACCTGCCCGGGCTGAGCACCCGCGAGCTTGGCCCACACCTTGCCGAGACCGGGGAGGAGTTGCGACGCGGTCGCCTGTGCGCCCATGGTGTCGAGGTGCCCGGGTCTGGCGAGGGCATCCCGGACATCCTGCTCGTGCACCCAGGTGTCGAGAGTGCGCATGCGCAGCACTCGGCCAAGCGGGGCCGGACCGAACGGCCCCATCACCTCTGCATCGGCGTCGCGCGGCCCCTCCTCGAGCTCGACGGCGCGGCGCGCGACGCGATCGGCGAGCTCGACGAGCACGGCCTCGCGAGCCCATGAGCGACGGAGATCGACGGGGATCTCGGTGATCCTGCCGAAGTCGCTCTGCGCGTGCGGGAGCGCGGACCAGTCGGGCTCATGCGGTGCGTCGTACTCACCCATGAGCAAGCCTTCGAGCCAGCCGATATGCGCGACGATGTCACCCACGCTCCAGCCGGGCAGCGCGGTGGGTGCATCCCACTCGGCCTGCGACAGCGGTGTCACCAGGTCGATGAAGTCATGCGAGGCGGAACGCCAGGCGGCGAAGAGCTGGTCGAAGGTTGCGTCGTCGGGCAGTGGTGCGGACATGACGCGAGGCTAGTCCAGATCTGCCAGTCCCTAGCGGGAGATGTCGAAGGTGGTGCGCCACGTGGCCGTCTTGATCGGCGTCATCGTCACGGTGCCCGAGGCCCCCGCATAAGCACCGAGGCCGCCGATCACCGCGCGTTCGACGGGTGCAGCGGGTCCACCCGAGGTCCCGGTCCGCGTGAGGCCGAGGACGAGCACCGCGTCGGCCCCCTGGGAATACTGCAGGGTCGACAGCAGCATGCGCCGCTCATTGCCCCGCCGATTGCTGTGATCGACGGCCTGCGCGGAGACGGCATAGGTGGCGCGCGGGGAGGTGCCCGATCGCCACCATCCCTTGGCCAGGATGAGGTCGCCGACGCCGTTGAGCGCCCCCGAGGTGCCGATGTTGTAGTAGACGGACTCCACCTGCGTGGCCGGCTTGAGGTTCACTGGCGCCGCCTTTGCGGTGAGCGCGAAACGGGTGAAGCGCCAGCGGTCCGGACCGATGCCATCACTCGGCACGTACTCGGCGACTCCGGCCGCACCCGCGTATGCACCCGTGCCACCCGAGATGGCGTACCGCACCGGACTCGTAGGAAGCGCGCCGCGCTGCGCCACGATCATCGCGTTGACCATGAGGGTGCCGTCAACGAACTCGAACATTGCTTGCACCTGACGTCGCTCACGGTCATCGGGCAAGTCGTCCACGACCGTGGAGATGGCGGAGTAGTCCGCGGCGATATCGGAGTCGTCTGCCAGAAGAACGCCGGTGGTCTGCGTCAGGTTGCCCACCGTGGAGTCGGGCGACGCAAGGTTGATGCGCGAGGTCGACATCAGGGTGCGTGGGTACTCAGTAACCGACGTTTGTCTCGGGTCGACTCCGCGCTGCGGAAGGATCGTGATCGTCCAGGTGCGGATTGCGATGCCGCTGATCTCCGCGCTGCCGCGCACGCCCGCGAACTTGCCCGTGCCGCCGAGAAGCGCTGCCTCAGTGGGACCGGACCACAAGCCCGCGGCCTGGAAGACGAGGCTGCCCTCGGGGAAGGTCATCTGGATGACATCCTGAGTGCCCAGTCGCTGACTGCCGAAGGCCATGCCGCGTCGCAGGAAGGTCCCCTGACTCACGCCGCGGCCCGCCGCCGTGCCTGATTCGATCAGCACGTCGCCCCAGTCGGCACCGTTGTCGATGCCGATAGGCACGACGCGCCGATCCATCGGGGTCACCTCGATGACGAGCGTGCTACCGGCCTGGGGAGCGGCGGACGAGACGGCAGGCGCGACGGCAACGACCAGCGCGGCTGCGAGCGAGACGACAAGGATTCGTGAGAAGGGGATTCGGGCGGCAAGGCGCATCCCCGCAGGCTAGTCAGTCGTCACAGAGGGGGGCGATGCAGGTACGCCGCTACATCGGCGAGGAAGGCCGAGCCTGACGCGCCGTCGACGACACGATGGTCGAAGGCAAGCGACAGCTGCATCACCGGCCGCACCGCGAGCGCGCCGTCGACCGCCCACGGACGGTCAACAATCCGTCCCGTCGCGAGGATCGCCGCCTCGCCCGGGTTGAGGATCGGCGTACCCCCGTCGACGCCGAAGACGCCGATGTTGGTGATCGTAATCGTGCCCTCGACGGAGTCGGTCGGCGTGAGCTGGCCGCTGCGCGCGCGCTCGGTGAGATCGGTGATGGCGCGCGCGAGCCCGGAGAGCGAGAGCGATCCCGCATCGCGCACATTGGGCACGACGAGACCGCGGGGACTCGCCACTGCTAGCCCGAGATTGACGAAGGAGTAGAGCTCGATCTCCGCCGTGCCATCAGGCAGGTCGACCCAGGAGGAGTTGACGATCGGCGTGCGCCGGATCGCGTGGATGACGGCCGCTGCCGCGATCGTGAGTGGGGTGACACGAGCATCCGCGAACTCCGGCTCCGCACGCAGCCGCCGCACCAGTGCCATCGTCTGGCTCACGTCGACATCGACCCATTCGGTGACATGCGGTGCGGTCGCCATTGAGCGCACCATCGCCTGAGCCATCTGGCGCTGCACGCTGCGCACCGGCACACGCTCGCCGCGCACGGGCCGCACCGCCACGGGCGCGGACGCGGGGAGGGAAGTAGTGCCGGACGCTGCGCGGCGGACATCGTCGCGCGTGATGTCGCCGTGCGGTCCGGTCGGCGCGACGCGCGCGAGGTCAACGCCGAGCTCACGGGCCAGCGCGCGCACGGGCGGCTTGGCCATCGGTTTGCCTGAGGTTGCCACCTCGCCTGACGTCGCGCCCACCTGCTGAAGCGCGTTCGCGGTGTCCTGCTGCACCGCACCGCGCAGCCGACGTCGTCGGCCCTGCTCATGACCGACGCCATAGCCCACGAGGACCGGCTCGCGGTCACTCACTTCCACCGCGACGATCGGCGTGCCGACCGGCACCACAGATCCCGGATCCACCAGCAGCGCGGTGACCGTGCCGGTGAAGGGTGAGGGCAACTCGACGACCGCTTTGGCCGTCTCGATGTCGACGATCGGTTGGTTGACCGTGATCTCGTCGCCGACGCTGATGCGCCAGCTGACGATCTCCGCCTCGGTGAGCCCTTCGCCGACATCAGGGAGAGGGAATTCGCGCACGCTCATGCGGCGGTCACCCGATCGATGGCATCGAGCACGCGGTCGACGTCGGGCAGGTAGTGCTGCTCGAAGCGATTGGGTGGATAGGGGATGTAGGCGCCACCGACGCGCTCGACGGGCGCCTCGAGGTGGAAGAAGCAGCGCCGCGTGACCTCTGCGGCGACCTCAGCTCCCATGCCCAGCATCACGGGTGCCTCGTGCACGACGATGCAGCGGCCGGTGCCCTGCACATCGGCGACCACTGGATCGAGGTCGAGGGGCGACAGTGAGCGCAGGTCGATGACCGAGCACTCCACGCCATCCTCCGCCGCCGCATCCGCTGCCTCGAGGCAGGTGCGCACCATCGGGCCGTAGGCCACGAGGGTGACATCCGAGCCCCGACGCAGCACGCGCGATGACCAGGGGTTGCCGCTGATGGGCGAGACCTCATCAACCTCCGCGCGATCCCAGTAGCGACGCTTGGGCTCGAAGTAGATGACCGGGTCATCGCTGGCGATCGCCTGCTGGATCGTGACGTAGGCCTCCGCCGCGTCGGCGGGCGTGAGCACGCGCAGGCCGGGGGTGTGTGCGAAGTACGCCTCCGGTGACTCGCTGTGATGCTCGACCGCGCCGATGCCGCCGCCGTACGGGATGCGGATCACCATCGGCATCGGCGTGATGCCGCCCGAGCGGTAGTGATGCTTGGCCACCATCGTCACGATCTGGTCGAACGCCGGGTAGACGAAGCCGTCGAACTGGATCTCCAGCACGGGCCGATAGCCGCGCATCGCCAGGCCCACCGCGGTGCCGACGATGCCGCTCTCCGCAAGCGGGGCGTCGATGACGCGGTCCTCGCCGAAGTCCTTCTGCAAGCCGTCCGTCACGCGGAAGACACCGCCCAGCGGGCCGATGTCCTCGCCCATGAGCAGGACCTTGGGGTCGGTCTCCATCGCACGGCGCAGGCCCGCATTGAGCGCCTGCACCATCGTCATCGACGTCATGGCCCCTCCACCGTGGCGAGGTAGTCGGCCATCGCCGCGCGATCGGTGGTCACCTGACGGTGCGGCTCGGCGTAGACGTGCTCGAACATCCTGAGTGGATCCGGATCCGCCATGCCGCGAATCGCCTCGCGAAGTCGCTCACCGAGCGCATCGGCCTCGGCGTCGACGTCCGCGACGAAGTCATCATCGAGCGCACCGACGCGCTCCATGTGACGGCGCAGCCGGTCGAGCGGGTCGAGCGATGCCCAGTGGTCGAGTTCAGCCTCATCGCGATAGCGCGTGGGGTCATCCGACGTCGTGTGCGGACCGCGGCGATAGGTGACGGCTTCAATGAACGCCGGGCCGCCGCCCTCGCGCGCGCGGTCGAGCACCGCACGGGTCACCGCCAGCGCCGCGAGCACGTCGTTGCCGTCGATGCGCACCGAGGGGATGCCATAGCCCGCGGCGCGCGTCGCGAGCGGTGCCCGGGACTGGCGTGTGACGGGGACCGAGATCGCCCACTGGTTGTTCTGCACGAGGAAGACGACGGGGGCATTGAAGGCTGCGGCGAAGACCATGGCCTCGTGCACGTCACCCGTGCTCGTGGCACCGTCGCCGAAGCAGGAGAGCACGGCCTCATCGGCGCCATCGCGCTGGATCCCCATGGCATAGCCCACGGAGTGGAGGGCGTGGGAACCGATGACGATCGTGAAGATGCCGAGGCCCACGCGGCGGGGATCCCAGCTCGCGTGGCTGGTGCCGCGATAGAGGTGGAGCAGCTCGACCGGGTCGACGCCGCGCACATGGAAGATGCCCAACTCGCGGTACGTCGTGAAGCCGTAGTCGGAGGGCCGCATGGCATGGGCAGCACCGATCTGCACGCCCTCCTGGCCGAGCACCGGACACCACAGGCCAAGTTCGCCGGTGCGCTGAAGTGCCGTCGACTCGATATCGGTACGTCGCGTGAGGACGATGTCGCGATAGAGCTGGCGGAGGAGGTCGGGAGTGACCTCGATCGGATAGTCAGGATGCTCGCGGAAGTCGCCGTCGGGCGCGAGCAATCGGATGACGTCTTCGGTCATGGTGTGGACCCTCTCGTCGCGGGCCTCGTGAGCCCGGACCCATCCAAGCACCCGTCCCCGCTTACAGGAAGGACTCCTCGCCCGTCGAGATCCCAGGGAGCTGGGCGGATGCGGTCCGTCGCCCTTCGTCCCATACTGGCAGCGTGACCAGGACATCTACCGCTTGGCAGCCGCTCAAGGGCAATGGGCGTGGGCGCATGGGCGCGCTCATCGCGGCCGGCGTAGCCGTCGTGCTGCTCGTCACATCGACACCGGCGCTCGCTCATCAGCCCGTGCAGTTGACCTCGGCGGACCGCACGCCCGCAAGCGGTCCGCTCCTCGTCGACGGCACGGTGTCCTTCGCGGTTTACGCCGCCGTGCGCGAGGGTGCGACCCGTGGATTCCGCGTCGGGATGCGAGCAGGCCAGCGCCTCGAGGTGCAGTTGCTCATCCCTGATCGCGCACCTGCTAATCGGCTGGCGAGCAGTCAGCTACCCCTCGTGACGGTCATTGATCCCGCGGGTCGGCGCACCACGTTGACGATCGACGAACGCACGCCGTTCTACGAGCCCTACTCGGGCACGTCCTATCTCTATCTCGCACGACTGACGCAGTCCGCGCAATCAGGGACCTACCAGGTCATCGTGAAGGGGCGCGACAAGGTCAAGGTGCCGGTGGTCATCGGAGTGGGCTACCGCGAGGTGTCCGGCGAAGTCCGCAACTAACTCGGTCCGAGAGGTACCGCCACAACGTTTTCGCCAGTTGCGGCGACTTCCGGGTGTAGGGAAGTCGCCATAACTGGCAAAAAGCGAATCGAGTGGCTCAGATGCCGAGGATCTTGGCCTTGGCGGCCGCGAACTCCTCGTCCGTGAGCAGACCCTTGTCCTTGAGGGCGCCGAGGCGCTCGATCTCGGCGACGGCATCCACCTCGGGCTCGGCCGCGGGTGCGGCGGCAGCCTGCTGGGTGGCTTCCTTGTCCGCCTGCTTGTCGGCCTGCTTCTGGGCGACGCGACCGCTCACGGCGGTGGCGGTCCCGGCGACAACGGCGGTGCGGGCGACGGCGCGGCCAATGCGCGGCATGGTGGCTCCTTCAGTCGGTGTGGATTCCTGCGTTCTCCGCCAGACTACGCGCCCCCGTCAACCCCTGGGTCCGTGCCAGCACGGCTGGTGCCGGAGGCACCGCCGCATAGGGGGCTGCCACCGGGCGGGGTCGAGGGCTTCCAGGGGGCCATGATGTCCCCGACTGGTCAGCATTCCACCGGCTCCAGTCCGCATTCGGCAGGACCTAGGTCCTGACTTGTAGAGTCCGCCGAGCCATGTCGACGATGACCTCGCCCCGCGTGACCGCCGGTCCGCTCCTGTGGGTCAACCTCATCATCGTCTGGATCGTGTGGGGGTCGACGTACATCGGCATCCTCTTCGCCACGGAGACGATCCCGCCCTTCCTGGCGATGGGGAGTCGTTTTCTTGTCGCCTTCGTGATCATGGCAATCATCACGGGCCTCTTCCGCGGCTGGTCGGCGTTGCGAGTGACGCGACGACAGTTCGCGAGTGCCAGCTTCATGGGCGTGGCCCTGCTCGGCGTCGGCCTCGGGACAGTCGGACTGGCGCAGGACTACGTGCCCACCGGTGTCATGGCCCTGATCATCGCGTCTGCTCCGCTGACCATCGTGATCTGGCGAGTCATCACAGGCGATCCACCCTCCCGACTCACGCTCGTCGGTGTCGTCGTCGGTCTTCTGGGCATCGGCTGGATGCTCCTGCCCGGCGGCACACGCCCGGTGTCTGGCACGGATGGTGACGTCGTCTTCTGGAGCCTGCTCATCCTCATCGCCAGCATCATCTGGGCGACGACGAGCTTCTTCTCCGCGCGCCTGCCCAAGCCCGCCGACTCCTTCGTGCTCACGACCTACGAACTACTCAGTGGCGGCATTGCGCTCACGGTGGTCGGCCTCGTGATCGGCGAGCGCATCGACCTGTCCGCGATCAGCGGCCGCTCCTGGGCGGGGTGGATCTTCCTTGTCACCGCGGGATCCGTGCTCGCCTTCAGCTCCTTCACGTGGTTGATCAACAATGCGCCGATCTCGCTTGCCTCGACGTACGCCTATGTCAATCCTGCCGTCGCGGTGCTGCTCGGCCTGCTTCTCTACAGCGAGGTCCTCACGAGCGACGTCGTTATCGGGCTCACGGTCGTGCTCGGCGGCGTCATCCTGGTCGTGAGCGGTGAGTCCCGCAGATCACGCAGCACTCGGCCTGTCCCTGAGACAGAGGTGACCTAGCGCTTCCTCGGCGAACCCAGCGCCCGACCCCCGAATGTGGGACATAATCTGATCGCTGTATCCATCCCAATCAAGGAGATCAATGAATTCCACGATCAAGCGCCTCATCGGCGCCTCCGGCGCGGCAGCCGTTGTCGCCGGCGCTGCGCTCATGGCAGCTCCGGCCGCTCAGGCCGATGGCAGCTACTACGGCACCTGGACCCTCACCGCCTGGAAGATCAACAGCAAGGAGATCAAGTGCCCCGGCAAGCTTCCGGTGCCCCCTCCTGCACCTCCGATCAGCTGCAAGGCCGGTGAGTACCTCGAGCTGAAGAGCAACTACGAGTACAAGACAAACCTCAGCATCTTCCGCGATGGCAAGGGAGACGACGGCAACTTCGACGTCATCAGGTTCCCGCACTCGGACGCCGCAACGATCGTTTTCGCGAGCTCCGAGGCCGGCAACGATCCTCGCGCCTACCAGGTGAAGTTCCAGGGGCAGACCTCGGCAGGCACCCCCAAGAAGATGGTGGTCTTCTTGACTGGTGCCAGCGGTAACACCTTCAAGATGATCTTCCGCCGCGACGCCGACTAGTTATCTTCCTTCGACGCTCCGTCAGACTTCGTCAAGCGCAGACGTCTGACGGAGCGTCGTCTTTCGTCCGGGACCGGATTTTCACCCCGGATATGGCCAAAACCCCCACCCGCCCTGCTACCCGGGGACCATGATTCACACCAAGGACTTCCAACCCCCGAGGAGACCCATGGCATCGACACTCAGGCGCGTTGTCGCCACAGCGGGCGCCACCGCCCTCATCGCCGGTGCCGTGATCGTGGCCGCTCCGTCCGCGCAGGCCGACGGGGACTACTACGGCACGTGGACTCTCACGACCGTCACGGCGAACGGCCAAAAGTACAAGTGTGAGGGTACGAACAAGGAGTACCTCGTCTGCCCCGCTGGGAAGACGCTCACGTTGAAGACCAACTACCGCTACAAAGCGTCTACTTTCGTTGCCCTGCTCCTCCTCCAGGTTCAGAAGGGAGCCTTCGTCACCACCGGCTTCCCCGGCACAGGAGACCAGGTCCTTGTCCTCGAGGGCGATGCCACTGGAATTCAACCGCTTGGCAGCGCATGGCACATGGTGCTGAAGGACACGCGCTCCGGCTCGCCCACCAAGATGATCCTCACCCTGAATAACGGTCTAGGCGAGTTCGGGTTTGTCTTCCAGCGCGATGCCAACTAGCCGACTGGCTGGCAATGACGCAGCGAACACTAGGAGAACAGTCATGACATCGAGCCGCAAGCGCCTCATCAGCGCAGCAGCCGCCATAGCCATCGTCGCCGGGTCCACACTGTTCGCCGCTCCGGTCGCGCAGGCCGACGGTGGCTACTACGGCAATTGGACTCTCACCGCGATCAAGTCCGGCACCATGAAGCAGAAGTGTGATGGCCCGCCTGGTGATGAAGACAAGTGCCCTGCCGGCATGACCTTGGACCTGAAGGCCAACTACCGCTACGCGTCGACGATCAAGGGGCTGGAGATCATCCTCATGCCCGGCAAGGGCGACTTCGTCACCGCCACCGTGCCCGGCACCGGCTCCCACGTCATCGTCTTCAACACCGACGAATACCCGACCTTTCTCCGCACCTGGAAGATCACGCTGCAGGGCACGCGCTACGGCGCACCCCAGAAGATGGTCCTCTCCGGCTCCGTTCCTGGAAACGCAGACGATCCCATCAAGTTGGTCTTCCGCCGCGACGGCAAGTAACTCGCTCGGCGGGGATCAGATGCCGGCCGAGAGGCCGAAGTCGATTGACCAGTTGGCGCCGGTGATGCCCGCCGCTGACGGCTGGGCGAGGAACCACACCACCTCGGCCACCTCAGCCGGCTTGAGGAAGCGTGCCCGGTCCGCCTGCGGGTACGCCGACCGGAGTTTCGCGTAGTACGCATCCGGATCATCGCTGCCGAAGTCGCGTGCCTGGCCGGCGAGCATCGGTGTCTCGATGTCTGCCGGGCACACCGCATTGACGCGCACACCGTGCGGCGCGAGCTCCAGGGCGAGTGCGCGCGTGAGGTTGCTGACCCCGCCCTTGCTTGCGCTGTAAACCGCAGCTCCGGCATTGCCCTGGATCCCCGCGTCGCTGGAGATCATCACGATGCTGCCGCCGGTTGACTCAAGGTGCGGGATGGCCGCGGAGCTCACGAAGTACGCCGCCTTGAGATTCACGCCGACGACGCGATCCCACTCCTCTTCCGTCGTCTCAGCGCTCGGCCCTTCAGTCCACAGCCCGGCGGCGTTGACCACGCAATCGAGGCGACCGTGCACCGCGGCCGCGTGGGCGACCATCTCGCGGATCTGCTCCACATCGAGCAGATCAGCGGGTATCCACGCACCGGTCGATGCCCGCGCCTCGGGTCGGTCCGTCGCGATGACGTCCCAGCCACCCGCCTCGAAGCGCTCGCAGAGCACCGACCCGAGGCCGCCTGCGGCACCTGTCACCAGGACGACACTCATGCCTATGCCCTTCGATCCATGGCTTACTGATTGGCGCTGAGGCAGCCCGCAGCTCCACCCCGCTCGAATTCCGCGGTCGTGCAGACAGCGACCTCGGGGTAGTAGTCGCCCATGACCGCGGCGGTCGCTGCGGCGTCGCTGCCGGAGGGCACGTTCTGGATGGCGTTGACGAAGCCCTCGCTGGCGAGCATGTTGCGCAGCGCCACCATCTCCGTGTCCTTGGGCTTGCTCACCGAAGTGGGCAGCCAGTTGACGCCCTTGGCGGTGGTCGCATTGCTCGGCCGGCTCTTGGGAGGGGAGATCGCGATGGTGACGTAGCCCTCGTCATCGCGTACCGCGGCGTTATCGGCGACGCAGCCGTAGGTCGTGCCCTTCTTGGGATTCGGGTTGGCTACCGCCGGATAAGGCGGGGCGTAGACGTTGTTGCACACCGACCAGTAGCGCAGTTGGTAGTCGTCGTTAGGCCACGGGACGGGCGTGGTACCTCCCTCGACATTCCATGGCGACGTCGGCGCCAGCATCTTGATCACGACGACCTCGCCGGGCGTCGGGGTGAACAGCATCGACGCATAGGCGTTGGCGTTGTTGGGGAAGAAGCCGTTCGTTGTCGACGCCGAGGCGCGGAAGAAGCTGTTCTCCGGCGGGCAGCCACCCGGGTCTGTCGTGCAGGGCGCCGGCTGCGGTGACGGCCAGGTGCCTGCCTTGATCTGCTTCATGATGCTGAGGAACTTCTTCGCCTTGCCGATCTTGCCGAGGGCGGCGATGCCCTTGCCCTTACAGGTGGGCAAGGTGGTCCGCTTGCCTTGCGCATCGACGACCGTCAACTTCGGCAGAGCCACATCCTGCGCACCTCCCGCGGGCAGGTAGACCCGCATGACGAGGAATCCGAGATTGGCCGGTGCATTGCCCTGGGGCTGGGGATCCGGGGGCAGGATCGGAAGAGCATTCACGTCTCCGGGGTCGACGTCCTCGCGCAGCGTCACCGTGAAGGTGCCTCCCGCCGGCGTATCGGGCGCGGAGGTCTCCGCCCACGGATTGGGCTGCGGGGTGCCGGTGGCCGGCACGATGTCGAAGTCGGTGACCTGCGACGGTGCGCCCGTCGCGCTCTCATAGACCCCGCCGGCGTTGTTGTACGCCGTGAAAGCAAGGAATCGCGTCTCCGGGAAGGTCCCCTCGACCTCGATCGACATGCCGGGCAGCGCGAGGTACGGCGTCGTCCAGTACGTCGCGCTCGTATCCGGGAAGGCGACGTTCATCGTTTGCGGTGTCGTCTCCAGCCACCACGAGCAGTAGGGGAACACGTCGGCCACAGGCGGCTTCGGCTTCGCGGCAGGCTCAACCGGCGAAGGAGCGGCCTGGGCGGCAGGGAGCGCGACAGCCAGGGCTGCGGCAAGGACAGGGGCGAGGAGGAGGGGGAGTCGCTTCACTGCGCGACCGTAGCCCACAACGAGGCCCCAAGCGCCCCGGTAGGCGATTCCGTGACTAGGACCGCTCCTCAGAGATCGAATTGCCGCCGTCGATCACGAGGCACTGACCCGTCGTGTACGCCGCACCGGGGGTGCACATCCACGCGATGGCCGAGGCCACCTCTTCGACGGTCGCGCTACGACGCATCGGGGTGCCCAGGCCCTGCTCGCGCTCATGGGCCGTCTGCGAGCCGGTCGCGATCCAGCCTGGTGCGACCGCGTTGACCGTGATGCCGTCCGGCGCGAAGTCCACCGCGAGCGAGCGGGCGAGTCCGACCATGCCGGCCTTTGCCGCGGCGTACGCCGACTCCGCGCGCATCGCCATGACAGGCCCGGTGATGCTGGCGACCATGACGATGCGCCCCCAGCCGGCTTCTCGCATTGCGGGCAGACCGGCCCGACTCACGAAGTAGGCCGAGTCGAGGTTGCGCGCTATCGATGCGCGCCAGGCATCCGCGTCCAGCGAGAGCGCATCTCCGCCCTCGGCTGATCCGGGAAGAGACACGCTCGTCATGCCGGCGTTGTTGACGATGATGTCGAGCCGCCCCCAGTGGTCATGTGCGTCCCGCACGAGCGACGCGGCCGCGTCGGGGTCGGTGAGGTCAGCGACAGCGCCATGTGCGGCGTATCCCTCGGAGGTGAGCTCGCCCACTCGCTCGCGAATGCGGTCGGTGGTCGCTGCGACGGTCACGGAGGCACCCAGTTCCGCCAGTGATCGGGCAGCCGCGAAGCCAATGCCGGTCTCGCTCCCCGCCCCGGTCACGAGGGCGGCACGTCCGGTGAGGTCGAGGCTGGCGGGAAGCATCAGGCGACCAGGCGACGCACGGCCTCGGCGAAGAGCGTGGTGTGCAGGTCGACGTCGGCCGCCGTGGTCGTCGGGCACATGAGAGCCATGTTGTGGAAGGGCGTCATGAGCACGCCGCGGTTGGCCATGAAGAGGTGGAGATACTCGTCGAGGTGCTCGTCCTCAGCATGCGCTGAATCGGTGCCTGTGCGCGGTGCAGGTCGCGCGAAGCGGTACTCCGCTCGCGCACCAAGCTGGGAGATGGACCAGGGCACGTCGTACTCATGCAGCGTCGCCACGACTCCCTCGGTGAAGCGCGTGGCCAGCGCAATCATGTGCTCGAACGCCGCATCGGTGAGGACCTCGCCGAGGGTCGCGCGCATGGCCGCGGTCGACATGACATTGCCCGCGAGCGTGCCGCCAACCCCGCCCACGTCGATGAGATCGGCATCGGGATGCTCCTGGACCATCTCGGCGACGCGCTCCGTGATGCCATAGGCACCCGAGGGGATACCGCCACCGATGCTCTTGCCGATGACAAAGATGTCGGGGTCGAGGTCCCAGGCCCTCGTGCATCCGCCCGGACCTGCAGAGATCGTGTGCGTCTCGTCGATGAGCAGCAGGGTGCCGTGCTTGCGGCAGAGCTCAGTGATCCCCTCGAGGAACCCGGGCTCCGGCAGGACGATGCCGATGTTGGTGAGCGCCGGCTCGGTGATGAGCACGGCGACATCTCCATGGGCGAGCGCACGCTCCACCGAGTCCAGGTCGTTGAACTCCACCGCGCGCGTCGTCTGCTCGATGGGAGAGGGTGCCCCGACATTGCCGCGGCGCAGCTCGGTCGATCCGCCCGGTCCCATCTGCACGAAGGTCTCATCGACCGACCCGTGGTAGCAGTAGGAAAAGGCAGCCACCTTGGGACGGCCCGTCACCATGCGCGCGAGGCGCAGCGCCCAGCGGTTGGCGTCGGTGGCGGTGAGCGCGAAGGACCACAGCGGCAGTCCGAAGCGGCGGGTGAGATCCGCGGCGACCCACTCCGCATCGGCGCTCGGCATCATCGTCGTGATGCCCCCCTCGACGCCGATGCGCTGCTGCACGGCCTTGACCGTTGCTTCAGGCGAGTGTCCTGCCATGGCGCCGGTGTCGCCGAGCGCGAAGTCGACGTACTCATTGCCGTCGACATCGGTGATGCGATTGCCGTGCGCGGTGGCGAGGTAGAGCGGGTAGCCACCCGCCCACTTGTTCATCCACGTCATGGGCACGCGGCCGAAGAGGTGGTCAGCCTGCCCATAGAGCTCGCGGGAGCGGGGGGAGCGTGCAGCGTACGCAGACCGCTCCTCTTCGAGTGCGGACTGCAGGCGGACTCGGTCGATCTCGGTCATGTCATCCCTCGACGGTGGTAGGCGGTAAGGCTCCACGATAGGGCCGGTCAGCCCGTCAGGGGCGGCTTCGCCGACCCGCGACGAGAAGGCCGATCATCACGGCGAGGATCTCGATCACGGCGCTGCCCAGGAGGAGCGACCGCCAGCCCCACTCCACCAGCGCGGCGGCAAGAACGGATCCCAGGGCGAAGGCACCCGTCTTGAGTGAAGTCGCCGCGACGAAGACAAGTGAGCGTAGATGCGTCGGCGATTCGCGATCGCGCACCTGCAGCACCGCCGAGAGCTGCGGTGCCTCCAGGAAGCCGAGCAAGACGCCGACCGCGAAGGCGATCGGCATTGACGGCACCACAGCGAGCGCCGCGAAAGCCAGCCCCAGCCCGAGAGTCGTGACGACGACCATCGTGCCGGGACCCTGGCGGATGGGTCTTCTCGCGAAGGTGATGGATCCGAGCAGGGCGCCTGCCGCGACCACCGCGAGGAGGAGAGCGCCGATCCCAGCGTCGCCGGCCAGGTCCTCCCCCATGAGAGGGGCGCCAATGACAAGTCCCGCGATCCCGACGAAGGCGAGCGTGCTGATGATGGTCGAACGGCGTAGCGACACCGAGTGCCAGAAGACCGTGAGTGAGCGCACAGCGTGCAGGAGTGGCTGCGGCTCTTCAGGGAGTTCGTCCGCGGTCCGTGATGGAATCGGCACGAGCGGGAGCACGAGCGCCGCGAGGAGATACAGCACCACAGCAACCTCGAGCGAGGCGGCTCCGGGGGTGTTGGCGTCATAGACATAGGCGACACCGACGATGGCCGGTCCGACGATGTCGCCGACGTTGTAGGTCGCGACATCAACCGAATAGGCCCGGGACGGAACGACATCGGGGACAACGCGCCGCAGTTGCGCACTCCATGCACCGGTGAGCATCGGGTGGAAGAGACCCGCCGTGCCCGCGATGAGCATGAGGACGCCTAGCGGCCACGACCCCACACCGACAGCGAGGGCTGCAGAGCAGGCGGCCAGGGACAGGATGGCGAGCCCATAGCCGCGCTTCGGGTGCACCGCGCGGTCCATGAGCGCGCCGACGAGAGGGCCCACGATCCCGGCGATCGCGGTGACCGACGCGACGATGAGAGATCCCTCCGAGGCGGAGCCCCCCGAGGCGAGCACCCCCAGAATGATGGCGGTCGGCAAGCCCGCGTTGGCCGCGCGTGCAAGGGATCCGACGGCGGCGTAGGCCGTGAGACGACGCGTGGAGCTTCCGGCCATCCGGGAGCTCCCCGGGGGCGTGGAGCTTGCGGTGGACACGGTCGCAGCCTACGGATGACCACGGTGTGATCGCGCCACCGTGCCAGCGCGGTGTGACCTGACCAAGAGAGCCCCCTAGAGTGTCACCGTCCCAGTTTCTGAGAATCGGAGTTCATCGTGGAGTTCGGCCAGTTCCTATGGAGCCTTCTCGTCATCTTCTTCATGATCATGTACTTCATGATCCTGTTCAGTGTCGTGATCGACCTGTTCCGGAATCACCAGATGGGCGGCTTCGCCAAGGCCCTTTGGATCATCTTCCTCATCTTCGTTCCGCTCATCTCGCTGCTCATCTACGTGATCGTCTACGGCAAGTCCATGGCGCAGCGCCAGCAGGCGGCCGTGGTCGAGGCGCAGCAGGATCAGGCGGCGTACATCAAGCAGGTCGCGGGCACCAGCCCGGCTGAGCAAATCGCTCAGGCACAGCAGCTCCTCAACTCCGGTGCCATCTCGCAGGCGGAGTTCGACAAGCTCAAGACCAAGGCACTCAGCTAGACAGCTTTCGCACGTCTCCGAGGAGCACCCGATCTCAAAGGTCGGGTGCTCCTCGCTTATCCGAGGGCGAAGGCGCCCGGCGTCGTGATGAGGATGGCGAGGCCAGCGATGATGCCGAAGCTGCCTAGGGCAAGGAAGCCGATCTGGATCGACCGGCGCTGCACGATGGTCGTGAGACCAGCGACGAAGAGCACCACGGCGAAGAACACGTTGGCGAGGTCGAAGCGGTCGGAGTTGGCATCGGCTGTCTCGGCGGCGATGCGCAGGGCCTCGGCCTGCTCGTCGTAGGCCTGGCCCTCGGCGAGCAGCACCTGGCTGGGGAGACTGGCGAAGGCGGGATTCTCCGGGACAAAGGGCGTGAGGGGCGTGGTTTCCTCGGGTTCGTCGCGCCACCACTCGAAGGCCGCGAGCAGCTCTGGGCTCATGATGCCCTGCGTCAAATAGTCGACGACCGTGGTGTCACCCGACTCGCTGGCCGCCACGGAAGCCAGGGCCGTCTCCACGAAGAGTGAGACCTCCTGCTGACGCTCCTGCCCCGACCGGATGTAGGCGTCGTTGGCGAGCGAGATGGCGGCCTGCTGCTCGGAGTAGCTCTTCAGCACCAGGTCGCTGGTGAGCGATTCCCGGTACGCCGACCACGCTGTGAGCACAGCCGCAATACCCAAGAGGACGGCTGCCGCGATCGCGAGGGCACCCTGTGTGGCGTTCGCCTTGCTCTCCGCGGTATCGCTCATCATCTCTCCTAGGTTGCCCGATACGCCGGTGCCCGTGATGTCCCCGGCCTGGCAAAAGACGGTAGTGGACGTTGGCCCCGAGCGCTGTCCGGACGGCGCTAGCGGCTCGGCGTGGCGCCGGGGTCAGACGTCGTTCGCCAGCCCGTCGATCACGTGCACACCCGGAAATTCACCCAGGGCCGCGCCGGGCAGCACGATCTTGGAGCGCCGTACGCCGCTGCCGATCACAATCGCGGGCTGCGCGATGACGCGCGAGTCCACCAGGATCGGCCAGTCAGGGGGCAGGCCGAGAGGGGTGATTCCGCCGTACTCCATGCCCGTCTTCGCGACGGCGTCGTCCATGGGGGCGAAAGAGATCTTGCGGACGTCGAGCCAACGCCGAGCGACTCCATTGACATCCGCGCGGGTGGTCGCGAGCACCAGGCACGCGGCCATGCGCACCTGCCCCTCACGCTTGCCAGCGAGGACCACGCAATTGGCCGAGGCCTCCAGCGGCACGGCATAGGCCTCACAGAAGGCTGCTGTGTCGGCAAGATCGGGATCGATGGGTGCGACACCCACACTGTCGCTTTCGCTCCATTCGGCCAGAGCCGCCGCAGTCGCGGGGGCGAGGAGATCCACATGCGCGGTCGCGGGAGTGACATCGAGGGTGCCCAGCGGCATCATGTGCCGATGAGACCACATTCGGGGGGTGGGCAGCGTGACGCCGTGCAACGGTGATACCCCCTGGGGTATGCTGGTCCAACCCGAGAGAAGGAGCGCTTCCCATGTGCAGCCCCGCCCCCTGCTACGCGTGCGGCAAGGTCACCTGGACCGGCTGCGGCGAGCATGCCGATCAGGTCATGGCGTCCGTCCCCGAGGCAAAGCGCTGCACCTGCGCCTAGCCGGTGCAAACTCGAGCGCAGAGTCCTCGAACCGAGCGGCCCCCGCTCACCATCCCTATGCCGGGAGGCGCCATGCCCGCGCGCTCGGCTGACGGTGCACTGCGCGGTGAGCGCATGGCGACCATCCTGGTGCGCCTGCGTGAGCAGGGCGAGGTTCACGCCACCGATCTCGCCGCGGAGTTCGGCGTTTCCCAAGCGACGCTACGGCGCGATCTCGCGATCCTCGAGGAGCAGGGGCTGTGCACGCGCCGCTACGGCGGAGCCGTGCCCACAGAGTCGAGCACGGAGCTTCCCGTCGCCTACCGTGATCGCCGGTCCCAGAAGGAGAAGGCCGCCGTCGCCAAGGCCGCCGCTGATCTCCTGCCTCCCGGCCCGCAGACAGTCGGCTTCACCGGGGGTACGACGACCAGCGAGATCGCGCGTGTGCTGTCGAAGCGTGTGGACCTTGTCGTGGTCACCAATGCCCTCAATATCGCCAGTGAGATGGCGGCCAAGCCCCGCATCCGTGTGGTGGTCTCGGGCGGGGTCGCGCGCTCGCAGAGCACGGAGCTCGTAGGTCCCTGGGCCGAGTCGGCATTGGCTCAGGCCAGCATTGGCACGGCGTACATCGGAGTGGATGGCCTGGATCTCGAGGGAGGACTCACCACGCACGACAGCGTTGAGGCGCGCACCAATGCGGTGTTGTTGGAGCGTGCGGAGAGAGTCGTGGTCGTCGCGGATTCGAGCAAGATCGGCCGGGTCCTCCCCGGGCTGATCGCGCCGCTGGCGGCCGTGCACGTGCTGGTGACGGACGCGGGGATCACGACCGACGTGCTGGCCGCATTGACAGCCGTCGGCGTGGAGGTTGTGATCGCCTAGCGGGCGGTGTAGCCCGACAGGGGCGGCTGGGCCGACCCGCCCGGATTCACCGAGCAGCTGTTCTGATTTTTGAGCCGTATGCGCAGCGCGACCGCCATCAGAACGACAGAGGCGACGGCGAGGAATGGCTGCACGGGCGCGAACCACGTCATCGCTCCCGACGCGCCCAGGGCGAGCAGCACGAGCTTGTTGCACACCGGGCAGCCCACGGCAAAGAAGGCGACGAAGGCGCCGGCGATGCCGAACTTGGACGCCTTCGCCTCCTCGGCTGGCTGGCCCGGCTCCTTCACGTAGGTCGCAAGCAGGAGGCCGCCGAGGATGCCGGTGAGGACCACGATCGGGTAGGACCACCAGGTCACCTCGATCGCCCGGCCGAAGACCGGGTTGGGGATCACGGCGGTTGGAAGCGCCACGAGGAGCGCCGTGGCGATGCCACCGAGTACGGCGACCCGCCAGCGACGTGCGGACCAGCCCGACAGGGCCGGCTGTGCCGGGCCGCCGGGCTTGTTCCGAAGGGCGTCGACCATCCTCCCACTATACCCCCGGGGGTACTGAAGTACCACCCCCTCGCCGAGTGCGCAGTTGAGTACGCCGACACACCGAAAATCCAGCGCACAAGTGCGCACTCGGCGACAAGTCGGCTCCGGCAGCCGGACCAGCGCTGGCAGACTCCCCGCATGGATCTCACCCAGCTCACAGCGACCGAGCTCATCGAGCTCTACCGCAGCGGCCAGGCCTCACCTGTCGAGGCGATGCGGCAGGTACTCGAGCGAGTCGAGCGCGTGGATCCGATCCTCAACGCCTTCGTCCTCGTCGACTCCGACGCCGGACTCGCGGCCGCACGCGAGAGCGAGGCGCGCTGGGTGGCACACCGCGCGACAGGCGCCCCCGTGGGCGCAGTCGAGGGCGTGCCGACGACGATCAAGGACATCCTGTGGACCAAGGGATGGCCGACCCTGCGCGGTAGCCGCGCGATCAATCCCGATCAGCCCTGGGAGGAGGACGCGCCCTCCGTTGCGCGCCTGCGTGAGGCTGGCGCGGCGATGTTCGGCAAGACGACGACTCCGGAGTTCGGCTGCAAGGCCGAGACCAACTCCCCGCTCACCGGAATCAGCCGCAATCCGTGGGATCCCTCGAAGACGCCGGGTGGCTCATCAGGTGGCACCGCAGCAGCGATCGCCGCAGGTCTTGGCGCATTGAGCATGGGCACCGACGGTGCGGGGAGTGTGCGCATCCCTGCGGCCTTCTGCGGCAACGTCGGCATGAAGGCGAGCTTCGGCCGCGTCCCGGCGTACCCGCTCTCACCCTTTGGCAGCGTGGCCAATGTCGGCCCGCACACGATGAGCGTGACCGACTGCGCGCTCATGATGAACGTCGTCGCGCAGCCGGATCCGCGCGACTGGACCTCGCTTCCCTACGACGGCGTGGACTACCTCGCCGAGCTCGATGACGGCATCCGCGGCATACGCATCGCCTACTCCCCCACGCTCGGGTACGCCGAGGTCGATTCTGAGGTAGCCGCGCGCGTCGACACAGCCGTCCGCGAGCTCGAGGCACTCGGCGCGATCGTCGAGCAGGTCGACCCGGGTATCGAGGATCCCCTCGACATCTCGACCGGGCTGTGGTTCGTCTCCTCCAAGACGGTCTACGACTCCCTCGGGCCGGAGGGGCAAGTTGTCACCGACCCCGACTTCGCGGCGCAGGCCGCGCAGGGAGCGGAGTTGAGTGCGCAGGATGTGCAACTGCTCACCCTGAAGCGCAATGCGCTGGGCACGAAGATGCGGCTCTTCATGACCCGCTACGACGTGCTCGTGACGCCGGCAGTCGCGATCCCGGCCTTCGAGGCGCGGCCCGCAGGCGCGGTGCCGATGACGCCGGAGTCCATGCTGTCGTGGACGCCCTTCAGCTATCCCTTCAATCTCACGCAGCAGCCGGCGATCACCGTGCCCTGCGGACTCACATCAGCGGGCCTGCCCGTGGGGTTGCAGATCGTGGGGCGCGCGCACGATGACGTCACCGTCCTGCGCGCCGCCCGGGCCTACGAGTCGGTGCATCCAGTGCCGCGGCCACGGATCTAGCCCTGCCGCTCCTACGGTGTGATCACGATCTTGTGGGCTGACCTGTCTGAGCGCATCGCTGCGAGAGCCTCGGCGTAGGCATCAATGGGGTAACGGTGCGTGATGAGGCCCTCCGTGCGGATGGCTCCGCTGCGGAAGGCAGCCAGTGCGTCCGGGAAGGAGTCCACCTCCGTGAAGGAGCCCATGATGGTCAGTTCGCGGCGGAAGATCTCGAAAGGCGAGATGCTCACGAGATCGGCCTCGTCGGCCACGCCGTAGTAGACGATGCGCCCACCATTGCGTGCGAGCCGAGGGAGTTCGGTGATGACATCGGCGCGACCGGTGGCGTCGATGACCACATCGAAGCCCTGATCACCGCGCAGGCGGTCGACTGTCGCGCGAACGTCGCTCCGATCGACCACATGCGTGGTGATGTCGGACAGCCCCACCGCGAGATCGAGCTTGTAGTCATTGGGGTCAGCGAGGACAACGGAGGCAGCGCCGTGCATGCGCAGGAACTGCGTGAGGAGCACACCGGTGGGTCCGGCACCGAGCACGACGACGGAGCAACCGATGAGCGGATCGAGGCGGTCCATGAGGTGGGCAATGCAGGCTGCAGGCTCGGCGAAGACGGCAAGGTCGAGTGGGATACCGCTGGCGTCGAAGACCTGCCCGCGAGGGACGAGGACAAACTCCGCGAAGCCACCCGGCGTGGACGACCCGATACCGGCGAAGGAGTCGCACAGCCACGGTCGACCTTCGCCGCAGTAAGCGCAGGCGCTGCAGCTGGAGTTGGGATTGACCACCACCTGCTGCCCCACCTGCAGTGGGCTGCCGGCACCGTCGGTGTCGACCCCGTC
>Ga0315906_10003131_pt1 | contig 22165 bp, 19 predicted proteins | sample LakEriMetagenome_4_FD_203526 | JGI IMG/M metagenome (GOLD analysis project Ga0315906, IMG submission 203526) | Freshwater fungal communities from buoy surface, Lake Erie, Ohio, United States - Buoy 2 MA122 | ecosystem: Environmental > Aquatic > Freshwater > Lake > Lake biofilm | place: USA...
ACTCGAGACCGTGGCCCCAGAGTCTGTTGGCCTAGCCAAAGAGATTCTAGATATTTCCAGTATCGGCTTAGGCGGCCCCTACAATGTGATGTTGCGCAGCCCAGTGTTTGCAGATCGGATCAAACGTTTGTTAGATTATTTGCGGTTTGGCTCATCGCTTCCGATGCGCTTAAATGAATTTGCAATTCTGATTCAAGCACGAATCTGGACATCGCAAGTTGAATGGTTCGCACATTACCCGATCGCACTGCGCAATGGCCTGCCCGCACACGTAGCAGACGACCTGAAGGACAATATCCGCCCCCGTAATATGCAGCCTGACGAAGCGGCTGTGTATGACGTGTGCATGAACATGACAAAAAACTACGAAATTAGCGATGAGCTCTTTAAACATGCAAAAGAAGTTCTAGGGGAACAACAGTTGGTAGACCTCATCGCAGTTAGTGGCACCTACGTCACCATCGCAATGCTATTGAGCCTTGGCGAAGAGCCGATACCCGCTGGTAAGCCACTACCTTTCCCCGAGAAAGCTCGTTAGACACCCACATCAAAGTGATCGTTCGGCAAGCCCTTAGCTTTCCGTTCGATCGCAATCACGAACGCTTGTTCGATATTGCGCGCAAATCGCTCAATATCGAATAGAGGCTGCGTGAGTAATTGCTGCTGTAATTTGGTTCGTATCGCAAAGAGTCTGGCAGGGTCTCGAGCCAACGCAATAGCAAGAACCGCATAATCCTCTAAGTTGGTCGTGATGAGCTCTTGCAAATCAAGCGCGCTGAGTAGGCTAGCGCCAACGCGTCCAGCGTATGACCCGCCCTTACATGTTAGGACAGGCACGCCGGCCCAAAGGGCATCACTCGCCGTCGTGTGTGCGTTATACGGCAGAGCATCGATAAATAAATCTGCCGCGCGCTGCCTCGCCAAGTGATCAGCCATTGAATCAATTCGACTGGCAAATACGAGCCGATCCCCTGCAACACCTCTGGCGACGGCCTCTTTACGAAGATTCTTCGTGGTTTGCTCTGTCGCCTCTCGCAACCACAGCACGCTATCGGGGACCTCTAACAAGATCTGCATCCAACAATCAAACATCGTTGGATTAATTTTGTAATTATTATTGAAACAGCAATATACGAAACCTTGTTCCGGTAGGCCGAGCTCTTTGCGAGAAAAAACGCGTTCTGATGGCCGACGACTCGGGTCATTTGCTTGATAGCTGTTAGCCAGCCGAATGAGTTTTTCGGTGTAATGCACAGCGTCACTTGGCTCGGCTATTACTTGATCCACCAGCACATAATCCATCTCAGGGATACCAGTTGTCCCCGGGTAACCGAGATAGCTAACTTGCACAGGCGCCACGCGCGCTAGGAATACCCTAGGGCGACAACCCTTGGTCAAACCGGTTAAATCCACCGCGATATCAAGCTCGCATTCACGGGCACGCGCCACTAACTGTGCATCTGTGCAGTCCTTCACATCCAGAAAGTGATCAAAGGTTTTCTCGAGACGTTGCCGCATTTCATCGCGCGTATCGGGGCCAAAAGAGAAACCAAAAATCTCAAAGCGAGCACGATCATGCGCTTCGAATAAGCCTGCGGTTAAATAAGCGACAGGATGATTACAGAAATCTCCGGAGAAATACCCAATCTTTAACTTGGCACTAGGGTTGCGAACCGTCGCCACCCAGGGTGAGCGTCTTGTTGAGTGCGCAGCGGCAAGCCAAGCTTGCGCCACCTGCTTGTGCAAAACAGTATCGTCGGTCAGTGCGAGCAAGGGAAAAGGTAAACAAACAGGCTCGTCTGCGCGAAGAGCTTTTAGCAAGGCGTCAAGGTGCTCTCGGTAGTCATCCCATTTGCACTGCTGCGTATTGACGTGCAACAAAGTACCCGCTAGATAGGGAATCGTGGGATCAAGCGACAACGCTTGCGTATAGCTTTGAACAGCAGCTTCATTCTCACGCAGCTCGACAAGCGCATTGCCACGATTCATCAGCGCCTGCGGGTATTGAGCAGTAATCGCTAGCGCTTGGTCATAGCTTTCAACTGCTTGCCGCCAGCGTCCCAAGCGACCCAAGGCATTGGCCTGATTATAAAAAGCCGCGGCATAACGAGGCGCAAGCTCGACTGCACGTGCGTAACTTGCCAAGGCCTCAGTCACTCGTCCCAGCACCTGCAACAAGTCGCCTCGATTGTTATGGGCCTCCGCATACTGCGGATCCAAGGAAATCGCGCGATCATAGCTAGCTAACGCCAACGTCAGCTTGCGCTGATCTTGCAGCACATTGCCGAAATTATTATGTGCAGACGCGACATCAGGATCAAGCTTTAAGGCTTTACCTATTAATAAGGCGGCTCGTTCCAGTTGCCCTTGCTGATAGGCCAACAAGCCAAGCATATGCAAGGCGTCAAAGTGATTGGGATGCAACTTGAGCGCCCGTTCATACAGATCTCGCGCTTGCGCAAAGGAGCCGTGTTGATGTGCCGCAAGCCCTTGTTCTAATTTGGCTTGTGCCTTCATGGCGTCATTCGGCGAAATCGCTCGATGACTGCTCCCTGCTTTGGTTGACACGCGTTAACTCACTTAAAGATCAGAATTAACGATCTTTGTTTTTAATGCGTGTGAACACCGTGTTTACGACCGTCGCCCGCACAGGATCACTCAGTCCGCTAGCGGGTTTGGGGGTGGAAGTGTCCTTTTTGGGTTTTTTGGACTCTTTGTTCGACTTTTGCTGACCTTTAGCCATGACTGTCTCTGAGAGTTAAACGATAATCTAGTTTACAGGTCTATCGAAAAAACTCCCAATGCCAGCGCCTATTTGCATCCCCGCGTCCGAAATTGAGATCACCGCCATGCGCGCCCAAGGTGCTGGTGGGCAAAATGTGAACAAAGTCTCGAGCGCCATCCATCTGCGGTTTCACGTCCCAACCTCGTCGCTTCCAGCTGGGGTCAAGGTTCGTTTACTTGCACTCAAAGACGGACGCATTAGCCGGGATGGAGCAATCGTTATCAAGGCACAATCCCATCGCAGCCAAGAATTAAATCGCAGCGATGCTCTCGCCCGCCTGCATGAGCTCGTCAGTAGCGTCGCACTCCCACCCAAAACACGTTACGCGACGCAACCGACCTATGGGTCCCGGCAACGTCGCCTCGAGAGCAAGCGTAAGCACTCTGAAGTCAAAACACTCAGAGGAAAATCGGAGTACTCCTCATGAATATCCCTCTCTTTCCGCTTGGCATGACGCTATTCCCTGAAGGGTTGGCTGCATTAAAAATCTTTGAAGTCCGATACCTTGATATGACACGTGATTGCTTTCGACAAAAAGTGCCTTTTGGTATCGTCACACTCAATCAAGGTTCAGAGGTGCGTCAGCCTGCGCAGCAAGTCTCTTTTGCAGAGGTCGGCACTCTTGCAGAAATCATCCAGTTCGATGCGATACAACCTAGCCTGTACGCGATCCGCTGCAAGGGTCAATCACGTTTTAAAGTTGATCATTCCGAGCAGATGCCCAATGGGCTATGGCGTGCAGATGTCACTCTCCTTGACCCAGACCTGGGCATAGAAATTCCACCCGAGCTTGCCAAGAGCTCGACCACCTTAGAGCGGGTACTACATGCGATGGATGAACAAGGCATCGCCGATGACGAGCGACCGATTCTGAAACCTTACCTTTTAAATGATTGCGGCTGGGTCAGTAACCGTTGGGCAGAGCTGCTTAACTTAAACGCGCCACAAAGGCAGCACCTCATGACACTTGAGAATCCGAGGCTGCGACTCGACCTAGTTCAAGAGTTGCTCGAAGAAATGGGGGCCTTTCGGCCCCCTGCATCAGGCACAACTGACCGATCTGCTTAGGTCAACGAGGCACAAAATGCATGAATGCGTTTACAGGCCTCTTCGAGGATTGCATCGGACGTGGCGTAGGAGATTCGAAAATAAGGCGCCAAACCAAAGGCCTCCCCAGGAACAACCGCCACGAGCTTTTCATCTAACAAGGCTGTTGCGAAATCAAAGTCATTATTGATTTTTTTACCCTTGGGAGTGGTTTTTCCCAGCGTTCCCGCGCAGCTTGGATATACATAAAAAGCGCCTTGCGGCTTCAAGCAGGTGATGCCGGGGCATTCGTTGAGCAACCGCACCACCATATCGCGACGACGCTGAAAGATGACATTGTGCTTGGCGATGAAATCCTGTGGGCCATTGAGTGCCTCGACAGCGGCCGCTTGACTGATAGAAGATGGATTCGAGGTTGACTGGGACTGAATCGTTGACATCGCCTCAATCAACCAACTTGGACCATGGCCATAGCCAATCCGCCAGCCTGTCATGCAGTACGCCTTGGATACGCCATTAACGGTCAAGATTCGGTCTGCGATAGCCGGAGCAGCTTGCGCCAACGTACAAAAAGTGGTGCCATCGAACAGCAACTTCTCGTACATGTCGTCGACCATCACCAGAACGTTCGGGTGGCTCTTCAACACATCCCCCAACAGGCGCAACTCTTGCTCTGTATAGACCGAACCCGTCGGGTTAGAGGGTGAATTCAGTATCAACCACCGCGTACGCGGCGTGACTGCCTTCTGCAGTTGCGCGGGGGTGATTTTAAAATTAGTCTCGGCGCCGCAAGCAACCGTAACGGCCTTCCCGCCCGCTAAGATCGCCATATCTGGATAACTGACCCAACAAGGCGCAGGGATCAACACCTCATCGCCCTCCCCCAAGGTAGCAACCAAGGCATTAAACAAAACTTGCTTGCCGCCAGTTCCGATAATGACGTCATTCGGATTAATCGTCATCGCGTGATCGCGCAGAAACTTCGCAACAATCGCCTTTTTCAGCTCAACCGTGCCATTGACTGGCGTATAGCGCGTCTGGCCAGCTCGGATCGCTTGTACCGCTGCCTCGCAAATATTAGCGGGCGTATCCATATCGGGCTCGCCTTGGGCCAGCACAATGACATCTAACCCCTTCGCCTTAAGCGCCTTGGCGTTGTCTGTGACAGCAAGCGTGGGCGACGGCCTAACCAAAGCCATACGGGGTGAAAGTAATGCGGCGCTCATGTTTCTCTCCAAAATACGCTATAAATCATGCGAAAAGTAGTGAATCAACTATAACCTAAGGCCCTCTGCACGGCGAACGGGCCGCCCTCCAGCACCAATGCACCAAGAAGTATGCACCCATGGTATCGTGCAAAAAAATATTTTGGAGATGATCATGCTTGGAAAACCCCAGTTTATTCAGCGCGCGTTGGCCTGCGCCATGCTTTTGTTTACGACTCTCGCCACACCAGCCTTTGGACAAAACAAGTATCCGGATCGGCCTGTCAAGATAATCGTGGGCTTTCCACCGGGTGGTCCAACTGATATCGTGGGCCGCCTCATTGCCAACCGCTTGGAAAAAGCGCTTGGACAGTCTTTCATTGTCGAGAACAAACCAGGCGGGGGGTCAAATATCGGCTCACAAGAGGCGGCACGCGCCAAACCGGACGGCTACACGCTCTTTTTGGGCACTGTGGCCAACGCGACAAACATATCAACGTACAAAAAGCTTAACTACGACACCCAACGTGACTTCATACCGATTAGTCAGCTAGTCTCCTCCCCGAGCATCCTTGTCGCCAACAATGACCAACCCTTCAAAACGCTACCCGAACTGATTGCGTACGCAAAGGCGAATCCCGGTAAATTGGCATATGCGACATCTGGTCCGGGCGGTTCGCCGCACCTCGCTGGGGAAATGCTCAAGTTACGCGCAGGCATCGACTTGCTGCACGTTCCTTACAAAGGCGCTGCGCCGGCGATGAACGATGTCATCGGCGGACAGGTCGGAATCGGCTTTAAGACTGCCTCCGGTGTCACGACGACCCTTCAGGCGGGCAAGTTGCGTCCGATTGCGGTTGCGGGACGCGAGCGGATGCCCCAACTGCCTAACGTACCCACCTTGATCGAGCTGGGCTTTCCGGACTTTGAAGTGAGCTCGTGGAGCGGTTTGCTCGCCCCAACCGGCACCCCTCCTGACATCATCAATCTGTTAGCCAAAACGACGGTTGAGATCATGAAGTCTCCCGATATCCGCAAACAGTTGGAAGGCATTGGCGCCTTCCCTGTCGGCAGCACGCCTGAAGAGTTTAAGAAATACATCGACGACGAAATTAAAAAATGGGCAGTCGTTGCAAAAGCTGCAAATATCGAACTCTAACCAACCACATCAATCTACTTAGGGTCATCAATGGGGACTTTTAGAACGTTTCTTTTCGCACCAGCGAATCATCCTCGACGAACTGAGAAAGCATTTACCTTAGGCGCGGACGCGGTCATCCTTGATCTTGAGGACGCCTGTGCGGTGTCGGAAAAAATTCCAAGTCGCGCAAAAGTCGTTCAAGCGATGCAACTGCCACGTAGCTGCCTTGGGTACGTTCGTGTCAATCCCTTGTCAACGGTTTACGCTTTCGGGGATTTGCAAGAGACAATTCAACCAGGCCTTGATGGCGTCGTGTTACCAAAGGTCGAAACAGCAGCTGAGGCCCAAACGGCAGACTGGCTCATCACGCAGCTTGAGCGAGAGCGCGGACTGACTCCTGGCGGCATTGATCTGATGCCAATCATCGAGACAGCCCTTGGCTTGGCGAACTTAGCCAGCATCCTAGCCGCCACAGCGCGTATCAAGCGCGTCGCCTTTGGTGCGGGTGACTTCACGCTTGATTTGGGGCTACGTTGGTCGCGCAGCGAGCTAGAACTTCTTCCCTGCAGAAGCCAAATCGCTTTGCTTTCTCGCGCGGCTGGCAAAGAGCCACCGATAGACACGGTTTGGGTTGATCTAAAGGATACGGAAGGTTTTGAGCAGTCGACGCTCCACATCAAAGATCTTGGTTATCAAGGAAAGATGTGCATTCACCCCGATCAGATAGCTGTTGCAAATCGTTGCTTCACTCCAACAAGCGAACAAGTAGCTCGAGCACAACGCGTCATCGATGCTTTCGCGGCCGCGGAGGCAGCGGGTTCGTCGTCAATCCAGTTAGATGGACAGTTCATCGACTATCCGATCGTGTACGCCGCCCAACGCATTTTGGCGATCAGCGAGAAAATCGCCAAGCTCGCCGTGTGATAACGTGCGGCCGCAGGTTCTCTTAGCCACTTTTTTCTACATCAATCCGCCATGACAAACACGACAACGCCTCAGTACATCACCCTTGGCAATAGCGGCCTGCGCGTGCCACGGCTTTGGTTAGGCGCGATGATGTTTGGTGATCAAACCGAAGAAAGTGTTGCGCGTGAAATGATTGCGGTGACACGCGACGCAGGACTCAACGCCATTGACACGGCAGACAATTACGCAAACGGCGAGTCGGAACGTATGGTCGGTCGCCTGATCGCTCAGGACCGCTCGCGCTGGGTGCTTGCGACTAAAGTTGCAAATGCCATTGGCAAAGAACCAAATGACAAAGGACTGTCGCGTCGCTGGGTCACACAAGAAGTGGACAACAGTCTCAAGCGCCTGGGCACCGACTGGATCGATGTGTACTATATGCATAAGGATGACGAAGTCACGCCGATTGAAGAAACCTTGTCAACCTTTGCCAGGCTGATTGAACAAGGAAAGATTCGGTATTACGGGATCTCAAACTTCCGTGGATGGCGCGTGGCCCGTATGGTCGAGACGGCCCGGAAAATGGGGATTCCGCAGCCCATCGTTTGTCAACCTCCTTACAGCGCAGTTACCCGGTTAATAGAGACCGAAGTGATTCCAGCGTGCGAACATTATGGCGTGGGCGTTGTCGCCTACAGCCCCTTAGCGCGCGGAGTCTTAACCGGCAAATATGCTCCGAATGTCGAACCTGATGCCCAAAGCCGCGCCGGTCGGGGAGATCGTCGTATCCATCAAACTGAGTTCCGCCCTGAATCCCTAGAGGTTGCGAACGCCCTCAAAAAACATGCTGAAAGTCGTAAGCTCAGTGCAACACAGTTCGCCATTGCTTGGGCACTCAGCAACAAGCTCTTGAGCGGTGTTATCGGTGGCCCTCGCACGCTTGAGCAATGGAAAGACTATGTGGCGGCACTCGCGGTGCAATTACTGCCAGAGGATGAAGTGCTGGTGGATTCGCTCGTACCGCCCGGCTATGCGTCAACACACGGCTTTGTCGACCCTCAGTATCCTATCAAGGGTCGCAAACCGGGGTAACACGACCACGACGGCGGGTCAGACCGCCTCAGTCATGCTTTTGCGGCGATAATAAGCGCTTGGAAACATCCTTGTACGCATCATGAACAAGCGCGATATCGTCATTCGGCAAATCACTTATTTGCGGGGTCCAAATATCTGGACCTACTGCGCCACTCTTGAGGCGCTGATCGACATAGGTGAGCTGGAAGACTGTCCCTCCAACACAGTCCCCGGCTTGTACGAGCGGCTAACAACCATGCTGCCGAGCCTGATCGAACACCGATGCAGTCCAGGTGTACGGGGCGGCTTTTTAATGCGGTTGCAAGAGGGCACCTGGCCCTGCCACATCATCGAACACGTCACACTGGCCCTGCAAGATTTAGCCGGTGTTCCTGGTTACGGTTTTGGACGGGCGCGCGAAACCGAGGAACGTGGAGTCTATAAAGTGATGGTGAGCGGTTGGCAAGAGGACGTCACCCGCGCGGCTCTCTATACGGCTCGGGACTTGGTGCTCGCTATGATTGAAAACCAGCCCTATGACTTTGATGCAGCACTTGAAGCGTTGCGTGATCTTTCTCAAGATCTCTGTCTTGGGCCAAGTACCGCCTCGATGGTGCTTGCGGCTGACGACAGAACAATTCCAGCCATTCGTCTGAGTTCTGGAAATCTTGTTCAATTCGGCTATGGCTCCAAGCAACGGCGTATTTGGACCGCAGAAACGGACCAAACTAGTGCGATTGCAGAGACCATCTCTCGCGATAAAGATTTAACAAAGTCGTTACTAGAGGCCTGCGGCGTTCCGATACCGCAAGGTCGCGCTGTGATCAGTGCCGCTGATGCATGGGATGCCGCACTCGATCTTGGATTACCTGTAGTCGTCAAACCTTTAGATGGCAATCATGGCCGCGGCGTCTTCATCAACCTAGAAACCCAACAAGAAATTGAGGCAGCATACGAAGTTGCAGTGGACGAAGGATCTGGGGTGTTGGTCGAACGTTTTATACGTGGCAATGAACACCGCTTGTTAATTGTGGGCGGCAAGCTCGCCGCTGCGGCCAGAGGCCAAATGGCGAGCGTCGTCGGTGACGGTAAACAGACTGTCTCTGAGCTCATCGCATCCCAAATAAACTCGGATCCACGACGTGGGCGGGGCGAGGAGCAACCCCTCAATCCGATCCGTATCGACTCGGCCGCACGGCTAGAGCTCAAACGTCAAGGCTTTCAAGCTGACAGCGTGGTGCCCTCGGGCCGCGAGGTCTTGATTCAACGAAACGGCAACGTAGCTTTCGATTGCACCAGCGAGGTTCATCCTGAAGTCGCCGCAATGGCGGCGCTAGCAGCAAAAGCCGTCGGACTGGATATCGCCGGAATTGACTTGGTTGCAGAGGATATTTCAAAGCCCTTGCTTGAGCAAGGCGCTGCAATTGTAGAAGTCAACGCCGGGCCCGGGCTACTCATGCATCTCAAGCCGGCTGAGGGCACTCCCCAACCAGTTGGGCGCGCGATTATCGACTACATCTTCCCCGGCGAAGAAAATGGCAGTATCCCATTGGTTGGGGTAACGGGATCAACCGGGACCACGGAGGTTTCGACTCTGGTCTTTCACTTACTCAAGCAAAGCGGTCATTGTGTCGCGCTAGCGAATGCAACAGGACTTTACGTCGGAGATCGCGTGCTGCAAAAACAAGACAGCGCAAACTGGAAACAAGCTCAACGTCTCTTGTTGAACAAGGACGTCGAGGCTGCAGTGATTGAAAATCCCGGCATGCAGATTTTGACAGAAGGGCTTGCCTACGATCGCTGCAGCGTCGGTATCGTCACAAATATCTCTTACTCAGACGACTACAAGCGAGAGGATATTGCCTATCACGCCTTTGAAAACGCCGAAGACCTATTCAAAGTGTTTCGAACACAAGTGGATGTCGTTTTTCCAACGGGGCATGCCATCCTGAACGCAGCAGACGAGAACGTCGTGGCGATGGCAGATTTTTGTGATGGCGCAATTACGTTTTACGCAGCGGATGCCGACAATCAGGTGCTGCGCAAACATCTTGCGGACGGTAAACGTGGGGTCACGATTGAAAACGCATCGGTCACACTTACTTTTGGTAAGGAACGCTTCGAGGTACTTTCTCTTGGCGCGCTAGATCCTTCCATACGCCAATCACCCCAACGACTCGAGACTATTCTTGCAGCATCGGCAGCGGCCTGGGTCTCAGACATTCCTCCAGAGAAAATTCGTTGTGGACTGTCCACTTTCGTCTTTGAGTTCAACCCTTTGGGTAGAATGGACACAACCATTTCAAGCAAAATTCCTAAGTAAAATAGACACTCTAAAAAAGGCCTATCAAGCATGACTGCTCGCACTTCTTGTCACCGTCTCCAGGTTGCTACACCCTTATACGATTTCATCGAACAACAAGTACTTCCGGGCACAGGCGTGGCCAGTGCCGAGTTCTGGAAAGGCTTCGATGCAATCGTGCACGACCTCGGCCCCAAAAATGTAGCGCTCCTTGCCGAGCGTGATCGTATCCAAACAGAGATGGACGCATGGCATCGAGCACATCCAGGCCCTATTCAGGATATGCCTGCCTACAAAGCATTCCTCACAAAAATTGGCTACCTTGTGGCCGTTCCAGCAAATGCGCGGGCCACTACGACGAACGTCGACGCCGAGCTCGCCTTGCAAGCAGGCCCTCAGCTTGTCGTTCCCGTCCTGAACGCACGCTATGCACTAAATGCTGCGAATGCGCGCTGGGGCTCTTTGTACGACGCCCTGTACGGCACAGACGCCATCTCCGAGGATAGCGGAGCAACCCGTGCGGGCGGCTATAACCCCGTGCGCGGAGCAAAGGTCATTGCGTATGGACGCAAGTTTTTAGATCAAGCCGCTCCGCTCGCCTCTGGATCGCATAGCGATGTGACACGCTACGCTGTAAAAGCAGGCTCCTTAACTGCGACTCTTAAGAATGGCGCTATTACTGGGCTGGCTGACAGCAACAAATTTGTTGGCTACCAAGGCGATGCCTCGGCTCCAAGCGCTGTACTACTTGTCAATAACGGTCTGCATATCGACATTCAGATCAACAGCACAACCAGTATCGGCCAGACCGATCCTGCGGGCGTCAGTGACATTATTCTTGAGGCCGCACTGTCAACGATTCTCGACCTTGAAGACTCGGTTGCGGTCGTTGACGCAGACGACAAAGTGCTCGCCTACCGTAATTGGCTAGGCATCCTGAAGGGAACGTTAGTCGAGAGCGTAAGCAAGGGTGGTAAAACCTTTAATCGCACCCTCAATGCCGATCGCAAGTACACCGCAGCTGCGGGCGCCAAGGCGACTAAAGATGGTGTGGTCAGCTTGCACGGTCGTTCGTTGCTATTTTTGCGTAACGTTGGACACCTGATGACCAACCCTGCAATCATCGACGGAAATGGTAACGAGATCTTCGAAGGTATTTTGGATGCGGTGGTCACGGTCACGATCGCTCTGCACGACTTAAAGCGTAACAAAGACCATGCCTTCGGCAATTCACGCACAGGCTCAGTCTACATTGTGAAGCCGAAAATGCACGGACCAGCCGAAGTCGCCTTTGCGAACGAGCTGTTTGGTCGCGTCGAAGCGATCCTCGGCTTGCCGGCCAACACCGTGAAGCTGGGCATTATGGACGAAGAGCGTCGCACGAGCGTCAACCTCAAGGCATGCATCAACGCCGCACCCGCACGGGTGGCCTTTATCAACACAGGGTTCCTCGATCGAACCGGCGATGAAATGCACACGGCGATGCAAGCTGGTCCAATGATCCGTAAGGGCGATATGAAAGCCAGTGCTTGGCTGTCCGCTTACGAGCGCAGCAACGTGCTGACAGGTCTGTCATGCGGCTTGCGCGGTCGCGCTCAGATTGGTAAAGGGATGTGGGCGATGCCAGACCTCATGGCGGCAATGCTTGAACAAAAAATTGCACACCCGAAAGCCGGCGCTAACACTGCCTGGGTGCCCTCACCAACAGCTGCGACACTACATGCTCTGCACTACCATCAAGTAGACGTTGCAGCCGTGCAGTCTGAGTTAGAAAAGCTTGACGCACCCAAAGAAATTGATCGTCTGCTAGACGATATCTTACAAATCCCCGTTGCGGCCAAACCTGCATGGTCGGCGGCTGACATTCAGCAAGAGCTTGATAACAACGCACAGGGGATTCTCGGTTATGTCGTGCGCTGGATTGATCAAGGCGTGGGTTGTTCCAAAGTCCCCGACATTCATAACGTCGGCCTGATGGAAGACCGTGCCACGCTGCGCATCTCAAGTCAGCATATTGCCAATTGGCTCCACCATGGCATTGTCACCAAAGCGCAAGTCAACGAAACCTTGCAGCGCATGGCGAAAGTCGTGGATGGCCAAAATGCTAGCGATCCCCTCTACAAACCGATGGCACCTAATTTCGAGGCATCGTACGCCTACCGTGCCGCACGCGATCTGGTGCTCAAAGGTCTCGAGCAGCCCAGCGGCTATACCGAGCCGCTGCTGCACGCTTGGCGCCTAAAAGTGAAAGCACAAGCCTAACCCGCTGTTTACCAAAGGAATTTCGATGAATGCACCTGTCCCCAATTTAGATACGGCCCAAGTCCTCTCTTCGGTTACTAAGGCCTGGGACGAGGATCTTGTCGGTCAATTAAGTGACTACATCGAGATTCCTGCGAAATCTCCCGCCTTTGATCCAAATTGGCTTAAGGCAGGATACCTCGACACCGTCGTGCAGCGCGCAGCGACTTGGATTGAAGCGCAGAAGGTGCCCGGCCTAAAACTCGAAGTACTACGATTGCCCGGTCGCACACCTGTGATGTTTTTTGAAGTTGCGGCAACGCGTACGTCAGCATCGAGCAGTCAAACCATTCTCATGTATGGTCACCTGGATAAGCAGCCCGAATTCGACGGTTGGCGTGCAGGACTAGGTCCATGGACACCTCAATACCTGGATGGCAAACTGTATGGGCGCGGTGGTGCTGATGATGGCTATGCAGCCTATGCAGCGATTACTGCGATTCAGGCGCTTAAAGAGCAAAAGATTGAGCACCCGCGCATTGTGGGCTTGATTGAAACCTGTGAAGAAAGTGGCTCACCAGACCTACTCCCTTACATCGATGTCTTAAAACCCAAGATGGGTGATGTCGGCTTAGTCATTTGTTTAGATAGCGGTGCAGGCAACTACGATCAGTTGTGGCTAACGACCAGTCTACGCGGTATGGCCGCTGGCGTGCTCAAAGTGGACATCCTCACAGAGGGCATTCACTCCGGCGATGCCTCGGGTTTGGTTCCCTCCAGCTTTCGCATCATGCGACAAGTACTAGACCGCCTAGAGGACAGCGAAACAGGCAGACTGCTGCCGCAAAGCTTTCATTGCGAGATGCCTGTCGAGCGCAAGCAGCAAGCCCAAGCAACCGCAGCAATTCTAGGCGACCAAATCTACAAGCGCTTCCCCTGGGCGCACCATGACTGTGGCGGTTCAACGCTATTCGCCATTCCTACCACGTTGGATCCCGTCGAAGCACTTGTGCGTCGGACGTGGATGCCAACGCTCAGCGTGACCGGGGCGGAAGGCTTTCCTGCACTCAAGGACGCGGGCAACGTTTTGCGTCCCTACACCGCCTTCAAATTGAGCCTGAGGTTACCGCCTTTGATTGACGCAGCGGCAGCCGTCGCAGAGCTAAAAACGCTGCTAGAAGACAATGCGCCTTACCAAGCAAAGGTCACCTTCCACGCGGAGGGTGCTTCGAGCGGTTGGAATGCTCCGACGACGGCGCCTTGGTTTGAACAGGCGCTCAACAATGCCAGCATGGCGCATTTTCAAGCACCCGTTGGATACATTGGTCAGGGCGGCACGATTCCGCTGATGAACTTACTGAGCCAAGGTTTCCCCAAAGCACAGATGATGGTGTGTGGTGTCCTCGGACCAAAGTCTAATGCGCACGGACCGAATGAATTTCTGCATGTGCCGTACGCAAAGAAACTCACCGCTGCGGTCGCGCAAGTGATGGCACAGTTCCCTTCTTAAATCTATAAAGACCTCAACATGACAAGCGAAGCGACTCTTATCATCCGTAACGGTCTTATCGTTGACGGCACCGGTGGAAAACCCTTTGTGGGCGATATCAAGATAGTCGATGGGCTAATTGCTCAGGTTGGTTCTGTCTCCGGTATCGCGGCTAAAGAAATCGACGCAAAAGGGATGTTAATCACCCCAGGCTTTGTCGATATCCATACGCACTATGATGGACAAGTTACTTGGAGCAACAAGCTAGCCTCCTCGTCTCAACTAGGCGTCACGACTGTCGTAGTGGGAAACTGCGGTGTCGGTTTTGCTCCGTGCAAAGAAGAGCATCGCGACATCATGATGCGACTCATGGAAGGCGTAGAAGATATCCCTGGCATCGTGCTAGAAGAAGGCTTGCCCTGGAACTGGAGTACCTTTCCCGAGTACCTCGATGCGTTGGAGGCACGACAATTCGATATCGATGTGGCGACACAAATCGGTCACGCACCGCTGCGTATTCATGTGATGGGTGATCGTGGCGCTGCACGAGAGCCCGCCACCACACAAGACAATGCAGAGATGGCCCGCCTTGCGGCAGAGGCCGTCAAGGCAGGTGCGCTTGGGTTTACTACCTCGCGCACCATCTTGCACCGTAGCAGCGATGGCAGCCAAACACCAAGTTTAGGTGCAGCAGAAAGTGAGTTGACTGCGATTGCGAAAGGACTCGGAGACATTGGCTTAGGGACACTGCAATTGGTAACGGACTTCGACGATGTCGATGCTGAGTTCGCCATGTTGCGTCGGATTGTTGAGGCTTCAGGTCGTCCACTTTCTTTGACCTTGCTTCAGCATGAACACCTCCCAAATCGCTGGCGACGCGTCATGGAACATATGCACGATGCTACTGATGCTGGCCTAAAGATGAAGGCACAAGTGGGAGCCCGCCCTGTCGCTCTGATTTTCAGTTTTGCGCTATCGCTTTGCCCATTCACGCAACTACCCTCGTTTGAAGCACTAAAGAATCTAAGTCCTGAAGAACGCCTTAAAAAGCTACGTGACCCAGCAGTCCGCGAAAAAATTCTTGCTGAAGAACATACCGAGGCTATGTACAAGCGTCGTGTGGCTAACTTCGAAAACCTCTACCCTCTTGGCGATCCGCCCGACTACGAACCAGCTCCGGAAGATAGTATTGCTGGGCGTGCGCGCCGAGCAGGCCAAGAGCCAGCGGCTTTCGCTTATGACTATTTGCTAGGCGACAACGGTACGGCAATGCTTTACCGACCACTCTACAACTATGCCGATCAAAATCATGATGTCTTAAGAGAAATGTTGCTCGATCGCGATACAGTCCCTGGCTTGAGTGATGGCGGTGCGCACTACGGGTATATCTGTGACACGAGTTTTCCCACTTATTTACTCACACACTGGGCTCGAGACCGAACCCGCGGAGAAAAAATCCCGCTGGAAGATCTCGTCAAGTGGCAAACCCAAGATACTGCAGCAACGGTCGGACTCAATGATCGCGGGCAACTCAAGCCTGGCTACAAAGGCGATATCAACATTATCGATTTTGCAAAACTTAAGCTACGTGCTCCCAAAATCGTCTACGACTTGCCGGCTGGCGGCCGTCGCCTTGGGCAAAGTGCTGAAGGTTTTGTAGCCACCATCGTTTCCGGCGTTGTCACCTATCAGAATGGTGTAGCGACTGGCGAGTTACCAGGAAAGCTTATTCGCGGCGCACAGCAGGCACAAAGCGTCACAGCCTAACTTTTATCACGGAGACAACAATGGCAATTTACGAACTACGCACCTACACCGTAACCGTGGGTAAGATGAACGATGTGATCGCACTCTACAAAGCAGAGGGCTGGCCCGCCTTATCGAAACATCCACAAAAGCTTTGCGGCTACTTTACGGGTGACATCGGTGCACTTAATCAGCTGGTCCATCTTTGGAAATTTGATGATGATGCTGATCGCCGTGCCTTTTGGGCAGGCGTTTACGGCGATCAAGCCTTCATGAACTTCGCGAAACAACTACGCCCCCTGTTGCAGCAACAAGAAAACAAGCTTTTGCTTGGCGCGCCTTGGGGTCCGAATCCCTAACTAATCAAAACGGGTCTCTACACGACCAAACGTACCAAAATCGGCGATCAGATGATCGCCGATTTTCACTGGAACAGGCACCACGCAGGTGCCCGTCATCACGATCTCGCCTGCTTTGAGATGCATACCGTGATCGAGTAATTCATTAGCGAGCCAGGCAAGTGCGATACGAGGATCACCCAGCACGTTGCTGCCGACGCCTTTAGCAGCATGTGTACCGTTTTGCACAACGCTTACCTGATGCTGTGCCAAATCAACGCTGCGCCAATCTTGTGTCACTTCGCGACCCAACACAACGAAGCATGCGCATGCAAAGTCTGCAATCAGTTGAGCTTCGCCTGCTTTCGCGAAATCCATAAACCGTGAATTAGGAATCTCAATCGCAATATGCAGAGCTTGCACACAATCCATCACCTCGCTCACACTGAGCGGCGTCGCCGAAGAACGCGTTACATCCCGTCCAATGCGAAAAGCAAACTCAGCCTCCGCAACAGCCATCGCATTACGACTCAAGGATATGGCTTGCTCCTCAGGCAAACAACGTGACTGCAGCAAGCGACCGGCAAGCGGACCGCTGACACCGATATGTTGCTGTCCTGCCTTGCTCGTTGCTGCAATCTTCCAGCCTAAGGGTGCCTCGTGACACGCATCAAAGAGCGCTTGCTGTAAGGCGTACGCCTGTGACCGGCTCTGAGGTCGGCACGCTGGCGCAATCTCCTCGATGCGGGAATGCTCGTGCCAAGCCGGTAATAATTGATTCACTGCTTGTTGGAGTTGGGCTGTGTTCATAAATAGATCTTAATAATGCGTTTGAAATGCAAAGGAAATGACCATCGCATTAAGTTAACATCCTCCAATGTGCCAGTACAGCTAATGACTTACATCAAAGGTATCTTCATGAAAAAAATCATGCTTGGTGCGATCTCTCGCAACTACTTCAACTTGCCCATCTGGATCGCAGCCCATCAGGGTATGTTTGAACAAGAAGGCCTGGATGTCACGATCGACTTGCATGAGCCTATTGATGAAGTATGGCGGCGACTACAAGACGGTCGTCTCGATATCGCCCTGGGAGTAACCGAACATATTATCTTGGATAGTGAAGGTGGCGGAACCTTAGAAATCATTGGCGGCAATATCAATCGCCTGCCCTTCTCCTTTATCTCAGGCAAAGATGTCAAAACCTTTGAGGACTTACGCGGCCGCACAGTGGGCGTGTCTTCTATTGAAGCAGGCAGTTCATCGCTTGTCATGAAGATAATGTCGGCCCAGGGCCTGCACTACCCACAAGACTATAAGATTGTGGCGTGCGGTCCAATCCTAGCCCGCTGGGAGATGCTTCAAGCCGGAAAAATTGATGCTGGTCTTCAAGGCGCTCCGCTAAACTATATTGCGCTCGACCGAGGCTACAACTCGCTGTGTGAACCACGCGAGAGCTTTCCCTGGTTTCAATTCACCTCATTGAATGTCGACGGCCGCTGGGCGCGCGCAAACCATGCAACGGTCGTCGCCTTCATGCGTGCCTTCATACGCGCACATGACTGGTTTTATGCTAACAAAGCGGGCTGTCAAAAAATTGCTGTGGCTGAGACTGGCATCACACCGGAATACGCAGATCGCGCGTGGGAAGAGTACACCCAAGCAGAGATTTTCCCAAGAAATGCACAAGCAAATCCTGCTTCGATTCAATCGCTTATTGAGATTAGCGCGCTATTACGCAATGTGCCCAAACGTGCGGGCACACAAGCGCATTCCTATATAAATGAAGCCTACCTGAACGAGGCGCGGCAATCGCTGTGATGGCGGTCAGTTTGTTAAACGACTAACCGCCCTCTATTCGAGGAATAAAAAATACCTCGCCACCTGCACGTATAGCTTGAGTGTAAACGACCTCGTGTATCACACCATCAATCGCGATTGAGGTTTCTTCCTCAAGGTGTTCACCGAGACCGGGAAAGAGTTCGTCCATCGCGCGAATGACACCGCGTACGGTTCGCGCTTGGACCTCGAACTCTCTGACACCGTTCGTGTACCGCCTGCTGAAGCCGCCGGTCAGCATGACCCGGACGGCTTGCGGCAAAGCGGAGTTACTTGCGCCCTGCATCAAGAGCGGCAAGCACACGTGGAGGCGACATTGGCAATTCCTTCATACGCGTTCCCGTTGCACGCTCAATGGCGTTGGCAACAGCAGCCATTGGTGGAACGATGTTGGCCTCTCCCACGCCCTTCACACCAAACGGATGATTCGGGTTGGGAACTTCAACCATAATCGCTTCGATCATTGGCAAATCCGAGGCAACAGGAATGCGGTAATCGAGGAAGCCTGCGTTCGACAGACGTCCCTGCTTGTCGTAGATGTATTCCTCGTTCAACGCCCAGCCAATGCCCTGCACCACGCCACCTTGAATCTGGCCTTCGCAGTACTTGGGGTGAATCGCACGGCCCACGTCTTGTGCAGCCACAAAACGCAAGATCTTCACCGCGCCAGTGTCTGGATCGACTTCTACATCGCAGAACTGCGTTGAGAAGCCAGGCGCTTGACCACCTGCGTTGATTGAAGACTCCACGCCAATCGGACCACCGGTGACAGCACGCTTCGCAGCAATTGCTTTGAGAGACAAGGGTTCAAATGTGCCGACACTCTTGTCGGCTGGCTTAGCATAACCATCTTCCCAAATCACGCCTTTGACGTCGACATCCCACATCAAGGCTGCACGGGCACGTAACTCTTCGATGATCTTATTGCACGCTTCCACCACAACCATTCCAGTTGCGTACGTCACGCGTGAACCGCCTGTAACGTGGTTGTACCCAATCGAAGCGGTATCGGCAACAGTCGAGCGCACGCTTTCGTAAGGTACACCTAGTGTCTCCGCTGCCATCAACGCCATCGATGCACGCGAACCACCAACGTCCATACTGCCCGTTGCGATCACAACCGTGCCGTCTTCGTTAATATGTACCGAAGCAGTCGATTCGCCACCGCCGTTAAACCAGAAGCCCGAGGCAACACCACGCCCTTGGTTCTTACCCAGCGGCTTGTTGTACTCAGGATGGTCAAGCAGTGCCTGAATCGTTTCGGCGTAGCCATCGTGCGAATGTTTTGGACCCCAAATCGTGGGCGAGCCAGCCTTCACTGCGTTTTTAAGACGCAACTTCAGTGGATCCATTCCAATTTTCTTTGCCAAGATATCAAGCACGCTTTCAACAGCAAAAGCGGAGATCGGCGAGCCTGGTGCGCGGTACGCAGCCGACTTGGGGCGATTCGACACCACGTCAAATCCAATAGCACGTGCATTTGGAATGATGTATGGGGCAAACGCACACATCGTTGCATTCATCACAGGTGAGCCTGGGAAGGCGCCGGCCTGAAACTTGAACAGGCCATCTGCTGCGACAATGGTGCCGTCTTTCTTCACGCCAATCTTGACTGTCATCGACGCGCCAGAAGTAGGACCAGTCGCTTTGAAGGTATCTTCCCGGGACATCATCAGCTTGACCGGATGACCAGACTTGCGTGCCAACGCCAAGGCAAGAGGCTCGACGTAGACGACAGTCTTGCCGCCAAAGCCGCCACCAATCTCTGCTGGGTGCACGAGCAAATTACCAATATCGATGCCGAGCAGCTTCGACGTGTAAGCACGCACCACAAAGTGACCCTGGCTCGACGACCACAACTCACACTGACCATCAGCACCATAACGTGCTAAGCATGAATGTGGCTCGATATAGCCTTGATGCACAGCAGCTGTTTTGAAGCTCATCTCAACGACTTCATCGGCCGATGCAAAACCAGCCTCAAGATCACCAACCTTGAACTCCAAGCGCTTTGAAATGTTCGAAGGCTTAGTCGGTGCTGGATCAAAGCCACGCGGGATCATGTCCTCAAACAGCAGCGGGGCATCCGGCTTCATTGCGTCATCCACATCGATGACATGAGGCAACACTTCAAAATCAACTTCGATCAGACGCACTGCTTGATCCGCGATCGCAGCAGTCGTTGCAGCAACGGCTGCAATCGCATGCCCTTCGTACAAGGCCTTTTCACGCGCCAAGATATTGCGAGTCATGTGCCAGTAGTTCACCGCAACGCGCTCAGGACCAACGTAGTCAAACGGCTGGTTTGGCAAATCTGCAGCAGTAATAATCGCCTTCACACCAGGCAAGGCAAGTGCCTTGGCAGTATTGATCGAACGAATCCGAGCATGCGCATGGGGTGAACGCAGAACTTTTGCCCACAACATGCCAGGCAACGAATAGTCAGCACCGTATTGCGCTAAGCCGGTAACCTTTGGCACACCGTCCGGACGAATCGGACTCGTACCGACGGATTTCAGTGTTTGCTGTGTGTTTTTTGTATTGGTCAACATAATCAGGCTCCCCGCATTTCACGTGCTGCATCGAGCACGGCTTCGATGATTTTGTTGTAGCCGGTGCAACGGCACAAGTTACCTGCCAACCAGAAACGCACTTCTTCCTCAGTTGGATCAGGATTGCGTTCGAGCAGCGAACGCGCAGCCACTAAAAATCCAGGTGTACAGATACCGCACTGCAAGGCAGCGTGTTCAAGAAACTTACGCTGCAGCACGTGGAGGTGTTCGCCGTTGGCCATACCCTCAATGGTTTGAATAGCCTTGCCTTCTGCCTCTACACCTAGGACTAGGCAAGAGCAAACCAGACGACCGTCGAGCGTGACACTGCAAGCGCCACAGTCGCCGGTACCACAACCTTCTTTGGTTCCAGTCATGCCCAAGTCATTACGCAGCACGTCGAGCAACGACTTATTTGCGTCACACAAAAACTCGACGGGATCACCGTTAATTACTGTTGATACATGTTGCTTAGCCATTTTTATTTGTTCCCTTTGGCTCGAGCGAGCGCTTTTTCTGCTGCGCGTCTTGCCAACACACCAGCGATTTTGATTCGGAATTCTTTGGTACCACGCTTATCATCGATTGGCCGTGCTGCTGCGCTTGCTGCAGCAGCAAGCTTTGCTAGCGCGGCCTCATCAACTTTCGTGCCAATCAAGGCGGCAGCCGCTTCAGGTACGAGTAACGCGCGCTCGGCCACAGCACCGAGGCTCACGCGGGCGTCGGTACAGACACCTTTGTCATCGAGCGTCAGGCTCAGGCCCACACCCACGACCGCGATGTCCATTTCAGTACGCGGCGTAAACCGCAAATACGCATCGCCAGAATGCGGCGCACGCTTGGGAAGCAGAAACGAAACAATGAGCTCGCCTTTTGCGAGAGTGGTCTTGCCTGGACTAGTAGGAATCTGCTCGACGGGAACCTCGCGGCGACCTGCAGGGCCCACCACGCTTGCAATCGCTCCTGCCGCAATCATCGCGGGCACCGTATCTGCAGCGGGCGAGGCGTTACACAAGTTACCCGCCACTGTGGCACGCCCACGCACTTGGATCGAACCCACGAGGTTCGCACCATCAATAATGCCAGGCCACGTTTCGGCGAAGGCTGTGTTCTCAAGAAGCTGCATACATGACACTGCCGCACCAAACCGATAGCCACCGTTTTTTTCAACGGTAATCGCGTTCATCTCGGCAATGCCCTTAACGTCCAGCACAAGCTCGGGCTTTATGTTGCCGTTTCGCATATGGATCATCAGATCCGTCCCGCCGGAGAGCACTTTTGCCAGGCCCTGGGTACCCGCTAGCAAAGCAGACGCTGCCTCGGCGGTTTTTGGTTGCTCAAAACGCATTTCACTCATGTCGCTTCCCCGGTCATTTTTGAACCTTTCATTCATGTAATTGAGTAATTCTATTCTATATGATCACCCCCTTGTGCCAAGTACACCCAGACTCTGAGGGTAAACAAAAGGCCCGTATGCTGCGCCGCAGCATACGGGCCTGT
>Ga0315906_10003134_pt1 | contig 22161 bp, 30 predicted proteins | sample LakEriMetagenome_4_FD_203526 | JGI IMG/M metagenome (GOLD analysis project Ga0315906, IMG submission 203526) | Freshwater fungal communities from buoy surface, Lake Erie, Ohio, United States - Buoy 2 MA122 | ecosystem: Environmental > Aquatic > Freshwater > Lake > Lake biofilm | place: USA...
ATAAAACCCTATCTAAATTCCCTTGTAAGGACGACCCATTATTTTCCAACACTAAACGAACCGAGTCGAGACTGTTGTTTTTATTTGGGGCGTTTAATACGACAGCATCCCCACTCATAGGGGGTGTTTGGGTGCTATTTAGGCTAATGTTTCCTAAATTAGTTCTTTGCAGGTTTTCGGAGGCAATGGTATTAATGATGGTTTCGATAGATTGGTTTTCTAAATCTGTCCCCACCACGGCATTAGCTAACACCTCTACCGACCCTATGGTGTCCTTTACTAATTCTATTTCCGCCCCCGTTAATTGGATATTGGAGGCGAGGGAATCGGCTATTGGGCTCGCCACCCCCGCATTGGATAACAGACTGCGAGCGGCGGCTCCAGGGTTATTGATAGCACTTTGTAGGGCATTGATAGCGTTACTAGCGGAGAAGCCATAGACATTCCCCAAAAGAAGTTTATTGGCGGCATTTCGAGCCACATTTTCTGCGGCATTGATTAAATACTGCGCCCCACCAAGAGCCGAAAAATAATCACTGAAACTCCTCAATACCTTATCCCCACCATCACTTGCAAATGAACTATCCCTAAAGGATTTGCCTCGCTCGAAAGCATATTTGGTATCTTGTAAGTAAGCCCCCAATAGACCATATTTATTGATTTCTCGAACTGCACCAACTTTTACTTTAAATTTGACTGAGGCGGGTGTACCGTCGGCAAAACGATTTAAATTAGCCAAATATCCCACATCATCGGAAAATGGGTCTATTTCACAATACTCACATCTAAAGGTGTGGAATGTCCCCAAGTTGTAAGGACCGAGCAAACCAGGTCGTTGCATAGTTCTTATTTCCGCTATGACAATATCCATCATAAAGTATCTCTGACAATCGGGAGCTGCCCATCGGTGATAGGTGGCATCCCAAATAGATTTACGATACAAATCTAATATATAGGTCATCTTTAAATCAATGGTTTCTAAACATTCAAAAGTCAGAACCACATCCTTGGTGCGAAAATTATTACTAGGGTTGATTTTCCACAAGCTATCCACCCCCGATATTTTTTGAATCATCCAAGGGGTTTTTTTGAATATTTTAATAAACCCCGCTTGGAATTCTTCCATCATTTTAGCCCTATAATGTTCATTTCTTCTCCTAAAATAACCAATCACCGAATCTGATTGTTGCTGTTGGGCTTGTTCACTTGTACTCAGATTATCGGGTATTAAAAGACCTTGGGGTAAATAATCCCTATTGTAGTTATCATTAGCCCCCAAAATAGCCAAATCGGGTTGTAGGTACACCCAAAACCCTAAGTAAGTGGGGTCTTCATTTTCTATCCACTTATCAACCCCCGAGGATACACCTACCCCAAGACCATTCTCTGATAAGCTAATGTCTATGTTGAGGTTTTTAAACGGACTAGGGTTGAATTGTCCATTTCCGTTTAAGAAATTTTTCGTTATGGAGTCAGTTTTATTCATTTAATTAGTTATTTTAGTTGGTGAACGAAGGCTCTTCGTTCGGAGGACCACCAGGAACAGGCCACTCTCTTCGAGTTAATTTGAATGATTGAGTCATCCCTGGCTCGGGTGTTTTTTTATTTGGGCTGTTGGAAAAGTCTGTTGATTTTGGGGTCATGCTATAGGTGAATTTCATCCCGTCAACCATGTAATACCCACTGTAAAACTGGTCCATAGCGGCTACGGTTTCCGACTTGGGTTTTTGTTGGTCATCGGGGGTGGCATCCAAACTTCTTTTAGCATTATCGGATTGGGTGTGTAATACCACAGGTAATCGTTCCCCCCTATAAATATTTGGATTCCAACGCTCTATATCCACCTCAATAAATAATTTTTCCAATTCGGAATTATTTCGGGCATTCCAAATCTCCGAATATAAGTATTTATCGTGGACATCTCGATATTGAATCCCTCTCCAAAAATAACGATTTTGAGTTTCCCACCATTTTTCTTTGGATGTCCCATCTGCCGCCTTAATGGTGGAGCGACCCTTCAAGAGGATTTTTTTCTCCTCCGCACCTGGGGTCGTAATCGGGTCAACGAAAATTTCCCAAGGCTGCCCCGAAGCTTGGTCAAAAAATTGGACATAACTTTTATATCCCCAATCCTTAACCACGTCTAACGAATTGTTTTCGACTCGGTACTGTTTAATATACATATTCGTCCCCTTGAAGTTATCCATATCGGATAAAAGTTTGGCTGATTGGGCTTGGTTTCTCTCCTCTTGATTCGAGTCACTCAAAAAATTCTTGAACGCCGAGGTATCCACAATGGCGGCATCAATCGAACCATCACTATCAATTTGGTTATTCACATTAATGAAGTTCAAATGATAATAAACATCGATAAAACAAGAAAAGAAACTCGACTCATCTTTCCAAGCGTGCTTCACTATTTTTTGAATGTATTTTTGGTAGGTGTCATTCGGATTAATCCAAATTTGTTCGTCATCGGTAAAATTTTCATTGGTAGCAAACCCAAGATTTAAGTCTTGGCATATCGTCTGCAAGACATCGAAACTAGTACCCGTATAGGCTTTTTTATTTTCATCTAACATCCGAGGGATAAACAAATCCCCATAAATTTCCAATGAACCCCCCATACCCTCTCTAGTCCCTTTTCCACCATTGACCGAAGTGACGATATAGTCATTTCGGATGGGTTTGAACACATCATTCTTGGCTCGAATAAAGATGGAAACGATATCCCCATCCTTGGGAATCCCGCTCGATTTAAAGGCGGCACTATTAGTCAACACCACCTTTAAATAAAGTTTAGGTAAAAAACCCGTGGCATCTATTTGCACCTTATTCATTTCTTGTTGATTAAAGGTGTATGAATTGATAGTGATTTGTGGATAATCTGTACCCACCTCTAAATGGTACTGCCGCCCCGTTTTTTTATCTTGGAGATTTTCGGGTAATTTTTCACTTGTGCCCGTGTAGGCATCTTCGAATATCATATCATCCAACTCAATAGTGGGCGATATGATAGAGCGGATAATACTTTTTTCCTCTTGTGGCATTATTTTTTACCATTTTTTACTAAACGAGCAATAAAATCACTTTTGCTGATGGAATCCCCGACCTCGGTGATACTCTTCGAGACGTTCGGTCCGAAGTAAATCTTCCCACCCTTGATTTCAATTTCTTTGTCCCCAAAAGCTGCATAGTTGGGTGGTAGGTTGGTACTATCCACCTTGACTCCTTGTTTTTTTCTTTTCTCAAACTCTTTGAGTTTGGGGTCAATTTTTGATTTCTTTTCGGGAGATAGGTACTGCTCTCGAACATCATTTTTTGCTGATAGGTTCGTTCCGCTGTTACGCATATTTTTAGAGGTACTGTACGGCTCGAACATTACAAAAATATCATCTTTATCAATAGCCAAGGGGTTACTGATACCATTAAATTTTAATAGCATTTCCATATAATCATCCACTACCACATACATATCTATGGTTACTAAATCGGGGCGCATCACATTGGAATCGGGAACAAAGTAATAACTGATACCAATCGGTCCAGAGTCCCCTTGGGTGTAGTTAATATCCTTTTCCAAGAAATCGATAAAGGAGTTTCCTTGTTTATCGGTGATAACCTTTTTGGTTTCTTGGGTCGCATTAAAAATGAACGGCATAGTTTAGTATCTTTTTTATTTATTCGAATTACTTTTGGTGTCGGGTTTTTTATCCCCATCCGATTTGGCAAAACCGTGATTGTAAATAGCCACCGCCGAGTTGTACACGGGGGATAAAGCCTTGCCCGCACTGCTCGAAATTCTGTCTATTTGAGTTGGGTCACCTAACAATGGGTTTTTGTATTTTCCCGAAGGAACTTTCTGTGAGTTGTATTGTTTGGTGTTTTTGTAGTAACTTTCATCCTTTTTGGTGTCGTGGATTGCCGAAGAATCGATATCCAAACCACTTTGTAGACCAGGTGGTACGGAGTATAATCGACCACTACCTTTATTAAACATGGATTCGATTGCCGTTTTGTCTCGGGGCATTCCGTGTTTTAGGGTAACTGTGGCTTTGATTTCTGTCGGAAAGTCATCAGGACCGAGTTCATCACTAAACTCAATCTTAATCCCATCGCAAATTAAATTCCCCACCATCATCATGGGGTTCATAGGATTCCCCACAGTTATGTGCCATTCTCCGATAGGTTCACCAGTGAGGATGGAGCGGAGTTGGTGCGTACTAACCTTACCTCGGGTAGAATTTAATTTCATAGCGGCAGAAGCCCCACCTGCGGCAACACTTTTCAATCCTTCAATCGGGTCATCTAGAATTTTATTGAATAAATCCGTTAGATTGTTTTTAGCATCGGTTACTTGGGACATTACGGCATCGAAAAATTTGGCGGGGTTGCCCTCAATCCAAGCTTGTTTCCCCGCATCCCCACCTAAAAATGGAGATAAGCTACCGTGATTACCATTGGGCATCATACGGTTTTCCCCACCCCAAAACGGAGCGGTGTTGAAAGTTAAAATCATTAGATTACCAATAATATCTAACATCACCGCTTTACTATTAACCCCCCCGATACTTCGAGCCACATATTCAAATTGTAGGGTGATAGAGTGGGTAAACTCAATCCCCCTTTCTCGACCCATGGTACTATCAATTACGGTCACAGGACCGTAAATTTTATTGGCATACGGACCGTTGTTATACGGGTCGGGCGGCACAACGGGTTCGGGCTTGTCTCGTGCGCCCTCTACTCCCGATTGCCCAAAACCAATGGCACGAGCCAAATTCGGAAAGGGTGAACTTGCGTCGGCGGGTGAGCCGTTCGGGGTAATTTCCCAAACATCGGCTTTAAATTCTTTCCATTTGAGCTTGGCTTCTATCGGTCCGAGAATCGAAGATATTTTATTGCCCGTATCCTCACCTAAATAAGTGACAGCGTGCGCTACCGAGGCTAATTTATCCCCCTTGCCCGAATTTTTATAATTTTGGTCTTCCCCACTAGTGACGTTATCAATCACGGGTCGAGTGTATCGACGGAGGGTGACCATATAATTGAGGGGGATTTTCTTAAACCACTTACAAAAAACAAAATCTTGGTAGCGATATGGGAATTTTTTGTTATCATCCTTTTGAGACCAAAAAATCAAATCATTTACCGTCAATTCTTGCGTGGTACTTACGGGTGTGTTATCATCTTGTAGTTTATCAAATTGGGCGGTGTTGTCATACCACCTTTTTTGCCCCTCACGGTCAACTAACACCTTTAGGGAATCGCTCTTATTACTTGCCCCGCCACTCGCAATAAAATTGATATATGAGTTATTGGACATTAAAGAGGGTACGCCCCTAAATTCACTCAAACCCGAACCATACCAATAGTCGGCTTGGGATAGATTTTTATCTTGAACATTTAGCAATTTTTTATCCCCTGTTGGGGTTGCCCCAGCTTGGGGGGTGGCATCCGCTGCTGATTTATTGATGACAAAACCATCCACGAGTGGGGCGATATCATTGGGGTCGGCAGAATAAGAATAAACCACTCGAACATCATTCGGGTTTTCACTAGTGTTAGTGATAAAAATCAATCGTTTATCGAAAGGTTGAGTATCGTCTAAAATAGGGGCATTGTTGTTGGCATCTTGAGTGTTAGTGCTACCGCTCGCATTCAATTCATTGGACGAACCACCTCTCGGTGGATATACGGCATTGAATCCAAATCTTGCTTCAAGTGCCGCTCTACCACCCTCCAATACTTGGGGGACGCCACTCGGTCCAGCAAAGGTGATATCTTGATAGACTATAAAAATTGGTGTTTCGAGTATTATTGCCACTAAGTACGGCGGGTTGGTCGGACCACCTTGTGGGTTTCCTGGCTCTATAACTTGGTTTGGGTTATTGAAACTGAAACCTGCATTGGCGGCTTCCTCCGCAAGGGCACCAGTTGGGACACTTATTGCCATATTGTAAATTCTCTTTTAAATATATATATCAGAGAACATTATAATGTCCATATTTTCTAAAAATAACTTTTCTAAAAATGTCAAAGATTTTAAAATTTTCGGATTTCGAGAGTCGAAATCTCCAAGAAGAAGAGGAGGGTAAATCTTATTTACAGAAACTCCAAAATATTTCCCAACAAACCGAGAAACTAATGGAGTTGATTTCGGATAACGAGGAGTTAGAGGCTTGGGTGCAAGACAAAATTACGATTGCGGAACATAACATAGAGGCAATACTTGGTTATTACCAATCGAGCAAAAAAGGGGGTACTGATATGCCCTTAGAACCTAACCCAAACAACCCCGAACTTAAGAAACCTACTAAACCTTTGTTTGACCGCAAATGAAAACACCCACCTTTTCCGATTTCAACAATCGGAGTATCAAAATAGCTATTTTGGGGGAATTGATGTGTGAGCGAGGGGCGGTTAATTCAGTTATTAATGGCGACCCGTTCAAATATATTTCCCCCTTTTTACAATCACATGATTATGTGGTGGGGCAGTTGGAAACCACCTTATCGGGATTAACCTCTAATTATCCGAGGTTTTCGAGCGGGGATTATTTTGCCGAGTATTTAAGCCACCAAGTAGATTTTTTATTCACCGCAAATAACCATTCTTTTGATTGGGGGGTGGATGGGGTCTATCACACCATAGACACCTTAAAACAATATGGGATTTCGCAAATAGGGGTGCATAAAAAAAATAAAAAACCCCACTACAAGGGGGTGAATGTTCGAGATTTTAGCTTATCTTTTTTAAATTACACACAATTTATCAACCATGGGACGAAAAAAAACCCTCAACACCAAGATGATGTTTTCCAAGAGTCTGCTGATTCCGCCGACGCAAGGGGAGTCATCTCCTTTTACGAAGAATCCAGCGTTAAAAAAGAAATTAATCTTGCGAAAAAGGGATGCGATGTCATCCTTGCTGCAATCCATCTCGCAAATCAAAGGCGCAATGGGAGTGTCCGAGAACTCTCCCGAAAATCAACCTCCGAACAAAGAGGAATCTTAGAAAAGATGTGCGCTTCGGGGGCGGATATTGTTTTGGGTGGACACCCACACTATTTTCAAGGGGGTCGCCAACAAGGCAAACAACTAATGGTTTGGTCTTTGGGGAGTTTTTTCACTTTGATGGAGCACCCCGATTACGAAAACAATTCGGGTTGTGTGCTTAGTGTGCGATATGATTCTTATCTAAACCCAACGTACACCTTTTTGCCCGTAGCAACGGTGTATAATACCCAAGACCATTTTTATTATGTCCTCCCTATCGCCCCGTTGGCTCAAGGTTTCTACTCCTTTGTTTCCGAGCAGAAAAGATATGCATTACTTCAAGAGCTTTCTCAAATAAGAGAAACTTTAAGGGAGAACAGTTTAGTTGAGGAAATAATCCCGATTAGCCTCATCTGAGGCGATTTCCGAGGGAAAGGCTTGGCATTCTATGATATGAACCTTTCGTAACACGGGATAGAAAATAACTCCGTCAAACAACTCATAGTATTCCTCCATCTTGTCTCTTTCGGTGAGTAGGAGGATATCTCTAACGGTTTCTACACTCGAGCAAAAATGAATCAACTCTCGAATTTTTAAATCATCTAAATTAGGGTTGGAATAAATAATCCCGTAAACTTTTTTACGAGTAGCTCCTTTTTTAATTTGGTTTTGGATTTCTCGATTGATTAAAAATTTAGCACAATCATCCAAGTTTTCGGGGTCATAACCCAACCCTTTAATAATGTCTTCAACGGAAAGTAAAATATATTTTCGGAGATTTAGAAACGCCTTTTTTACTTTTTCTTTGTTATCAAATGTAATGTATAAATTCACAATCTTACTTGTTTTTTTTCTGGGCAATCCTTGCCTCTCTTTCTTCGTGCTTGGCTTGTATAGAAGCGAGCATTTTTTGGGCATCCTCTTCGGATGTTCCTGATGCGATTAGATTTTGAAGGATTTTAGCAGAATTTTCAGCAGCCGATTGTTCTAAAGCGTGGTAGCGTTCTTGAGTATTTCTTAAGTGGATTTCTCGTCCCATTTCCCGTTTCCGTTTTTGGACTTCTTTTCTTTCAGCGGGGGACATCTTTTTGAGGTCGTTTAATAGACCTAATTCTTTTTCGATTTTTCTTCTTTGTTTTCGGTTATACATGGTCTAAAGTTTTTGCATACATGAAATTAAATAATCTTAAAAAGGCGGAGAGTAGAAGACCATCATCAGAGGCAATTCCTTTGCTGACATCTAACATAATTAATTTACTTTTTTCTTCTTGGTCGCTACCGTCACCCGAGGCTTTTCCTTGCTCTAAACGAGAAACGTCGCAAGCAAAAACGGGCACTAATCGGTCGCTGTCCTTGTATGGGAAAATACCCCCCAAAAACAACCAACGGTCGTTTTCATCCTCTTTGACCTCAAATCCACCCTCTTCTTTGAGTTCTCGTCTTGCTGTATAGAGCAAACTATCATCTTCATATTCGATAGTGCCCGTAATGAGGGTTTCGGCAGAGTTGTTAGGTCTTAGGGGGTTGTATTCTTGAAGCACCCCTATCTCTTTGACCATACCATTGTTGTCCGTTTTGTACGGTAGTACCGCCACCGATAATTTTTTCATTCGGATGCCGACCATACCATCAATATTAACCACGGAAAACCCCGAGTGGTCAAATAATATTTCAGTCTTCAATTGATTCGATTCCATTTTTTTTGTATTTCTTTTGAATTGTTTTTTTATCGGGTTCTAACACAGCTAACCAAATTTGTTGGGAAATTTGTTGCCTCAAATCTTCTATATTGATGGTTTGGGCGATGTAATCCAAAACTTGAGTTTCCCCATCGGGGTAAGTTTCCGCCAATACCGACATCAAATTAGGGGGTGGTGATTCCACTAACAAAGAGATGTTGATAGACATTCGAGTTTTTTTACTATCCTTTAAAATTTGATGGATAGGAGAATCGAGAACTTTAGGTTTCTCGGTTTCTTGGGGGTTGTATTGTATATCGGGGGTGGTTTTTTTAATAGGGGCTTGGGGTGTGGTTGCTATTTTAGGGGGTTGGGTCGGATTAGATATGGGCTGCACCACCTCGATGACCCATTCCCCGATGAGTTGGTCGTTGACTCGTGAGCCATCCTTAAAGAGGAGGAATTTCATGTCCAAATAATCATCATAAATACTTTCACCTACCCACTCCACGGTTTTGCCCGTATTGTCACCTTTAATCCATTGAAACCACTTGGTTTCGGTTGCTTGTAGAGGGTTGTCTAACATAAGATTTTGTTTTTCAGAGTTCGATAAAATTTTTGTATTGTTCGTGGTATTCTCGCATCCACCCCTCTGGGTGACCCGAAAAAAACCACCCCAAGTAGTCGGTGCGAAAAGTTTCCAAAATAGTTTTGATATAATCATCATATTTGCCATTAGAGTCTTGAAGAACTTGATGATATAAGGCACTGAACGTATGAGTTGTACCTTTGATGCGCCAATAGAAAACCAAAACTTGATTGATTTGCTCGTAGCCGTATTCAATCGTGAGCGGTTTCCATTTGGGGATATCTAAAGAAAATTCACTCCGAGCAATCAAAGTCGAAAAGTCTTTAATAAAGGGCATGATAAATTAGTTTATGTTAATATTCTTTTTGTTCATTTCCCCCTCCAAAGTTTGGAGCATTAGTTCGATAATTTTCGACCGCTCTTCCCCGTGGGTTTCGGCTAAAATTTCTAAATCTTGTCGATGCATTTGGATAGCCACAATGGATTCCTCCCCGTTGAGGAGTTGGACTACTACGCTATCCCAGTCGGAATATTTTTTATTTGCCATAATAATGTGTTTAGGTTCTTTTTATATATCTGAACTTTATATGCGGTCTCTTTGGATAAGTTTTGTGGAACATGAGACCCCCATTCTTAAAAAAGATTATGTAAGTTTGAAAATTCCCCATTGATGAAGTTGATGTGTTGGGCTCGACCATCGGTGTGGATAATAACGTGAGATTGTAACCAACTACTCGCCCCTTTATTATACCCCACTCGGAGTTTGGTGGATGTGCCCACTGAGAGTGCCCCGTCTTTCCTCCCTGGGCTATGGTAATGACCCACCACAATTTTTGTGTTCAATTGTCGAAATTGCATCAGCGACCCTCGACTGCCATTCGACCCCATATCCCCATGTTGCCCTAATTCCCATTCTTTCACCTTATATGAGGAACTGCGGTGGAGGGTAATATAGTTGGGGTATTTTTCATTAATAATGGCGGGGATAATACCCTTGACGTTATAGGGGTCTGTTTCGTACTGCCCCAACAATAAATCACTAAAGCGCATATAAAGCTTGGAATTTTTAAAGGTGGGTTGTTTTTTCCAATCTTCATTTTTCAACCAACGGTCTAAAAAATCATCGTGGTTGCTGCGCACAATAACAACATTTTCGAAGTCTTGAAATTTACCCAATCCATCGAGCATTCCTTGTATTTCTTTGGATAAATCATTCAAGCCTAAAATCTCTTTACCATACTGCACAAAGGGGTCTTTCAATTCGTGATGGCTAATAGAACTCCCATCAAAAACATCATGCAGCACCACATGGCTCGGTCGCAAATCTTGGAGTAAATCAAGGGTGGATTGGAGTACCTCCTCATCGTGGTGTCCGTAGTGCAAGTCACCCAAAACAATAGCCTCTATTTGTTTAATTCGGCGTACTGAGCCATCAATGACTCGGAAATATAAATCACTGAATGAGCCGCTTTCATCATCGGCGGTAACTTGACGAACAAAAAAGGTATCCTCATCTTTAATTTCCACTATCACAAAACCAAAAGTGTGGTGGAAATCCCCCTTTTTGCCCGATTTGGAGTCGGTGTAATTTTTCATGGTCACCGAACCCGTAGTAAGCATCATTTTAGGTTTATTGTGTTCCAAAACGGGAATCATTTCCATGTGTACTTTAGGACTACCAAAAATACAAGAGTTGATTCCGCTGAGGGCTTGGAGACCCGTCATTGGGTTTACTGCCGTGGGTTGGATTTTAATATCCGAGAGGATAGACACATATTTATGAATATCGTGGCGGTTGGCATCCAAATAAGGTACTACTAAGCCGTCCCAAGTTTCGTCCTCTTGTTGGGCTTGTGTCCAAATGGAGGTGGGGTTTTTGTATCGACCTGCGATGACGTGAATATCCGCTCCGAGGAAAGTGGCGTAGGCTTCCATGTTATGCAACAACCCTTGGTGTACGGGGGTGTTGTTCTGTGCCCAAGTAATAAGAAATCTTTTTTTGTTTTTGTCGAAAACTCTTTCTTTGGCTTTCGAGTATTGCTCGGGTTCTATTTCGGGCTTTTCTTTAAAATTCAATTTTTCGGAACACCATTTGCGCACAGTTCTTTCCGATTTCCCAAAAAACTCCATGAGCTTTAGCATTCGTACATCCCAAGTCAACTCTCGGTCGGTATAAATTTCATAAGCATACTTTTTATCCGCTTCCGTTAAGTCTTTAAATTTCATAATCTGAGTGGTGTTTTTAGTCCTCAAATAAAGTATCCTAAAAGAACTAAAAATTGCCTAAGCCTTTTAGTTTCTTTTTATATATCTACTCACTTTTCCACACCCTTAAAATCAACTATGTAGGCGGATGTCATGTTAAATAGTTAACCCCCAATCCAAAATTTGGATGGGGGTTTAGTACCCGAGACGGGAATCGAACCCGTACTGCCCTTACGGGCAACAAGATTTTAAGTCTTGCGTGTCTACCAATTCCACCACCCAGGTAACTTTATCTGTCGTTATTTATTATACGGGAAACCACCTAAAAGGTTTTAATGGTCTTTATTTTTTTGGAAATATAAGCGCATTTCTGTTAAATCCACACAACAAAGGTGATGGTATCCCTCCTCGGCATAAACACACCCATTGTCGATATTGAGTACGGGGTGGTAATTAGGCACAAATTGAGAGAATCTTATTTCAATGTCGGCTCTCGGCTGAGGGGTGTGTCCGTGGATAATTTTTTTACCTTGAAGGAAGCTTTCTAGTTTTGGGTGTTGTTCCCACTTGCGTATCCACAGTAAGGATTCGGTATCCTCCAAGGGTTTGGGTTTGTGGAGATTGATGCCTGCGTGAACAAAGATGTAGTCTTCCGTTTCTATGAAAGGGGGGCACTCTTGAGCAAACTGAAAATATTTTTCGGGAACATCCTCGATTTGTTGTATCCCAAGTTCTCGGAACACCGAAGACCCCCCATTTCGAAGCCACAGATTGGTGTGGGATGGCTGACGGGCATTTAAAAAAAGTTGCTCGTGATTTCCTCGTAAACAATCAATTCGATACCCCTCGGTGTGAGCCTTTATGAGGAAATCCAAGAGGGCTATGGAATTTGAGCCACGGTCGATATAGTCCCCCAATAAATATAAATGGTCGGATTGAGAAAACCCAATCCGACTTAATAGTTCTTGGAAAGTTTGAAAACATCCGTGAATGTCTGATATGACATAAGTTTTACCCATTCAACTGATTTAGGGACAAGCAATAACGGTAAAGGTATTCTTTTTCTTTAGTGCCTTGAGTGTATTCGGTGATGAAAAAATAAAAACCGTCATAGACATCGTAACTACCGCAGTTATCCGAAGGCACATACCCAAGAAATTGAACCCTATGGTCTTGAGGGTAGCCAAAATGCTCGAATAACATTTCTTCTAAACGAGGTAGATTATCCGCAACACACACGGGCACACCCTCGTTATCCGTAATTAAAAAAATATAATTTGTTTTATTTTTCATGGAAACGAATACGCAGACTTTCATTAAAGATTTTTTCGTGAATCAGCGATAGTGAGTTTTTGACTTGGGACATAATTTGGTCTTCATATTCCAAGCGAATGCGCTCAATCACATTATTGTACATTTTTAGTATCCTATTCCAATTTCGGTCGGTCACGATGATGTCGTAGTGATACACGTGATTGGTTACTTCGATGCGACCTTTATAAAAAATGATATAAATACCCACCGATTCATTTTTGAGATATCTTTTGCCCGAATTAGGCTCTATTTGGAACTCTGTATCGGGATGGTTGATTACCATTCGAGCGATACTCACAATGTATCTTTCGGTGTCGGAAACTTGCTGACCTCGCTCATTAAATTTTCGAGTCGTTACTACATATCGAACATACGCTCGTTTACACCATCTCCGAATCCCTTTGAATAATTGAGTGAAAAATTTTCGGGATTTGTTGGTCGTCATCGGAATTTCGATGGCTAATGGTTTAGGATTTTCTACTAACATTGGTTAATTATTGATGTGGTATAAATGGATTAATTATTTTTTATATCTTGGATTGCCTTTTCAAGTTTAGCGATATATTCGGCATCTCGTTGTTTTGAATATTCATAGAGTCTAAGGGCAGACTCGATAGGTATTTCGGTCTTGAAATACGACCCGTTATTGAAACGTTCGTTTCGCTCATCATAACTTTTTTGAGCTTCCTTCAATTTTCTTTCAAGTCGTTTAATCTCTTTAACTTGTAATTCGGTCAAGACCCCAGCAGTCTTGCGAACGAACATAGATTTATTGGCATAGCCCTTTTTGGTCTTCGAGTGCTTGTAAATTTTGACAACCCCCTCAGCATCCCACTCGACAAAAATCGGACAACTGTTGTATCCCGATTCCGCATGACCAATACACCCGTCTCTTTGAGAGAATTGGTCTATCAAAAAAGCAGCTTGTTTTTCAGATTTCCAAAAACCATTGTTGGATTTCGCAAGGTTGAAAACGGAAGATTGAATTGAGTTTTGCATAGTAGTTGGATTTAAGTGCCCTTGAATTACACTACAAATATAACATTTTTTGGTGACAATGCAAAAAATAAACCCTCTTTTTTTACTATGGGGTGGAAATTATCCACTCGAATCCACCTTATAATAAACGATGATGATTTCACCGTCTATCCTAGCTTGCCATTCATATGCGTTAAAGCAACTCCCCAAATTTAAACCCGCCTCCGTATCGGCAATTTTGAATTGTTTTAGATACGAGTATAAATCCGAGGTTTCTTGACCCCACCCGTTCATAGTGCCCAAATCCAAAACTCCGTTTTGGATTTTTGATTTCCATTGTTCGTTCTGCATGGTATTATAGGTTTGGATTATAACTCCCAAGTTTTTTTCAAATAATCGTGAAACTCTTTTTTGGTATAAGGTCTCATTTTCTGATAAACATCAAAAATATATTCCTTTCCTTTGGTGTTCCAATCCTTGGGGGTCTTAAATGAACGAAAGTTACAAGGTTCGATATTTTTATCCTCTATATCGTTATAGTATTCGCAAGCGGTGCGAGCGATGTCTCGAACCTCATCCGTAGCCTCGCTCCAATTAGTGGCATTATCGGGGAATTGGCTCAAGAATTTGGTTAGGCTTTGGAGGGAACTTTCGTTCACAAAATCTTCAAATTTTTGCATACTTTTTTATTGTATATATCAAAAAAATTAAGGGTGTTTGGGGATTTTGGTTAAATCAATCCCACGGTCTCGAGCCAATTTTTGAACATCTACTTGGTCGTATTGATTTAATTTATACCGTTCGATGTAGTTGATAAGAATTTCGGCATATTTAGGTTCAGTGGCATAACCCGCTCTTTTTAGCCCTCGTGCCCATTTTTTATAGTTCAAGGGGTCTAATTTACGCAAGTGGTTGTACCTCGGAGCAGTTAATAAAATGGAATGTGCCCTCCAAGAGTACCAAGGGGATTTGAACATTTGAAATAAATCATGTCGGCTATCGTCCGTGGCATTGATGCATTTCCCCACCACTTGCCATTTTTTTCCGTTGCAAGTATTACACCTCTGAAAGCATTTCATCCCAAAAAAATTGTTGGCTTTACGAGACAAACCCGATGTTCCACAAGCTGATTCAACTATACCTTGAGCTAAAGTGATAGAAATGGGAATATTATATTTCCATTTTTCCACAATTGCCGTCTTGAGAAAACGGTCAACAAATCGTTGAGTTAGGTCACTCGGTATTTTTTCAAATTTCAGAAGAAATAATTTTTGCTCGGGATTGAAATTAGGTGGTGGTTTGGTGGTGTCCTTTTTCTCTAATTCCTCAACGATAGAGGGGATTTCGGGCAGCATCTCCCGAGAGGCATCGGGTTTGTTCACCAAACCCTCATTTTTGTTCGAGTTGGTACTACCAAACAAGACCAAAAACATTAGGTATAATAGATAAAATAGGATACCATACCCTAATAGTGCTCGGAAAAAAAATCGGTTCGATTCCATAATGAATAATTTTTTAGATGGTTAAATTTTTTCTGTCTATGCAAACATAAATCAAAAAGTTGAGATTCGCAAGAAAAACTTGACTTTTCGAAAAATTAGTTGATTGGGTATTTGTCATTGAGGGCTCGCAAATCCCCCAATAGTTTATCATCGGTCAGATGGTCTTCGATGTAATGTAAGTTACTTCGATAATATAAGTTGGAAAAGGATAGACGACGACCCGTGCACTTAGGGTGCTCCATCTCTATGTAGCGTAAAATCTCTGCTTTCAATTCCGCAGAACACGGGGCGTTTTGTAAACGCTCTTCTAAAACCCAAGATGCTTCTAATTGTGACATAGTATTAAACCCTCACCCAAAAGAAAGCAAGGGGTGGTGAGGTGTTTTCTACACCCTTGCTTGATGGACGATAATCTAAGAGTGGAGAAAGATGATTTCTTTTAAAATAAAAGAGGCGGAGACCATGTCTCCTAAGGGTTGACCCTCGGCATCAAAGCCATACATGGGAACTAAGCAAGTAATAAAAGTACCATTGCATTCTTGGACTTGCAATTCCCGACCGTTGCAATTTTTAAAGTTGGAACGAGTTTGAACAATCGCTTTCATACGGAATAATTTTTACGATGAATAATTTCTTTTACTCTGTAAAAATAAAACAAAAAGTTGACAATTCCAAAAGAAAAGTCAACTTTTTAAAAATGTTATTTCGATAAATTTTAAAGATATTTATCCAAAACTTTATCGTATTCCTTGGCTGCCGCTACTGCTGATGATGGTGAGCCGTCCCCTTTCATCCAATTATCAAGAAGCTGTCTGAATTTTTTTAAGTTATCATGCCAGAAATCATCCCCATAAAGTTTCCTTATGGCTTCTGCTCCCTTTATGTAGGACATGGTATCTATTTTTTGTTTACTGTATAATTTTTCTATCATTTCTTCAGCCTTTTCCATAAAATGTAGGTATAGTTCAACCGTCAATCCACGGTCAGCTGCCGCATCTGCGTATATTTTATCAAGATTGCTCCCCTCATTCATAAATTCAGAGAACGTGTTAATAAATTTAGAATTTTTCATAATAAATGTTTTGTTTTTTTTATCTTGAGTTAAGTGACCCCAAATACTGCCTCGATAATTTTTACTAAGACATCTAAATTGGGACTATGTAGTTTCATTTTGTTGCTGTTTTGTGTTTAAAATTTTATTTGGTGCTTTAAACCTACCTTATCAATGATGTATTTCATCGTATCGGCATCAATCTCAACATCGTTCAAAGTATCAATTACCATCTCAATCTTAGGTGTCACTGATGGATGACTTTTCATTAGGATAGTCTGTTCTTTTATCAGTTTGCGAACTTCTTCGTCAAGATTGCTCCCCTCATTCATAAATTCAGAGAACGTGTCAATAAATTTAGAATTTTTCATAATAAATGTTTTGTTTTTTTTAATCTTGGTTTATGTGACCCCAAATGCTTTTATGTTGCGGGTTTTTCTTGAACAACTTTTTCACCGCCCCGAAAATTTCTTGCACTGCCATTTGAGCGGGCTCTTCGCTTTCGTTATAGATGTGGGTCGCCCCTAATCTTTGTGCTGCCTCGGCAATTTTTACTAAGGTGTCGTCTTGACCATCTTCATTGGTGCTGCCCTTGACCACGATGCGGTCGCCTGCGTACTCCACTACATAGTTCTTTTTTTCCACGGTTACCGTGGCGACCTTATCCCCATCATTGGGTGTGTCGGATGTGCGACCTTCGGCAAATTCTTCGAATGATTTTATGTGATTCATAATGTGTATTTTTTTATTTTTTTAATCCAAATTTAAAATCAGAAAACATTGATAATTTTTATTTTGTTGGAATCTAACTCATCTATAAAGTTTTTTGATTTTATAAATGGTTGTACATATTTATTAAAAATGTCACCATATATAACAACATTCTCTAAATTATTCAATCTTTCTGGCGTTATTACCTTTGTATCAATAAGACGGATTGCGTCTTCAGATGAGGTTATTTGATTTCTAAGACTAAGAACTGGAATTTTTATTACCTCTAACTCTTTAAACGGAATATCATTATATGCGTAACCATTGTGATTATCGTAAGATATTTGGTATTTTTTCCTGTTTTTTTCATTGTAATCTATGGAAACAACAAAATTAGCATTTTTTGCATAATCACCGTATTCTTTGCTAAACCATATTACATTACCAACCTCACCGTTATCGTGTCTAATTAGCCCTTTAGTAATAACACTTTTAATAAACTGTGTTAAATCTAAATTGCTTTTATTACTCAATCGGTGGTACAATTTAACGTTTCCAAAAGACTGCTCGTTTAGATATTCATTTATTGTAGTTGCTATAAATTTTTCCATTTTTCTTTTTTATTTGAGGTCTCGCTGCCTAAACCTTTTGATGTAGACTCGCTGATTCTTCAATGATTATTGTTTTAAGAATTGAGCATCATTGGAGGCTCTACGGGTGGATTCGTAGGTGTGGTCGTAACGGTTGGTGTGGGGGTGTTATCCGCACCAAAAGGGACAAAGTCACTTGCCTTGTATTTCCGTAACCCCAATAAAGATGCTCCGATACCTACAAAAATGATAGATTGGGTGATAATATCAATATCTTTGGATACAAAAACTTTATCTAAACACCCAAGAAAGAAACAAAATGTGCCGATTACACAAATAAAGACACCCATTGTACCACTTGCCGAGGTTTTGCCATCGTTATTAGAGGTCATCTCGGCAAACGAAAACCTTTTGATATTTCCTATTTGTTTTTTCATACTTTAGTTTTTATTTTTTTTCCTCACCCTTCTTTTCATCACCTTCCTTTTTTTCACCCTCTTCTTTTTTTTCTTTCGAATCCCCAACTAAGGCTTCGATAGTTCCATAAATGGCTAAGGCAAGACCCCCGTACTGAATAATTTTTAGTAAGATACCCACACCTGGTATCGCTATATGCAGAGCCTTTTCCAAAGCTTTAATTGCCACTTTAAGCACCCCTTTGGCGGCATCCTCGGTGTAATAACTTACCGCCACCCCAAATATCTGACCCAAAACGTGAAATTCGAATGGTCCAGGGGCATCGGCTATCTTAGATAACATATAACTCACTCGACCTAGAGTATTGTTGGCAAACTGTTCGGCTTTCTCTCCCAATTTATGAAACCAAGAAAAGGGGGGCATATGACCTATTTTGGTCATTAACCCACTTAAAAAGGGGATGCTGAGTTTACGTTTCCCCTCACTTTCCGCACCACCCTCCATCAGCATACTGAGGTCGTTGACCTCCTCGGCTAAGAAAAGTTCCATTTCTTCCATTAGGATTCGGATATCTTGCTCTTGGTTGATTATTTTAGTTATTTCTAAAATCAAAGCACATTGTAATTCTTGGGTATAACTAACCCCCTCGCTTTTTTGTTCGGTATCCGTGGTGGCTGCTTTGTTGGAGGCTTTCTTCAAATCTTCTACAAAACCACCAGTGACCCATTTAGCAGCAACTCCCGCCATAGCATCCAAACTTTTCAATTCCTCTCGTAAGCTAGTTTTTTTGTCTTCGGAGGAAATGACATTGGTTACTCTTTTAATGATTTCGGGCTTAGATGCTTCGACCGCTTTTTTAGCTAAACTCATTCCTTCATCCCAAAGCTTTTTTGCTAAACTGCCGATTTTTTCAATAACCATATTGAGAGGTTTCAAGATATCACCTCCGAATTTTAAAACGACTTGTGTTCCTTTAGATAGGTTATCTAATGCTTTCTTGCCCTTTTCTTTTACGTATTCTTTAGCGGCGGAGAATTTCTTTTGAAATTTTTCTAAATAAGATTCTTCATTCAAAACACCCCATTCTTCATTAAGAGCTGATTCATACAAAACATCTACTAACTCGTGAGATTCTTGCAACAAGTGATGAAATGCTTTGTATTCTTCATGTTCCAAAACAGATTTACCTACCGCTTGGAAAAATTCTCTTTTTACTTGTTGGGTGTTCGCCCAAGTATAAGTCTCTATTAGAAACTCTACATAAGATTTTAATGCCATATTTTCCTATTTCTTTTTATTTTCTCTCTTATATATCTTTGGGCAACGGCGATGATTTAGATAAAAAAAAGCATCCGAACGAACGGATGCTTTTCTGATTGATTGTTTTTTAGAGTTCCTCGTCATCTATCCCAATATAATCTACGATATTGGATTTGACAACAGAAATGATATCGTAGTCGATAGTGGTGTCTTTGAAGTAGGCTCGGACTCTTTCTTGGGAAGCTTCGATAGTAGGTGCGGCAACCAAGAAACTTTCCTTTTTACTTTTGACCTTTTCGGTTTCGGGGTCTTCGAATGTCGTTTTGACCTTTACAGTCCAATGTGGAGTAATCATTTTTTCAGATTTTAAAAAGTTAAATAATTATTGTTGTACTTTATATGTTCCTAAAGGGGAAAGGTTTTATAGATTTATTTTATGGGGGAGAAAATGGAGGAAGCCCCCCGTGTAGCCAGAATCTATAAGCGATTTTTGAATAAAATTTGCGAAATTGTGCGGTAGGATTAAAATATAATCCACGGGGTTTTCTTTTAATACTTGACGACCCACAATTTCTAATCCCACACCAGGCATATATTTTCCTTGTTTGATATCCGTATCATCCACAATATATTCTAAAATTTGGTAATCTATCCCCAAGGCGTTTAAAAAAATACACCCCTTTGCCGCCGCCCCAAATGCAGCTATTTTCACCCCCGTTTGTTTAAGGTGGGTGATTTCTTCTTTCCATTTTTGCATCAAGGTTTGGACGGTATCTGCCCATTTTTGCAAATAACGCTCGTTATATTTTCGTTCTTGGGCTAAATATTCAAAAACTCTAGGTCGGACTTTATGGAAAGATGAGATTTTTGCGATATACAAACGGACAGTCCCCCCATGAATCTCTTGGGGTTCTATTTTTTTGATTTCTAAATCGTATTGGCGCAATAAAATAGAAATCGGAGTGATGTTATAGTAATAGACGTGTTCGTGGTAAATTTGGTCGAATTGACCCGTTTCCAAATCGTGTACCCAATAGGGGAACTCCAACACCCAAATCCCATTATCAGCTAACATAATAGTTATCCCCTCGATGAATTTTTGGATATCCTTCAAGTGTTGAAACACATTGGTCGAGGTGATAATATTGGCTTTTTTGACCGTGGCGATGGTTTGGGCGATTTCGGGATTGAAGAAGCACGTAAAGGTGTTAATTCCTCGAGATTTGGCTATCTCTCCTAAATTTTCTGAGGGGTCGATATTTACATACAAACCCTCTTTGGGATTTAATGTTTTAAACTCGTGGAGTAGTGTGCCATCATTCCCCCCGATATCGACAAACAAGTCTCCGTTTTTAATATTTACATATTTAGAAATATCGGAAAACATCCCCATACAGTGTTGGGCGTAGGGTTGACTGACCGAGGATTTATACAAATAGTTCGTAAAAAGAATATTGGGGTCGACCGCAACACTTAAAGCCGACAACCCCGAATCGGGAAAATAGTTGACGACTAAGGGATACTTGGGGCAATTGAGGGACTCTTCACGAGAATCCGCTAAATTGTTGACCAAGGGCATTTCCCCCAAGTCTAAATAGGGGTGTATTTTGGTGGATTGGGTGATTGGACACTCATTAATGGTTTGCATATACTTTGATTATTTTCTTATGATGAATAAAACGTCATCATATCTATTCTTGATGTTTCTCAAATCTAAAACCTCTATGGTATCTTGGTATTCTTGGGGGGTTGATTGTTTTAAAATTTCAACCGAATTGAAATCTTGGATATCTTCAATTATTAGGACACCCCCCTTTTTAAGCATGGGTAGGTACTTTTGAATAAATATAATTTGACTTTGTAGGCTGTGCGGACCGTCATCTATAATGACATCAAAACCCTCTGGTGATGTATTTTTTACCAAATCAACCACTTCATCTTTATAGGCATCCCCAATATAAAAGTCGTATCTTTTTTTATCCATTCGCTCAAAAATACTTGGGTGTACTTGATTGTGGATGTCCACCAACACCATTTTGGCTTTAGGTAGGTACTCATGCCAAAGTAAAGATGACCCACCATACTGAACCCCTATTTCCAATAGTCTTATATTTTCATCAACAAAAGGACTTAGTAATTTCTCATAAGATGAGGTGTAATTATGTATTGTGCCTTTATCCGTCCCACCTGGGCATCCAAACCCGTGGATGTTATTTTTTTCTAAAATCTCAATCAATTTATCCATAATGATTTATGCTTTTATAAAATTATCAATTTCATTTTCTATGACATACGGTGCATCGTGCCCGCATTCATATATAGAGCCCAATTTTGCATTATAATTAGAACCAATCCAAAATTCTTCCAAGTATTTGTTTTGAGTATCGGTTAAATAAGTGTCGTTTAATTTAGTTAGGTGAGCTTGGGTTGCAAACCAATAACCCCCGCTGTAATGGGGGTGATATCCTAAAAAAGTGTGGAATCTCAAATTAGGACCCACCGCATCAAAAAGACCCTCGCTTAACATTTTTATACACTCCCTCCAATTCTTGAAAATAGCCCAATCACAACTAATTCGCCACATATCTATATTATATCCTCGATTGAATACGCCCTTTGTATGAAAGAAACAGTAAAATCCAGGGTGTGATTCTGCAAACTCCCTCATTTTTTGTAGGGTTATTTTAGATTCTCGGTAATCATTTGGTAAATTAGATTTATCGATATCTATGGTACACAATTTAATTTTCCCAAAGGGTTTTGTTATCTTAGAAACCCAAGAAATTTTATCCTTGTTTTCGGCAGGAGCTGATATGTAAATACGAAACTCTGCACATTCGTCATACAACCCCGACAAAAACACCTTT
>Ga0315906_10003136_pt1 | contig 22150 bp, 18 predicted proteins | sample LakEriMetagenome_4_FD_203526 | JGI IMG/M metagenome (GOLD analysis project Ga0315906, IMG submission 203526) | Freshwater fungal communities from buoy surface, Lake Erie, Ohio, United States - Buoy 2 MA122 | ecosystem: Environmental > Aquatic > Freshwater > Lake > Lake biofilm | place: USA...
TATATTCATAGTGATTATCATCAAGGCCAGGCCAAACTCCTAACCAGAAAGACCTGTTCATGATGATGTCAGTGTTATTTAAATCTCCAACAATTCTGTGACTAATATTTGCATAAGCAGGCTGTCTTAAGAGATTTCCCCCGAACAGTAATCGGGTTCCAATTTTGTTCTCTTCCAAATGCTGGACTAACATATGCCGATCGGCGGCATCTCCTTCTCTTAGTGTTAACAAGAATCCAAACCATGACGGCTCAGTACCTGGTGTGGCCTCTGGTAAAATGAATACATCCTCAAACTCCTTCATGCGATCATAAAGCAGCTTAAAATTCTCGCGTCGCTTGGATATAAACATATCCAATTTTTTTAACTGACTAACTCCAAATGCCGCTTGCATATCGGTAACTTTTAAATTGAAACCGATATGTGAGTATGTATATTTATGGTCATATCCGTAAGGGAGTGTACCTAATTGTTGTGAAAATCGACATCCACATGTATTATCTTTTCCAGGTTCGCAATAACAATCTCTACCCCAGTCTCTAAAGCTTTCAGCTATTTTTGCTAACATAGGATTATTAATGAGGACAGCACCACCCTCTCCCATTGTAATATGATGGGCAGGGTAAAAAGAAAAGGTAGATAAGTCGCCAAAAGTACCAGTTTTTTGACCTTTATATGTTGCTCCTAAAGAGTCACAATCATCCTCGATTACCCATAAGTTATATTTCTTAGCAACTCTCATTACTTCGTCTAAATCAAATGGATTTCCTAAAGAGTGAGCAATCATTATTGCCTTGGTTTTTGGACTTACTGCTTTCTCAATCAGTTCTGACTTAACATTATGAGTTGCAATATCAATATCTATAAATACAGGAATGGCACCAAATTGTACGATCGGATTTACTGTAGTAGGAAATCCTGCCGCCACCGTAATCACTTCATCTCCTGGACAAATTGCTCTTTCTGCTAATTTAGGAGATGTAAGTGCATAAAAAGCCACTAGATTAGCAGAAGAGCCCGAGTTAACTAGCAAAGCTTTATGTGCACTAAAATATTTCGCAAAATCATGTTCAAATTGATTAGCAAAACGACCAGCTGTTAACCAACCATCCAAGACTGCATCAACTCCCATTAAAATATCTTCTTCATCCAATACTTTACCAGTAACAGGTATATAGTTTTCCCCAGCAATAATTGCTTGATCTGTTTTCTTTTTTGCAATTTCTCTTAATTGATTTGCTATATCAATATTTATAATATTTCTCATATCAGTCAAATGTCAAGATACTTGTTAAACTCATTTTTATTTTAAATATTAGGTTATGTATATTCCAATTATTCATTAAGTATTTGCTACCTATATTACTTCAACATAACTCAATCTTGGATAGCTCGAAATACTATTAAATTTTACATTGTTAAAATTTCCAAAATAATCTAATATTGCTTTAGACTCACCTTTAAAATTTTCATTATTAAAATCATCAAATACCAAAATAGAACCCTTGGATAAAAACGGGAAAATAAGTTGTAAACACTTTAAAGTTGGTTGATATAAATCCATATCAAAATACACAAAGGCTACATTTCTTGTATTGTCTTTAAGAAACAAAGGAAGCGTTACATTGATATCACCTTTTAAAATAAAGTTTTTCTCAACATGACCAATTGGTGAATTTAGATTATGAATTCTTAATATTTCATTCAGTAAATCTTCATAATTTTCAAATAATCCATAGTCACCCGATTTTGAATCATCAATTTCATTGACCTCTGGAAATCCTGAAAAAGTGTCAAAGCCGACTATTTTTCTAGTATAATTAAACGGTTCATAAATTCCTCTAAAATTATTATACAATGCCAAATTACCTCCATATCTACACCCAAATTCCATAATTATACCTGAGTTATTAATAATTTTTAAGTATAGAAAATTTAAAGCAAGAATCCTAGACAATATTTGCCTTGGAATAAATAAATGTAAATTATCCAATGCCTCATTTTCTGGAACATTTTCTAAATACAGATTTAAACATTTTTTTTGTTGTGACGTTAAACTGTTTTCAGTATCGCTTTTTCTTGATTTAATCATAATTTAAAAACTTAATTAACTTTTAATTTTAAAATCGAATCCACCTAATGCCAGAAGAAAATCTTCAGAACCTACTTTCCCTATAACATTTTGACTTAGCGCTTTATTTTTAATTTTAACTTGTGAATTAGAGTCAGTTATAGCTTCTCTAATCCAAGAACCAAAACCACAATCCAAAAGGTGATCTTCTACCGTAATAATTTCATCAAATTTATCAATTTGACTTTGTTGTAAATTTTTATACTTTGCGCCCCAAATTGGACAACTATATAAACCAAAATTTGAAAATTCGCTATTTGAATCTATTATTTGCTGAGCTATATGCAATCCACCACTTGTAGCCAAGAATATTTTTTTATTCATAGATAAGTTTACTTTATTCCAAATACCAGGCAACAAAGATTTACTTTCTGAATTATAATTTGGCTCACCCGCTTTCTTTAGTCTCAAATAGGATGGGCCTGGATTATTTAATAAATAATCCAAACACATTTCGGTTTCTATAGGATCGCCAGGACTTGCGATTACAAATTCAGGAAATAATCTCATTAAGCCAAAATCTTGAATTGCATGATGGGAATAACCTAGATTTCCATATGATAAACCACCACCAACTGTTACAACAGTAACTGGTAAATTGTGATAGCCCACATCATTCCTTAGTTGTTCTGCGCATCGAAAAGTTGGAAAATTAGCAATAGAATATATAAAAACATGATACCCTTCAGATGCCAATCCCGCCGCCATAGATGCCATGTTTTGTTCTGATATCCCTGCGTTAAAAAACCGATCAGGGAATTTTTCTTGAAATTCCTCAATTACTGAATATCCTAAATCTCCAACAATTAATACAATGTTGGGATTAAGCTCGGCAGCCTCTGTTATTTTTTTGATAAATGTATTACGCATTATCTATTTCATTTAAAGCCTGAATGAATTCCTCTTGACTTGGGGTGCTATAATGCCATTTAACTTGATTTTCCATGTAAGAAACCCCTTTCCCTTTAATGGTATTTGCAATAATAACATTCGGTTTTGAATTTTTATTATCCAACGAGGATTTAAAACCTTCATACAATTCCAGATGATCATGTCCATCGATATTATTTACATTACAGCCAAACGCTTCAAATTTATTAACTAAAGGCTCCAAGTTAATTGTATCCTTTACTGTGGCCAAACTTTGTAAATTATTATAATCAACAACTATTGTTAAATTATCTAGCTTATGATGAGATGCAAACAATAAAGCTTCCCAATTGCTTCCTTCATCTAATTCGCCATCTCCCAAAACAACAATTACTTGATTCTCGACTTTTTTCATTTTTTTACTTAATGCGATTCCCGTTGCATACGGTAAACCATGCCCTAAAGATCCTGTTGAAAATTCTACGCCAGGTACTTTATGGCTAATATGATTCATAAAGTTTGAGCCATTTTGACCATATGATTCTAGCTCTTTTAAATCAAAAAAACCTTTTAATCCTATGGTTGCATACAAAGAAACACAAGCATGACCCTTACTTAATATGAAAATGTCTCTGTTTTCATTTTTCGGATTTTCAGGATATACTCTAATTAAATTAAAATATAATACGGCTAATATATCGGTTATAGACAACGCGCTTCCAATATGCGAAGCTTTTGACCTAACGACCATATCTAATGACTGTTTTCTAATTTGTTTTGCAAATTCAATAGAATTATGAATCATCTCCTGTTATTTAAGTTAAAATGGACTACTTTTCTTAAATTGTCATCAAATGACGATTCAAAAATAGTACCTATAGCTCCCTCTAATTTAGAAATATCACCTTGAACTATCATTGGTTGATTTTCTCTGTAAGGGACGGCACCTAAATTCACATGCACTTCCTTGGGATTGATTATTTTTATTATTCTTTCAACTATTTCCTTTATGGAAATAGAATTTTTTGAACTTATATTGTAAATCCCCGAACCAGCATTAGAAGTCGTTAGCTTTAAGATTAATTCAGCTAGATCACCAATGTACATGTAGGCATATCTTTGTTCACCAGGTGTCATATCCATAACCTTATTTTCTAAAATGTTATTTACTAACGTAGGGATAAACCAATTCGCCGCCTCCCTCTCGCCAAAAAATGAAAAGAGTCTTAGCCAGTACCATTCAATATTATTTTGTTTGCAAAAGACGTCAATTGTTTGAGCACACATATTTTTGTTTAGACCATATGCTGAGTTTGGATTTACTGGATAATTCTCATTTACTATTCCCGAAAAATTTCCATATTCGGCTTGAGACCCAAAACCTATAAATTTTTTTACCTTAGCTTCGCGGGCAATTGATAGTAATTTTAATGTGAAAAATAAATTATTTGATTGAAGATTCCAATTATCTCTCTCCTCTGCACCAACTCCTTCCCATGCTGAATGTATAATAATTTGAGGATTCATCTTAATGATCTTTTGTTCCCAATCTTCTAAAATATCAATCCAAATAATTTTTTCATGGAAATCTAAACAACGAGTAATTGCTGAGTTTTTCCTTTTTAAACCAATTACTTCAAACCCTTCAGTATAAAACTTTTTTGCTATTTCAGAACCTAAAAATCCTGTTATCCCAGTAATAAGAACTTGATTATTCATTTATAAATACTTTTATCTGCTTTGAAATTAAATCGTTAATTGAATATTCTTTAGAATAGTAATTTTCATACCAATCTAGAGTTAATTTGATTGTACTTTTTGCATTCAATATTGGCTTCCAATTCAATACTTTTTTGACTTTGCTAATATCCAATTTTAACAAACACGCTTCATGAGGGCTATCTATAAACTGTTCGATTTTATATGACCCTGAACCCCATTGTTCAATTGCCAATTTGACGAGCTCCTCCACAGTTAAATTATCTTCTGGATTTGGTCCAAAATTATAGGCTTCAGAAAACCCTGTAGGATTTAAGTAAAGGTTTTGAGCTAATTGTAAATAACCAATTACTGGTTCCATTACGTGTTGCCACGGTCGAACAGACTTAGGATTTCGAATAATTATTGTCTGATTTTTTCTTAGCGAACGTACAATGTCAGGTATTAGACGATCCTTTGACCAATCGCCTCCGCCAATAACGTTCCCAGCTCTTGCAACAGCAATACCCTTCTGATGATCACTAATTTTTGAACTATTAAAGAAAGAATTTCTGTAAGAGTCAATTATCAACTCCGCACATGCCTTACTCGCACTGTAAGGATCATATCCACCAAGCCTATCATTTTCCCTATATGGATATTCCCACTCGTTATTTTGATAAACTTTATCTGTTGTTATCATTACAACGGAACATTTTTTCCGCAAAACTCTAACTGCATCTAATAAATATGCCGACCCAATCGCATTCACATCAAAAGTTTCACTAGGGATGTCATAGGACAAACGAACCAAGGGTTGTGCCGCTAAATGAAAAATAAAGTCTGGTTGAAATGACGAAACCTCTGATATGAGCCTTTCTTTATCCCTAATATCAGCAATAACTGAATCACAAAGAGAATCACCATTTATAATGTTATAAAGATCTTCATCTTTTTCAGGTGCAAGTGCGTAACCTTTTACTTCTGCACCTAAAGAATGTAGCGTTTTAAGCATCCAAGAACCCTTAAACCCTGTATGGCCAGTAAGAAAAACCTTCTTATCGCTATAAATTTTTCTAAGTTCTAACAATGTTACCATTTCTTCCATTTTGCGTTGCCTGAATTCCACAATTCTTCTAATTCAATTCTATCTCGAAGAGCATCCATACATTTCCAAAATCCAAAATGCTTAAAGGCAGACAGTTGATTTTCAGATGCTATTTTTTCAAGTGGGCCTTTTTCCCATTGAATATCATCAACATCGCCCTCGAGATATTTGAAAACTTCTGGTTCAAGTACAAAAAATCCTCCATTTATCCACATACCGTCACCGACGGGCTTCTCAACAAATAAACCGACTTCTCCTGCAGAATTAATGTCAAGATTCCCAAATCGCCCTGGTACTTGAACACTTGTTAATGTTGCAATTCTGCCATGAGAATTATGAAACTCTATGAGCTCATTTATGTCTATATCTGAAACTCCGTCGCCATATGTTAACATAAATGTCTGGTCTTGAACGTATTTTTGAATACGCTTTAGTCTACCCGCTGTATTTGTTTGTAATCCCGTGTCAATTAATGTTACTTTAAATGATTCAGAGGCAGAATAATGAACCTTGATGTTGTTACTATCTAGTTCGATTGTGACATCTGAATTATGCAAGTAATAATTATAGAAATATTCTTTAATGTATGTCGCCTTATATCCAAGACAGATTATAAAATCATTATAGCCATGATGTTCGTACATTTTTAAAATATGCCATAAAATTGGCTTACCTCCAATTTCTACCATTGGTTTTGGACGCGCTTCAGTTTCTTCCATCAATCGAGTTCCAAATCCACCTGCGAAAATTACTACCTTCATATTTCTATTTCAATTTCTTTTGAGGTCGGATAAGTACAACACAACAGTGTTTGATTTTTATCCAAATCATTAGTATTTTTTTGTCCTAACATTTTTGTTTCACCGGAAATAATTCTTGCAATACATTCCTTGCAGCTCCCTGTTTGACATGAATAAGGTATTTTAATTCCATTATCTAAAGCAACATCTAAAATGCTTTTACCTTTTGGAACTAAAATCTCAGATTGCTTTCCTTCTAATGAAACTGTCACTTTGCTTTCTTCAACTCCCTTCAGCTCACTGGCATCAATATTTAAGTAGAACTCTTCAACAAAAATAAACGAGGAAGGAACTTCTATCTGAAGCAGGGCATTATTAATTGTATGTATTAAATCCCTTGGGCCACAAATGTAATGTAAACACTGCTTTAAATTCTTTTGTTGTGCCGCCATTTGAATTACGAACTCCGAGGATATTCTTCCTTTTAAAATAGCATTACCCTCTCCCGTGCTATCAACTTGAGAATAAAAATTAGTCATTGAAAAGATCGTAGGATTCTCTTGTCTTAAAAACCTCAGTTTTTCCCTAAAAATAGTTGACTCTTCATTCTTGTTGCCGTAAATTAGACTAATAGTACTATTCGGTTGTTTATACAGTGCCTCTTTAATAATAGAAAATAAAGGTGTAATACCGCTTCCTACACCCCATAAAAAAATAGATTGTGTTGAACTTATAGTTTCATAAGTAAAATCACCCATTGGCTCTAGTATTTCTAAAACATCACCAACTTTCAATTCATTATATATATAATTCGAAACTATCCCATTGGGCACTCTTTTCACAGTGATTTCTAACGCTGAATCTACAGATGGAGCCGATGAAAAAGAATAAGGCCGGGAATATTTCCTTCCGTTAATTCTTAGAATCAAAGTGATATATTGACCTGCTTTGTACTTTATTTTACGCAAAGCCGGCTGCTTGAAAATAAGCGTAATCGCATCTTTTGTTTCTTTACGAATATCTTGAATGAATAGGGTATATTGTTTCACAATCAATAATTTCAATTATCTGTTTAACAACCAACTTGATGATTGTACTTTATCACCCAATCCCTTAATCAATTCAATCCCCAACTCCTTACATATGGCTGCCTCTGGCATAGATTCATTATTTTGGTCACCTCCGTTAGCGAATGCAAGTTGATAAAAGCTACTAAAAGTAAGATATAAACTTTTTAAAGTTTCACAATGCCTTCTATCTTTATCTATCGAAAGAATTACCTCATCCACGCTTTTAATATTCGAAACAATGAATATCGTTCATCTTCTAATTGAAATTCTTTAGACCCTTTAAGTCCTCTCTGAAGGTCGCTATTTACAATAACAATTAATTTATCACCATTGGATTTCGCGTTGTAAAATATTCGATATGCCCTTTGTGCATTGAATTGAAATATCCGCTTACTATGATTACTCTTGATTTCAACATATATTTTTTACGCACCAAACTGCACACTAATACACTGTTTTTTACTTTTTTTTTATCGACTTAGAAGAAATTATAAATCTATTTATTGCTGTAAATCAGCGCATTAGTTATTTGCAATGATTTACAAATACCCCACTTCGGTCTTTTGCCAACTAATTATTAACTGCAAATTTCAATTCTTTACAAATAAGGAATTTTAGGGTAGATTGCTTATTGAGATCAACTACATTTGCAAAAGCACGTTAATATAGGTTATTTTAATTTTTAAGTAGCTTTATTAGTAACATATATTCCATTACACTGAAGAAAACTACTTTACACTAAAGATAGAAATCTAAAGATGATTGGAAAAACTAGAAAAACTTATTCAAATATTCCATTGGGTGGATACCTTCATCAATTCCACCTTTCCAATGATTATTAACTGCATCCTTGCTTTTCGCATCAAAACACCTAATTTGCAACGCCAATCTTGTTGCTTCAGTGTTATTCTCTCCAGACTTGTGCAAGAGTTTGGAATGAAAAATGACTCCTTGTCCCCGCCGCAGATTCACCCGCTTCTCGCCCAACACATCTATAATTTCTTTGATATTCTCCACAACAAAATACCCTGCGCTTCGCTTATTCAACAATGAAATTTCATCAAATGTGACAATCTGATGTGCATTTTGCGAACTCGGAATAACATGTAATGAGCCATTATCTTCATTAACATTATCTAGTGGAATCCAAATAACATAAGAATTAACAGATCCCCCATTATACGATAAATCATTATGCCAAGGATATGAAAACTTAGATTCACCTGGATGGTCGGCGCGACAATTTTGCTGCAACCTGGGAAACAAAAGTAATTTTGAGTCTAGAGCTTCTTTAAATATCTGCTGAATCTTATAAGAATAGATAAAGTTATTAACTGATGGTAAATTCTTTAAACTATCAAAAACTTTACCGGCCTTTTCTCTATTCGCAATTGCTAATTTAGCAAAATCATGTGCGACACTCTCAGCACTTGATTCAATTCCAGATAAACTAATTAAATGAGATATCTCTCGTTTCATGTCATTTACGACATCATCAGTTATCATATCATCAACTATTGCATAACCAAATGTTCGTAAAAATTCCAAATCAAGCTTCATACTAAAATTTCTAAAGTTAAACAATTATATACCCACCTGGCAAGGAAGACCAACTAAACTTTCTGATCTCAATTTTCTTTCCAAAAAATTCGTCTACAGCAGCTGACTCCCCAGCCCATGCAGTGATCCCGTACTCATCAAAAAGGATAATGCCACCAGGAACCATCTTGTCATAAAAATATTTTAACCCTTCCATAGTTGGTTCGTATAAGTCGCAATCAAAATGCAATAAAGAAATACGAATACCAGGATTTTCTTCAATAAAATTTTTAGCCGTAAATTTAATATCCCCTTCAACTAATTGTATTCTTGGAGATTGTGGAACAAAAGATTCTTCATGCCAATTATTAATAAAATTTATCAATGTTTCTTTAAAGTCACCCGTCTTCCATCCACCTGTTACTTTGCTGTGCATTTCATTAAGAGATCCATCTTTTGAAGAAAAATCACTTAAGCCCTCAAATGTATCAAATCCATATACTTTTCTAGATCTATCACCAGTATTAAATATTTCTAAAAAATTCGCAAAAGATAATAGGCTAGAACCTTTATAAACTCCAAGTTCAATAATAGAACCTGGTAAATGAGATATTAACTTAAATATCTCATAATGCGCTAAGAATCTTGTTATGTGAATCCTACGGGAAAATAGAGGAAAATTTTGAAGAAGATCTTCTAAAGGGATGTCTACATTAGCCAAATCTGCACTCCTTTTAATCATAATTGCAGTATCTCGATTTGTACTTTGTCCTACACTGTCATTTTTCTGCTTTTCCATTTTTTTAATAATTGCTAAAACATTTGAAAGAGTTACTCCTGATATAAAGCTATGTAAATTTAATGATAATTTTGATCTGTCCGAATTTTTAATAAAATCCAATTGAAGTTCTTTTTTATCAAATTGTAAAAGATCTTCATTCTGATTTTTCTCAATTTATCTTTCTGGTATGTTTTTTGTTATAGTTGCTCAATTCATCGTATTCAAGTTCGTGAGGACAAATTTGAGAAAAGTAAGTAATCTACTTTGATTTTGGAACAAGTGATATATTCGTATTTATAAAAGGTTATTGCTTGATTTCTTATTTATTGCGCACCGAACTGTGGACCAACTAACTTGATTTTGACTGATTATTGAAGATTTTAAGGAAATTTGTAATTCAAAAAAGCACTCATTACCAACAATTAACGATTTACGTTGATTGACAAATACACCTCGTCGGTCTGGACCACGTAACAAAAAACACTTAAATAGATTCAAATAAAATTATGAAAAAATTACAGCAATTTTAAATAAGAATTTTGGATAACTATTTTAAGGGAATTTGACATTAAAAATAGAATTTCAAAAATTCAGCGTTTCACATGTAAACCCACGCTCTCCTCAAGATTTTCTCCTTAAATATTGCATACTAAACTGCGCACTTAGGTGCCTGATTTCGATGGTTTTTGACGAAGATAGTGCGAGGTGCAAATTCTTAATTAACTTAAATACAGTCTTTTATGGATTATTTACAGGCGGTAAAATTACCTCTCCGATCTGGACCACACTAATCAAATTAACCTCAGATTTGCTTCCTCAATATTAACAGAATCGCTTGTGTAGATTCGGTATTCAATCTTCCGCTTGATCTTATATGCAACGCGTTCACATAAGTCATCCAGTGCTGACACATACAAGTCTCCAACAAGCACAAGTTCAATGGTTCCAGAGTCAACGCCTTTAGCGTAGTCTCCGACGACGTAGGCCTCTTTTAGGTTTCCGACCTTTTCAAGTACGTTTTCAATAAGCTCATCAAAGCCCATGTACTTAGATACCATCGAAACCAGGTCTGAATAAAACGGATTGGCCTTATTCACTCGGTACACCACCTTTTGGCCCTCCGTCTGGCCGTGGAGCAGTCCGGCTTCTTCCAGTTTGTTAAGTTCAATACGCACAGCATTGGTAGAATCACCAAACTCCTCGGCAAGTCCGCGCAAATGACCACGAGCGTCGGGATGGGTAAAGAACTTGAGCAAGAGCTTAAGGCGGGTCTTGCTGGTGATTAATGAAGCTAGTATGGCTGTTGATTTAGAGCTAGTTACTTGTAACTAGTTGCTATTTTTAATGGCTTCGCCCGGTCGCTCCCATACCCTAGAAGACACTTGGGCAGGTGAGTAACAAACTTGAACGCAAAGTACGGCGCCGAATGTTACCGGTTGGTCATGTGAACGAACAAAAGCAACTCAATTATTAACCATTTTGAACATTGCGTGAGGCTTGGTGCTGGGGCCAACTTGGGTTCGCGAGAAGAAGCCTTAATTTTGAGGTATGAACGAAGCCAACCAACCCCAGTTTACCGACAGCAGCGACGAAATCAGCCTTGCCGAGCTCTGGCTCAAAGTCAAGAGCGTTGTAGCGTATTTGTGGGGATACAAATTTCTGATTGTTGCCGTCGGCCTACTCTTCGGTGCGGGCGGCTACTTCAAGGTAAAGCTGGCTAAACCCAGCTACACCGCCTCGTTGACCTTTGCCCTAGAACAAGGCGGCGGCGGGGGCGGCTTGAGCGGCCTGGCTTCACAATTTGGTTTTTCGATGGGTGCGGGCGCTGAAGGCTTGGGAGGCGACAACCTGCTTTCGCTGATGAAGAGCCGCCGCATCGTGCAAGACGTCTTGCTTAGCCCAATCTACGTGAACGGCGACTCCCTGTTGCTCGTGAACCAGTACGTGGCTTCTGAGCCCAAATTAAAGGCCAAATGGGACTCTTTAGGGCTGTACCCGATGGTTGCTGCCAAGTGCTGCGACCCCAAACAGGATTCCGCCATAGGTGTAGTAGTTAAGTCGGTGTCAGAAAACTCGCTAGCTGTTTCTAAAGTCGACAAGAAGCTGAGCTTTGTGACGGTCAGCTACACTGGTACTGACCCCGTGTTCACTGGGGCCTTTGTCGAGCTCCTGACGGCCAAGTCCACCGAGTTCTATGTACAAACTAAGATGGCCAACTCCACCGCCAACATCGCTAAGCTTGAGCAGCGCGTGGATTCCGTCTCGGCCGAGCTTCAGGCCGCCATGGTGGGCTACGCCTCAGCCCAAGACCAAAACTCGTTCACCGTGCAGAGCACGGCCAAGGTGCCCTCAGTACAGAAGCAGATGAAGGTGACGATGCTGACCACGCTGTACGGTGAGCTGGTGAAAAACCTCGAGCTGTCGAAGACCATGGCGGCCCGCGAGGAACCCCTGATCACGGTGATTGACCGCCCCCACTACCCCTTGCGCGTGCGCGAGTCCAAGCTTAAGTCGGCCGCGATCGGCGGGGTGCTTGGTGTCTTTTTAACCCTGGTGTTCTTGGGTGCCCGGGCGTTTATTCAGGACTTGAATAAGCAGGCGGCGGCACTAAAGCAATAGGCCTAAGCCTTACTTAAACGTTGGTGGACGCCAACTGCGTTTTGGTTAGGTCCACACTCACCTTGACCTGCAGGTCTTCGAGGTAGAGTTCCAGCTTTGTTCCGCGCTGTTCGAGGACCGTGGCTTCGCGGCCCTGTAGGGGTCCACTTTGAACTTTAATGGATGTTCCCAGCTGATAGGCCTCCACGCTGATGGCCTCGTGATCAAAGTCGTTGAGCCAGCGGCGCAGGGTGGCGATTTCTTCATCGCGCACGATCGCGGGGCGCTTGTTCCAAAACAGGAAGCGAACGAATCCGGGCGTGAAGTACACCGCGTCGCGGCGCTCTGGCTCTAGGTGAACGAAGATGTGGCTGCTGAATAGGGGTTGATCGATCCACTTGGTTCGGTCGCTCCAGCGGCGCTTGACGCGCTGCGTGGGGCAGTAAACCTCAAAGCCCTTGGCAGCGAGCTGGTCGGAGAGCTTTTTTTCCCAGCGGGGCTTTGTATAGGCTACTAGCCAAGCTCGGCCGTTGGCCTTCGCTTGAGCGGGTAACTGGTTACTAGTTACTGGTCCAACCGGTTGCTGGTTACTAGTTACTGGTTCGGTCGGCTCCGCCGACGGCGAGTTGCTAGTAACTGGTTCGGTCGGCTGCGCCGTCGGCGAGTTGCTAGTAACTGGTAACTGGTTCTTCATGGCAACTAGGTGCTAGTAACCAGTACCTTTTGACTTGCTAGCGAGTCAAAAGAACATAGATGGTCGCGAAGCTCGTCAGCGCCGCCGTGACCGTGCCGATGGCTTGGTTGACGTCGAATTTGACGTCCTTCTTGGCCTTGACCTTTTCGGGTTTAAGGCTCACGGCGATTTGGCCACCCGACTTTACTAAGGGGTAAACCTTGAACAGGCCGTAGTTGCGGGTTCGGCTGAACTTGCCGTTGGGGTAGGTTACGTAGAGCCCGTTGCGGTCGGCGCGCTGCGCGAAGCCCAGGGCGTATTGTTTGACGTAGTTGTCGGCGCGCATCTTGCCCACAAAGGGCGCGCTGAGGGTGTCGCGGTCGCCGTATTGGGCGGTGCGGTGGCCGTCGCCCGAGATCAGCACGAGGTTTTCGTGTTCGGGGATGATGAGCGAATCGCCCTCGGCCAAGATGTAGTTGAACTTACCCTTGGGCGAGAGGAGCGCCTGACGCAGCTCGACCACCACGTTGGGGGCATCGACGCGGTAGAGCTGGGCGTTGCTGAGGTCGGCGAAGTTGGTGGATCCCCCCGCGCGCACCAGCAGCGAGCTAAGGCGCTCGTCGTAGCTACCCAGGGCGTAGTAGCCCGGGTACTTGACCTCACCGCCCACGTAGACCAGCTTTTGAAGGCTGTAGTTGGGCTTTTGGCGCAGCACGATCTGGTCGTAGGGCTTGAGGGCGAAGCTCAGGGCCTCAGACGGCTGGTCGGGGTTTTGGGTAAAGGACTCGGGCACCTCGAGGGTGAAGAGCTCGGCGCGGCGCTTGCGGGCGGCGTCGGTGTTCACGCGGCTGATTTCGACTCGGCTGAGGTCGGCGTCGAGCTTGGCTCCGCCGGCCATGCGCAGCACATCGCCCAGGGTCAGGCCCTCGGCAAACGCCACCGTAACGGGCTGTCGCACCGCGCCGCTCACCACCACCGCGAGGCCCTCGCCCAGGTCGGGGTTCTCAAGCACGTACAGGTGGTCGCGGTTGCTCAGCGGGGCGTTGGTGGGGTTGACAAAGACCTTGGTGCGGCTGCGGTCGCCGCGCTCGCGAAGTATGTAGCCTTGAGATTGCAGGGCTTTGTCGCCAAAGCCGCCGGCGCGCTCAATAAGCTGGGCCGAAGTAAGGCCCTGGCTGTAGGCGTAGCGGCCGGGGTAGCGCACGGCGCCGTAGACCTCGACGTAGTCAGTTAAGGCCTCGTTGAGGGCAGTAACGGTGAGCTGGTCTCCGGGCTTGACCTCGGTGGTAGCGGCCTGGGCCACGGGCACGTCGACAAGGCTGAGCTGGCTGCCCACGGGGCGGCGAAGCTGCACGGTCACGGTGTTGGCCTGCTCGGTGAAACCGCCGGCGTAGTTAATAAGGTTTTGGACGTTTTCGCCGGGCGCGACCTCATAGGTCATGGGGCGGCGCACCGCGCCTTCTACCTTAGAACGGGGTCCGGCGGGCTCGATGACCAGGTGGTCGCCGTCTTGGGCAAAAATCAGGGTTGCCTGGCCGGGGTTGCTCAGGTAGCTGTAGAGGTCGAGGGTTTGGACCGTTTTGCCTCCGCGCACCACGCGCACGCGGCGCATCGAACCGGCCTCGGTGGGTCCGCCGGCGGCGGCCACAAAGTTGAAGGCGCTGTTGCTGGCGGGTAGCGTGTAGGTTCCGGGCTTCTGTACCTCGCCGGCCACGTTGACCGAAATGCTGCGGGCGAAGCTCAGGGCGGTGTGGACTTGGTTGCTCGAAAGGTTGAAGTTCGAGGTCAGGCGCTTGGCGATGGCTTCGTCGGCCTCGGCGAAGGTCATGCCCGAGACGTTGAGGCGCCAGAGGTTGGGAAATTCGATGAATCCGCGGGCGTCTACCTTGAGGGTCTTGCTGACAAGGGCGGTTCCGTAAACCGTCACCGTGAGTTCGTCGCCGGCGCCGATGAGGTAGCTGGCAGGGGCCTGCACGACCTCGTTGCCCTGGGTGTAGGGCTTAAAGTCGGCCTTTTTGAAGAAGTCCATGCCGAATACGTCGCTGCTGTCGGCGATTTCGTTGGGCTTGGCGAGGCGGGTACCGGTAGGCTTGGCCTTAGGGGCTTCAGCGGGCTGCTCGTTCAGGGTCTTGGTTGAAGTGCCGAGCTTTTCGACGCGGGCCTTGAACTTGGCGGCTTCTTCGGCAGGAAGGCCCATTGAGGCCGCCATGGATTCGGCGTCGGACTCGCTGAGGCCCTGGGCCTTGCCGCGAGCGATCATTTGCTGGATTTGGACATCGCTCAGCTGGTCGACGCTGACGTTGCTGAGGTTTTGGGCAGAGAGGGTGGCGGCGGCGGCAAAGGCCACGGCGGCCAAAAAGCGGTTGAAACGCATGGTTTGGAGCATTTGGCGGCAAAGATACGCGTTTAATCTGAGGCTGGGGCGGGGTTTGGGCTCGGGGAACGCCGCAAGTCCTACTTGGAATTGCGCGCGGTGGGTGAAATCCGGGTAGTACCGGATGCACTAGCGGCTGGCGAAGCCGTGACGGATTCCGCGCCCAATAGCCTTGAGGCGCTCGCGGCGCTCCGGCAAGAGGGTCAGGGCATAGAACAGCCGCAGCGCGAGGTAGCCGAGGCGAAGGAGGGCCCAGCCGGGAAAGCGCAGGCCGTGGCGGCCCAGCAGCCAAAGGTTGTTGCGGAACTCATAGAATTCGCGGTAGGGCCGGTGGTAGGCGATGCCCTGCTTGTCGTGGCGGTGAAAGACAAACAGCCAGGCGGGCAGCGGGTGCACGTCGCCCAGGGCGTGTTCGAGGCGGGACTGGGGCCACTCACAGACGGCGTAGCCGCGGGCTCGGGCCTTGAGGCAGTAGTCGTGGTCGACGCCGTCGATGAAGAGGGCCTCGTCGAAGCCGCCCAGGGCCCGCCAGGTGGGCAGGTGCACGAGGCTTCCGCTCTGAATCAAAAGCCGCACCGGGCGCGGATGCTCAGCGCAGCGCCCTTGGTTGAGGTAGTCGGGGCCGAGCACCGCGGTTTTTGGAGGCAAAAGGCTCAGTGCCTGAACGAGTTGCGCGAAACCGTCTCCCAGAAACTTCGAGTCCTGGTCCATGGTGAGCAGCCAGTTGTAGCCCTCGTCAAGGGCGCGCCGGGCGGCCTGATTTAGGGCGGCGGCGATGCCAAGGTTTTCGGGGTTGTGAACGAGTTCGAGGTTGGGGTGGTCGAGCGCCAGATCGGCCGCGGGGGAATTGGCGACCACGTAGAGCTTGGCCACGCCCGAATAGGTGGGCAGGGCGGCGCGAAGGCGATCCGCATCAGGGTGAAAGAGGACGACGACGCCGGCGATGCGGGGGCTAGTGGGCACGGCGCAGGTAGAGGTAGGTGCGGGCCAGCAAGTAGCATTCAACCAGGACCGCGGCGCCGGTGAGCCAGGTGACGGCGTAGTGGCCGGTCAGGTAGAGGGCGCCCACAGTGAGCAGGTAGAAGGCCAGGGATTCGAGCGAAAAGCGCATGACGGCGCGTTCCCCGTTCTCAGCCAGCGCGCGCTGGATGACCACGACGCTGTTGAGGCCGACGACCACGACGTTGAGCGAGAGGATTTGGAGGACCGACTCGGCGATGCGCTCGCCCTCGGCGGGCAGGCCGGGCGACAGCAGGGGCACGATCCAGGGGGCGGCGGCGAAGACCGCGAGGGTCAGGGTGGCGTTAAAGGCCACCGAGTAGGGAGCGAAGCGCTGCACGGTGCCGCGGGGTTCGGGGGCGCTGCTCAGGCGCGGGAACAGGCTGAGGCCCAAGATCTGCTGGGGCGCCTTGGCGAGCTGCACGACTTTCTCGGCCAGGTCGTAGTAGGCCACCTCGGCCATGCCGATGGCACCGATGAGGACGCGGTTGGCGTTGACATAAAGCATGCCGGAGAGGTTAGTGACAAAAAAGGGCCAGCCTTCGCGCAGGTGGCGGGCGATCTCGCGGGGGCGCGGAGCCTGGATTCCGCCCAACCGGCGAAACAGCATCACGGTGGCCACCACGGCCATGGCGCCGGCCGACACCGTGTAGGCCATGGGGACGAGCCAAGCGTCTTTGGGCAGGACCACCCAGGCGAGCAGGAGCGCGGCTCCGAGCAGTTTCGCCGCGATGTTGAGGCTGGCCGAGGGGGCGACGTCTTCGACGCCCTGAAAGAACCAGACCGGGAAGAACGCCTCATAAACCACCACGTGAAGCGAGAAAATGAAGACAAAGAGGTGGTCGTGGGTGAAGGGCCACAGGGCCAGCACGCCCAGGTAGACGGCGACGACGACAGCGAGCAAAAAGAGCTTCATCCACCACAGCTGGCTGGCCTCGCGGCGCAGCAGGGCGGGGTCGTGCTTGCTACGGCTGATCAGGCGGGTGCCGTAAATCTCGGTGGCGTAGTTGGCCCCCATCATGAAGTAGGTCGCGACGGCCTGTGCAAAAATGACCAAGCCAAAGAGGTCGGGGCCCAGCCTGTAAAGCAGCACCGGGTAGAGCGCCAGGGGCAACAGCACGTTGACGGCGCGGAGCGCCGCTAGGGCTCCGTAGTTGCGCCACAGCGGTTGCACCCGGTCGGTCCAGCTCATAGCATCGGGATTCGGTAGTCGGCCGGGCAATAGTCAAGTGCCTCGGGCGGACGCTGGGCAATCACGGTGGCGGGAATGCCCCCCACCACGGTTAGGGGCGCCACGTCTTTGGTGACCACGGCCCCGGCGGCCACCACTGCACCGCGGCCTACGGTGACCCCTGGCAGGATGGTGCAGCGGGTCGACAGCCAGGCGTAGTCTTCGACGGTCACGGGCCCGCCGCTGTTGGGGAAGCCCGGCAGGCGGTAGTCGTGCTGCAGGGTGTAGATTTTGACCTCTGACGAAATGTTGACGTTTTGGCCGATGCTCAGGCCCTCGCGGCCGTCGAGTTCACATCGGTCGCCGACCACCGTGCCCTTCCCTATCTGGATTCGGCGCGGACGGCGCAGCTCAAAGCGCCCCATCAGGACCGCGTCTGGGTGCAGGTTGAGGCCGTACAGGCCGCGCAGAATGAGGTTGCGCAGGTGCATGCTCGGCAAGGCCGCCGTGAAGCGCAGCCCGAGGTAGTAGAGTCCGACGGCGTAGGCGCGCAGCATTAGAGGCGGTAGATGGCGTTGAGGTAGAACTGGGGCGTCAGCGAGTTTTGGCCCGGCTGGCGGAAGGCGTTGCCCGGCTGAGTGAAGTCAAACTGCCAGTTAAAGTTCCAGGTTTGCATCATTTGGACTTGCGCTTGAATGATGAAGCCATAAAAGCGCTGCTGGTAGCTCAGGAAGCCGCTGAAGTCGATCCATCGCTTAGAAATATCGCGAAAGGTTCCGCCCACAGGGTACTGGATGTAGGGCAAGCGGTAGTAGTAGGTCTCGCGGTTGTGTTCGTAGCGCTCAACGCGCAGGGTCAGCTTTTTATCTTTCGGGCCAAACCAGCTGAAGGCGCCGGTTTGGACGGCTCCGCCGGGGCCGATGCCCGCGCCAAGTACTTGGCCTACATGGGAATAGTGGGTTTTATCGCCGTGAACGTACCAGCTGTAGTTGTAGGCCCGCGCCGCGCTCGAGAGGCCCTGAGCGATTTCGGTCATCTCGTACTCGAGCATCAGCCAGTGGTCTTTTTTCTTGAGCGGGGTCATCTTGCGGAAGCCCAGCATGTAGGCCCGGGTGTGGTTGATGTCGCTGATGAGGTCTTCGAAGTCCCAGGCGGCGTCTTCGCGGCCGAATTCAGCATAAAATTCGGCGTGGGATTCGGGCATTATGTAGCGCAGGTAGACCGAAACGAGCTGGTTGCGCTCTCCCCCGTCTTCGCCCGACACGTTCTTGAGGACTGGCCTGAAAATTTCAGCGAGCGATCCGACGGTAAGCGAATCCGCCGTGGTCATGATGGAGCGGTTGGCGCCCACATAGAGCCCCGGAAACCACTTGGGCTGAAAGTTGACCGCGACACCCGTGAAGCCCTTGCGCTGGTTGTCGAGCGCTGTGTTGCGTTCGATTGGGGCTGTTACCCAAGGCCAAAACTGTATGGTATTAAGTCCGTAGGGATAGAATCCACTGTACTTGAGCAGGCCCGAAACCGCCTGAAATTCAATGGACCCCAAAAACGTTTTAATCGGCTTGTTGCTGTGCGCCGTGAGGTGAAAGAAGCCCGGCGCGTTGTTGGTCATCAGCAGCGAGTTGTAGTGGCCGGGGCCCCACCACAGGTTTTCGGTGCTCACCCCTACCCCCACCTGCTTGGTGTTGAACTTGAGGTAGCTCTGGCCCCAGCCCTCGTAGCTGTAGGGATCTTGACCAAACTGGTCGGGCATGTCAATGCCCCATTGGCGAATCGGCGGCTGGTCAAACGGCTTGTTCTGGGCGCGCACCCATTCCGGGCGGAACTGCGCCTCGAAGGGGCCGAGTTTGGCGTAGGCTCCGACCGAATAAAACGATTGCAGACCCACGTTGGGCACCATGGGGCCGTCCTGCCATCCGTAGGGGTGGTGGGTGTTGTAGCGCACCCTGACCTCGGCCGGCAGCACCACGGCCTGGACCGCGCCCTTGAGGTAGCGGGCCTGCAGCGGCACGCTGGGCAGCAGCGCGGCGTCTTCGGGGTTCAGGGCATTGAACTTGCCCTTGGTGCTGTCGCTGAGGAGTCCGTACTTGGTGAACGACTTCGTAAGGTCGGCAAAGGGGTTGTCGTGGGCAAAGGGCATCTTGGCCTTGACCGCGTAGGGGTGGTGCACCGGGCGAATGCAGTAGCTGACGGTGAGCGGCTGCTCGCCGGTAAGCTGGGCCAGGCGCACTCGGTCTTCATAAAACGTCATGCCGACCGGAATGCTTTGGGCCGCAGCCCTAAGCGTCAGCAGGCTTAGTATCAGGTAGTTGTATGGGCGCATGGCTTGGTGGTGGGTTGATTCGGCGGTAGGCCAAAGCTAAAAATAAGAACGGCAGCGGGTCGCCAATGGTGCCCAATATGATCATATTGAAGAGAAATAGCACGACAACCGCCCGCGTATTGGGGTTTTGCCACATCGCCTTGGGGCTGATGTAGGGCCACATGGCCACGGCAAAAAGAATGAACCCGACGACCCCGGTTTCGAGAAAAAGGTCGGCGCTAAAGGCCGTGGGCCGAAAGCCGTCGTAGGGCGAGTAGTACATTTCAAAGAAGGCCACCTCGATCTCGCTGATCCCGAGGTCGAGCAGCGAGCTGATGCTGGCCTGGGGCCAGGAACCGAGCCCCCAGCCGAAGGGGTGCATGAGGCCAAAGGGGTAGCTGCCCATGAGGCTGACGGTGCGGATTCCGCCCTCCCACATGACGTAGTCGAAGAGGTCTTTGTAGCGTTCGCTATAGAAGACGTGGTAGACGAACTCCAGCGAGCGCGGCAGGTCGTTGGACTTGCCGTACCAGCCCAGGGCCAGGATGAAGGCCACGGCGATGGCGAGCACGGGCTTCCAGGCTTTGCGCCAGTTTTGGTGCGAAACCACATAGATGGTCATGATGATGAGGCCCGTGAGCGACCGCACGATGACGATGTCGTAAATCGCCATGGCAGCCGTCAAAATCAGGCCTTTGGGCGATTTTTGGTCGACGTTGAGCAGCAGGATGGCGTAGGCAAAGTAGTGGTGGACGCCAAAAGCATGGTAGGACGGCTCGGCGTAGAGGCCGCTGCAGCCCCGCCCGTAGTCCCAGGAGGTCGGCACCCAGCGGTCGATGAAGAAGTTCATGGGGCGCACCAGGAATCCGGGAAAAATCGCGAAGTACTGCATCAGGCTCACGGCCACGTTAAGGGCAAACATGAGCCAAAAGGCGCGGTTGAGGTACTTGATTTCGTCGTCGCCCACGGTGAGGACGGTGAAGAAGACGATGGACGCGTTGATCAAGGCCATGAGCGAGCGCAGGCCAATCATGAAGATTCCGCCCGTGGCGACGTAGTAGCCGAAGCTCAGGACCAGGTAGGTCGCGAAGATGATGTAGGCCAGGCTGGGCCTTAGGTCACGGCGCACCGCGTAGGCCGAGGTCCACGGAAAAATTTCGGGCCGACCCAAAAACGGAGTGTTGGTGCCCAGGGTGATGTTGGGCACAAAAATCAGGTGGGCGAGCAGCTTGCGGTACCAGGGCATAGCTAGTTGCTGGTTGCTGGTTGCTGGTTTAGTCGGCGCAGGACCTTGTCGGCCAAGCGCAGCGCGCGGTAGCTGAAGCCCTTGAACGGATGTAACTGGTTGCTAGTAGCTAGTAACCGACTCAAAGCGTGCTCCCAAAAGATGGTTTGGCGCTTGCGGGCGAGGTCCGAGGGGGTTCGAGGGCCCTGGTAGCCCACGCCGGGCAACGGGTGGTTGAGCCAGCGGTCCAAAAAGGCTTCGTAGGCCGGACTGGGTTGGGCAGCGGGCTGGGCCAGCGTGGCGCGCACCGCGGCACAGAACGATTCGAGGTCGGCCCGGGTCGGCAGGTAAAAAATCCAGCTCGACGCGTAGGGGTCGGGGATTTCGGCAGGGCGCTCGCGCGGGGCCGAGTACACGTCGCAGTGCACGCCAGTGGCGCGCAACGAGTTGCTGGCTGCCAGGAGCCATCGGGCCCAAAGGCGGTGGGCGTGGCGGTCCAGCAGGGTGTCGTTGACGACCACGTAGGGTCCGCTCGGCGCGGCGAAGCGGTCGGCGGCGGCGTAGGCTCCGAATTCAAAGTGTGCGTTGCCCACGTAGCTGGGCTGGTCGGCGCAGTCGGGATGGGTGTGAAGCAGGGTGAGCTGCGCGCCAAGGGCGTCTGCCCAGCGCTGCCATTGGGCCTGGCGGGCCGGCGTCCAGTGGTAAGCGACCCCGAGCACGTGCATGGTTAGGACTTGCGGAACAGGGCTTGGTAGAGGCCGAAGGCGCCGCCGGCGAGCGCGCCCAGTAGCATCCACTGCCACCAGTCGTAGCCCGAGCGGTCCAAGGGGAAGTTGGGGCGCTCCACAACCTGGATGAGGGGCGTCTGCTT